>Ga0310695_10000726_pt1 | contig 81646 bp, 67 predicted proteins | sample RumenRJG_04DNA_FD_203882 | JGI IMG/M metagenome (GOLD analysis project Ga0310695, IMG submission 203882) | Bovine rumen microbial communities from Lethbridge, Alberta, Canada - RJG_04 (v2) (version 2) | ecosystem: Host-associated > Mammals > Digestive system > Stomach > Rumen | place: Canada...
CTTCAATGTAGTCATGGTTCTATTATTTTTATTCATAAAAAATGTTTCTTTTAGCTCGTAGCATTATCTGACTGCAAAAGTAGCAAAAATTCTTCAAACAACCAAAGAAAACGGGAAAAAAAACAAAAATGGTCTGCTACGTTATGGCTTAGCGAACACCTTTTTTCCCTCGAAGAAGGTGGCTTCGGGCTACATCCAAAGACTATTTTATCGTCAACAGCTTCTCCCATTGCCTTCGTGCAGCATCCTCGCCAGCTTTAATCATCTTGGCACTATTCTTATTGCCAAAACTGGCAGCATCCATGCCTTGTATGTCTGGGTGGATGTAGATATCTACCTTTGATTTATTATCCATATACTTATCAATATCTGGTCTGGTAGTTATCCACTCAATGATTCCTCCTAAGCCAAACAGATTTCCAATGCCTGTCAATAACGAATAGTCTTTCTTCTCTTTCGGCTTCTGTTCATTCTGCTGCAAATCGACAGCGATAATGATGTCTGCCCCCATCGACTTACACACATCTACAGGCAGATTGTTTAGCATACCACCATCCACAAGCAGCCAATCGCCTTTCTTCACAGGCTTGAAGATGCCGGGAATAGCCATCGAGGCTCTCATTGCTGAGGCAACGGAACCTTTCGACAAGACAACTTCTTCTGCACTATGGATATCTGCCGCTACACAACAAAACGGAATCTTCAACTTCTCAATCTTTTTCACACCTTTGGCTGCCAGCATCGAGTCGAGCACATGTTCTATGCGCTCTCCTTTAATCATTCCAACGCCTTTGCTGTTTTTGCTATCAATGATAGGGAAACCGAAAATATATGTAATGCCATTCTTTGTTGTATATGGCTCATTGCCCAAGGCGGCATCCCTGTCTGTAAGAAGCGTTAGCCATTCCTGAGTCTTAAACATCGTTTCCAATTCTGTGGCTGTATATCCTGCTGCATACAGCCCTCCCACAATGGATCCTATGGATGTTCCTACGATACAATCGGGTTTTACCCCAGCCTCCTCAAGCACCTTTAGCACACCAACTTCAGCTGCGCCCTTGGCTCCACCTCCGCCCAGGACCAACCCTATCTTCGGACGGGCTGTCATAAACGTAGAGGCCATCCATAGGGCTATAAACAGAAATATAAATCGACGAATCTTCATACCGGGTGCAAAAGTAATTAATTGCGGAAGACTAAGCCGTCGCCGAACTCATCGATGATGATGGGCTTGTCGCGGTTTACCTCATCGGCAAGGAGCTTCTTAGAGAGGTCGTTGAGCACAAACTGCTGGATGGCACGTTTTACAGGACGTGCTCCGAAGTCTGGGTCATAGCCTTCCTCTGCGAGGTATGCAATGGCCTGAGGCGTACATTCGAGCGTGATGCCCTGTGGTGCCAGCATATCGGTAACCTTCTTCATCTGCAGACGGACGACGTCGGCAATCTGATCCTTGGTGAGTGGAGTAAAGGTGATAATCTCATCGATACGGTTCAGGAACTCAGGACGCATCGTGCTGCGAAGCTGTTCGCGAGTGGCGTTGGAGGTCATGATGATGATGGTGTTCTTGAAGTTGGCAGTACGTCCCTTGTTGTCTGTCAGACGTCCGTCGTCCAATACCTGAAGCAGGATGTTGAACACATCAGGATGAGCCTTCTCTATCTCATCGAAGAGCACTACGGAATAGGGCTTCCTGCGCACTGCTTCTGTGAGCTGACCACCCTCGTCGTAGCCTACGTATCCCGGAGGTGCACCAATAAGTCGTGAGACGCTGTATTTCTCCTGATACTCAGACATATCGATACGGGTCATCATCGTCTCGTCGTTGAAGAGGTATTCTGCGAGAGTCTTGGCAAGCTCTGTCTTACCGACACCAGTGGTGCCGAGGAATATGAAACTGGCGATAGGTCGCTTTGGATCCTGCAGTCCAGCACGTGAGCGGCGCACTGCATCGGATACGGCAGTGATAGCCTCCTCCTGGCCGATGACACGCTTATGCAGCTCTTCCTCCAAGTGGAGCAGCTTCTCACGTTCACTCTGCATCATACGGGTGACGGGGATGCCTGTCCAACGGCTTACCACCTCTGCGATGTCGTCGGCAGTAACCTCCTCGCGAACCAGTGAGTTACCGTCCTGTGCATTTGCCAACTGAGCCTGGATGGCCTTGATGTCGTCTTCGAGAGCCTTGAGCTTAGAGTAGCGTATCTCTGCCACCTTACCATAGTCGCCCTCGCGCTCTGCGCGCTCTGCCTCGTATTTCAGGTTCTCTATCTCCTGCTTGTCTTGCTGGATCTTGTTTACCAGCTGGCGCTCACCCTCCCACTTTGCACGGAACTGGGTCTCCTGCTCCTTGAGTTCAGCAATCTCCTTATCCAACTGAGCAATCTTTGGTTCGTCGCCCTCGCGCTTGATGGCCTCGCGCTCTATTTCGAGCTGGGCCAGACGACGAGATATCTCATCGAGTTCCTCGGGGACGGAGTCGCGCTCCATACGGAGCTTTGCGGCTGCCTCATCCATCAGGTCGATGGCCTTGTCGGGCAGGAATCGCTCTGAGATATAACGCTCAGAGAGTTGCACGGCTGCGATACAGGCATCGTCCTGGATACGTACCTTGTGATGGTTCTCGTAACGCTCCTTCAGACCTCGAAGGATAGAGATGGCCGACAGTTCATCAGGCTCATCAACCATCACAGTCTGGAAACGGCGCTCAAGGGCCTTGTCTTTCTCGAAGTATTTCTGATACTCATTGAGGGTTGTGGCTCCGATGGCACGCAGTTCGCCACGGGCGAGGGCTGGCTTAAGGATATTGGCAGCATCCATCGCTCCCTCACCACCGCCGGCTCCTACGAGTGTGTGGATCTCGTCGATGAAGAGTATGATTCGTCCCTCGGCCTTTGTCACCTCGTTGATGACGCTCTTCAGACGCTCCTCAAACTCACCCTTGTATTTCGCACCGGCAACGAGGGCACCCATATCGAGTGAGTAGAGCTGTTTGTCCTTCAGGTTCTCTGGCACATCACCACGTACGATACGTCCTGCGAGACCTTCCACGATGGCGGTCTTACCGGTACCTGGCTCACCTATCAGAATCGGGTTGTTCTTAGTACGACGTGAGAGGATCTGAAGCAGACGACGTATCTCATCGTCACGTCCTATCACTGGGTCGAGTTTTCCCTGACGGGCGAGGTCGACGAGGTTCTTGGCGTATTTCTCAAGACTCTGGTAGTTGTCGTCGGCACTCTGACTCTGTACCTTCTGTCCTTGGCGCAGTTCCTGGATGGCTTTCTGCATCTCCTTCTCCGTACACCCTGCATCCTTCATGATACGCGCTGCTGTGGAGTTGACGCTGAGTAGAGCGAGCAATATAGGCTCTACTGATACGAACTCATCGCCCTGTTTCTGTGCTGTCTCCTGTGCACGTACGAGTACATTATTGCTATCGTTAGAGAGATATGGCTGTCCGCCCTGTACCTTCGGCAGATGCTTTATCTCCTGATCTATCAGAAGCTCTATCTGCTGGGCGTTGACACCGAGTTTCTGGAAGATGAAGTTGGTCACATCCTTGGCCTTCTCCATCACTCCTTTCAGAATATGTACAGGTTCGATGACCTGCTGACCATTCATCTGGGCGGTATTCACTGCCTGTTGAATGGCTTCCTGTGCTTTGATTGTAAACTTTTCTAATGTCATAATATTGTCCTCCTAATTTTTTGATTCTGAAAACGGAGGCTCAAATACTATGCCGATGAAAAAGAAACCGCCAAAACGGCAGAAGTTACTGACGTTTTGGCGGATTATCATAGTTTTTGGATTCTTACATCGTCACCTCTACGATATGCTTGCCGGCAGAATAGGGGATAACAGTACCATCGACAGTCTTGCCGTCGAGGGTGATTGATTTCACTCCTGTCTGTGAGCCGTTAGGATGGATGGTAATCTCGTAGTCTGCATCACGGAACTTGCGCAGTACGGTATAGTCAGAAGCTGTCTCAGGGAGACATGGGTCGATGCGAATACCATCGTAGTCGGGTTTGATGCCGAGGATAAACTCGCTGACGGTATACCACATCCAAGCGGCTGTGCCTGTGAGCCATGAGTTCTTACCCTCGCCAGGCTTGAAGGCATCCTTGCCTGCTACCATCTGGCAGTTGACGTATGGTTCCACCTTATGCAGCGTCTGGTATTTCTCCTCGACGTATGAAGGCAGTATTTTTGCGTAGTGGCTCCAGGCATCGTTGCCGCGACCAGCCAGACACTCACCGATGATAACCCAAGGATTGTTGTGGCAGAAAATACCGGCATTCTCCTTGTAGCCCTCGGGATAAGAAGAGATCTCACCATACTCGTAGATATACTTTGAGAAGGCGGGATTGTTGAGAACCATTCCGTGCTCGCACTCGAGATACTTCTTACAAGAGTCGAGGCTCTTGGCTACCATACCGTCCTCGGCACCGATCTCGGCCATCGTACACCAGCCCTGAGACTCGATGAAGATCTTTGCCTCTTCATTCTCATTAGAACCGATCTTATGTCCATAGAAGTCGTATGCACGGAGATACCATTCACCGTCCCATCCGTCTTTCTTCACAGCAGCGATCATAGCATCTACAGCCTTCTGCATGCGCTCAGCCTCTTCTGTCTTACCAATCTTCTTACAGAGGTCAACGTAGTCCTTGCCCGTTACCACGAAGAGTCCGGCAATCATCAGCGACTCTGCCTTGGTGCCCTCAGATACGTTCTCTGTGGTCTGGAAACTCTCGTTCGGATCCCAAGAGAAGCAGTTGAGGTTAAGACAGTCGTTCCAGTCAGCACGTCCGATGAGTGGCAGCATGTGAGGACCGAGATTGTTGATGACATGATTCATAGAGATCTTTAGGTGTTCGAAGAGGGTTACCTCTGAGCCTGGCTCGTTGTCGAATGGTACCATCTCATCGAGGATAGAGAAGTCGCCTGTCTCCTTGATATAGGCCACAGTACCGAAGATGAGCCAGCATGGGTCATCGTTGAATCCGCCACCGATATCGTTGTTGCCTCGTTTGGTGAGAGGCTGATACTGGTGGTAGCATCCTCCGTCGGGGAACTGTGTAGAGGCGATATCGATAATACGCTGACGTGCACGGGGAGGAATCTGGTGTACGAAACCTACGAGGTCCTGGTTGGAGTCACGGAATCCCATGCCTCGTCCTACACCGCTCTCGAAGAAACTTGCACTGCGAGAGAAGTTGAAGGTAACCATACACTGATACTGGTTCCAGATGTTTACCATACGGTCCAGCTTGTCGTTGCCGGTCTTCACCTTATATATATTAAGGAGAGCATCCCAGTATTCGCAGAGTTCTGCAAAGGCCTTATCCACTTTCTCTGTAGTGTCGAGCTCAGAGATAAGAGCATGAGCCTTCTTCTTGTTGATGACCTGCAGGCTCTCCCATTTCTCATCCTGTGCATTCTCGATATATCCCAGCAGGAACACGAAGTCCTTGCTCTCGCCTGGGTTAAGGGTTATCTCGATATAGTGAGAAGCGATAGGACTCCATCCGTGAGCATGACTGTTACGTGGCTTACCCTCCATCACTGCCTGAGGATCGGCAAACTCATTATAAAGACCTACGAATGTCTCGCGATCAGTGTCGAAACCCTGGATAGGTGTGTTGACATGATAGAAAGCATAGTGGTTACGGCGCTCACGATACTCTGTCTTATGATAGATGGTCGAGCCCTCAATCTCAACTTCACCTGTAGAGAAGTTACGCTGGAAGTTCTCCATATCGGTAGCGGCATTCCATAGACACCACTCCTCGAAAGAGAAGAGCTTCAGCTTCTTTACCTCAGACGACTCGTTCTTTAATGTGAGTTTCTGTACCTCTGCCCATTTCTTCAGGGGAACGAAGAAGAGCACACTTGCCTCTACGCCATTCTTCTTACCAGTGATACGGGTATAGCTCATACCGTGATGGCACTCGTAGAAGTCGAGAGGAGTCTTACATGGTTTCCATCCCGGGTTCCAGACGGTATCACCATCCTTGATATAGAAGTACCTGCCGCCGTTGTCCATCGGTACATTATTGTAGCGATAACGGGTGATACGACGGAACTTGGCATCCTTATAGAAGCTGTAGCCGCCAGCGGTGTTAGAGATCAGGGAGAAAAAGTCCTCATTGCCCAGGTAGTTGATCCAGGGCCAGGGTGTCTGCGGGTCAGTAATAACATACTCGCGATGTTGGTCATCAAAGTGACCATAGCGTTTCTGCTGTTCCATAAATGTCTATGTAATTCAATTGTTTAAAATCGTGCTGCAAAAGTACGAAGAATAATTCATATCACCAAAGAATCACTCTTTAAATATATGATACTATTTTGCTCAATGCAGAGACAATTTTATTTCTCTATCCTGATACGGGCATCTACAGCCACCACATCGTTCTCGTCGGCAAGGAGCGGATTGATATCCATCTCCTTTATCTCTGTGGCAAGACGGAGTATGGTGGAGAGTTTTACGATTATCTCAGCGAACTTCTGTTCGTTGATGCCTTTCTGGCCTCGTGTACCTTTTATAATCTTATAGCCTTTCAGGGAGTGGATCATCGAATAGGCCTCGTCGTAGCTCAATGGTGCCAGACCTGACGATACGTCCTTGAGTACCTCGACGAAGATACCGCCCAGGCCGCAGAGCACCACATGACCGAAACGTTCCTCGTACTTCGCTCCGATAAACAGTTCTGTACCCTTCAGCATCTTTTGTACCATCACACCTGTGGCGTCCTTTATCTTCATCATACGGTCGAACTCAAGTGCCAGGTGTTCCGGAGTACGGATGTTAAGTGCCACTCCGCCGACATCACTCTTATGTATCGGTCCTACAACCTTGGCTACAACGGGGAATCCGACACGTTCGGCAAAGGCTGTGAGTTCTTCTTTTGACGTAGACACCATCTCGGGAACCAACGGTATTCCTGCACTCGACAATAGCTCCCGTACGATGTGGGGTTGTACGTAGCCATTCTCTTTCACGTCATTAATAGCCTTATGTAATCTCTGGATGTCAACACCATAGAGCTGTACCTCGGTAGATGATGGCGGTGGGGTCTTCATGATCTGGCTAAGGGCTGTGGCCAGTGTCACCTCGTCGCTGAAGTTGACATGCCCTTTCTTCAGGAATTCCGCTACCTCAGGACCGGCAGTATGGAGGCTTGGAAGCACGGGGAAGATAGGTTTCTTACACTCTTTGATCTTCCTGTCGAGCACATCGTAGGCCTCGTAGAGCTGGGTGAGTCCCGGAGTACCGTATATCACTGCGATGGCATCGATATTTTCAAACTTGTTCTCGCAGTAGTCTATCACTGTGCCGAGCTGTTCAGGAGTTCCTGTAGCAAGGAAGTCGATGGGATTGGCAACGGCAGAGCCTGGGAACAGTTTTGTCTTCAGTTCATCAGCCAGCTCACCTTCTATCTTGGGCACGTTGAGGCCACCCTTGGAGAGAGCGTCGGTAAGCATCACACCTGGACCTCCAGCATGTGTCACGATAGCGAAATTCTTTCCTTTCAGGGCAGGAAGGGTGAAGATACATCCTACTGTCGTCAGTTCCTCACGTGAGAAACATCTTACTATTCCTGCCTTACGGAACAGAGCCTCTACTGCAGAGTCGCTTGATGCGATGGCACCAGTGTGACTTGATGCAGCACGGCTTCCACTCTCTGAGGCACCCGACTTGATGGCTGCTATCCTACAACCCTTACGGATAAGGTTACCTGCATGGTAGAGCAGTTTGTCAGGGTTGGAGATATTCTCTATATAGAGTAGTTTCACCTTTGAGTCGGTCTCGGGGTCAAAGTGATCATCCATATACTGAAGCACATCCTCGATACCTATCTGTTTTCCGTTGCCTATGCTCCACACACTATTAAACTGCAGTCCTTTTATCACCGCACTCTCGAGAATAAACACTGCCGTAGCACCAGAGCCGCTGACAAAGTCAGCACCGCTTGGGTCGAGATTAGGAATAGGCAGGGTGAACACACTGTGATGATTACGGGTAAGCAGACCGATACAGTTAGGACCGATCAGTGCTGCACCGTATTTCTCACATGTGTCGAGAATTCTCTGTTCGAGTTCTGCCCCTGCCTTCGTCTCCTCGCCGAAGCCTGCTGAGATGATGATAAAGGCACGTGTCTGTTTCTCCTTTGCCAGGAATTCCACATAGTCGGGACAGAACTTCGCTGCCACTACGAGGATTGCTAACTCTGTGGGAGGCAGTTCCTTAGCATCATGGAACGCCTTGATGCCCTGAACCTCGTCTTCCTTTGGATTTACTATGCGGAGGTTGCCTGAATAACCTCCACTGATAAGATTACGTACAACGGAGCCACCAGGCTTATGTACGTTGTTAGAGCCGCCAATAACGACGATGCTCTGCGGGTTTAGTAGTTCTCGGTTTATCATATTGGTTGCAAAGATAATATAATATTTTTTAAATTCCAAATGATATTCGAAAATATTTTGTTACCTTTGCAGAATCGAATCAAAACCGACAGTAATATGAAGCAGAGATTCATCACCTTATTAATGTTGTTAGCAGCTATGCCGTTTTTATTATTTGGTCAATCATATTCAGCCCTATGGAAGAAGGCGCAGGAGGCGGAAAAAAAAGATCTGCCCCAGACCCAGTATGACATCATCCAGAAGATTGTGAAGAAGGCAGAGAAGGAGAAAGCCTACGGACAACTCCTGAAGGCCGAACTCAAAGGCTCTCAGGTGATGATGGCTATCTCTACGGATTCACTTACTCCTGCCGTAGAGCGTATCCGCCAGCGTGGTGAGGCTGCTAAGGATGAGGCGCTGAAGATTGTCTATCAGACGGTGTTATGGAAAGTGTGCAGTGTCAACTCGAATATCAAGATAGAGACAAGGAAACCTGTTCTCGATGAGCATATCTGTCGGGTACTCGCAAATATCAAGGAGGATGCCTACGACCCATTCGTTATCTCAGGTGATGACAGCGGATATTTCAATGACGACCTCCTCAGTGTGGTGGGTTATGAGTTGAGAGACTTCGAGCCGATGTATAACTATTATAAGAAGGTGGGCAATCGTAAGGCTGCCTGTCTTACTGGTGCCGAGGCTTTTAAGTATGATTATTATAAGCTCTCCGAACTGATCTCTCAGTATCAGGACCTGCAGGAGGCAGGAGCATTGGCGATAGCCCGATACCATTCATCAACACGGTTCAACTCGGAGAAAATGACTGTTGGTGAGAAGGTAGGCTATCTCGAGGATGCCATTAACAGATGGGGTAGATGGAAAGGGATGAACACCCTGCGTAATTCACTGAAGAGTCTTACCAGTTCAAAGATGAAGGTGGATTACGAGACACGCGTGAACCTCCCGATGCAGCCGATGAAGATCGAACTCAGTGAGATACGGAATATCTCTTCTGTCACCATGAGTGTATACCGTGTGAAGGCCAATGGCGATATCAGTCTCAATCCGAATTATAAGGAAGACTACAGGAAACTCAAGCCGTTGCTCTCTTCCGATCCGATAACGGTGACGAAGAAATTTACTGGCCGACAGTCGTATGATATCTTTGAAGACTCCCTGAATCTCGAGGGACTGCCGGTAGGTGTGTATATGTTGGAGTTTACCACCAGTCCGTCTACTGAGGTAGAGCGACGCCTGTATTTCGTTACCGATATCTACACTCTCTCAGAGAGTCAGCCCGGCAATAAGACCCGTTATGTGGTGGTAAGTGCCACCACAGGTCAGCCTATTCCTGGGGCACATCTCAGGATACGTCAGTATAAGAGCTACAGGGATTATGTCATCCATGAGTATAAGGTAAACAGTAAGGGAGAACTGAACTATACCCCTGATGCAACAGGGCGACAGGAGGTCTTTGCGTATACAGACGAGGATAAGGCATGTCCTGAGATGAACGCAGCCAACCGTTACCGATATTATGCGGCAGATAAAGAGGAACAGTGTACGAATATCTATACCGACAGGGCCATCTACCGTCCGGGACAGACTGTTCACGCTGCAGCCCTGTTGTATAATGTCATCGATGGATATAAACACTCTGTAGTAGAGGGTAAGCAAGTGTCGTTCACACTGCGTGATGCCAACTGGAAAGAGGTGAAGAGACTCTCTGCTACTACCGACGACTATGGTATGTGTAGTGTGGATTTCACCCTGCCGTCGTCAGGACTGACGGGTGTTCACACCATTCAGGTCAACGGCAACTCATATACTTTCCGTGTCGAGGAATACAAACGTCCTACCTTCGAGGTGGAGTTTCCGGAGGTAAAAGAAGACTATAAGGCAGGTGACACACTGGAGATCCGTGCTACTGCCCGTACATATTCCGGTGTACCTGTCCAGGGTGCCAGTGTGGAGTATACGGTAGTACGTCGAATGGCTTTCTGGTGGTGGTCTTACTGGCGTTATTATGACGGAGGATTCATCGGGACAGGACATGATGATACAGAGGTGTTCACAGGTGAGGCTGTCACTGATGATGATGGTACATTCGTTGTCAGGATGCCGCTGACGATGCCAGAGAGCAATAGTCCGCTGTTCTATAACTTCATCGTTACCGCTGATGTCACAGATACCGGTGGTGAGACACATCGTGGTACTCTGTCGGTGCCTCTCGGCAACCGTAAGACAGCCCTTAGTGTGGATCTTGATGATCAGGTGCTTATCGACAGTAAGCCTACGATGACGTTCCATCTGCGTAATGCCGCTGGTAAGGATATCGATGCGGATGTAAGGTATCGTATTGACGATGGCAACTGGCAGAAGATAAAGCCAACAGTGAAATGCGATCTGTCTGCCCTGAAGCTGAAGAGTGGAGAGCATACTCTTGAGGCAGCATACGAGGATAATACCATAAAACGAGAGTTTGTGGTGTTCTCGATAGATGACAAACGTCCTGCCACAGAGACTGACGACTGGTTCTGGCAGTCTGATACCCAGTTCCCCAACAACGGCAAACCCGTAACCGTTCAGGTTGGCTCTTCTGACAGTGATGTGCATATCGTGTACAGCGTCTACTCCGGTGATAATATCATCGAGACAGGTGCAGTAGACAGGACAAACGAACTCCTTAACCGTAGGATAACATACAAGGAATCCTACGGCAATGGTGTCGTGATGAGTTTCGCCTGGGTGAAGAACGGCAAGTGCTATACCCATATCGCTGAGATCCTGAGACCTCTGCCAGACAAGAAACTCGACCTTCAGTGGACCACCTTCCGTGATCGTCTCACACCGGGACAACAGGAGGAGTGGACACTTACTGTGACGAAGGACGGCAAGCCTGTGGATGCTATCCTCATGGCTACGATGTTTGACAAGAGCCTCGATCAGTTGCAGAAACATTCTTGGAGATTTACTCCTTTCGTACATCTGCCATTGCCATCAGTATACTGGAACTACCAGGTCCGTAATGACGTGTCACTTTTCCTGAGCCTTAATTGGGATCGTCTTGAAGAGAAAGATCTCTTGCCGAGTAAGTTTGATGACAGTGTGTATCCTACCTGGTATGCTTTCCATAACAGTCAGAGGATGGGTAGAAACCTTAAGTATAAGGTAGCCGAAGTCTATGAGTCACGTGCCACAGGTGCAAGACCTATGTTGGCTGATGCTGCAGTAAATGAAGCAGCCGATGAAGAAGTGAGGGTTGTTGGCTATGGCATAAGTAAGAAGAAGGAGAGTGTGGAGGAAGATGTACAGGTTCAGGAGGAAACACCACAGGTTCAAGTGCGTGAGAATCTCAACGAGACAGCATTCTTCTATCCCCAGCTTACTACCGATAGCTTGGGTAATATAGCCCTGAAGTTCACCCTCCCCGAGAGTCTTACCACGTGGCGTTTCATGGGTATGGCACATACCAAGGATATCTGTTACGGCATGCTCGAGAGTGAGGCAATAGCCCAGAAGGATGTGATGGTACAGCCCAACATGCCCAGATTTATCCGTGAGGGCGACAAGGCTTCTATCACTGCACGTATCTTCAACCTTACCGAAAAGACGATAACGGGTACTGCCTCGCTTCGTCTTATCGACCCGGAGACAGATAAGGTGGTATGTAATCTCTCTCAGCCATTCTCGCTTGGTGAGAAGGCTACAGGCTCATCTGTCTTCGACCTCTCGGAGAAGATGGCTGACATCAGCAAATACAACGTCCTGATCTGTCAGGTGATTGTTTCTGGCAATGGCTTCAGCGATGGAGAACAGCATTACCTCCCAATCCTGCCTTCTTCAGAGCGTGTCACCGTAACCCTGCCATTCACACAGATAGAGCCGGGAACGAAGGATATCAGCCTCACCAGTATGGTGCCTGCTGATGCCAGAGATACAAAGCTCACATTCGAATATACCAATAATCCTGCGTGGCTGATGATTCAAGCTCTGCCAACGGTAGGAAAACCCATCGATGAGAATGCAGTGTCACAGGCTGCCTCATATTATGCCAACAGCATCGGAAAATATCTCGTCGACCTCCAGCCGAAGGCAAGGACAGCCTTCGAACTGTGGAAGAAGGAGTCAGGCAACGAGACATCACTTATGAGTGCCCTCGAGAAGAATCAGGAACTGAAGGATATCGTTCTCAACGAGACACCTTGGGTGCTTGATGCCGACAGAGAGACAGAACAGAAGGAACGACTCATTGACTTCTTCGATGAGAACAACATGGCCAACCGTCTTACATCAGCTATTACAAAACTCGAGAAGCTGCAGCGTTCCGACGGTTCCTGGTCATGGTGGCCGGGTATGCCGGGATCGTTCTATATGACAGTAACCATCTGTGAGATGCTGGTACGTCTGAATGCCCTCACAGGTACAAATGCAGAAACCGGGCGGATGTTGTCGAAAGCCTTCCGTTTCATGGGTGAGGAGGTGAAGGACATCGTCAAGGAGATGAAGAAGGAGAAATGGCACTCGTTCCCAAGTCTTAAGACCCTGCAGTGGCTCTATCTCTGCAGTCTCGACGGTAGGGAACTGCCATCAGATGTCCAGTCAGCCAACGACTACCTCATGCCTCTGCTCAAGAAAGAGATCCGTAACCAGAGCATTTATGAGAAGGCGATGACAGCTGTCATCCTCTCCAAGACAGATCCGGGACTCTGCAAGGACTATGTCAAGAGTCTGAAGGAATACACCGTATATCGCGAGGAGATGGGACGTTACTACGACACCAGACGTGCCGGTTACTCTTGGTTCGACTATAAGATTCCTACCCAGACGATAGCTATCGAGGCGATACAACGTATCACCCCTGAGGATACCAAGTGTATTACCGAGATGCAGCGCTGGCTCCTGCAGTCAAAGCGTACCCAGGCTTGGGATACTCCTATCAACAGCGTGAATGCCGTTTATGCCTTCCTCTGGCAACAGGGTGAGCAACATATCAGTCCGTTGTCGCTTGACAAGGAGAATGCAGCGATAAAGGTTGACGCCCAGCCTCTCGCCACTCCTAATGCCACTGCTGCGCTAGGATATGTGAAGACGGTGCTTCCTGATGCAAAGGCGAAGCAGCTCTCTGTCGGCAAGACCTCTGATGGTGTCTCATGGGGTGCTGTCTATGCCCAGTTCACACAGGCAACGAAGAATATCGCAGACCAGGGAACAGGCCTGAAGGTAAAACGTGAGATAATCACTCCCGACGGTAAGACGGAACTGAAGGTGGGCGACCGCATAAAGATACGTATCACCATCGTCGCTGACCGCGATTACGACTTCGTACAGGTGATAGACCGTCGTGCGGCATGTCTGGAACCCGTAGTACAGCTCAGCGGATATCGCAATGGGGCTTACTGCACTCCACGTGACTACACTACGAACTATTACTTCGATATGTTCCGTAAAGGTGAACATGTCGTAGAGACAGAATACTACATCGACCGTGAGGGCACATACGAGACAGGCACCTGCACCGTTGGCTGTGCCTATGCTCCGGAGTTCCGTGCCACCACTTCTTCGATGACGTTAAAGGTGAATAATAAAAAGTAAGAAACAGATATGATTAGAATGTTTGACAAGGTGGCGGCTAAGGTGAAATGGCTTTTTCCTTTTTACCTTTTTACCTTTCTGCCTCTTAGCTTAAGTGCCCAGCGTCTGACGATAGCTAGTCCTACCGTCAATGCAGGACGTACAGGATACCTGCAGCCTATCACTGCCACTTTCGAGTTGAGGAACAAGAGCAGGAAGAAACTGCATATCGAGGATGTTCACCCCGACTGCGGATGTACTGCAGTAGAGTTTCCCAAGGTGGTGGACGGAGGTGCTAAGTTCACTATCAAGATGACCTACGATGCCAAGATGCTGGGTCACTTCCAGAAGATGGCTGCAGTAACCAGTGATGGAAGTAAGAATCCGGTATATCTCACCATGAAGGGTGTGGTATTACCCGAGCTTGTAGACTATTCCGGCACCTATCCATTGTCGATGGGAAATCTCCTCTTGGATAAAAACGAGCTGGAGTTTGATGACGTAAACAAGGGCGATGCCCCACAGCAGGAGATACATATCCTCAACAACGGAGAACAAATGATGCACCCCACTGTAATGCATCTGCCATCCTATCTCTCAGCTACTGTGAAGCCTGCTGACCTGGCACCTGGCAAGAGCGGTACCGTCACCATAACTCTCAATTCCGACAAGATACGAGACTTCGGACTTACTCAGACCTCTGTCTATCTGGCACAGCAGTTGGGCGAGAAGGTCAGTCAGGATAATGAGATACCTATCTCAGCTATCCTCCTGCCACATCTGCAGGACTATGATCAGTTGAGTAAGCAGATAGCCCCGCATCTTCAGATGTCATCCACTGAAGTAGACTTCACCAATTTCGAGGGAAAGAAGAAAAAGACCTCCGAACTTATTCTTCAGAACACCGGTAAGACCACTCTGAAGATCACCTCTATGCAACTTTTTACCACCGGACTGAAGGTAACTCTCTCCCAACAGACTCTCGAGCCTAATGAGATTGCAACTCTGAAGATTACAGGCATTGCCGCTGACATGGCAAAGCTTCGCAGAAGTCCGCGTATCCTTATGATTACCAACGACCCCGACCATCCCAAAGTGGTGATTGTCATAAAGAAATAATGTTATATGGAACATCCCGAGAATAATGCCGAATATGCAGGTTTGCAGGTAAACAGCGGTGTGAAACAGCCACCGATAGTCAATCCGTATCTACGTCGTAATCGTCGCAGGGAACTCTCTGCGGCAGAGATGGTAGAGGGAATAGTAAAAGGAGATGTTACCGTTCTCTCCCAGGCTGTGACGCTTATCGAGAGTGTCAATCCCGACCATCAGGTGAAGGCCCAGGAGGTGATCAACAAGTGTCTGCCCTATAGCGGCAAATCGGTACGTATAGGCATCAGTGGTGTTCCCGGGGCAGGTAAGTCAACGAGTATCGATGAGTTCGGAATACATGTGCTGAAGGAGAAAGGCGGCAAACTGGCAGTACTAGCCATCGACCCCTCCTCAGAACGTACCAAAGGCAGTATCCTTGGCGATAAGACACGTATGGAGAAACTTGCACTCCATCCAGACTCCTTTATCCGTCCTTCCCCATCGGCGGGCTCTCTGGGCGGTGTGGCTCGTAAGACCCGTGAGACAATCATCCTCTGTGAGGCTGCCGGCTTCGATAAGATCTTCGTGGAGACTGTGGGAGTGGGACAGAGCGAGACGGCCTGTCACTCTATGGTGGATTTCTTCCTTCTCATCCAGGTGGCAGGCACCGGTGATGAGCTGCAGGGAATAAAACGAGGCATTATGGAGATAAGCGACGGTATCGTGATCAACAAGTGCGACGGAGATAATGTGGACCGCTGTCACATGGCAGCTACCAACTTCCGTAACGCCCTCCATTTCTTCCCCATGCCAGACAGCGGGTGGGCTCCGAAGGTGCTCTGCTACAGCGGATTCTACGGCACGGGAGTGAAGGAGATATGGGATATGATCTATGAATATTTCGACTTTGTGAAGGCAAACGGCTATTTCGACTATCGCCGTAACGAGCAGTCAAAATACTGGATGTATGAGAGTATCAACGAGCACCTGCGCCTGAACTTCTATAATAACCCGCAGATAAAGGCACAGCTGCAACCAGCAGAACAGACTGTCCTCGCAGGACAGAAGACATCCTTCGTGGCTGCTCAGGACCTGTTGGACATGTATTTTGAAATGCTTAGGAAATGAAGATAGAGATAGATAACGGCAGTGGGTTCTGTTCGGGAGTGACTACAGCAATCAAGAAGGCCGAAGAGGAACTGTCGAAAGGTGTCACCCTCTATTGCTTAGGCGATATCGTACACAATGGTATGGAGTGTGAGCGTCTGAGGAAACTCGGACTCATCACCATCAACCATGATGACATGCGGGAACTGCATGATGTGAAGGTGCTCCTTCGTGCCCATGGTGAGCCCCCTGAGACATACGAACTGGCAAGAAAGAACAATATAGAGATCATCGATGCCACGTGTCCTGTGGTTCTGAAGCTCCAGCAACGTATAAAGACCCAGTATTCCTCACTCCCTTCTCTTCAGATTGTCATTTTCGGCAAGAAGGGGCATGCCGAGGTATTGGGACTCGTCGGCCAGACACATTCCACTGCCATAGTCATCGAGAGTTTCGACGAGGTGAAACGCCTTGACTTCTCACGTGACATCTATCTGTATTCGCAGACCACGAAGTCGCTCGATGAGTATCGCCGTATCATAGAGTATATCCAGGAGCATATCTCTCCCGATGCTGTATTCAAGAGCTTCGATACTATCTGCCGTTCTGTAGCCAACCGTATGCCCAGCATATCTCAGTTTGCAGCACATCATGACCTGATTCTCTTCGTGTGTGGCAGGAAGAGCAGTAATGGAAAGGTGCTTTTCAATGAGTGTAAGCGTATCAACCCCAATAGTCATCTTATCGAGGATCCTGATGAGATACAGCCGGAATGGCTTGAAGGTAAGAATTCGGTAGGTATCTGTGGTGCCACATCAACTCCCAAATGGCTCATGGAACAGTGTCGTGATGCCATTCAGGAGATGTTATAGCCTCTTATGCTGTGCGCTCGTGGAAACGGTCCAGGAGCCACTGTTTCTGTTCTGGGATAGTCATATCCGAGTTGTCGAGCAGCAGCGCATCCTCTGCCTGGCGCAGGGGCGACTCCTCGCGGTGTGAGTCGATATAGTCGCGCTCCTCCACATTCTTCAGGATATCATCAAAGTCGGCAGGCATACCTTTAGCCTGCAGCTCGTCGTAGCGGCGCTGGGCTCTCACCTTTGCCGAGGCAGTGACAAACACCTTCAACTCGGCATCGGGGAACACCACCGTACCGATGTCTCTTCCGTCCATCACCACTCCTTTGTCCTTACCCATCTGTTGCTGCTGGGCAACAAGAGCCTTACGGACGAACCCGATGGTAGCGATGGGACTGACATGGCTGCTCACCTCCAGACTTCTTATCTCCTTCTCCACACACTCACCGTTGAGATATGTGTCAGGACGTCCTGTCTCCTTGTTCAGTTCGAAGGAGATATGGATATTTGGCATCTCTGCCTCGAGCTGGCTGGCTTTCACAGTACCGTCGTCCTCGAAGAGCCCCTTGCGCAGGGCATAGAGTGTCACACTGCGATACATCGCTCCCGTGTCTACATAGATGTAACCCACCTCACGGGCAAGGTCCTTGGCCATAGTACTCTTACCGCAAGAAGAGTGGCCGTCGATAGCTATAGTAATCTTTTTCATAATGCGTATGATACGTTGAATATTAAACTCGATGCTGATACGTGGTACTTGCCGTAAGCCACGTGTAGTTTGAACCGTTGCAGCGACAGTCCTGCTCCCAGTGACAGTCCGGCACCGTGGTTGCTGCTGCCGTCGGTGTCGGAGATCTTCATCTCGTGGGCCCTGCGGAAGTTATATCCTGCTGCGATATAGATAGTCTCCGACAAAAGGATGTCGGCTCCCACGGCGATATGCCGCATGAAGGGCTGGTTCCAGTCGTGGAGTCTCGACATGGTGAGGGAGAACCGAAGGGGGGAGTTGGCAAGACGTTTTGTGACACCTGCCTGAAGGTCGAAGGGTATCTTCTCAAACTCATCGTCGTAGGCCTTCACCTGTCCTCCGAGATTCTTTGCGGCAAGTGAGACGCTCAGGTCACCGGAGTTGTCGGTGTAGTTCAGTCCGAGGTCTACTCCCACTGCCATAGAGTGATAGTCGGCGATGCTGGACGATATCACCTTTGCCGTGATACCTCCGGAGATAAGTTCCGTCATACCGTAGGCGAATGTTCCTCCGATACAGATGTCCTTTGCCCCGAATTCTCCTGTCTGGACGTTTGCGATCGTTGTCTGGCGCATCTTGCCGTAGTCCATATACTGTGCCATCACTCCCCAGGAGGCACGCTCACCGGCAGCCTTAACAAACGAGGCACTTGCCGTCTTGGCGCCTTCCATATAGGTCATATAGTTGAGGTTGATGGTCTTGTCGCTGACGAAGTTTATCATTGCGGGGTTGTGGAATATCACTGTGGCATCATCGTCGGCGAGTGAGATATTCTCCCCTCCCAAGGCAGAGGCATGGGCACTGACGGGCAGACGGAGGAAGTTATAGGCTGTCTGACTCTCCTGGGCTGAGAGGGTTATGAGTGAGGAGTGAAGAGCGATGATTGCTGACAATAAATATTGCCACCATCTTGAGTCTGTGATATGTTTTTTGCCTCTCTGCCTCACTTCTTTCTTAAAATTTGCTGCAAAGTTACAAAATTATTCTTAATTCTTAATTCTTTATTCCTTATTTCTTCGTACCTTTGCATCGCGATTAAATATATAACGGAGAAAAATCTGTTTTAGTATGAATCCTACGACAAGATATCTCATCGGACTGATTCTTGTGCTCTCGCTCTGTCTGGTGGCACTCGAATGGAATACCGACTCCTCGGGGTGGGCATTCTTCGATACTGCCGACGATGAACTGGAGGTGGAGATGGAACTCTCGCCTCTGCATCGCGAAGACGACGAGGTGCCGATGATGATACCTAAGGAACCGCAGGAGAAACTCCCGCCATCGCAGGAACTGAATCTTGTTGAGGAGGATGTGGAGATAGCCCCAGAGGTGCTGGAGCCCATCGTTGTTAAGGAGGAACCGAAGGAGGAAGTAAATGAGGAACAGCCCGAGGCGGTGGATATGTACGATGCCCCTGTGGATTTCCGTGTCGTAGAGGACCTGCCTCAGTTTCCTGGCGGTGCAGTGGAGTTTATGAAGTGGCTTACCAAAAATCTGAAATACCCCTCGTCGGCACAGCAACGTAAGATTCAGGGTAGGGTGGTGGCCCAGTTTATCGTGAATAAGGATGGTTCTATCTCCGACCTCATACTGGTAGAGAAGGTGTCTCCCGAACTCGATCGTGAGGCATTGCGTGTGCTCCGTATGATGCCTAAGTGGACTCCCGGGGTGATGGATGCCAAACCCTGTCGTACAAAAGTGTGCATCCCTGTTGTGTTTAAGTTATGATAAGTTTCATCGATACCCATTGTCATCTGGATGGTGAGGAATTTGCCGAAGACCGCCAGCAGGTAGTTGAACGTGCCCGTGAGGCCGGTGCAGAAGCCGTCTTCATACCTGCCATCGACCTCAAGTCATGCCACTCTGTCCTTGACACCTGTAGCCAATACCCCTCTTTCTGCTATCCCATGCTTGGCCTGCATCCCGAGGAGGTACGTTCCGACTGGCCCCAGCAACTGGAGGATATAAGAAAACTCATTGACGATTATCTCCTCGCCATCGGAGAGGTAGGTCTCGACTTCTACTGGAGCCGTGAGTTCGAGCAGGAACAGCTTCTCGCCTTCGAGGAACAGGTGCGCTGGAGCATCGACACCCGTCTGCCGCTGATGATCCATTGTCGTAAGGCACAGAATGAGCTAGTCAATATATTAAAGAGGTATAAGGATGACCTCCCGGGAGGGGTGTTCCATTGTTTCACAGGCAATGAGATCGAGGCCCGTGAGCTCCTGCTGTTTGATAACTTTGTGCTTGGCATCGGTGGTGTGCTGACATTCAAGAAGAGTCATCTGCCTGAGGTACTGCCCTCTGTGGTGCCTATCGACAGGATAGTACTCGAGACCGATGCCCCCTATATGGCTCCTGTTCCCCATCGTGGCAAACGTAACGAACCGGCCTTCGTCAGACAGGTGTTACAGAAACTTGCCGAGGCTTATAATCTGCCAGAGGAAGAGGTGGCTCGTACCACTACCGACACAGCCAAGAGGGTCTTCTTTTGTTAAATATACGTAAACTTCCCACGTTTATCATTTATCATTTATACATTTTCCATTAATAATTACTACCTTTGCATCCGCAATCGCTAAGGAAAGGTGCTCGAGTGGTTGAAGAGGCACGCCTGGAAAGCGTGTAACCGTCAAAAGCGGTTCGCAGGTTCGAATCCTGTTCTTTCCGCGTATTTTATTTACAGACTGCGATGAGCAGTCTTTTTTTATTTGGAGAAGTATGAAGAATCGATTGATAGTTCTACTGACGATGGGTATCCTCTTCTTAGGACAGCCCCTCATGGCGCAGAATCCCAAGACTACGGAGGACGTGAAAGACTCTGTGACCATTGTCGTCAACGACTCTACGGCTCAGGACAGCACGCTGGCAACCTCTGTCAGCGATGAGGCTCTCTCAGCAGCCGATGAGGCCGAAGCCGAGGGAGGATTCCACAAACAGCTGAAGACGAAGTTTATCGACGGTAACGTGGGCTTTATGTCACTCGTGGCCCTGGCTCTCGTCCTGGGTCTTGCCTTCTGTATTGAGCGCATCCTCTATCTTATGATGTCGGAGATCAAGGCAAAACGTCTCACGGAGGATATCCGTAAGTGTCTTGAGGCCGATGATGTGGAGGGTGCGAAGAATATCTGTCGCTCTACCCGTGGACCAGTTGCCAGTGTGTGCTATCACGGTCTGCTACATATCAAGCAGCCCATGGATGCCATCGAACGCAGCATCACCAACTTCGGAGGTCTGCAGGCAGCCAACCTCGAGAAAGGCTGTTCGTGGATAAAACTCTTCATCGCCATGGCTCCCTCGCTGGGATTCCTTGGTACGGTGATAGGTATGGTGATGGCTTTCGACCAGATACAGATTGCCGGTGATATCGGTCCTACCATCGTGGCCCAGGGAATGAAGGTTGCCCTTATCACTACTATCTTCGGTATCGTGGTGGCCCTGATACTGCAGCTCTTCTACAGTTATATCCTATCAAAGATAGAGAAACTCACTGGCGATATGGAAGAGGCAGCCATCGACCTGCTCGACATCATCGCTACCTACAAGAATCGCAAGTAAACAGAATATAGTATGTCGCTCGTATCCCCATTCTTTGCCGACCTGATGCTTTGGCTGATGTATTTCGCTGTGATTGCCGCGATAGCTGTCACCATCGCCTCTGTGGTAAAGACATTACGTATGCGCACCAAAGACGATGAGGTGGTAAACGGTGTGCCTCAGGCTCGTATCGCCTGGACAACTGCCTTCTGTTTCGTCGTCTGTCTGGCCGTCACCTGGCTCTTAGGCTCGTCAAGGCCACTGCTCACCAACGGACAGCTCTTCACCAGCACCTTCTGGCTGAAGACCACCGATATGTTTATCTACACCTCAATAATACTTATCATAGGATGTTTCGCAGGCGTCATAGTGAGCCGGTTCCGGAGCTGAACACATCATCTACGGCTGATATCTCGTTCATGCTGCTGATATTCTTCCTCGTGACATCATCGATGGACACGGACAAGGGACTCATGCGACAGCTGCCGCCACCGCCCGACGAGAAGCAGCAGCCACTGGATATCAAACAGGATCACGTGTCTGTCATCCGTCTCGACGCCAGAGACAGTCTTTCGCTCGACGGGACACTGCTCTCCGACACTCAGCTTACCGAAGAACTCATGCGTCGCATCGATAACGACCGCATGCAGCATGTGCTGAGCATCGAAGTCAGCCGGGAAACGAGCTATGAGGCGTATTTCCATCTTCAGAACGCTGTGGTAAGGGCATATATGTCGTTGCGCGATGCACGTGCTCGCAAACTCTGTGGGAAGCCCTATTCACGCTGCTCTGCAGATGAACGGGAGGATATCGATCACTTCTATCCCCAGCGCATCAGCGAGGCTCTGCCTAAGTCGGAGAAAGGAGGTGCCCAATGATCAGCATGCAGCCAAAGTTCCGCAGGACCTCACATAGCATCCCCGGCCTTAACCTCGCATCCATGCCCGATCTTATCTTCACCGTGCTGTTCTTCTTTATGCTTGTAACCCACATGCGCGATGATGAACTGAAGATACGTTATCAGGTGCCCTCAGGCACTGAGGTGCAGAAGATGCAGCAGAAGAGTGCGGTGATAAACCTATATATCTCTGCCGACGGACAGGTACAGATAGACAACCAGCTGACAACCCTCGCAGGCATCGCTCCGTATATTAATAAGGTACGTGAAGGATTCTCTCCGGAGAATCAGGATCGTCTTACCGTAAGCCTTAAAGCCGACAAACGCACACCCATGGGAGTCATTGCCGATGTGAAGCAGGAACTCCAGAAATCCTTCGCTCTGAAGGTGAATTACTCTGGATATAACTCAGACGCCTGTCCCAACGACTAGCAACTTTTTTAATAACTTTGCAAGGGGCAATCAGGGCAAGAATGTCCTGATTATGTTAAAGAAATATAATAATGATGGAAAACGAGGGGAAATATGACCAACTCCTTGTATATTTGCAATTATTTAACAAAAAAAAATATGAATATGAAAATGCTAAAACAATCATGGCTGCTGGTAGTCATTCTCACCAGCAATCTATTCTTCGCCTCCTGTACCCGCGAAGACAACCCTGTTAACGAGCAACAAGAGTCAGAAACTATTTTCCAGGCGCAACTGGATGAGGCCTTGAATTGGGCCCTGGCCTATGGCCCTTCGACGCAGGCGGTCGCCGAAGCTGTGGCATTACGTCACAATGGAAAGGCGACGCCTATTAATTACAAGACCCGTCAGAGCGCCGAGCGTAAATGCCGTACCGACAACTCCAAGCCTTTCGAACTGAAGGATCTGGCGCGCACCACCGTTCTCTGCGAGTATAATAAGATACCCGTTGTCATCGACGACATCAAATCTGCAGCCACTGGGTACGACGCCTTCGGCCGTCACAAGCACCAGACCAGCGACTACGGCTACTGGGGAGACATCATCAATCTGGAATTCAAAAATCTTCAAACAGAGATACAGGTGAAGAGTTACCGCATGTACTATGCTGTAAATCCAAAGGACATCTGCCAACCCGTGCTGGGTGACTCGCTCTACAACGTCATCCATACAGAGACCGGTCTGGAGCCAGGCCTCGCACATCACTATTATGAAATCATGCGTGCCGACACGGCAAGCGCCGCTACGCGCGAACATTACCGGAAGTTAAGCATAGAATATCTTAAGCACTTCGATCAGGATTACGTTAAAAAATAGTAGAGAAGAAGAGAGCCCGCTCGCAAGCAGGCTCTCTTCTTTTGTTACGAAACCAACATTTATTGAGCCTTGAAGTCGGTTGCTGCGTAGAACACGTTTGGCTCCTGGTGTACCAGCGGCAGAAAGTCCTTGCTGCTGTACTTATAGTGAGTAATCTTGTCGCTGCCAGCCTCCTGGGCATCAAACTCGATGAGGTACTTGCCGGTAATGAGTCGGCAGCCCAGGTTGATCTTCGCCTTAGCGGGATAGCTGCGTGCGAAGGTTACCACTTGCGTAGGATCGTCTTTAGGATATACCTTGATATTCTTGATATAGGTCTTGTCCCCCAGGTCGTTCACCAGTTCAATCTGTCCCACGCGCTTGCGGAAAATCGGGTCTAACTGGATATAGGAATTGATCCAGGCATGATTGTGCGCCTTATACTCGTCGATGTTGCCAATGTTAAACCATCCTGCGCCATCGTGGTACCACCACTGATAGTCTATTCTTCCTCTCAAGTGGAGCACCAGTGCATTGTTTTCCGAGTCGTCGCGCTCGCTCTTCTTATACCATCCCCATGTCGATTTCAGTTTGGTATTGGACTTATAGCTGTTGTTGCCCTTCTGTTCAATCCAGCCTTTCTTCTTGTCGGATTTCGGCAGATTCTCGTAAACAATCTCGTGAGACTGATCGTTGCCTCTCGACGCGGTGTTCTTGACACTGATGTCGCCTACGCTGCGCTGTACCTTCTCAGCCCAGTTCCAGCCCCATCCTACAGCTACCTTACCCTCAGCGCTGACGCCAACCTTTCCCTTCACATCTTTACCCGACGTTTCTTTGGAAGCCTCTCCCTTGACGGAAATCGATGCATCCAACTTGAAATTGAACGAATACTCGTCGCTATAACTGGTAGAGCCTTGTGAGGTCTCGGGTATGGCGCCCTTGCCGCCCAGGAATACCACCTCGCTGTCTGAGTAGTCTTTGCTGGTCTTCGGGTCGGTGGTAGTGGCAGGGCAGGTGCTTACCGCAAATCCCTTACCGAACGGACCAAACCAGTAAAGGTTGTGATCGATTTTATGTCTTTTACAGCCAGCGTCGACAGAGCCGCCGAAGTTCATGTCGGCCTCCATGTTGATAAGATAGTAGTCGCCCTCGCCAGAAGAACCGTCATACACATGGACGGTATAGATGTTGTATCTCACTGACAGGGTACTGTTGATGCTCGTGCTTTCTCTCCACGTATTTTTATTTATATTTAAATCCGTATACCAATGAGCCCACAATTTCTCTTTGAACGTCTTACCGTATGTCTTGTAGGCGAAGGCGGTCTTGACGTCTACCGGTGCGTTGTCGGCAGCGGCACGTGTCATCAGATATCCTCTGGCCTGGGCAGCCTCGCTCTCTCGCTCTTTCTTTATTTCCTCGCTGAGGGTTCTTTCTTCCTCAAGTCCCTTTGTCCATGATGACAGGAGGTAATCAAGGTCTTCTTCGGTGTAATTGCCGTCTTCAGAAGGATTACTCTGTGCCGTTGGCCACTGCGGTTCTTCCTTCATGGGTGCGAAGAAGGGGTCGTTCAGCAAAAACGCATCTTTGGGGTCGTCGAGTGTTACCCGGTAGTTGTCGTTGTTCGCTCCTACTACCGTCCAGTCATACCCGTCGTAATCAAAGGCATAAAGGAGGGCGTCATCCATATCTTGGTCGTTTGCCGGCGCATCCCACTCAGGATGTGCAGCGAAGAATGCGTTAATTTCTGACTTTACAGGCAATGTGACTGCAATAATGGCACCATTGTAGTAAGCCTCCTCCAGTTTATCGAATGCCAGATCGCTCAGTTTGTTAAGTACGATCACATTCGTGTTCTCGTCGATGGCCTGCTGGCGATTGGACATCAGCTTTTCGAGCACTTTGGCGACATCTGCATTTACAGTGGAGTTGATGTATGCCTTACCGGCGTACTTGAACTCGTCGGACATTATAAACTCACCTTCTGAGTAGATTTCTTCTTCATCCACTTCTGTAGGAGTAGGATTGTCGGGGACGCCTATCGCGTCGTCGCACGATGATAGAAACGTTGCTCCGCACACCAGCGCGGTTGCAAACATGAGGTTAATAATTTTCTTCATTGTTACAAATTTTAGAGTTAATATTAATGAAATTGATAGATGTTTCGGGCTATCATTTTGCAAAGTTAACATAAATTTTTGAAACTTGCAAATTTTTGAGGGAAAAAATGATGATTGGGTGACAAAAGACTATTCAAATATAAAGAAAAGGGCTGCCACTTAATAATGAGTGACAGCCTTTTTGATTTAGAGATTGCAAAGCCCAATGCAGGATGTTGCTCCGAGGGCCGTTAGAATTGCTGTTGCGATGCTCGCTACGAGCTGCACGATCCACTTGAGGGTTTCCTTCTTCGTCATACGTTACCTCCTTTCGTTACGTTTATCATTTATCCTTTATCATTTATCATTTCCAAAGGATTTGATCAGTTGCCCGTCTCGAAACCGCCGCTACCTACGTTGCTGCCGTTCTTGGTGAACACCTTAGTGGCTGCCTCGCTGCTTTCACCGTTCTTGATGGCGATAGCCTTAACGGTTGTGGTATCAGTCAGGGTGATTGCCTCGCTGTACAGGCTGCTCTCTGCATTTGGAGCTGTGCCATCTGTGGTGTAGCGAATCTCTGCATCTTCAGGACCTGTGATAGTCACCTCCGTACTCTCGTCGAACGGTGTTTCACCGCTGATTACCGGAGCCTCTACGCTTGCTGTTTCAGAGCCTGTCGAAGAGCCGTTGCCTGAGCCGCTTTGCTGCGAGCCGCCTGAGCTGTTCGAGTTGCCGCCAGCCAGAGCCTGCTCGGCAATCCAGCTATCCAGCGGAGTTACGCGCTTGATAAACTCCTTCTTCTGCTTGTCCTGCTCATCAGGAGTCAGGTCAACCTTCTCCTCCACACCGATTGTGGTCAGCGCACAGAGGCTCTTGAAGCTTCGTGAAGTAATCTTGTCGTCGGTAGTGTTCTCAGGACGGAATCGGATGTGGATGGCTTTCACGTAGGTCTGAGGGTTCCACTTGCCGGCGATGAGGTCGGCCTTGGAGATACCGCTCTTCTCCGACTCCACGGTAGGGACGAAGGTTCCCAGTCCGTCGATCTTCACTGGATTGCCCTGTGAGAGCAACTCTACGATACATCCTGACATCTTCATGAGTACTCCCTGGATGATGTCTCGACCATAAATCGAGTTGTGCTCCGCCATGTGGTTGCACAAACCTCGGAGTGAGATGGTCTGCTTCTCTACTGCCTTCGGGTAATACTTACCGTAGGCCTCAGACAACGCATTGTCGTTCTTGCGAATGTTGATTTCAAATTGTGGACTTTTTACTGGCATAATACATAAAATTTTAAAGTTAAGAGAGCTGCCCACGTGTGTGTTTCTTCAATGTGTGTTTTCCATGGTATCAGACTCTCTGTCCGGCGAACTGCATCGGGTCGCCGCCTCCCGCTTGTCATCACTCAATACTCACCTTGGCGCCTTGTGGCTTTCTTTCATTTTGACAATGCAAAGATACTAAAAAAATCAATGCGAAACAAGCATCTTTTGAATTTATTTCCGGAATATTTCAAATGTTAAAATGTCTCGTTAACAAACTATCCGTTTCTCGTAAATACAGCCGAGGTTTGTCGTTATGACCTCCACCGTATCCCGTCGCGGTAACGCGGTAACGCGGTAACTTCTACTGCCTTCCGATGTGCATCCGCGATGGTATATATAGTATTTCTAATTTATATTATATTATAATATAATATAAATATTAAAAGATAATATAACCCCATTTCCGCATATCCCCATCCACTTAATGTTACCGCGTTACCGCGTTACTGCGTCTTCGATCAGTGGGGCGCCGCATGGGGTAATATGATTATTTGCTATATCCTTCTTTAATATCTTGACTTATAACTGGAGCCAGATGTGCATGACATTCGCGATAAATCAGATGAAAAAAATAAGTATCATCTATACCTTTGGCTGTAATCACGGAAAGATGAACATCATCAATGTCGTGCAGACTTACATAGCGTTCGAACATCAACCTAAACAGATTACTCCGGTATTCTTGAGGAGGCATTGATGTTTTCTTCGTATGAGGTATAGGATTAAGAAAATCACAATAATAGAATATCATGACGTTATCATACTCCATAAAGAAATCTGCTATTACTTTCTCTATGGCAGCCAGCATATCATGACCTGTAGGTGAACTACCAACCAATCTACGCAAATCAATGCCAACCACTTTGACGCCATTGATGATCTTAAGCGTATCCTGAGAAAAAAGAATAGTGTCTTCCGATAGTGTTATATGGTATATGTCACCTTCATCCGTAGAAAGCAACCTAACAAAGTCTTCCATATTTAATCAAACATGAATAACAGTAGCGTTTTCGTATTCACCTTTTTCCCAACGCTCCTGAATCTTAGCAAGCCTCTTGGCTTTCTCTTCACCCATCTTGCGAAGTCTATTTATACAAGCCTTTGAAGGGTTCTTAATAACCGTATTACTAATTGTATATGCCATAATAATCTACCTTTTCGGCTGCAAATATACGATAAGTTTCCGTAACTTCCAAATTATTTGCAGAAAATCTTTCGGCCTGGGGCTTTTACTGCTTATAAAGGTCGATGCCCACATAACACTTGGACAAGCACTGTGTGATGTAAAAGCTATTGGTGGTGAGAGGCACGGCGCGGTTGCAGGTAACTGTAGTCAGAGGGACAGGTACCTGGGTATGAGGAGCTACACCCAGGTGCCTGTCCCACTGACTACGTAATTATTTTGTCAAGAAAGGATGAAGAATTTCTATCATCTTCTCTTTTTCATCAATCTTATTGGAACGAGTGGCTGACTTTTTATATGGTCCGTAAAAAACCGTCCAATTACTTACATTATATAATTCTGTTACAACTAAAGTTTTTGCATGAACTTCATCTATGGCATCTATACCTCCGAAAAGAACATCCTTTCCTTGATAATATGGGAGCATTAGAAACCTTTCCGCTAGATATGTTCCAAGCGTTGATGTGTGGTTTGAACTAACAACAGCAAGCACACTACTTAACTTTCCACTTTCAAAAGAATATGCCAATAAAGAAGCTCCACCTGCATTTTCATATGCCAAAATAGAGTTCGTTGATTTGGAGCTTAAAGTTCCCTGCTTTTGATTCTGTTTTACATAATCCATGGAGCATCCCCACTCGCATATTGGGTCATTATATAAATTTGAAGTAGGCAATACTTTTACTGATATTGTACTCGAGCCATTTACCGTAACGGTTGTTTCTCCTACATGCCAACCGTGTACCGTATTTTTGTTTCCATATGCTACAAATCTATTCAAAGACGAAATAGTATCGGCTCCTTGAATAACTTTATCTTTACCAACAATCATCGAGATGGGTGTAGTGTCAATAGGATCGTCTCCACTGCTATCACTACCACAGGCAACCAGACCGAAAACCATTAAGACCATAACCATAAGGGCTACATATCTGAACTCTTTTTTCATACTTCTTCGCTTAACCGTGCTGCGTAGGGCTTTAGTTTAATAATAAAATTATAGTGTTGTACTTTAGTCTTTAAAAAAATTAAATAGTACATGTGAGTGCAATAGGAAGAGGCATGAAAAATGGCGTGGTCACTCTTATGCGCTTACCTTAGGGGCGTGTCTGGAAATGGAACCCCCACCATCTTATAAGAATGCTCCACGCCAAAGGCGTGTGCATAGCTTTGATGGTAGAGTAACCAATATCCTTGGTTCCCCCAGCTTTTAAATCGAGCTATTCCATAAGTAGTTTTCCAGACATCTTCGGTAAGCGCGAAATAATAAGCTTATGCATCTGTTCGGGATTTCTCCCCGATAACGATGCAAAGATATATAATTTATTTTGAAAAACCAAATTTTTAATCATAAAAATTAATATCCAATTTTTTTTTTCTATTTTTTTACCGCGCGTACATTATTTATTATTGTATTATAGTAGTCAGAGGAGCTTCAGACAGTTTAAAAAGCTATCTCACACAGGGAACAGGCACTCTGTGATATCTGCAATCACAAACTAATAAAGTAGGTATTCCGTTAGATGTGTTACATGCATGTATATGAACTTTAACTTTATTTAATCCGGAAGTATTATTTCTTTCAGAGAATAATTACTATCTTTGCACGGCCTTAATTAGAAAGGAGGCAAAGACTAATTTTTATTCAAAAAACTCTAAAAGAAATGATCTATTCCACTATAGTTGAAAAGGACGAAAGTGCCTTGAAGAAGATCCTTGAGGCGCTTGAACAGTTTGATGAAAATAGGTTTATTGCCGGTCTTCAGGCTGGCAACATCACGAGATATGAGATTCTGCAGACTTTGGAAGCCGTCGAGGTATATCAGAGGAGTATGAATCTCGAGGGCAGAGCATTGTTGAATTTCTCAGAAACCTTTTTGAAGGAGTTTGCCACTGACAATAACAAGTGTTATAAGAATGCAGAGGTATATTTCAAGAAAATAAGGAAAACACTAAGTGCCTTGAAAAAGGTATTCCATAAGACTTGCGAATCTTCTAGAAAGCAACTACCCGCAGGAAAGGAGAATCCATCTGTATTCGATCGCTCAGCTCTGGCTTCTAAAGTTTATCAGTTGGATATGTATGGCTTGGATTCGTATGATGATATTGTGAAGAAGCTTTATAATGACATCGATACTCTTTTGTCGACAGCAACTCAAGTTCTCAATACATGTCAGAGCGTGATAGAAAAGGAAGAGCTTACGAGGGGAGATGCAGAGTTACTGCGCGAGATTTATAATGATAGCTGCAATAGTCTGATGTGCAGCGTGCAGGAGTTTGCTAACTTCATGAGATCATCTCAGAGTGTTACAGAAAACGAGTTGATAGAACGCAGATCAAAGGCACGCTCAAAGGATGAATTCCTTAAGTCTGAGTATCATAACGTGAACAAGTCTGACTTTAAGACATATGTATGGCTCGTTGCTACGCGAGAGGGGCAAAGTGACGGGCTGACCAAGGACGAGACATTCCTGTGGCATGGCAATCACGATAAGGTGGAAGAGGTGAAACGGGTGATATCACTATTTCACCGCCTACCAGATATCAAAGGACAGGAGGGGAAACTTAATAGCCAGGTTATAGTGGAGTTTATCAAATGGTGTGGCGTGGATAAGAACAAGGAAAAACGTCTCTACAAATACTTCTGCGAGAACTATAAGGATAAGGAGTTGAGCCCTTTGGTGTGGTCTACAATTTGTAAGGAGCGTAAGGAGCTGAAGGAAATCACTCGTTTGACAGATCAACAATTGATTGAATCCTTTGAAAAGCGTCTCGAGCAATTATCAGCTGAAGAAATGCCGATTTTTGACAATGCATCCAATTTTTAAGGAATAGCGCTTCAAACTTTTCCTCAGAAGCAAAAAATAGGTAGATGGATTTTAACACAGTCCATCTACTTTTTTTATGCCTTTTCCGCGGAAATTTTGCCATTTGAGCCAACTTTTCCTCAATTTGAGTGTCGCTTGCGGAAAAGTTTTCTCTTGTTTTGCGGTAAAGTGGATTTTTCTGAGGAAAAGTTTCTGAAAAACCTGAGGAAAAGTGGAAAACACGGAAAATCAGCTATCTACCGCATTTTGCGGATTTTCTTTTTCGTATGATTGATTCTTTGTAATTTTGCCATTGCAAACATGTTGAATCTGAGGTTTGTGAGGTCTCATGAGGAAAGTCCGGACGCCGACCACATATCTCGCAAAACTTAGAGACAATGGAGAAATTACAAAAAGACTTTGCATACCTCGACGGTATGTGGTTGAGAAAGGAGCAACTGATTCAGTTGGCAATGAACGTGGGTAGCTATCCTCTAGCTGAACACTATCTCTGTGCCTTGTTGGCTGATGCTGTGGCAAAAGGCAGGCGAGATGTATTGTTGGATGTCAATAAGGTGAGGGAGCATTATGGCGTGAAGGCCATACCTCTTGGCGAAGACGATCTGGAGGACGATGAAGACCTGAATGGAAAATCGCGCCATAATGCCGATGATGAACAAGCCAGGAAACTGTATCTTGCAATGTCAAGAGAAAAGAGACTCGAAGTCTTGCAAAGTAGTATGAATATTCTAATAACCGACTATCACCTATTTATATACGCGCGACATTGGCTAGCCATATTTATGGTAGTAAGAGACCGCCTTGTGGGTGAAAGCCTGAACCAGACGAGCTTTCTTTCGCTTGCAAGTGAGATTACTCCAGATTGCTTGCCAGTGAAACTGAGAATGAGCGAGAACACTATGAAGAACTTTAGCAGAGAGATTTCTGATGTTGATCGAGGCGAGGTGTACTACAGAATGAAGCGTAATCCACAGCAACAGCTTTGTGATACGTTCTGGGATATTGTAAAAGAGACGATATTGACGGAAAAATGACGAAGATAAACGTGATTTGACGAAGAATCTGACGAATAATCTGATAAATGACGAATATCCCGAAGTGCGTTGATAATCGCCGTACCTTTGCATCAGAAATTTTAAAAAACATCGAATATGAAAAAGAAAGTAACTAAAAATGGATCCACTCGAATCTACAGTGTTCGAAACGATCAGGGTATCAAAGTTAAAAAGTGCTGCGCAAGCTGTATCTACAGAGGTATACTGGCTGATGGCTCTCGGGTATGTAATCTGATGCAGATAATGCGAGAGGGCAAGGACAAATGCCCGAGCTGGGAGATGGCTCCCGGTCATCGCAATGCAGGAAAGCCTTACGGAAGGGTTAAATCGAAACAGTATCTCCGCTATGTGCTCACAACCAGAGAACTTGAGAGCATCGCCATCCAAGAGGGCAGACTTCAGGAAATCGACAGAGCCTCAATCGAGGACATCAGAGAGCAGTATCGTGAGCAGCATGGCTCCGAATATGCAATAATTTAAATTCAGTACTAATCAGGCGAAGCGTAGTGGAGGGAGTCTACGTAGTGAAAATGGCCAAATTCCGACATGAACCTTCACCACAAAATCGCTAGATTATGAAAAAATTTATTCTTATCAATGAAGAGGTACTCGTACGCCTCCAGGAAGGAAAGTACGTAGAAGGTACACTGCATATAGACAAGTGTACAGGTGTGATAACCTTTAATGCTTGGGTTCGCAAGAAGCCGAAGAATCAGAAAGACAGAGTGATCTGCCAACTGGAGAACGGATGGCTGAAGGAAAGCCCCAGGCGGATAAAGTTCTATAATTCTGTTAAGAAGGAACTTGGTGCAATTAAGGTCTGTGAGGTCATGGAACGTGAGCTCGGAACAGCAACTCAGACTCTGATAAGAGAGAAGCTTGCTGAGTTCAGAGTGAAGTCCGTAGTAGACATCATAGACGAAGTTTAACCCTAAAAAATTTATTTATCATGGAGAATTTAGTTACAATTATTGAGGTAGGCGCATACTCTGAGCGCCAGTATCAGAAACAGGACGGAGGTACGGAGTACTTCAAGAGCCGAGGTGTAGTGATGAAGCGTGGCGGGGACGTCATCTATGGAGAGATGATAGGGGATTATGCCTCGAAAAACCGCGACACGCAGTACTATCAGAACCAGCCTTACGTGGTGAAGGGCTTCTGGAAACATCGTACCTGGGGCGATAATAACGATCGCCATGAGAATACGTTCTATATTACTGACCTTCAAACACTTTAGCCTATGGGATTTTGCTATCAAAGTAATTTCTTTAATCCTACGTTGCCCGTTGACGAAGCGCAGTTTTATGCGCTCGTCAGGGCGACAAAGTGGAACGAGGCGATCGATGAGTTCCGAAAGACAGGGGACCAGAAACTTAAGCGCGGATTGCCTGCGTTTATTTTCCAGGCTATGTTCGATGAGACTGCATCGGCTAAGGGAAGGGTTGGACGCTGGCGAAAACAAGCGGCTACAAGGCTGACTGGACTTGTGGTGATGGATATTGACCATGTGGAGAATCCACAAGAGAAGTATCTGGAGTGGAAGGCGCTTGACTTTGGAGCATTGGGCATATTGCTCATATACATCACACCTTCAGGTCATGGCTTGAAGATAATTTTCAAGGCTGATGTCAAGAAGGGTAATCTAATCGACAATCAGCACGCGATGGCCGAGGTGCTTGGCGTGGAGGTTGACGAAAGTTGCAAGGATGCAAGCCGCATGAGCTTCATCTGCAAGGAAGAGGATATTTTGTATATTGACAAAGAACTGTTTACGTATGAGAACAAGGAATTTGGTGAGAAATACGATGCTGAGTATCGTTCTGGTCATTCTGGTGCTGCTGCGCCTGCTTCTGTGGCCGGTAAGAATGCTCAATCGGGGGATAGGAATGTCGGCCAGGTGGATGTTGAGTCAGTACCGATGAAGTGGAGGGGCTATGATGTACAGTCTATTATTGATGCTCGCTATGGCGACAAGTTGCCATGCAAGGACGACAGCAACCGTCACACAGAGTCACTTAAGCTCGCAACAGATCTGTTGCTTATGCTCGATGGCGACAAGCAACAAGTGCAGCGCATTGTGGAGGCGCAGCCGTGGGTCAAGGAGATCATCGACGAGAGGGACGAGAACGTGGGTCAGACGGTTTCCTCAGCCGCTGAGTGCGTGGCGCAGAAGGAAAGGAAGTATGCCGGCAGTCTGCCATCGAAGGCAATGCTCGAAGCGGTCAAGTCATTCACCGGTAAGACCTATCAGGAGATTACGAAAACGCAAGCGCAGACGACCTCGCTGATGGACGACGATATTGACCGATGGCTTTGGGAGTGGGGCGAGCAGATAGAGACGCTATTTGAGGAGTTCCCGCTGTTGAAGGATATCTGCAAGGGGCTGAAGCGGAATCAGTATCCAGCGGCCCTGTTCGTGGGCGGAGGATTGCTTATGACGCTTATGACCCGATGCACATATCGCTTCTATCATCGACCAGAAGAGGTAAGACGTCTGAACAACTCGACTCTGATAATCGGTGACCCCGCATCAGGAAAGTCGTTCGCTAATCGCCTCTATAAGATTCTTGCGGCCCCTATCGTCTATGCCGACAAGGTGGGTAAGGATGCCATCAACGCCTATCGAGAACAGATGCGTACCAAGGGAGCGAACAAGGAGAAACCTAAGAAACCGAAGGTTATCGTCCGCGTGCATCCGGCTCGAACATCTAATGCCCAGTTCATACAGGACATGGTGAATGCCAAAGAAGAAGTTGATGGAGTAGAGATGCAGCTGCACATGCTCACCTTCGACACTGAGCTCGACAACACCATCATGGTTCAGAAGGGCGGCTCATGGATCGACAAGCAATCGCTCGAACTGAAGGCCTTCCACAACGAGGAAGATGGTCAGGCTTATTCGAACAATGACTCTATCCTTCAGGACTTCAACGTGACCTGGAACTTCATCTACACCGGTACTCCGCTGGCGCTGAAGAAGAAGGTGAATGAGCAGAACTTCGGCTCTGGTCTCGCCACACGATTGAGTTGCATCCCCTTGCCATCGACGCGCTTTAAGATGCTCGACCGAGAGACAACCATCGATATCGACAGCGACGGACGTCTGAAGGAGTGGGCATTCAAGCTCGACAGGATGAAGGGTGACCTGACGGTGCAGAAGATTGTTGACGAGTTATACGATTGGACCGCACGCAGGATGGCCGATGCTGAAGACAACGGCTCTGATGCCGATGAGATGCTGCTTAAGCGATGTGCCTATCACGGATTGAACTTCTCGGCTCCGTTTATCGTTATGCGCCATTGGGATAAGATTCATAAGGACGGGGAGTATTATTGCGGCGAATTCGATACCGATGATACAGACTGGAAACTTGCAGAGCTGATAGTCACTATCCAGTATGCTTGCCAGAGGTATTACTTCGGAGCGATGGCAGAGGCGTACTTCGCAAATAAGAATCGCGATGCATCGGTGAATGTGCGTAGGAAGCCGAAGACTCTTGAGTCGTTTTCACGATTGTCGGAGGAGTTTACCATTGACGATGTGATGCGATGCTTCTCGCTCGATCAGATTGGCGCTGCAAAGATGAGGGTCAACCGATTGTTGAAGGACCATCTGGTGGAGAAGATAGACGAGTTCGTGGATAATGGTACTACCAAGGCACGATACCGGAAGGTAGGCTTTATGACGCAGTAACGCGGTAACGCGGTAACATTTGGGAAAACGAGGTTTTCAAATAAAAAAATAAAAAATATATGAGCGCAGTTAGTATAAATAAGAAAGAAAAACTCACCGAGCATTTTACGCTCGGTGAGATGACAAAGACGAAGTATAAGACGAAGGATGGGAATATACCGAGTCATGTAGCATAGTAATATTTGAATTACTGATGGAGCAAGTTCATGTTGCCGTTGGGAGCGAGGACATTACTGGTGTTCTCTGTGTACTCCTTGAGTTTGAGCGATGCTGTGGCAAGTATGTTACGGCTTGAGTTTCCGATGCGGAAGCTGTAGTTGCCTGCCTCGGTGAGCCATTGTGAGCCAGCCTCGTCGAAACTTGCAAGGTCGCGTACGGGGATAAGCATAGTGAGTGTCTGACTCTCGCCTGGCTGCAGATCACGGGTCTTGGCGAAGGCCTTCAGTTCTTGAGCGGGTTTCTCGAGCTTGCCCTTAGGAGCTGTTACGTATACCTGGGCAACCTCTTTACCGCTGACACTGCCTGTGTTCTTAATGGTGATGCTAACTTCAACGGCATCCTTGCCCTTCGCCTTAACTACGGGCTTGGAGAATGCGAATGTGGTGTAGCTCAGACCGAAACCGAACGGATAAGCCACCTCGCGGTTGAAGGTATCGAAATAGCGGTAGCCTACGTAGATATCTTCTTCGTGGTTGGTATAATCGTTGCCAGGCACGATGCCTGAAGAGCTTCTCATGATGTCCTTTGAGTACTGGTCGAGATAGCCTGGGAAGTTCTTCGTAGAGGGGTGATCGGTGGCAGCAAGAGGCCATGTCATCGTGAGTTTGCCTGAAGGATTGACCTTGCCTGTGAGCAGGTCGGCGATAGAGTTACCACCCTCCATGCCTGGTTGCCATGCGCAGAGGATAGCGTCGGGATAGCCGCTCCAGGAGGCTGTCTCGATGACAGAGCCGGAGTTGATGATGACAATGACGGGCTTGCCGGCTTGATGGAAGGCGTTGCACACGTCAATAATCAGGGCGTGCTCCTCAGGAACGAGGTTGAACTCTGTGTCGATGTCGCGGTCGATACCTTCACCGGCCTGACGGCCAATGGTGATGATGGCTGCATCGGCTGTTGCCACTTCTTTATTGATGGCAATAGGCGAGAGGGCAATCTCAGGATATTTCTGCTGCCCCATCATCTCAGTCTGGAACCACTTTGCCGGGTGACGCTCTGCCTGGAACTTGACCTTTGCATATTCGATATACTTACGGTAGATATCGGTGAGCACGGGAGAAGAGACGATGCCGGCATTTTTCAGGCCATTGAGCATGTCGATGACGTATGGTGGGTGAACACAGCCTGAACCGGTACCACCGGAGAGGAACTCGTAGGAGTTTTCACCGAAGAGGGCTACGGTCTTGATGTTGCCCTTCCAGGGAAGGACACCGTTGTTCTTGAGGAGAACGATACCCTCGGCAGCACTCTGACGGGTGATGGCTGCATGAGCCTCGAAGTCGGGCTTGTTGGTGGCAGGGTACTTATGGAAGCTTGGAGTCTTGACAATATACTCGAGCATGCGGCGCACATTACGGTCTACGTCGGCGATGTCGAGTTTGCCACTCTTGACACCAGCGACGATTTCATCGACCTGTGCAGGCTGTCCTGGCTCCATAAGGTCGTTGCCGGCATGCACCTCAGTGATGGTGGGCAGTCCCTTGCGGATACCTATCCAGTCGGTCATCACGATACCCTTGAAGCCCCAGTCGTCGCGGAGAATCTTGGTGAGCATGTCGTAGTTGCCCATTGAGAACTGACCATTCACCTTATTATATGATGCCATGATGGTCCATGGGTCGCTTTCGCGTACGGCTATCTCAAAACCACGGAGATAAAGCTCGCGGGCTGCACGCTGGGATAAACGCTCGTCGACGGCTGTGCGGTCTGTCTCCTGAGAGTTGACGGCAAAGTGCTTGGCGCTAACACCGGCTCCCTGACTCTGTACTCCCTTGATATACGCAGCTGCAATCTTACCAGTGACAAACGGGTCTTCGCTGTAGTACTCGAAGTTACGTCCGCAGAGAGGATTGCGGTGCAGGTTCATGCCTGGACCGAGGATAACATCGCAGCGGTATTCTTTTGTCTCGTTGCCGATGGCCTCACCGACTTTTCCTACCAATTCTGTGTTCCATGTAGATGCCAGACAAGAGCCTATGGGGAAGGCTGTGGCGTAGTATGTCTGGTCGGTACCCTTACGGGTCGGGTCGATACGTACTCCGGCAGGGCCGTCGGTGAGCACTGTGGCAGGGATGCCGAGACGTTCTATCCGGGGAGTTGTTCCTGCAGCACCGGCAACGAGGTCGGCTTCGCCACCTACCACAGCCCCTGTACCGAAGAAGTTGTTTGCACCTCCTACGAGGAGTCTTGCCTTTTCCTCGAGGGTCATAGCCTTAAGCACCTCGTCGATATTATCGGCGCGGAGCTGTATTTGAGCATTTGCTGTCATTGCTAGTAATGTTGCTACAATGTAAGTTAGAATTTTTTTCATATTTTGTTTTTGATTAGGAAGTTCTAGGATTAATCGGGATGACCTATGGGAAAATCTTGAAGGCGTAGCCTTGGGATTTGAGCCATAGGATGCTCTCGGGGAGGGCAGTGCGAAGCTTGTCGATACTCTTTAAAGAGTCGTGGAAGGTGATGATAGAGCCGTTGCGGGCATATTTCTTCACGTTATTTACCACGTCCTCGGCAGTGAGGTAGCGGGAGTAGTCGCGCGTAACGAGGTCCCACATCACTATCTTGTATTTCCTGCTGAGCCACGCATACTGTCCCAGGCGCATCCATCCGTGGGGAGGACGGACATAGTGGCTGTGGATATACTCATCAGCCTTCTTTATGTTGGCGCTGTACTTCCAGATGGAATACTTGGCACCGTTCATGTGATTAAAGGTGTGGTTGCCCACCTGATGTCCTTCTGCCTTGATACGTTCTAAGAGCTCGGGGTATTTCCTGACATTGTCGCCCACCATGAAGAAGGTGGCCTTGATGTTATGTTCCTTGAGGGTATCCAGGATGAATGGTGTAGCCTCCGGAATGGGACCGTCGTCGAAGGTCAGATATACTGCCTTCTCGTGACGATCCATTCTCCAATAGGCTTTCGGGTAAAGCCAGCGGAGGTATATTGCGGGCTGCTCAATAATCATTCCTCAAACGATCCGCCTTTTGAGTAATAGAGCTCAGAGAGAGCCTGGAGCTGTTTCTCCATCTGTTCTCCTTTCTTGGTGTCAAGACTATTCTGGAGCTCCATCATCTGGTTCATGAGATATAGGTGGAGCATACAGTCGCGCTGAGAGCTTACGAAGCGTGTGGTTTCGAGAGAGCAGTACCACTGCAGGTACTGTGAAGACTTCTTCCAGAGCGTTGTTACGAGTTCCTGAGCCTTCTGCTTCTGACCTGTAACGGCGTATGCACGTGCGAGGTCGAGTGAACCGCTCTGGAAATCATGAGGCACATTATAGCCTGGGATCTCCTTCTCAGCCTTAGCGAGAACCTCCTTAGCCTTGTCGGCCTTTCCTTCGTCGATGAGGTGGTTGGCCAGCTGAGACATCAGACGACGGTGGGTATAGCACATACGCATCACTGTCTCATCGAGATAGATGCCAGGCTTGTCGATGCCACCGAACTTATACTTATGCATGACATTGTCGTAGGTCTTCTCGGTATCGAAGTCCTTGACACCAGGTATCGGCTTACCATCGATATTGGTGGTGAATGGAGTGATACGGTTGGCAAGACCCTCCTGAACGAAGTTGTCGCCGAGGTTCATATAGTTGTCGGCACCAACGGTGGTGGCAACGTATACCGGACGAGTCCAGTTGCACTTGTCAATCATCTCAAGCATCATCAGGTCGCCCTTGTAGAGAGCACTCTTACCCTTCAGTGAGATAACCATCTTGTCGGGGATGGAGTCGCTGGCCATGAGCATACCGCTCTTACGTACTGCCTCCTTGTCGATGGTGACATATACGGTGTCGGTAGGGATGACGTGGAGATCCTTGTTCTTTGTGCGAACCCAGTATTTGAGGATGTTCCTCAACTCGAAAGGATCATCGCCGAACTGTGAGGCTGCCTCCATAGGTGACTCCTTATAAAGCTGCTTGACCTGTTCCTTGAGTGATGGGTCAACCTGAACATATTCGTTGGTGCCTGCACAGTACTCCAGACGGCTCCATGAGATGGGCACTGAAGGAGAGTCGTAGGCAGGACGGCGCATTTGGTCGATGTACCAGTCGGTCTGCAGATAAGAGAGGTTGCAGACACGCGCATCGGTACGTACACCTTCTGTATCCTGGTTATACCAGAGAGGGAAGGTGTCGTTGTCGCCATTGGTGAAGATGATAGGATTGCCTGTCTCCTGAAGTGTCATGAGGTAGTTCTGTCCGAAGTCACGGCAGCAGTAGCGACCAGAGCGATCGTGGTCATCCCAGGTCTGAGAGACCATTTGGATAGGCACTATAAGGGAAACGAGGGATACTAGTATGGTGAGAACCAGATTCTCCTTCTTCATCTTGCGATTCAGCCAATCGATAATGGCAGCTACACCCATACCGCACCATATGGCGAAGGCATAGAATGATCCGGCATAAGCATAATCGCGCTCACGTGGCTGCATCGGAGTCTGGTTAAGATATATCACGATGGCAAGACCTGTCACAAAGAAGAGGAAAAACACTACCCAGAACTGACGGATACCGATAGGATCATCGATAGTCTTCTCTGAGCCATTGATCATCACCTTACGTTTACGTGTGTACCAAGCCTGCCAGAAGAGTCCCAGTAGACCGAGGATAAGCGGCATGCAGTAGAACACGTTATGTCCCTTGTTCTCCTTCAAGTCGTCGGGGAGCATACTCTGGTCACCCAAGCGTGCATCGTCGATGAATGAGAATCCTGTGAGCCAGTTGCCGTGCTCGAGTTCTCCGTTACCCTGGATATCGTTCTGACGACCGGCGAAGTTCCACATGAAGTAACGCCAGTACATAAAGTTACACTGGTAGCTGAGGAAGAAACGGATGTTCTCAAGTTGGTTAGGCATCTTGATCATCATCGGCTCGCCACAGCGGTCGTAGGATACCTCAGAACCGTCAACGCCTCCCATCCACGACTCGTAGGCAGCAGTGTGGCCACTGTCGTACATTCGTGGAAAGAGCATGTTCTGGGCATATTTGTACTCATCCTTGGTGCGAACCACGAAGTAAGAGTCCTTCTCATCGGCAGAAGCCTTCTCCTTACGCTGATATACGGGTTTGCCCTTCGACATCACGGGCTTACATATGTTACCCTCTACCTCGAGAGCCACCTGAGAGGTGTATGCAGGGCCATAGAAAAGAGGACGGTTACCATACTGGTCGCGTCCCAGATAGTCGCCGAGGGTGAAGATGTCTTCTGGGGAGTTCTGGTCCATTGGAGGATTGGCAGACGAACGGATAACTATCAGAGCATAGGTGGAATAGCCGATCATAAGCATCAGCATACACAACAGGACGGTGTTCTTGGCACGGGCTGTGATAAGAGGCATCTTATCCTTGGTAAGCTTCAGGACGAACCAGAGAGCTGCCAATACCACGATACCAATGATGAATGCTGACCATCCCCATCCGTAGAAAGGTATACCCAGCATACCTACAGAGAGCAGGAAAGCGATGTTCTGAATGGTGATGCTGTGCTTTCCTGTCTGAGTCTCGTAAACTGCCCAGATAACACAAGCCACAAGCAGTATGATATAGATGATCTCACCGGTGTTGAAAGGCATACCGAGAGTGTTGACGAAGAACAACTCGAACCATCCTCCCACGGTGATGATGCCAGGAACGACACCATAGAGCACTGCTGCAAGGATTACCAGTGACACTGCTAGTGCAATGAGAGACCCCTTGAGGTTAGCATCGGGGAACTTGCGGTAATAGTATACAAGTCCGATGGCAGGCAGACAGAGCAGGTTAAGGAGGTGAACCCCGATAGAGAGACCTGTCATATACATGATAAGCACAAGCCAACGATCGCTATGAGGCTCGTCGGCATGGTCTTCCCACTTCAGGATAAGCCAGAATACCACTGCCGTAAAGGCAGAAGAGTAGGCGTATACCTCGCCCTCGACAGCGGAGAACCAGAAGGTGTCGCTGAAGGTGTAGATAAGAGCTCCCACAAGTCCTGATGCCTCGATGGCAATAAGCTTGGAGAGGGTGATATCTTCCCATTTGTCCGTAATCAGACGGCGTACGAGGTGGGTGATACTCCAGAAGAGGAATAGGATACACGTCGCGGAGAGTATGGCACTCATGATGTTTACCATCTTTGCCACCTGGGTTGGATCGCTGATAAACTGTGAGAAGAGATTTGCCGTAAGCATGAAGAACGGTGCCCCGGGTGGGTGACCTATCTCAAGTTTGTAACCTGTAGTGATAAACTCCGGACAGTCCCAGAAAGAGGCTGTTGGTTCGATTGTGGAGCAATATACGAAGGCTGCAATAAAGAAGGTTAGATAACCTAGGATATTGTCCACCAGTTTGAATTGTTTCATCTGAAAACTATATTTTTTAACGTTAAAATCGAAATTCATTGCAAAATTACGAAAAAAACGGCTACATGAACAATCCTGCGCCGTAAATTAAGATTATATAACGGAAAATCTTCCCTAAGGTGATGGCAATGAATGTAATAACGATGTTTGAGCGCATTAGGCCCAGGGCTATCGTGATGGCACTGCCCAGAACAGGCAGGAAGGCAAAGAATCCCATCCAGGAACCATGTCCGGCAAGAAACCGGTGGGCCTTATCAAGGTCTTTCTTCTTCACATGAAGATACTTCTCTATCCACTCCATCTTACCCATACGTCCTATGCTGTAGTTCAGTATGCTGCCAAGCACATTACCCACCGTGCCATATACCATCAATGTCCAGGGGTCGAGACCTGTTGCCATCAGTCCCAGCATCACTGCCTCGCTGGAGAACGGAAAGATACTGCCGGCAAGGAATGCTGCTATCAGCATACCCCAATAGCCGTACTGACTTAGAAAATTAATGATGATGTCCATATGCTTAGGATAGTCAGTATCAAAGATACTGCCAGGATTACACAGAAGGCAAAGTTTGTGACTCGTGTATGTGTAAGCGATACGAAGTGACCTATCAGCGGACTGGTGGTAATTATCATCGCACGAAGCATGATATTCTCTGTCTGAGGCTGCAGGATGAGAACTACCAATGCAAAGAAATTGATGAACATAAAGGTATAGTATATCTGACGGATACGTATCTTATCATTATAGCTGGTGCGGATGAAGTGTATCATTCCTGTGATGGTGAGTATCACAATGAATGCCAACACAGCATAATGAGTAAGAGGTATATAGCTGTAGTCTGCAGGGAATGTAAAGCTCCATAACGATTCGAAATGGGTGATGAAATAGCTTAAATCGCCTTCTTCCCTCCATAACAGCCATGAGGCAACAAACCAATAGGGGAGTATCAGTCCCATGAGCGATGCCAGGAATGTCTTCGTGCTAATCGAATAGACGTAGAATGCCATGAAAATCCAGTATAAAGGCAGGAACCACAGCGCCTGTACCTCAAAGAGCGAACCCAGACTAAGAATCATGAAGGTATAGAAGGTCAGTCCAGCAGATTGTCTGTCCTGATATGTCTGATATAATGTCAGCAAACTAGCTACAAGACATAGCTGCACGATGGCACCGTCGAGAGAAGGAAAGAGATAACAGGCTGCACAGGAGAGGATGATGAATGCAGCAGATACAGAACGGCTGTAGATACGTATCAGCACATTCTGATTGTTGAGTATCATCATCAGTAACGATGTCAGCGCAAAACAAGCGAACTGCACCCACCAGTTATGTCCAATCATGCCACAGAGCAACCATACCACAATACCGTAAAGAGAAACGGCAGGAAGCATGATACGACTCTCGGCAACCCTGTTCTGAAACCTCTTAATCACTTCTCTAAGGAATTACAGGTCGGCTCCGATGTCGCGACGGAAATACTTGTCGGTAAACAGTATCTTCTGAGCTTCTTCAAATGACTTCTGGAGAGCCTCAGCCTTGTCTTTACCGTATGATGATACTGCGATAACACGTCCGCCATTGGTAATAACTTCGCCATCCTTCAGGGCTGTACCGCTGTGGAAGACGATACTGCCCTCAACAGTCTCGATGCCCTTTATGGGATAACCTTTCTTATACTCCTGAGGATAACCGCCACTTACCAGCATGACACATACCGCAGCACGTGGATCGAACTCGATGGTACGGCTGTCGAGATTTCCCTCGGCTACCCCCTCGAAGAGGTCAACGATGTCACTCTTCAGACGAAGCATCACACTCTCTGTCTCAGGGTCACCCATACGGCAGTTGTATTCGATGACATATGGCTCAGGCTCCTTAGTAGGGGTGTTGGTCCGGTTGATAAGTCCGAAGAAGATAAATCCCTTATAGTCGATATTATCTTTAGCCAAGCCCTCTACAGTGGGACGGATGATACGGTCTTCTACCTTTTGCATCCACTCCTTGGTAGCAAACGGCACTGGGGTAACGCTACCCATACCGCCTGTATTCAGACCGGTATCATGTTCACCGATACGTTTGTAGTCCTTTGCCTCAGGAAGAATCTTATAGTTCTTGCCATCTGTAAGAACGAAGACACTACACTCGATACCACTCATAAACTCCTCGATGACAACCCGACTGGAAGCATTGCCAAACATGCCGCTAAGCATCTCCTTGAGTTCTTTCTTGGCCTCGTCGAGGGTAGGAAGGATCAGTACACCCTTGCCGGCACAGAGACCATCGGCCTTGAGTACGTATGGGGCTTCAAGAGTATCCAGAAAGGCAAGCCCTTCCTGAAGATGCTCGCCATCGAATGTCTGGTAGCGGGCTGTGGGGATATTATGACGCTGCATAAAGCCTTTGGCGAAATCCTTTGAGCCTTCGAGAACGGCTCCTGCCTTAGAGGGACCGATGACGGGGATGTTGTTTGTGCGGGGATCTTCCTTGAGGTTGTCGTATATACCTTTTACCAATGGATCCTCAGGACCAACGACAACCATGTTGATATCCTTTTCTACGCAGAATGTCTTGATGGTTTCGAAGTCGTCAGCTTTCATTGCTACATTCTCGCCACAATTGCCTGTTCCTGCATTGCCTGGTGCGATATAGAGCTTCTCACATTTCTCACTCTGAGCGATTTTCCATGCTAAGGCGTGCTCACGTCCGCCACTTCCTAACAGTAATATCTTCATACTTTGAACTTTATACTTTCAACTTTATCTTTTTGATTACTTGAGGTAGTCCTCGAAATATTGGGTGATACGTTCATGCAGATGCACTGAGGCGTGTCCTCGCATGTTGTGCTCCTCGCCAGGGTAGGCAAAGAAATCCGGCTGAGTGCCTGCCTTTATACATGCATCGAGAAATGAAAGACAGTGCTGTGGAACGACGGTATTGTCGTTGTATCCTGAAATAATCTGCAACTTTCCCTTCAGGTTCTTGGCCTTGTCGATGAGGCTGGTCTTGGCGTATCCATCAGGGTTATCTTGCGGGGTACCCATATAACGCTCGCCATACATCACCTCATACCATTTCCAGTCAATGACAGGACCTCCGGCTACACCAACTTTGAAAACGTCGGGATAGTTGGTCATCAGGGAGATAGTCATGAATCCGCCGAAACTCCATCCGTGAACCCCCAGACGGTTCATATCCACATAAGGCTGATTCTTAAGAAACTCAACACCCTTCATCTGATCTTGCATCTCTATCTGTCCCAGCTGGTGGAATGTGGCCTGTTCAAAGTCTCTTCCACGATTCTCCGAACCGCGATTGTCAAGGATGAATACGATATAACCCTTTTGAGCCATATAGGTCTCCCATGAACGGCTTGCATAGTGCCATGATGCATCTACGTTATGCGCATGAGGACCACCATAGACATAGACTACTGTTGGATATTTCTTGTTGGGGTCGAAGTCATGGGGCTTTACCATCCTATAATATAAATCGGTGATACCGTCGGCTGCTGTAATGGAGCCATTGGTATATATGGGTTGCTGATAGTCCTTCCATGGGTCCTCAGCATCTAAGAGTTCTGTTACTTTGCCCCAACCATTGGTGTTGATGATATCAATGATACGTGGATGATTGAAAGACGACAACTTAAGGGCTACAGTCTGTCCTGATACCGATGGCTGGGCGCTTTGAGCTACGCCTATGCCTTTGCCCATCAGTCTGCGCTGGCCATTCTTAATGTTGACGGTATACAGATTGCTGTTTAAAGGATATGTCTCGTTGCTGAGGATAAGCACACTCTTTGTCTTGGTATTAAAGCCGACAACATCCAGTACTACCCATTTGCCACTTGTAATCTGTTTTAGCTCATTGCCGGTCTTATCAAATAGATAAAGGTGGTTGTAACCGTCCCTCTGACTCTGCATGATGAATTTTGTATCGTCCCATGGCAGGAACAGAATGGGATTCTGAGGCTCTACATATTTATCCGATGTCTCGCGATACAGCTCTGCAATCTTAGCGCCTGTTGTGGCATCGTAGGATACCAGACGACAATCATTCTGCTTTCGGTTCAACTCAAACATGTAGACAGTGCTTTCGTCAGGACTCCATGTGATATTGGTGAAATAGCGGTCTATGGGGTTACCTGCCTGAAGATAGATGGTCTTGTCAGACTTTATGTCGTAAACTCCCACAGTCACCTTATGGCTGGTCATACCTGCCATCGGATACTTGTCAGGCTCATAGCTTGCAGACCGTGGGAAGATGTCTACCTGCGGATAATCGGTAACCATGCTCTGGTCCATACGATAGAATGCAAGACGGTTTCCCTTTGGGCTCCAGAATGTTCCTTTACGGATTCCGAACTCATTGCGATGTACGCTCTGCCCGTAAACTATCTCACGGCTGCCATCTGAGCTCAACTGGCGTTTCTTGCCCTCACCGTCAGCTACATACAGCTGATAGTTTTCAACATAGGCTGTGGCACGGGATTCGGAGTTCCAGTCGTTGGCCTCTTGTCCTGAGATGCTGTCCTGCCATACAATAGTCTTTGCTTCAAAGTCGAGAAGGATAAATGCCTTTCTGTTGCCCAGAGCCACAATCGGCTTGTCGGGGTAGGGGAATCTTGCATTTATCAGGTGGCGCACATGAGTATCTTCATTGCTGCCTGCCCATTTGTTGATATCCTCAAGGGTGAAGAGAAGTCTTTTCTTGCCAGTCTTGGTGTCGATGGTGAAACACTCCTCGACATCTGTCTGTATAAGTTTCTCGCCCCACCAGGTGAGCCACATGTTCTTGGCTCTGAGGTTGGCGTAGTTCTTGCCGCCGAAATTCAGATCCTCAAGGGTGAATAGCTTATCCTGTGCTGACATAGAAACAGTTATTATCAGGGCAAGAAGACCCAATATGTGCTTAATCTTCATCATCATCGAATCTCCTCTTCTTCTTTCCGAAATCGCGTTTGTTCTTGCCAAAGTCACGTCTGTCTTTTCCGAAGTCTTTACCACTCCTGGAGTCACGTCCCTTACGCTTGTCATTATCATCACGGAAATTACGCTCCTTACGGACAGGTCGTTCTTTCTTCTCGATATCATGACGATGGAAGGTGAAGTTACGGATGTCGGCCTCTTCATTCTGTTCTGCTTCATCAAGACGCTGCTTAAACTCACGCTCCTTCTTGAAACGGTGTTTCTGGGCCATCTGACGCTTCTCTTCCTCTGTCTTTACGACACCTCCCTCATGGCGGAAATCTTTCAGTTTGCCGTCAAACATCTGGTATCTGCGGAACTCACACTCCAGTGATCCATTATAAAGAGGTATCTTAATGCTTGGTTTCAGACCAATCTGCTCAAAGCACTCCTCTCGGTAAGAGAGAATCCATGCATCATTGCCTCTGAACTGATGCTTAAGGCGTTCTCCTATCATTCGATAGGTACCAAGAAGATCGGGTGTGGATATTCTCTCTCCGTATGGAGGATTGGTTATCATGATACTCTTGTTTTCTGGCTGCTTGAAATCCTTGAAGTCCTGCTGCTCAATGGTGATATCCGCGGATAACCCGGCAGCCTTTGCATTAAGACGGGCAGTGTTGACGGCCTTTATATCGATGTCGTATCCGTAGATATGATGATTGAACTCACGCTCCTGACTATCATCATTATAGATGTAATCGAAAAGGTCTGCATCAAAGTCGGGCCATTTTTCAAAGGCATATTCCTTACGGAAGAGTCCTGGAGCCATGTTCTTTGCTATCAGAGCTGCCTCTATGAGAATAGTACCAGAACCGCACATCGGGTCGATAAAGTCTGTGTCTCCCTGCCATCCCGACATAAGAATCATACCGGCAGCGAGCACCTCGTTGAGAGGAGCCTCGACACTTTCCTGACGATAGCCTCTGCGATGCAACGACTCACCGCTGGAGTCAAGACTAAGAGTACAGTGGTCTTCTGCGATATGGATGTTAAGACGTATGTCTGGATTAGCAACAGAGATGTTGGGACGTTTTCCTGCCTTCTCACGGAATTGGTCCACGATAGCGTCCTTAACCTTGTAAGATACGAATTTGGAGTGTCGGAACTCTTCAGAGAAAACCACAGCGTCAACAGCGAAGGTCTTTTCCGGTCCAAGATACTCTGTCCAGTCGATCTTCTTGATCTCTTCATAAACATCATCAGCACTCTTTGCCTTGAAGTGCTTGATGGGTTTCAAAATGCGGATGGCAGTGTGCAATTGGAAATTAGCACGATACATCAGTTCCTTGTTACCAGTAAACGATACCATTCGTCTACCGATTTGTACATCATTTGCCCCTAATTGGGTCAGTTCTTTCGCCAGTACAGGTTCCAGTCCCATAAACGTTTTGGCGATGAGGTTGAAATTTTGTTCCATTTTCTATTATAATGTGGAAAAACGACTGCAAAGGTAATGTAAGTTGGGCAAAAAAACAAATAAAACACAAAAAAATCATCTTTATTTTGTGTTATTCCGATTTTTTTCATAATTTTGCCACATCAACGTTATAAATATGGCCGACAGTATCCTATTTATTACAGTACGATCTTCTGCGTTGATCTTCTTGCTTTGGATAGCAGGAGGAGTATTCTTTCTTGCGCTTCTTGCGATGATTTATCGTCAGGTAGTTCAACGAAGGCAGCTGGAGAAGGAACTCAAAGAGATAGAGAAGATGCTTCAGACAAACGTAGAGTATGAATTTGTCCTTAAAGCTATGCGTCTTGCAACCTGGCATGTCGAACCTAATATGCGCTCTGTTTCCTTCGACAATGATTTCCGTGAGAACAATGACAACTATACTCCAGAGGCTGGAACGAATATTGATGATTGGATTAAACAGCTCCTTCCCAGTGACCAGTCACGTGTGAAAAAGGCTCTAGATGATATTTGCAAAGGGGAAACAGATATATTCTACCAGCAGTATCAGGTGAAATCTGCTATTCCTGGAAAAACATATTGGGAAGAGAGTTACGCTACAATAGTAGATCGTGATTCCGATGGCTCACCAACAAAGATTGTAGGTGCTTCTATGCGAGTGGATGAACGCAAGGAAATGGAATCGGCACTTATCCTGGCACGTAATAAGGCGGAGGAGAGTGATCGCCTGAAGACTGCTTTCCTGGCAAATATGGGTCATGAGATACGTACTCCGTTGAATGCTATCGTTGGCTTCGCTGATCTGTTGCCTGTAGTGCAGGATGAAAACGACAGAAATCAGATTATCAGTGAGATACAGCAGAATAATCAGAAACTTCTACGTATTGTGGGTGGCCTTGTAAGTATGGCAGAGATTGAGGCAGGTGCACGCAGTCTGGCAATGGCTGCCGTAGATCTTAATCCTATGTTTAAGGAGATTGCTGAGTTCTATCAGCCAGGTACAGATGTGCCAATCCTTACTCATATGCCTCAGGAGGAGATGCTCGTACATACTGACCAAGCTGTTTTGAGGGAGATAGTGGATAATCTGATACAGAATGCGATAAAGTTCACTACAAATGGTACGATAACTCTGGGTTATGATATTAATGGTGATCAGATACGTATATGGGTGAGCGATACAGGTAGGGGTATTGCAAAACAAGACCAGGAACGTATCTTTGAACGTTTCGTGAAACTCGATGAGTTTGTTCCTGGTACGGGTCTTGGATTGTCTGTCGTTAAATCCCATGTGATGAATCTGGGTGGTACTTTGGGTGTTGAGTCAGAACTTGGCGAGGGGGCTGAGTTCTGGGTGTTATTGCCTCTCAAATAAAAATCCCGTGTCTTTGCAACTTTCTTTGAACTTGTTACGTCAAACAGTCAGAACGTAACAATTAAAGTGATAGAAATATGAAAGCAAAACATTCTTTGGTGTATAGTCTTTTCATTCTGGTGATGGTCCAGATGTTGGTTTCTTGTGTATATAGGGAGAACGTGCTCGTTTCTGATTCTAAAAGAATTACTCAGCAACGCTTACTAAGGGGTTTCGAAAGAATTGATATTTATGGCTCTCCTACAGTCTATTACACTCAGGCAGACTCTTTCTCTGTACGTCTAGAAGGTCCTGAAAATATTTTAAGCGAAGTTCTTACAGAAGTGGAGGGTAATGTGTTGTCTGTTCGTAATAAAGGTAAAATAGGTATTGTTAATATTTCTGTCGGTTCTGTCGGGGATGTGAATGTTTATGTGTCATCACCTGACCTTATCGGGGTACAGTTGTTCGGCTCTGGTGACTTTAAGGCGGAAAGACATGTTGATACCGACAATATGTCCATCGCTCTTCGTGGTTCTGGAGACATTGATTTCAGTGATATTATCTGTGATAATTGCAGTAGCGAACTGGTTGGTTCCGGGGATGTGAAGATAAGGCGTCTGAAGGCTATTACTTCATCAATATCTTTGGTTGGTTCCGGGGATATGACTATCAGTCAATGGGATGTCAAGAAAACAGATATAAATCTCAGGGGCTCCGGTGATGTGAAGGTTAATTTCGTTGAGGGTTGTAAGGCTGTTAGTTGCAATCTTGTGGGGAGTGGAGATATCACACTCAAGGGACATTTAGATTCTGTTGAAAAACATAAAACTGGTTCAGGGGATATCGAGCACTTGCAATAAGTAAGAAATCCTGGGAAATAAAAAAACCGGGGATGTCATCACGACAGCCTCGGTTCTCATTTTTCTAACTAACTTATTATCAACTATTCATTACTCATTTCTGAATTATGATGCAAAGGTACGTAGTTTTTTCCGTAAAATCATGCGTTTTAACGTAAAAAAACACGTAAACGTTTGCGTTTTTCGACAAAAATATGTAACTTTGCAGCAAATATTATCAACGGTATGCCAAACATCAAACGAAGAACGTCCTTGAAGGATCTTGCCCATGAATTAGGGGTAAGCATTGCGACTGTCAGCAGGGCATTACGCAACAGCCCTGAGATAGGACTTGAAATGCAGGAGAAAGTGAAGAATCTCGCGAAGAAAATGAACTATCGCCCAAACCCCTTTGCACAGAGTCTGCGTAAGGAGGCTCCCAGGATCATAGGTGTTGTTGTGCCAAATCTCGTGAGCCATTATTATTCCTCCGTGCTAGATGGTATAGAAGAAGAGGCAAGTCAGGCGGGCTATTCCGTTATCAGTGCAAACACTCATGAGGATAGTGAGGCGGAGGTACGTGCTATTGACAACTTTATCAGCATGCATGTTGAGGGGATAGTTGCGTGTCTGGCTCAGAGTACAACCAATTATACCCATTTCGAGGAAATAGCTACAATGGGAATTCCCCTGGTGTTTTTTGGTCGTACATGTCTCTCGGAAAAGTTCTCATGTGTTACGGCGAATGGTGATGAGGCGGCTCAACAAGCCACACAGCATCTAATAGATACAGGTAGTCGTCGTATAGCATTCATTGGTGGCCCGAATCATATTGATATGGTGCGCCGTCGCAAACATGGATATCTCGAGGCTTTGCGTGAGAATCGTATCCCAATAGAACGTGAGTTGGTGGTGTGTGATAAGATTGACTATCAGTGGGATGTAGATGCTGTTAAAGCTCTTCTGCAGCGTGAAGATCGTCCGGATGCTATCCTCGCTTTTAATGATACTATCACTTTTGCTGCTCTTGCTGCCATCAAACAGTCCGGACTACATATTCCAGATGACGTGGCTCTTATCGGTTTTACAGACGATCCTCATGCACAATATGTTACACCGAGAATGTCGGCTATCGAGGATCAGTCACATCTGATGGGAAAGACGGCCTGTCAGATGCTGTTGAAAGCAATTGGTGGCGATTCGAAGATTTATAAGAAAATCGTTCCCCAACAGGTTGTCATCCGCGAAACATCCGCAAAGAAAAAGTAAACCAATTGCTGAAAGAGACATCGTCTTGCGGTTGTTCAGACGGTATCTTCGATTCGTCCAGACGGCATCTTTGACTCGTTCAGATGATACTTTACAGGGTATAGGAACGTCACGAATAGGTGTAAAGCCTTATCTAAGGAGGGATAAAGTGACTACCTAACGACCTTATGCCTTGGCCCGAAAAGCTTTACGGCCCTACGCAAAACACTTTACGGGCATGCGCAAAATGGAAAATATTCTCCGGGCACCATTACTCTGATAAATCCGGATTTTCCATATCTCAATATTAATGCAACTGTTTTAGGCATTTATTTTTGGAGTTTCGCCTAATTATTCGTAACTTTGCAGGCTGAAATGAGTGTATTGAATATAGACAACGAAAGCAGACGGTTCTCGTTTGAGGTTCTGCCGCCCCTGAAAGGTACTGGTACGGAGAAGTTGTTTGCCGATATCGACAAGCTGAGGGAATTTGATCCTGCGTATATAAACATTACGACCCACCACTCGGAGTTTGTCTATCGCGAACTCGAGAATGGGCAGTTTGAACGTCAGCGTATACGCCGGCGTCCGGGAACTATCGCTATTGCAGCCGCTATCCAGCAGCGATACGGCATACCCGTTCAGCCTCATGTAATCTGTAGCGGAGCTACGATAGAGGATATTGAGTACGAGCTCCTCGACTTGCAGTTCCTGGGTATCAGCGACCTGTTGCTTTTACGGGGAGACAAGGCAAAGGAAGACAGCCGATTTGTGCCTACACCCGGAGGCCATGCCCATACCACAGAACTGATAAAGCAGGTGAAGGCATTCAACGAAGGACATTTTGCCGACGGTACTCCGATAAAGAACCCAGGCAAGCCATTCGACTACGGAGTGGCATGCTATCCTGAGAAGCATGAGGAGGCTCCGAACCTGGAGCGCGATATGGAATATCTGCGTCAGAAACAGGAGTTGGGAGCTCAATATGCTGTGACACAGCTCTTCTTTGATAATGAGAAGTATTTCGAATTTGTCAGGAAAGCACGTGAGATGGGTATCACCATACCAATCATCCCAGGCATAAAACCGCTGGCAAAGCTGAGTCAGTTGACGATTGTCCCAAAGACATTCCACTGTGATATCCCTGAGCCCTTGGCAAAGGAAATTGTTAAGTGTAAGACTGACGATGATGCCAAACAGCTTGGTATAGAGTGGTCCACAGAACAATGTCGTAATCTCTACCAGAATGGAGTGAATAATATCCACTTCTATACTGTTTCGGCAGTTGACAGCGTGGCAGAAGTGGCAAGAAGGCTTTTGTAATGGATAAATGATCAAGGATAAATGATAATATGATGGGGTTTGAGAGTGTCATAGGACAGAAGGAGGTGCAGGAGCGCCTAATGCAGATGGTGAACGAAGACCGTTTGCCGCATGCCCTTATGCTCTGCGGACCCCAGGGAGTAGGTAAGATGGCGATCGCTATGGCTTTTGCTTGCTGTCTGCTAGATGATGGAAGGACATCTTCGAAAGCTATGCTTGAGAAGTTGGAGCATCCTGATCTGCACTTTACATATCCTACCATAAAACTCCCATCGATGAGTGCTGACCATAAACCAATAAGTGATGACTTTGCAAAGGAGTGGCATGAACTGGTAATGGATGGGCCTTACTTTACTATGGATCAGTGGATGCAGGCTATGGGAGGTGAAAACCAACAGGCAATAATCACTGCTGGTGAGAGCGATAATCTGGTTAGGAAACTAATTCTTAAGTCAAGCCAGGGAGGATATAAGGTAAGTCTTGTATGGTTGCCGGAGCGCATGAATATCGAATGCGCCAATAAACTATTGAAACTCATAGAAGAACCACCTCAACAGACTGTTTTTATTATGGTCTGTGAAGAGCCGGATAAACTTCTTGAGACTATCCGTAGTCGTGTACAGCGCATAGATGTAAAGAAGATCGATGATGCTTCTATCGAACATGCTCTTATAGATCAAAGGGGCATCAGTGATGATGCTGCACACCGTATTGCAAGGCTGGCAAACGGCAATTGGCTCAAGGCAATGGAAGAACTTCAAGTGGGTTCAGAGAATGAACAGTTCTTAGATCTCTTCATCTCACTTATGCGTCTGGCTTATCAGAGGAATATAAAAGACCTCAGGAAATGGAGTGAGGTGATGGCTGGCTTCGGACGTGAGAAACAGAAGAGATGGCTGATGTTTTTCCTGAAAATGATTAGAGAGAACTTTATGTATAACTTCCATCAGGAAGAACTAACATATATGACGCAGAAAGAAGAGGATTTTGCGCGTAATTTTGCCCGATTCGTGAATGAGGCGAATGTTATACCAATCAATGACCTTGCAAATAAGGCTATACGTGATATTGGGCAGAATGCAAATGGAAAGATAGTGTTCTTTGACTTCTGTCTGCAAATGATTGTGCTTTTAATTACTAAGTAAATATATGATTGAGAATAATAAAGACCGAGTTGTCAAAGTCGGATGTGACAGAGGATTATGTAATCAGGCTGTGGGAAGACAAGACAGACAGTTGAATACATACGACTGGCTTGCTGACGTGCCTGGCAATTTCAATGATACTGACCTTGTTGAGGTTCAGTTTAAGCATACCCGTAAAGGCTACTACCATAATGTTAATAACATTCCGTTGAAGAAGGGTGATATTGTTGCTGTAGAGGCAAATCCCGGTCACGATATAGGAGTTGTTACACTTACGGGAAGACTTGTGAAACTGCAGTTGAAGAAAGTAAATATTAAGTCTCCAGATGATATCAAGCGCATCTATCGTATAGCTCGTGATGTTGACATGCAGAAATTCCATGAAGCTAAGGCTCGTGAACACAGTACGATGATAGAGAGCCGTATGATAGCCAAAGGTCTGGGGTTGCAGATGAAGATTGGCGATGTTGAATATCAGGGTGATGGCAACAAGGCAATCTTTTATTATATCGCTGATGATCGTGTGGATTTCCGTCAATTGATAAAAGATTTGGCTGCAGCTTTCCACGTACGTATTGAGATGAAACAGATTGGTGCACGGCAGGAGGCAGGACGTATCGGAGGTACAGGTCCTTGTGGACGCGAGTTGTGTTGTGCTACATGGATGAAGAACTTCTCTAGTGTAAGTACAAATGCTGCACGTTACCAGGATATCTCACTAAATCCTCAGAAATTGGCTGGAATGTGCGCAAAATTAAAGTGCTGTCTGAATTATGAAGTTGACGATTATATGGAGGCAACAAAACGTCTTCCTCACAAGGATCAGATTCTCCAGACACAAGATTCGGATTACTATTTCTTCAAGAGTGATATCCTTGCTGGTATGGTTACTTATTCTACTGATAAGAATATTGCCGCCAATTTAGAGACAATAACCGCAGAACGTGCTGTTGAGGTGATGGAAATAAACAGGAATGGTGAGAAACCAGTGTCATTACAGGAAGACGGATACCAGAAGCCAGAGAAAGAACATGTTGACTTGGCTGGTGGTGATATCAGCCGTTTCGATAAAGCAAAGAAAAAGAAGAAAAAGAAGAAATCGTCGAATAACGGCATTGCTACAAAAGAGGCTCATAAGAATAATGAGAAGGAATGATTTCTTGATAATCTTCTTTGTTCTTGCGGTTGCTGTATGTATGACATCATGCAACCGTAAGAACGTATATATAAGTTATCGGCATGTGCCTGTTTCTGGATGGGACAAGAATGATACTCTTACCTACGATGTTTCTCCACTTAAAGCGGGGAGATATCGTGAGGTGGTGGGAGTGAGGATAGACCGCTCATATCCTTTTATGAGTCTTAGTCTTGTGGTGAAACAGACTATACTCCCCTCTGGATACACGCATTACGACACTTTAAACTGCAAGCTTATAGATGAAAATGGTAAGTATAGGGGACAAGGTATTAGTTTTTATCAGCAGACGTTCCACCTGAACACAATTCGTCTACATGATGGAGACTCTTTGCATATCAATATCAAACACAATATGAAACGTGAGGTAATGAATGGTGTGTCTGATATTGGATTCCGTATCGATAAAGAGTAGGAATTATGACCTTGAGAGATTTCTTCCAGCATCAATACGTAGGAATATAAAAAGCAGAATGGTAAATCCCCATAAGGACGAACCTCCATAGCTGAAGAATGGTAGAGGAATACCGATAACAGGGGTTAGTCCAAGTACCATTCCCACGTTGATGAATACATGGAATAGGAAGATACTCAGTACAGAATACCCGTAGACTCTGCCAAAACGATATGGTTGTCGCTCTGCAAGATGGATAAGGCGTAGTATCAATGCCAGAAAAAGGACCAGTACTCCTGCAGAACCCAGGAAACCCTCTTCTTCGCCAACTGTACAGAAGATAAAGTCTGTATCCTGTTCAGGTACATACTTGAGCTTTGTCTGTGTGCCATTGAGGAATCCTTTACCCTTGATACCTCCTGAACCAATTGCTATCTGACTCTGATGCACGTTATAACCAGCTCCCTTAAGGTCTTCCTCAAGACCTAGAAGCACGTTGATACGTACTCGTTGGTGAGGTTCCATAACATTATTGAGCATGTAGTCTGCGGCATTAAAAAACAGTACAGACCCAAGAGAGAAAAGACCTATCCACATGTAGTTACGTATGCGAGAAGCAAGCGATTGCCATAGCAGATATCCTATCATTAATGCCGTGATGATAAGCTGAACGAATACAATATCGAATGGTATTACGTAAAGCGAGAACAAAAGGAATACCAGTGTAAAACCAACAGTGAATAACAGTATCTTTATTGCATCCCGTTTGTCCTCTGTATAAACATATACCAGTCCACTGGAGAATATCTGTATCAGAAGCAATACTGTGAACTTTCCTATCGATGTAGGAGTGTATGCCAACATCACATCAGCATATCTGATGCCTACCACAAAGTATATTACCATTGCAACACCTGTAAAAAGGATACTTCCAGGCATTCCTTCGCGATAGAACATCATGAAGAAAGCAACATATACCAAAGCGGATCCTGTTTCACGTTGTAGTACGATGAAGAGCATGGGAAATAGGATGATTGCGATGGTACCTGCGAAATGCTTCCATTTCTGAATGTCATACCCGTATATGCTCATTACTTTTGCAAGGGCCAGTGCAGTAGCAAATTTTGCGAACTCAGCTGGTTGTATTCTCAATGGTCCTAATACCAACCATGATCTGGACCCCTTGATGCTATGAGGATTAAAGATCGTGGCAAATAACAGTATCAGTAGCGCTCCATATATGATAAATGCGAAGGTGTCATAGAACCGGTCATCAAGCAGAAGTATTATAAGTCCTAAAATGATAGATGTTCCTATCCATACTATCTGCATTCCTGAACGGGAGTCAAGGCTGAAGATATCCGTCTCACCGTATGTGTAACTGGCACCACAGACGCTCACCCATCCAAACACAAGGAGTGCAAGGTAAATAAGAATCGTCCAATAGTCGATGGAGCGAAGCACGCTTTGGTTTTTATCTGTCTGCTGAGCCATAGTTGATTCTTCTGTTCTGGAACTCCGTTGCTTTCTTCTCTGATGCCTCGGAGAGTTTTCCGTTGATATACTTTTCCATGATAAGACCACCGATAGGTACACCGTATGTAGCACCCCATCCTCCGTTCTCTACGTATACGGCAACGGCAATCTTCGGCTTATCCATAGGTGCAAAGCCCATGAATACCGAGTGGTCATGGCCTCGGTTCTGGGCTGTACCTGTTTTTCCGCAAGCCACGAACTCATATTTCCCCAAGGCTTTACAAGTTCCTCCGAGCACAGAGGAACGCATACCCTGAACTATGTAATCGTAGGCCTTGTGATCGGCCTTTGTGAAATGACGACGTGTGAAGACTGTATCTATAGGTTCTCCTTGAACTTTCCTGACAACGTGGGGTACATAGAAAAAACCTCTGTTGGCAATTGTTGCAGCAAGGTTGGCTATTTGCAGCGGTGTCGCATTTACCTCTCCCTGGCCAATGGAAATGGAGATGATTGTAAGTCCATTCCAAGAACCCTTATATGCCTTGTCATAGAACTTAGAGTTTGGTATCAAGCCTCGTTTCTCGCCAGGCAGGTCTATACCAAGTTTATAACCGAACCCCATTGATACCATATAGTCACGCCATGTGTCCATAGCTTTCTGTACGCTTCCGTATTTCGATATGTTGGTATTTATCATGTGATATAGTCCCCAGCAGAAGTATCCGTTGCAGGATGTACTTAGAGCAGGTACCAGAGGTAGTGGTGATGCATGTCCGTGACATCCTACATGCAGACCCTTGAAATTGAATCCATGTCCGCATGGGAAAGGGGTGGATGGGGTGATGATACCTTCAGAAAGGAATGTCAGCCCCTGTGTCGTTTTAAAGGTAGAACCTGGGGGGTATTGTCCCATAATACTTCTGTTAAGAAGTGGTTTCCATACATCCTGACTCAGTATCTTATGGTTCTTGCTTCGTTCACGTCCTACCATCATACGTGGATCATAAGATGGGGATGATACCATACAAAGCACTTCACCTGTAGATGGCTCTATGGCAACGATACTGCCAATCTTACCTTCGAGGAGTCGTTCTCCTAAAGCTTGCAGTTCGCAGTCAATACTCAACGTGAGATTCTTTCCAGGTACTGGTTTGCGGTCTAAAGCTCCGTTCATATATCGTCCCTGAATTCGTCCGTGTGCATCACGTAGAAGAATCTGTATACCTTTCTCGCCACGAAGCTGTCTCTCGTAATATCGCTCAATGCCAAGTTTACCAATATAGTCACCAGGCTGATAATAATCATCTTTCTCAATATCATCGGGTGACACTTCTGCCACATCCCCTAATACGTGGGCTGCCATATTGTACTGATATTGTCGAACGCTGCGTTTCTGTACATAGAAACCAGGGAACCTGTACATTTTCTCTTGGAAAATGCTAAAGTCCTTGTCACTGAGCTGACTCATGAAAAGCTGTTGGGTGAATCTTGAATAACCAGGATTCTTATTCCTATCTTTCATGGTATTCATTCTATGGTCAAACTCCTCCTTTGTAATATTCAGGGCATCACAGAATTCAAGGGTGTCAAGATTATCCTTGGCTTCATTCATAACTACCATAATGTCGTAAGAAGGCTGATTGTATACCATCAGCTTACCGTTTCTATCTGTAATGACACCACGTGATGGAAACTCCACTTTTTTAAGAAAGGCATTTGAGTCAGCACTCTTTTTATAGTCATCGCTAGTAATCTGAAGTGTAAACAGACGGATAATATAAATGACAACAATAAATGTAGCCACCCCACCAATTACATATCGCCGGTTTTCAAGATTATAGTCTCTCACTTCTTACGGACTGTTTCTATTGACAAGATAAGAATCAAAGTCAGCAAAGCACTGCTTCCAGCACAAGTAAGCCAGTGTATCCAGTTGTAGAAAGAGAAAGTCTCCAGGGCGAAAAATACCAGACAGTAAATAACTATTAGTATCGTGCTGAAGAATATGTATTTACCAAGCCCAAGTGTAGTGGAAGATACACGAAGTTCCTCAATAGAATCGCGTGGAATGAATAACTCAAGTAGATAAGGCTGGATAATAGCAATTAGCGTCATCGAACCGGCAGCAAGTCCAGGAGTGTTGGAGAATACATCGATGGCAAGTCCCAATGCGAAACTCCATAGTAACAAAGCCCATTTAGGGGTATTGCGGTGGAAAATGATGACAAAGAGAATGTATAGCATCGGAGTGGCGACACCAAACAAACGTATGTGATTCAGAAAAAGTATCTGAACCACGCAGAGTATGAAGAATACAGCTAATCGTTTGATGAGTTCGAATGACATATCTGCTTAATTACTTTTTACTGTCATTGATTCGCGTGCGGTATTTATAAGTTTCGTGCGCTCTACGATATTCTTCTCGCTGATAACCACCACGTCACGCAAACAACTAAAGTCTGTGCTCAGACGAATTTGGAGCTTGTATGATAGTCCGTCGTTAGAGTTGAAGACCTTTTCAATTTTTCCAACAAGTATTCCTGAGGGGAAAATTGAGGAGAACCCACTGGTGACTATCCATTCGCCTTTCTTGAACTTTGCGTGACGGGGGATGTCTTCAATGAAGGCAATTGTGGGGTCACCGCCAGTCCAGTGAAGATATCCAAAATAGTCACGACCTCTTATAGCGCAGCTTATACGTGAAGAACTGGCATTAAGAGCTGGTATTACTACAGCATAGTGATCGGAGACAAGATATACCACTCCAACGACACCATTACCGCAAGCAACTCCCATGTCAACCTCTACACCATCTGACTTTCCTTTGTCGATGGTAATCAGATTGTTTGGTTTGTTTATGGAGTTGCTCACTACCTTTGCTGGGATAAGCTTATATTGGTTGAGGAATTGCAGTTGGTTGCGTTCCTGAACAGTAGTATCTTTTGTGGCATCAATATAGAGTCGGCGAAGCTGTTCCACCTGTCTCTCCAAATAAAAATTGCGGAGTGTGAGTTCCTCATTTGCTCTCGTCATTGAGAAAAACGATGTCACTCCGCTCTGAATCTCATATACTTTTCCTGATATGTCATTAGCCGATGACAACCAAACGCTCCCCTGATAGCTGTTGAATCTAAACAACATAACACCACTGATTACCTCTAATAAAATAAAGAGGAACCAGTGATGATATTTTCTCAGGAAGTCTAGAAGGTTTTGCATCTGACTTACTGCCGATTGGTTATCTCATCAGGAAAGAGAATCGATCGATATTCTTAAGCGCAATACCTGCACCCTTTGCCACACTATGAAGAGGATCCTCTGGAACGTGGAATGGAATATTGATCTTATCCTCCAGTCTACGGTCGAGACCACGTAGTAATGCACCACCTCCAGAGAGATAGATACCATTCTTTACGATGTCTGCATAGAGTTCTGGTGGGGTGTTCTCAAGTGCTGAGAGTACTGCGTTTTCAATCTTGGCAACGGTCTTGTCCAGACAGTGTGCAATCTCCTGATAGCATACAGGCACCTCCATTGGGAGAGCTGTAATACGGTTAGGGCCATGTACGATGAAGTCCTCTGGAGCATCGTCACCGAGGTCTGTGAGTGCAGAACCAACGTGAATCTTTATGCGTTCAGCCATACGTTCAGAAACCTTCACGTTGTGCTGACGACTCATATACTCCTGAATGTCGGCAGTGAGGTCGTCACCGGCAGTACGGATAGAGTTGTTGCTTACAATACCTCCAAGGGAGATGACAGCAATCTCGGTAGAACCACCACCGATATCAACAATCATATTACCCTCAGGAGCTTCTACGTCAATTCCGATACCGATGGCTGCAGCCATCGGCTCGAAGATAAGATATACGTCACGTCCGTCAGCGTGCTCAGCAGAGTCGCGTACGGCACGGAGCTCAACTTCAGTAGAACCAGAAGGTACACCAATCACCATACGGAGTGATGGTGAGAACAGACGGGAGCCTGTGTGTACCATTTTGATAAGTCCTCGCATCATCTGTTCGCAGGCAGAGAAGTCTGCGATAACTCCATCGCGGAGAGGACGGATGGTGCGGATGTTGTCGTGCGTCTTCTCATACATCATCTTGGCTTTTTGACCTACGGCAATCATCTTGTCGGTACGACGGTCAAGTGCAACAACTGATGGTTCATCTACCACAATCTTATCGTCGCTGATGATGATGGTGTTTGCTGTGCCCAGGTCCATTGCAATTTCCTGGACGAAACTGAAAAATCCCATTATTTACTTTAAACTTTGAACTTTGAACTTTAATCTTTATGATTACTTCTTCTCAAACCACGCATTGATGACTGTGTCGTAGTGTGAACTTACACCGAAAGCACGTGTAGCGAACATACGGCGTTGGGTCTTTGTTGTCTCGGCTCCCTGCTCGTTGAGGATATCAAGCAATACACTGTATTCTGCCTTGCTGGGAACAATCACTACATCGTTGAAGTTTTTTGCTCCAGCACGGATCAGTGAGATGCCGCCGATATCAATCTTCTCGATAATATCTTCCTCAGAAGCACCGCTGGCAACAGTCTGCTCAAACGGATAAAGGTCTACAATTACGAGATCTATCTCAGGTATCTCGTACTGTTTCATCTGCTCCTGGTCTCCTTCGTTCTCACGACGTCCCAGAATACCTCCGAACACCTTCGGATGCAATGTCTTTACACGACCTCCGAGGATAGATGGATAGGTTGTTACATCCTCTACCTTCTGACACTCATAACCGAGTGACTCAATAAACTTCTGTGTGCCACCAGTAGAAAGGAACTTAACGCCTTCTTCATTGAGTTTCTTAAGCAACTCGTCAAGTCCGTCCTTGTGGAAAACCGACACCAATGCGGTCTTAATCTTCTTTTTGTCAGCCATATTTTTCTTTATAACGTTATAAAAATGCATTTTAGGGTGCAAAGATAATGAAAAATCACGGATTTATTCATATTTTCCTCCCGAAAATTTTGATAAATCCGTGATGTAATTAAGATAGGTCAATTCTGACCTTCGTATCCTTACTTCTTTTTACCTTAATTGTATTTCAGAATCTGACCAGGCATCAGGCGGATGTTCTTGCCGATGTGGTTCAGTTTACATAGTGCGTCGATGCTCATACCGCGCTTCTTGGCAATGCTTTGAAGTGTCTCACCCTTCTTCACCTTGTGGAAGTGAACCTCAGGTGCGAATGATGCTTCAGGAGCTGCTATAGCCATCTCTTCATCGTCATCCTCGTCGGTATCCAGTCGGCTTCCATGAGTGCTTGCATTAGCACCGCGCAGACGTGTTGCCTGTGCCGACTCGGCTGCATACTTGCTACGGCGGTATGTCCAGAAGTCGCTGACAACGTCCTGGTTGCGGAAATCGAACATCACCGCTGGGTTGATAGCTACACCACAGATACGTGTCTCGAAATGTAGGTGAGAACCGGTACTACGTCCTGTGTTACCTCCGAGTCCGATAGGATCACCGGCACGTACGTCGTCACCCTCTCTTACGAGTTGCTTTGACATGTGGGCGTAATATGTCTCCAAACCATTATAGTGGCGAATCACAACATACTTTCCGTAACCACGTCCCTCATATTTTACAACGCGAACCTTTCCTGAGAACGCTGCACGGATGGTATCGCCGATATACACCTTGATATCGAGACCTTTGTGTTGGCGTCCCCAACGGGCACCGAAGTTTGATGTGATAACGCGGCTTGAGGTAGGCATGCAGAAACCACGAAGATCGATTGTTGCGGTGTCTGGCATATGAGATGCCATATAATGCGTTGATTCGCTTCCGAAGTCATCATAGAGATCTGCAGCGGGATTCTCGAGCATTTCCTGATATATAAGGCGGTTGAGCGCAACAGAATCAACCTTCTTCATTTTCTTGTCTACGGGAGCCTGGCGTGCTAACAGATCCTGAGCCTGCATAGAGGTGGCTGATAGCGACATCAGTGCTAATAATATAGATTTTGCAATGGTTCTTATCATTTTACCTTGTTAGAGTTTATATCGCTAATGCGAAAAATTCGCTGCAAAGGTAGTAATAATATTCCAAAAACATGCAGAAACTTGTGCTCGTTAACAATAATTTGTGTCTTTTTAACACTCATCAACTTACTGAAAATTAAGAAATTGCTGCCCAATTTATGTTGGTTTTACGAATCTCTCGTAGCCTTCTCCACAGTATGGCATACTTCTCTGAACAGCATGTGGGGTCTTCTTCGATGATGGGTTGAGCCGTTTCACGAGCCATCTGTACCAATTGTCCGTCACGTGCTATATCTGCAATCTTCAGGTCGAAGGCCATGCCGCTCTGCTGGGTTCCTTCCAGGTCGCCAGGACCACGTAGCTTTAGGTCGGCTTCGGCAATACGGAATCCGTCGTTGGTGTCACACATTATATCGATTCGCTTACGTGTATCCTCGCTGAGTTTGAATGGAGTCACAAGAATACAGAAACTCTGGTCTGCACCTCGTCCTACGCGACCTCTCAGCTGATGCAGCTGCGAGAGTCCGAAGCGCTGGGCATCGAGGATTACCATCACAGAGGCATTGGGCACATTCACTCCCACCTCTATCACCGTCGTAGCCACAAGTATCTGTGTCTCTCCGCTTACGAATCTCTGCATCTCATCTTCCTTGTCCTTAGGCTTCATCCGTCCGTGAACCTTACTGAGTCGGAACTCTGGGAATGCCTGTCGTAACACCTCAAAGCCGTCTTCGAGATTCTTCAGGTCGGATTTCTCGCTCTCTTCGATGAGGGGGAAGACGATATATATCTGCCTGCCTTCGTTTATCTGCTGACGGATGCCGTCGTAGAGCGATGTCATACCGGTATCGAAGACATGGGTGGTTCTTACGGGTTTTCTGCCTGGTGGAAGCTCGTCTATCACACTTACGTCGAGATCGCCGTAAAGTGTCATCGCCAGTGTCCTGGGGATAGGTGTAGCTGTCATCACGAGCACATGTGGAGGATTGATACTTTTGCTCCATAGCTTGGCTCGCTGGGCCACACCAAAGCGGTGCTGCTCATCTACAACCACAAATCCTAATCGTGCAAACTGTACAGTGTCTTCTATCACTGCGTGGGTACCTACGAGAATATGTATTGTGCCGTCGAGTAATCCGTCGAGCACCTCTTGTCGGCGTTTGCCCTTGACGATACCCGTAAGCAGCGCCACCCTCAGGTCCATATCCTTAAGGAATGTCATGATGGTTTGCAGATGCTGTTCTGCGAGTATCTCCGTTGGCGCCATGATACATGCCTGATACCCATTGTCGATGGCGATAAGCATCGTCATCAGTGCCACGAGGGTCTTGCCGGAGCCTACATCTCCTTGCAACAGACGGTTCATCTGGCGGCCGCTGCCCATATCCTTGCGAATCTCTCGGATCACCCGTTTCTGGGCTTCTGTCAGAGGGAAGGGTAAATAGTTGTGGTAGAAGGTGTTAAATGTTTCTCCTACCTGCGAGAATACATATCCTCTGTATTTCTGTCTCTGGTCGCTCGCATACCTTAGTATATTAAGTTGTACGTAGAAGAGCTCCTCGAATTTCAGCCTCAGCCTTGCCCGTTCCAGGTCTTTGGCATTCTGTGGATAGTGCACATTACGGAAGGCCTCGTCTCTGCCCATCAGATGTTTCTCGGCAATAAGGAAGTCGGGCAGGGTCTCCGGCAGGGTGGGGAGCTTCTCGATGAGTGTCTTCGTAAGACGTTCGATGGCACGTGAGTTCAGACCGCTCTTCTTCATCTTCTCCGTAGTGTTGTAGTAAGGTTGGAGTCCCATCGTCGAGAGGTCTGTCTTTGCGGCGTCGTCGAGGTCGGGGTGTGTGAAGTTTATGCGGTTGTTGAAGACAGTGGGTTTGCCGAAAACAAGATATTCAGTACCTATCCTGTAGTTTTGCTTGGCGTATTTGCCGCCATTAAACCATGTGAGGTCACATATCGCCGTACCGTCGGTAAAATGTGCCACCACTCGTTCCTTTCGTGCTCCCATGGGGAAGGTTTCGAAACTCAGGATATGCCCAACCACCTGCACAAAAGGCATGTCGCCTGTAAGTTCGTGTATCTTGTATACCTTCGAACGGTCAACGTACTTATAAGGATAATACTCCAACAGTTCACCATAGGTCTCTATGCCGAGTTCGTTGCTCAGCATCTTCTTGCGGTTAGGGCCAACCCCAGGCAAGTACATGATATCCTGATCGAGAATGTTCAATTTAGGATTTAATGTTGATTATTGCCTCGGCTACGGTGATGTCGTATGGGGTGGTGATCTTGATGTTTTCGCGATTGCCCTCCACCAGAGTTATCTTATGACCATAGCTTTCAACTACTGATGCGTCGTCGGTAAATCCGTCGTTGTAAGGCTGGTGGTTAGCAGCTTTCAGCAACTGAATGTCGAATGTCTGTGGTGTCTGCACCAGACGATACTCATTCCTTGGCACCGTCATAGAATCATCATTATTCAAATGGCGCACTGTTTCGACGACGGGGATAACAGGTATTACTGCCTTGGCAATGCGAGCTGTCTCGTAGCAATTGCGGATTACGCCGATACTTGGAAATGGACGAACGCCATCGTGTATACCTACTACTCCTTCTGCATTGTCAGGCACAAGTGCGAGGCCGTTCTGTACGGAGTGGAATCGTGTATGTCCTCCATTGGCCAACAGATACTCCACCTTGAAGTCGTATTTCTTGCATAGCTCCTGCCAATACTCCTGCTGTGCCTCTGGCAACACAAGGATAATCTGCAGATCGTCAGAATACTCCCTGAATCTCTCCAATGTGCGCATCAGCACCGGTTTGCCGCCAATAGGCAGAAACTGCTTAGGGGTATCACTCCCCATCCGCAGTCCCTTACCTCCTGCCACCACAATAATGTAGTCACTCACCTTATCTTTATTTTTATTTACCCATCAAGTGCTTAAATCTCATTCCTTCTGCTATCTGGTCAGAGGTCTTCTTGTCAACAAGCTGAGTCAACAGCTCATACGCATATGGGAATGCAGCGGCAGGTCCCTCACCAGTAGTGATATTGCCATCCACTGTCACGAGGTCGCCGGTATATGTTGCTCCTGCCTCTGCCAGAGTCTTGTCGAATCCGGGGTAGCATGTAGCCTTCTTTCCGTCGAGGATACCCAGCTGTGCGAGAACCACTGCCGGAGCAGCACATATCGCTGCCACCTTCTTGCCTGCAGTAAACTGGTCGCATACAGCCTTGCAAACTTCCTCATGCTCAAAGAGATTGCTTGCTCCTGGCATACCACCGGGCAACATCAGCAGGTCGGCATCTTGATAGTCAGCCTGTTCGAACTGTATGTCTGCCTCGATATTCACTCCGTGAGCCGACTCTACCAGAGGAAACTCCGTAGTGCTAACAGTTACAACCTCCACACCTCCACGACGCAGCACGTCGATGGGAATCAGCGCCTCGACATCCTCGAAGCCGTCTGCTAAGAATACATAAACTTTTGCCATATCTTAATATTTTATTGGTTTTCTGACCGCAAAGATAGCAAAAAATCTGCGATAATCTGTGTAATCTGTGTCTTTTTTTGTATTTTTGCACCCAAAACGAAGTAATATGGAACATCGCAGACTCAGATTCGCCCTTTTCGGCAATATCTATCAGGCCCGTAAATCCGCCAGCATCCAGAAGGTGCTCTCTTGTATCGCCAACCACGATGCGGAGCTCTATGTCGACATGGAGTACTATTACTTCTTGAAAGACAATCAGCGTCTAAGTGTCAATGCCACCAAGGTTTTTACCGGTGATGACTTCGATACCGACTTTGTCATCTCCATGGGTGGCGACGGTACGTTCCTTAAGGCAGCGAGCCGCGTAGGGCATAAGGATATCCCAATCCTCGGCGTCAATATGGGGCGTTTGGGATTCCTTGCTGATATCAGCCCCGATGACATAGAACACTGCATTGATGCCCTGGCACAGGATGACTTTGCCATCGAGTCAAGAGCTCTTATCCAGGTTGAGGCCGATGGAAATCCTCTTGGTGATTTCAGCTATGCTCTCAACGATGTGGCTATCCTGAAGCGCGACACTGCATCGATGATAAGTATCCGCGCCAATATCAACGGCCAGTATCTCAATACCTATCAGGCTGACGGTCTCGTGGTGTCTACTCCTACTGGTTCTACGGCTTATTCGCTCTCCAATGGCGGACCTATCATCGTGCCTGGCACAAAGGTGTTCTCGATGACTGCAGTTGCTCCTCATTCACTCAATGTGCGTCCTATCGTTATCCCTGACTCTGCTGTTGTAGAGCTCGATGTTGAGAGCCGTAGCCATAATTTCCTTGTAGCTATTGACGGACGCTCTGAGAAATGTAAGGAGGGCACGAAAATTACCCTTCGTCGTGCTCCGTATGATGTGAAGGTGGTGAAGCGTTCTGATCACCGTTATTTCAACACCCTGCGCGAAAAGATGATGTGGGGAGCTGATACAAGATAAAAAAAAAATCGGGCCACTTAGCCCGATTTTTTTATTTCTTCCTTACAGGGTCGCAGGTCAGTCCGCAACCCAGCTTTTTGAATATCTTCCTGTCGACCTCGCTGAGCATCACTGTAGAGTGTACTTGGCAATCACGTAGCTTCGGCAACTGCTCCAAAGCCATCCTACAGTTATCGTCATGGGTAGAGAGCACACTAAGGGCCACCAACACCTCATCAGTATGCAGACGTGGGTTCTTGGCTCCCAGATACTCTGTCTTCGTCTTCTGAACAGGTTCTATAAGACTTTGCGGTATCAGCTTTGCCTCGTGGTCGATACCAGCAAGGTATTTCGTCGCATTTAGTATAAGTGCAGCGCTGCATCCCAACAGTGGTGATGACTTGGCGGTGATGATAGTTCCGTCTTCAAGTTCTATGGCTGAGGCAGAGTGGCCTGTCTCGATCTTCTTTTCATAAGCCGCTGTGGTAACTCTTCTATAAGCTGTTGATATCTTTGCCTGATTAAAGAGCATGCGTATCTTGCTCACCTCGTTCTCATTGTCAGCACCATCAGCTAATTTGTTTGTAGCTGCATAGAATCGGCGGATGATCTCATTCTTTGAAGCATCGCAGCACACCTCGTCATCGGAGATACAGAATCCAATCATGTTCACTCCCATGTCTGTGGGCGATTTATATGGATTCTCGCCATAGATACCCTCGAAGAGGGCGTTCAGCACGGGGAATATCTCTACGTCGCGGTTGTAGTTTACCGCTGTCTTGCCGTATGCCTCCAGATGGAAGGGGTCGATCATGTTCACATCGTTGAGGTCGGCAGTGGCTGCCTCATAGGCGATGTTAACTGGGTGCTTCAGTGGCAGACTCCATACGGGGAAGGTCTCAAACTTAGCATATCCGGCTCTCACACCTCGTTTGTTCTCATTGTAAAGCTGCGAGAGGCATGTTGCCATCTTGCCGCTTCCAGGACCAGGTGCTGTAACGATTACCAGTGGACGGGTTGTCTCTACGAAGTCGTTCATTCCGAATCCCTCGTCGCTGGCAATGAGCTCCACGTTATGTGGATATCCATCGATAGGGTAGTGGATATATGACTTTATTCCCATTCTTTCCAGACGGTGACGGAACTGATCGGCAGCGTGCTGACCGTTATAGTGGGTGATGACGATACTTCCCACCATGAAGCTACGGTTCATAAACTCATCGCGCAGTCGCAGTGCGTCTTCATCGTATGTGATGCCGAGGTCGGCTCTTACCTTGTTCTTCTCGATGTCTTCGGCATTCACCACGATGATTATCTCGATGCTGTCTCTCAACTGAGCTAACATACGCAGCTTGGAGTCGGGTTTGAACCCTGGCAGCACTCGCGATGCATGGTGATCGTCGAACAACTTTCCGCCAAGCTCCATATACAGCTTCCCGTCAAACTGTGCTATGCGCTCACGGATATGTTCACTCTGAATTTTGAGGTATTTCTCGTTGTCGAAACCTATTTTCATTGTGTCTTATTTTAATTTTTGCATGCAAAGGTACTCTTTTTTTTCGAAATAGCAAGCGCTTTTGGATATTTTTTACTATCTTTGTGCCCGTATGAAGAGAATAAAGAATATAGGGCTACTGCCTCGGATTATTATCGCCATCATCCTTGGTGTGGTGGCAGGCAACTTCCTGACAGCAGGGTTTGTACGGGTGTTTATCACTTTTAATTATGTATTCAGTCAGTTTCTAGGGTTTCTTATCCCTCTTATCATCATAGGTCTCGTGGCTCCTGCAATATCAGATATTGGACGGTCGGCAGGGAAGTTGCTTCTCTGGACAGTTGGCGTAGCATACCTTGACACCATTCTTGCAGGATTGCTGGCTTACGGCACCGGTTCTCTCTTTTTTCCCTCGATGGTCGATGCTCAGGCTGCCACTGAAGTGCAGAAGGTGGAGGAGCTACAGCCTTACTTCATGGTTCAGATACCTGCCATTCTCGATGTGATGGCTGCTTTGGTGTTTGCCTTCCTTATGGGTATCGGCATTGCCTATACCGACTCTATGGCTCTGAAGAAGGGGTTCTCTGAGTTCCGTGAGATTATATCAAAGGCGATATCTACTGCCATCATCCCTCTTCTGCCACTTTATATCTTCGGCATCTTCGTTGGCATGACATTCACTGGCGAGGCCTATCATATCCTGCTTGTATTTGCGAAGATTATCTGTGTGATCTTCGCCCTACACATTATTATATTGATATACGAGTTCCTTATTGCTGGAGGTTTCTCGCACCGAAATCCGCTGAAACTGCTGATAAACATGTTGCCGGCATATTTTACCGCCTTAGGCACTTCGTCGAGTGCAGCTACAATACCCGTCACACTTCGTCGCTCGATAATGAATGGGGTAAGCGATGAGGTTGCTGCTTTTACTGTTCCGCTGTGTGCCACAATCCATATGTCGGGCTCAATGATGAAGATTACGTGTTGTGCCCTCACGGTATGCTTCATTGAGGGACTGCCTCACGACTTCCCCCTGTTCCTCCATTTTATCATGCTTCTGGGCATCTGTATGGTGGCGGGACCTGGTGTTCCTGGAGGTGCCGTAATGGCTGCTCTCGGCCCGTTGGCTGGTGTGTTGGGCTTCAATCCCGATGCCCAGGCTCTCATCATAGCGCTTTACATAGCTATGGACTCTTTCGGCACAGCCTGTAATGTTACTGGCGATGGTGCCATTGCCGTATTGATGGATAGCATAATTAAAAAACCTAATATAGATTATAATCATGAATAGTGTAAAAGGACACATTGTCGACGTAGTGCGACGCGAGATCTTTGATGGCGAGCTTGTCATCAATGACGGACAGATAGTTGATGTAAAGCGATGCGATTTGCCTGCAGGTGATAATCCCTGGCCTTACATCATGCCAGGTTTCATCGACAGTCACGTTCATATCGAGAGCAGTATGATGGTGCCCTACAAGTTTGCGCACATCGCTGTCAGTCATGGTACCATCGGTGTGATTGCCGATCCTCATGAGATTAGCAATGTGTTGGGCATAGAGGGTGTCGACTATATGACACGCTCGGCTCGCAAGGTATGCTTTAACTTCTGCTTCGGCGCTCCCAGTTGCGTGCCGGCAGTAGGCGGCGATGTGGAGACATGCGGTAAGGAGATTGGGGTTAAGGATATCGAAGCGCTGATGGCGCGCGAGGATATCGGTTTCCTGGCAGAGATGATGAATTATCCGGGTCTGCTGGCTGGCAACAAGGATGTGATAGCTAAGATCAAGGCTGCTCAGCGCTATGGCAAGCCTGTCGACGGGCATGCTCCCGGACTGACGGCTCAGGAGCGGTTCAAGTATGCCGCAGCAGGTATCACTACCGATCACGAATGCTCTACCTTGGAAGAGGGCCGTTTGTGTGTCAATGCCGGTATGAAGGTCATTATCCGTGAGGGCAGTGCCGCCAAGGATTATAAGTTGCTGAGTCCGCTCATTGCCGAGAGTCCCAATATGGTCATGTTCTGTACTGACGATTGTCACCCTGATGATTTTGTTCGTGGACATATCAACATGCTCGTAAAGCGTGCCCTGGCCGATGGCTATGATCTGTGGAATGTGTTGCAGGCAGCCTGTGTGAACGCCCAGCGGCACTACCATCAGAAATGGGGACTGCTTCAGCCTGGCGATCCAGCCACATTCATTACGGTCGACAATATCACACCGCATTTCCGCGTGGAGAGTACTGTCATCAAGGGGAAAGAGGTGTTTAACTACAATGCTATTCTCCCATCTGGCTATTTGTTTATTGGTGATGTCCATGAAGAGACTCATTTCCCCAACAACTTTGTGGCAGCACCTATCACTAAAGACGACATTGCTATAGACATCAAGAGCGGAGATACCGTCCATGTGATACATGCTACCGATGGCAGTCTGCTTACAGCTCACGATGTGGTCAAACTGACTGGAAATCCGCTGTTCGACTCGCAGTATCCCTGGACTGAGGTGCAGAAGATTGTTGTATATAACCGTTATGTGGCTGGTGCCAAACCTATTGTGGCTCTTGTGCGTGGCTTCAGTATCAAGAATGGTGCCATCGCTGGTTCTGTGGCTCACGACTGTCATAATATCGTGGCTATTGGCTCCAGCGACGAGTATCTGGTAAAGGCTATCAATCGTATCGTTGAGATGAAGGGCGGACAGGTGGTAGTCACTCCTGAGGAGATGATGGATATCCCTCTGCCTGTTGCCGGCATTATGGCTCCGATGGATGGTCATGAGATTGCCTTCCGTACTCTGTGTATCCAGGAGAAGGTCAAAGAGATAGGTTGTCAGATGAAATCGCCGTTTATCACTATGGCGTTTATGTGTCTGCCTGTGATTCCCGAAATCAAGATTACCGACCGTCACCTGATGGACTCAAAGACATTCAGTGTTATCTATTAATAAAGATTTTAACGTATGAAGACGATTAAGATGATTCTGGCCCTCGTGGCTGTGCTGTTGGCTGCTATTTCGTGTAGCCAGAAGAAGGAAGCGCCTCAGAAGAAGGTGCTCGTGCTCTATTATTCTCAGACCTCTAATACCAAGGCTGTAGCACAGGAACTGGCTACGAAGCTTGGTGCAGACATGGAGGAGATAATCCCTGTTACTCCTTATGACGGTGATTTCAATGCCACCATTGCCCGTTGCAGTCAGGAGCGTGAGCAGGGCATCAAGCCTGAGCTGAAGCCTTTGCAGACCGATCTATCGCAGTATGACACCATTTTCCTTGGCTATCCTGTTTGGTTCGGAACGATGGCTCCGCCGATGCTCGCTTTCGTTGAGGGCAGCGACCTGGCTGGCAAGAAGATTGTGCCTTTCTGCACCTTTGGCAGCGGAGGCCTGGATTCAAGTGTCCGCGACCTGACGGAGAAACAGCCTAAGGCAGATATACTGCCCGGCTATGGTGTGCGCGCAGCACGTATCAAGGCTATGCCTGCAGAGGTAGATCAGTTCCTTAAGGCCGGAGGATTCATTGAGGGTGAGTACACTGAACTGGCTGACTTCTCTGAGCAGCATGTTGTCAGCGAGGAGGAGTCGAAGATCTTCGATGCTGCCGTTGGCGACTATCCTATGATCAAGGCCAAGGCTACCACCGTTGCCTCACGTCAGATTCCTGGTGGCACGGAGTATCTCTTTGTTGCAGCAAACCTGCCTCGTGAGGATGCTGCACCCGATGCTCCCGCTGGAGAGATCAAGGTCTACGTCACAGCTCTCGAAGGCCAAGCTCCAGAATTCACTCAGGTATTGCGATAAAGACGATGTAAGGGCACCTTAGTCCCATCCAGATAATGCCCCCTCCTTCGGATAGCACCGTAGAAGGGGGCTTGTTTTTGTTGAAAGAATCATAGGGCTCGTTGAAGAAATGGGGCTGTTGATAGAAAGAGAGTGTGAGAGGGTTAAACCTTTTGAGCTTATCAGCGTCAAATAGACAGTTGCAACAAAAACAGAGAACATCAACATAATGTATAACAATTAAAACGAAAGGAATAAAGTTATGAAACAGTTTTTAATGACCCTCGCAGCAGCGCTCTTCATCAGTTCAGCAGCACTGGCACAGGATAAGAAGGATAACCGTAAGGAAGAAATGATCAAGCATCGCACAGAGCGAATGGCAAAGGATTATAACCTTAGCGATAAGCAGAAGCAGCAGTTGCTGGATCTCAACACAAAGTATGGTGATATGATGCGTCCGATGCATCGTCACGGACATCATGGTATGAAAGGTCAGCGCCCTGAGCCTCCAAAGGATGTGAAGGGTGAGAGGCCAGAGCCGCCAAAGGGTGATAAGGGCGACAGAAAAGAGATGCGCGAGAAGATGGAGAAACAGATGAAGGCCTATGAAGAGGAACTTCAGAAGATCATGACTCCAGAACAGTATAAGAGCTACAAATCAGATATGGAGAAACGTCGCAAGGAGGGGCCACGCGGGCCTCGCGGACAGAATGGTCCGAAAGAGTGAAGATCCAAACTTTTGTTAGGTAATTGGTTATTGACGGGGCTGCAAGGGTGCAGCCCTTTTTTCGTATTTAATAAATAATGTACGCACGAGGCTTCGGAGTTAAATTGTGTTAAGAAATGAAAGTTTTCTGGCGAAATACTTGGAGCGTATTCAGGAAAACACTACTTTTGCAGTGTACTATTAAGGTGGTACACTATAACAGTAAGAATTAACAATTAAAAATAGATTGAGACATGATTGAGGTAAACAACATCAGTTTTAAGTATGCAGGTCAGAAGGACCTGGTATTCGATGATTTCAGCTTGGAGCTGAAACAGGACAATATCTATGGTTTGCTGGGTAAGAACGGTACTGGCAAATCTACTCTGCTCTATCTTATCAGTGGTCTGCTCCGTCCGAAGAAGGGTACTGTCAGTTTCGATGGCATAGAGACAAAGCTCCGCAAGCCAGAGACTCTGCAGGATATCTTCATCGTGCCTGAGGAGTTCGACCTGCCAGCAATATCTCTCAAGGAGTATGTGAAGATCAATCGCCCCTTCTATCCCCTCTTCAGCACTCAGGTGATGGAGGCTTGTCTTAACGACTTCGAGCTCTCGATGGATGTTAAGCTCAATGCCCTCTCGATGGGACAGAAGAAGAAGGTGTTTATGGCCTTCGCGCTGGCTACAAATACTAAGGTGATGCTGATGGACGAGCCTACCAATGGTCTTGACATCCCCTCGAAGAGTCAGTTCCGCAAGGTTGTGGCTCAGTATATGAGTGGCGATCGCACGCTGATCATCTCTACCCATCAGGTGCATGATGTAGAGGCGCTGTTGGATCATATCCTGATTCTCTCTCAGCAAAAGCTGTTGCTGGATGCTCCGGTGGCAGAGATTCAGGAGAAGTACACGTTTGAGTATCGCACGCCTGACGAGATGGACGATGCTATCTATGCCGAGCCTTCGCTGCAGGGCAATGCCGTGATTGCGCCTCGCAAGGCTGACAGTCCTGAGACACAGGTCAACCTCGAGCTGCTGTTCAACGCTGTGAACGAAGGGAAAATTTAGTGATTTGAAATTATGATACAGTTTAGTTTAAATAGATTCGGAAAGCTGGCCAGATGGTCTATACTGGGAGACAGGCGATACTTCGTAAAGTCGTTTCTTCAGTACCTGGTGGTTCTACTGCTGATGTTCCTGTTCTTTACAATTGTGATAGAAATGAACGGCGGTCATTACATGGGCTATAGGTCTTGTGCAATAGGCGTATTTGCAGTGGTGACAGTAAATATTGTGTTAGGCCCGGCTTTGATGTTCTACAGCATGGAGGGCAAGCACGATATGCAGACACTGATGATGCTTCCAGCCTCGAACTTCGAGAAATATATGGTGCGCTATATTCATTGGATATTTGTGGTGATCCTATCTGTTGCGGCTTTCCTTGTAGCGGATGTGCTTCAGTATACGCTCCATTTGGTGCTTGGTCACACTTACGGTATGTATGTTGTTCCTGTGTTAGTGGATATGTTGGGTGAGTTTATAAGCGCCACTCCCGCTTCAGAAGAGCTTCGACGCCCGCGCTTCCTACTCAGCTTGTTTGTACTGGTAGTATGGTTTCAATCGCTCTATGCTGTTGGTGCTACGCTGTTCCGCACACGTAAGTTCAACTGGATTATTACCACCGTGTTTATCATCTTGATAGGCATGTTGTTCTACAAGGTGGGAGACAAAATTGAAGCTGTCCAGCTGAATGACCAATCTGACATGATGGATTATGTCATAGGTCTTGGTTTCTATCTGGGTTGGACGATTGTGAACTACTGGTTGTCTTACAGACTCTTTTGCAGAACGCAGGTGATATCGAAGTGGGTGAACCTTTAAAAGGTAAAAGGTAAAAGGGTAAAAAGGTAAAAAAGTAAAAAGGTAAAAACATGAATAGTTTCAATATAAAAAGATTTGGACAGACGCTCCGTTGGGTGCTGAGCGTCAATCAGCGTCGAATATTCTATGCTATGGCAGGCTCCGTCGTGGGTGTGTTTATGGCTGAAATGATACTGCTTAGAATGAGTAGTTATGACTCTCCTTTCACCATGCTTCGCCATTACGGAGATGTTGGTGCTGCCCTCTTTGCAGTGGCGTCGCTCATCCTGGTCAGCACCATCGTGTCGGGCGTGAACGAGAAGCGCAAGCGCGAGGCTTTCCTCATGCTGCCGGCAAGCAATCTCGAGAAGTTCCTCGCCTTGATGACCTACACCTCCGTCGTCTGTGTACTTGGCGTCTTCCTGGCTTTCGTGCTGGGCGACAGTCTCCGCATGGCGTGGTTCTGGGTGAGTGGACCCTACACAGAGATAGAGACCTCGGTGATGGGTGATCCAGTGGAAACCTATTACTGGTGGTCGTCTGCCATACCCAAGATGATGGATAATCTGACGCCTCATATACTGGAGGCTGATTCCTGCAACTGGTTCTATCTGGTGATGAATCTCTTTGTGATTGCTGCTATTGCCGTGTGGACACATTCACTCCTGATTATCGGAGGAACCTTGTTCCGCAAATATTCGTTCGTCATATCTTGTCTGGTGTTCATCTTGTTCTGGGTGATTTTTGTAAAGACTATGCATTATTTCGAACTCTCTATGTTTACATCTACTTGGGAGAATGGTCGTTACGTGTCTGGCGAGGTTGGCATCCCGGCCTATATCCTCGCCATCCTGCTTCCCCTGCTCTCTGTCTTCAACTATTGGGCTTCGTTCCAAATCTTCAAAGGTTTTCAGCTATTAACAAATAAGTGGACTAATTATGACATTCTCAAACGATAAAGCAATCTATATCCAGATGGCGGACCGTCTGTGCGACGAGATCCTCTCTGGAGTGTATAAAGACGATGACCGCATACCAAGTGTTCGAGAGTATGCAGTGCTGCTGGAGGTGAACACCAACACAGCCGTAAAGGCTTACGAGCAGTTGGCACGCGAGGAGATAATCTACAATAAGCGAGGACTTGGTTATTTCGTGACCCCTGGAGCCAAGAAACAGATCCTCAAGGCTCGCAAACAGGAGTTTATGAAAGAGCGCCTGCCAGAGCTCTTCCGCCAGATGCAGTTGCTCGATATCTCTATTGAAGATGTGGTGAAAGCATGGGAGAGTCTGTGACTATTCGTCACAAATCTTTGCAGATTATCCCTAAAATTTTGCGATATATGCAACTTTTCATACTTTTGCAGCGTCAAATGGATAAAATATCAACTATCAAATAATAATGATACATTTACAAGACATCAACAAGACCTATCAAGGTGCGCAGCCACTCCATGTGTTGAAGGGCATCTCGCTCGACATCGCTAAGGGAGAGTTTGTAAGCATCATGGGTGCCTCAGGTTCAGGAAAGAGCACACTGCTCAATATCCTTGGCATCCTCGATAACTACGACTCAGGAACCTATGAGCTCGCAGGAGTGCCCATCTGGAACCTCTCTGAGCGTCGTGCTGCCGAGTACCGCAATAAGATGATAGGTTTTATCTTCCAGAGCTTTAATCTCATCTCTTTCAAAACCGCCGTGGAAAACGTTGAGTTGCCATTATTCTATCAGGGGGTATCTCGAAAGAAGCGTCATCAGATGGCCTTAGACTATCTGGATCGCCTAGGTCTTTTAGACTGGGCGGAGCATTACCCCAACGAACTGTCGGGAGGACAGAAACAGCGCGTGGCGATAGCCAGAGCACTCATCACCCGACCACAGATCATCCTGGCCGATGAGCCTACGGGCGCACTCGACTCGAAGACTTCTGTGGAGGTGATGCAGTTGCTCAAGCAGCTGAACCAGGAGGATGGCATGACCATCGTGGTGGTTACTCACGAGAGCGGTGTGGCGAATGAGACCAACAAGATCGTTCATATCAAGGACGGCATCATTGGCAATATTGAGGAGAATTTTGATCATAACTCTAGTCCCTTCGGCAGCGGAGGCCTGATGAAGTAGAATATGCATGATATAATAACAGAAATATGGTCGACAGCGCGGAGAAACAAACTCCGTACTACCCTCACTGGCTTCGCTGTGGCATGGGGCATCTTTATGATCATCGTACTTCTTGGTGCCGGCAACGGCCTTATCAATGCCAACATGGATCAGGTGAGCAGCTGGCTCACCAACTCGATGGAGGCCTATGGCGGCACAACATCGAAAGCCTACAAGGGTCTTAAAGAGGGACGATATATCCGGCTAAACTCAAAAGACCTTCATGTCACAGAATCTGAGTTCGGTAATGTGATAGATGATGTGGGAGCTGTGTATTATCATAGCGGCACAGTCAGCTATGGCGAGCAGTATATGAATATGCAGATAATGGGCGTCTATCCCGTCCATAGCAGCATCGTTAAGCGAGAGCTCATCTGCGGGCGTAACATCAACGATATCGACCTTAAGGAGAAACGTAAGGTGTTAGTGTTGACTGATAAGCAGGCTAAGGAGCTCGAGCCGAAGGACTACAAGACCCTGTTGGGAAAATATGTGAAGCTGGGCGGATTGCCGTTCAAGGTAGTAGGTATCTACAAGACTCCTGGCGATGGCGAGAGCTCGGCCTACGGAGCTTATTCTTCCATAAAGAGTATCTTCGGAGCTAACAGCAACAGTATAGGAAACATTGAGTTTACCTTCCACGGGCTGAAGACAGAGGCCGACAATGAGGCTTTCGAGAAAGATTATCGCAGACGACTGAACGGAAACCATCAGGCTCATCCTGAAGACGAACGTGCCATCTGGATATGGAACGGCTACACATCGAGCATGCAGATGGAGCAGGGTATAGCCATCATACGCACGGCTCTCTGGATAGTAGGATTGTTTACGTTGCTCAGCGGTATAGTAGGAGTGTCAAACATCATGCTGATAACGGTAAAGGAACGTACCCACGAGTTTGGTATCCGTAAGGCTATCGGAGCCAAGCCCTGGAGCATACTGAAACTGATAATAATAGAGAGTGTGATCATAACCACATTCTTCGGATATATAGGTATGGTGCTGGGTGTGTGCGCCAATGAATATATGGATGCAACGATAGGTCACGAGACTATCGACACAGGACTCTTCAAGGCCACGATGTTCCTAAACCCTACAGTAGGACTTGATGTGTGTTTCGAGGCAACAATGGTGATGATTATCGCAGGAACCATCGCAGGACTCATCCCTGCCTTCAAGGCCTCGCGCATACGACCTATCGAAGCCCTAAGAGCCGACTAATTGTAAAATAGTAAATTGTCAAATCGTCAAATGAGACTGGATATAGATTCATACAGAGAAGTACTCGACACGCTGACGCGCAACAAGGCCCGTTCGTTTCTGACTGGCTTTGGTGTCTTTTGGGGAGTATTTATGCTGGTAGCACTTATGGGTGGAGGTGCCGGATTGAAGGAGATGCTGGAGAAAAACTTCGACGGCTTTGCCCAGAACACCGTAATGATATGGTCGCAACAGACTACCAAACCATATAAAGGATTCAGAAAGGGGCGCTGGTGGAGCATGGATTATAAAGATGTTACCAGACTCAAGCAGCGTGTGCCTGAACTGGATGTCGTTGCACCAATACTCTTCGCTCCATGGGGTCGTTCGAATACGGCATATTATGGTGACCAGAAGACTACGCCACGTATACAGGGCACAGTACCAGAACTGGCTCAGGTTATTGCCCCAAGAATGTACTACGGACGATTCATCAACGATATGGATATTCGTGAGCATCGTAAGGTGTGCGTGATAGGAAAGAAGATATACAAGGAACTGTTTAAGGAAGGTGGCGACCCTTGTGGAAAGAAGATACGCGTAGACTCTACTTATTATGAAGTTATAGGAGTAGACTACAACTCAAACTCGTCGATGAACTTCAATGGCAGGGCAGAAGAGAAGATAACCCTTCCTATCACCCTGATGCAGGCTACATATAATCGCGGTAACCAGGTGGACATGATAGCTGCCACAGGACGTGAGAACGTGGTGATGAGTAAGATAACAGACCGCATCCGCGAGACGATAGCACTTGCACACTACATCGATCCTACCGACGAGATGGGAGCAATGGTGTTTAACACAGAAGTACTGTTCCAGATGCTCGACAATCTGTTTAAAGGAGTAAACTTCCTCATCTGGCTTGTAGGTCTTGGAACCCTGCTTGCAGGAGCCATCGGAGTGTCAAACATCATGATGGTCACTGTCCGCGAGCGAACCACAGAGATCGGTATCCGCAGGGCCATCGGAGCCACACCGAAGATGATCCTCTCGCAGATTATCTCAGAGAGTATAGTGCTTACGCTTGTGGCTGGTATGAGTGGAATACTCTTCGGAGTGATGATACTGCAGATGCTCGAGATGTATAATACCGAGGATGGAATAATACAAACCCATTTCCAGGTAGGCTTCTGGACTGCAATCTTCTGTGCCTTCGTGGTAAGCTCTCTTGGAGTCCTTGCCGGCCTCGCCCCTGCAGCCCGCGCCATGAGCATCAAGCCAGTCGACGCCATGCGCGATGAATAAATAAGAAATAAAAAATATAAAATAAAAAATATATGAAACGCTATTCAAAACTGATTATCGCAGCGATTATCGCGCTGATTTTCATCGGAACCTTCGTGTTCCTCTGGCAAAAGAGTCAACCTAAGGAAGTCGTTTACAACGAGTTTACTCCTAAACTGGATAGTATCCAGAAGACTACTATCATCACAGGTAAGATAGAGCCTCGCAACGAGGTAAACATCAAACCCCAGATATCTGGTATCATCTCAGAGCTGTATAAGGAACCAGGCGACTATGTTAATTCTGGTGATGTGATTGCAAAGGTGAAGGTTATCCCCGATATGAATCAGCTGAGCTCGGCAGAGATGCGTGTACGTCTTGCAGAGATCAACCTGAAACAGGCTCAGACAGATTTCGAACGCGAGGAGAACCTATATAATCAGAAACTGGTATCAGCCGATGATTATGATAAGGCCAGGCTGAAACTGAATCAGGCCAAGCAGGAGAAAACAGCTGCTATCGACGCTCTCCAGGTGGTTCGCGATGGTGTGTCGCAGTCGAATGCTAAGGCTTCCTCTACACTCATCCGCTCTACCATCAGTGGTGTTATCCTCGATATCCCTATAAAGGTGGGTAACTCGGTGATTCTCTCTAATACCTTCAATGATGGTACTACTATCGCTACCGTAGCCAACATGAACGACCTTATCTTCAGAGGTAATATCGATGAGACGGAAGTTGGTCAGCTGGTAAGTGGAATGAATATGAAGATCACCATCGGAGCCCTGCAAGACCTTAAGTTCGATGCCTCGCTGGAGTATATCTCTCCAAAGGCCGTAGAGAGCAATGGTGCCAATCAATTTGAGATCAAGGCAGCTGTGAAACTGCAGGAAGACAGCAAGATACGTTCCGGATACAGTGCCAATGCAGAGATCGTGCTGGCAAAGGCCGACAAGGTGCTCTGCATCCCCGAGAGTGCAATCGAGTTCAGCGGCGACTCCACCTTCGTTTATGTCATCAAGGGCGAGGGTAAGGGTAAGACCTATGAGCGCACTGCCGTTACCACAGGTC
>Ga0310695_10000728_pt1 | contig 81436 bp, 77 predicted proteins | sample RumenRJG_04DNA_FD_203882 | JGI IMG/M metagenome (GOLD analysis project Ga0310695, IMG submission 203882) | Bovine rumen microbial communities from Lethbridge, Alberta, Canada - RJG_04 (v2) (version 2) | ecosystem: Host-associated > Mammals > Digestive system > Stomach > Rumen | place: Canada...
GTCACATACGTGGGTATGCTCCCGTCGCCACGCCGCCCAAATACTCGTACTAGGGGCATTTTGACGCGCCTAAGCAGCGCGGGCGGGCGTTCCACCCGCCCGCGCATGAAGCTTTTTAAACTTGCTTACGGGTTAAAGCGGAAAAATACAGCGCGCTTTGCGCGCAAGAAAAAAATAGAACGCGCCGCTTCGCATGGGCGCAGTTCTATTTTTTTGATGTAAATTTGTGCGGACAGCTGAAGAACGCTCTGATAACTGACAGGGGAAGAACCGAAAATTTTGCGGGAGCAAAATCGGTTCTTGGGGGCGAGAGCCCCCACAATGCCCTGCATGCTGTTAGCATGCCGCGCTCCTTATGCGGCGCAGGATTTCTCCTGCGCCGTAGACTATTACCCGCGTCGGCGCGAAGCGGGAAAGAAGCGCAAGAAGAGAATTGGAAAATCCGACAACCTTTAAAATATCGTCCCGCGCCAGCGCGCGCAGCGCAGCGAGAACCACATCGCGCGGCTGGTGTCCAAAGCCGGAGGGAAGCGGCGGGGAATCGAAGCCCGCCGCCTTGAAGAAATTGCTCGACGTCGGGCCCGGGCAGACGCAAAGGCATTTGCACCCCGCCCTGCGGAACTCGTAGGAAATCCCCAGCGTAAAACTTTTCACAAAAGATTTTGTCGCCGCGTAAACCGCGAGGTTCGGGCAAGGCTGGAACGCCGCGGTGCTCGCGATATTCACAATCGACCCTTTTCCCTTTTTTATAATTTCGGAAAATTCGCCGCAAAGGCGCACCACCGCCCGCGCGTTCAAATCGACCATGTCGCAAAGGCGCGAAACCGACGGCGCGGGGAACTCGCCATACGCGCCAAAGCCGGAATTGTTTATTAGAAGAACGCGCGGCGGCTTCTCGGTGCCGGCGCCAATAAATTCAAAAACTTTGGAGAGCGCCTCGGAAATATTTTCGTCCTTTTGCAAATCGCAGGGAACATGCAGGAAGTTTTCGCGGTCTTTTAGTTCCGAGGGAAACGACCTCGAAAGATTGCAAAGCTTCAGGGACAGCCCGCAATCCAAAATCGCCCGCGCGAAGCCGAGCCCGATCCCGGACGACGCCCCGGTTATCACGACGGCGTCGTATCGGGCGAGTTCGCGGGCGATTTTCCCGCCCAAAAATTCCGCGTTCTTTTTCATTTTTTTATTGATTATTTCCGCCGATTTTTCTACATTCCCCAACGTCGGGGCGTTCTTTAAAATTCTTTCCTAAAGCGAAGCAGATCGCGGCGGGAATTTAAAGAAAAATCGGCAATGTTCTTTGAACCCGAACAGACAATTTCAACAGGCACAAGCGCGCCCGATAAACTTCGGCGCCGCGCCGCCAAAACAACCCGAAAGGAAAAAATGAACGATAACGACATCATCATCTCCGGACAAAACTTGGAACTTACGGACGCCCTCAAGGAAAGCGTCGTCAACAAAATGTCCAAGCTTTTCACCCACGATGACAGGATTATTAGACTGCGTATCGAGCTCGCGTACAAGCCGAACAAAAGCAAGCACAACGAATTTTCCGCCAAGGGGCACATCGAAATTCAGGGCCCCGACATGGTCGTAAGCGTGGAGAGCGACGACATGTACAAGTCGATCGACGAGCTGATCGTAAAGCTCGCCAGAAAAATCCGCCGCCGCCACCGCCTCGAGAGGATCAAGCGCAAATCCGAAAAGACGGTTGATTAGCCCGCGCGGATCACCACGCAAGCCCCAAAATTTTTTGGGGCTTTTTTATTTTATTTTTTGGCGCGGCGGCTCGGTTTGCGCGCCTTAAAAAATGTTTGCCTTGCCGCCCTCTTGTTTTTTAATGCGGTGCTTTATGTTTAAAAAATTGACGAACCCGAACGCGAAGAAATCGAACATCGCCCTTGCGGTATTCTATGTGCTCGCGCTCGCCGCGCTTATGGCGTCGGCGGTCTGTTTCGCGCAAACGCAAGATACGGACGCGCCGCGGGTCTGCGAAAAAACAAATTCCTGATATGGCAAAATTCGATAAAATCGCTGTCGTTGGCGCGGGGGCGTGGGGCTCGGCGCTTTCAATAATTCTCTCGAAGAACGCGGGGAACGTCGCGGTCTGGGCGCGCGAGCGCGAAGTCGCCGACGCCGTCGCCAAGAAGCGCGAGAACTCGGTTTTTCTGCCCGACATAAAAATTCCCGAAAACGTCTCGTTTTTCAACGACCCCGAGCCCGTCCTCTCCGGCGCGGAAATGGTCGTGTGGGTGATGCCCATTCAATACCTTTCAGGCACCGCGAAAAATTTCTCGGCGCACATCAAAGACGGCGCGCTGATGATAAACGCGGGCAAAGGCATCGAGATCGGCACGTGGCGGCGCCCCTCGCAGATTCTCGCGCAGTCCGTCCCGCAGGCGAAGGCGTGCGGCTCTATCATGGGCCCGAACATCGCCTTTGAAGTTGCGCTCGGCAAATACGCCGAGGCGGTCGTCGCCCTCGACGACCACGCCGACGCCGTCAAAGCCGCCGCGGCGTTCACAACCGACACTTTCAAAGTCCGCCCCTCCGACGACGTTGTCGGAGTCGAAATCGGCGCGGCTTTAAAAAATATCGTAGCTCTCGCCGCGGGCTTTTGCGACGGCATGAAGCTCGGCGCGAACACGAAGTCTATCGTCATGGCGCGCGGCTTTCAGGAGATCTACCGAGCGGCGGCGTCGCTCGGGGCGTGGAGCGATTCTTTTGTAAAAGAGTCGGCGATACTCGGCGACGTCCTGACAACCTGCATGAGCCCCGACTCGCGCAACAGGCGCACCGGCGAGGAGCTCGGCAAGGGGCTCGACGCGCAGACCGCGCAGGGCAAGCTCAATGGGCGCGTCTGCGCGGGGCTTGAGACAATCCAGATCTGCCGAATGTTCGAGAGCCTGCACCACGTGAAGCTCCCGATTATGACCGCGCTCTGCGACCTCTCCGAGGGCAAAATCAGCCGCGAAGAGTGCCTCTCGAAAATGCTGGCGTAGGCGCCGGAAAGCCGCCGCCTTTCGCGCCCGAAAAGCGCGGGCATATTTTTTTGAAAAAAAAAGCTTTTCAAACGGGAAATATGTGTATTTTCTTGCAACTTTTCTAAAGGGGAAATGGGCGAATTTTTCGAGTTTAAAAATATTGAAAAATTTTACGGGGACGCGCACGTGGTAAAGAACGTGAGCTTCGGCGTTCGGTGCGGCGAAGTTTTCTCGCTCCTCGGCCCGAGCGGCTGCGGAAAAACCACGATGCTGCGCATCGCGGGCGGCTTTGAAGATCCCCAAAGCGGTGAGGTTTTCCTCGACGGCGAAAATATCACGAACCTCGCCCCCAACCGCCGCAAGATAAACACCGTTTTTCAAAACTACGCGCTCTTCCCGCACATGACGATCGGCGACAACATCGCCTTCGGCCCGAGAACCGCCGGGCTGCCCGAGAGCGAAGTGTCAAAGCGCGTGGAAAAAATGCTCGAGATTATCCGCCTCGAGGGCCATGGCGACCGCCACCCCGACACCATCAGCGGCGGGCAAAAGCAGAGGGTCGCGATCGCGCGCGCGCTGATAAACAGCCCCAAGCTTCTTCTTCTCGACGAGCCGCTCGCGGCGCTCGACCTTAAGCTGCGCCAATACATGCTGCTCGAGCTCGACAGAATCCACGACGAAGTCGGCACAACTTTTATATACGTCACCCACGACCAGGGCGAGGCGATGAGCCTGAGCGACCGCATCGCGGTCATGAACGGCGGAGTGATCGAGCAAATCGGCACGCCCGCCGAAATCTACGAAACCCCGCAGACGAAATTCGTCGCATCGTTCATCGGCGACACAAACTTTTTCGACGGGAAAATCGTCTCGTCGATCGACGCCGAAACGTGCGTTGTGGATATGAAAGGCATCGGAGAATTCCCCGCTTTCAACGACCACAAGCTCCCCGTCGGGGCGAACGCGACGGTCAGCATACGCCCGGAAAAGTTCAGAATTTTCTCGAAAAAAAGCGAGGCGGAAAACCTCAACGCGATAGAGGCGGAAGTTATCGACATCGTCTATCAGGGCGCGCAGACGCGCTACTGGGTCCGCGCGGGCGAGCACCGCATAAATGTTTTGTCGCAGCACAACCGCTGCTATCTCGACTACAAACAGCCCACCTGGGGCGACAAAGTTTGGATCGCGTGGCACCATGACGACGTCACGACGATCCCCGACGAATCGCCGCATTAGTGTCCCCGAGATGGAAAACGGAAACACATCGCAGATTGCCGCAAGGCGCGCGCGCGCGGGCTTCAAGCCCGCGGAATATCTGCTGAGCGCGCCCTCGTTCCTCTGGCTGGTTCTGTTTTTCCTGATACCGTCGCTTCTGGTTTTCGCGATCGCGTTCCGCACCGCCGACCCGTCGGGCGGAATTTCCGACGAATGGACTTTGCAGACTGTGGCGAACGTCCTGCAAAGCGGGTATCTGGGCGTGCTTTGGCGGACGGTGTGGGTCAGCTGCGCCGTGACGGCGATATGCCTGCTTTTGGGGATCCCCGTCGGATACTGGATCGCCCAGCAAAAGCCCAAGTACCGCTACTGGCTTTTGCTCGTGGTGATAATCCCGCTCTGGACGAATTTTCTCATAAGAATTTTCGCTTGGCGCGTGCTGCTGCACCCCGAAGGATTTTTGCGCAAGGCGCTCCTCTGGCTCGGAATTATACCTGACGATTTCTATCTTTTAAACAACGTCGGCGCGGTGATAATCGTGACGGTTTACACGTGCCTGCCGTTCGCGATTTTGCCGATTTACGCCGCGGCGGAAAAATTCAATTTCGCGCTTATCGAGGCCGCGCGCGACCTCGGGGCGACGCGCTTTTATGCGTTCAGAAAAATTTTCCTGCCCGGGATCAAGCGCGGAATTTTTACCGCTATCCTCGTGGTGCTGATTCCGGCGCTCGGCTCCTACGCGATACCCGACCTCGTCGGCGGGGTCGACGGCGAGATGCTCGGCAACAAGATCGCAATAAAGGCGTCGGCGTACCGCAACCTGCCCGAATCGGCTGCTTTGGCGGCGTTCCTTTCTATAATAATTACGATACCCGTAATAATATTTTTGATTAAGCAAAAGCGTTTGATAAAGGCGGTCATTTCCACGACGCGCCGCTTGGAGGGCAAGAAATGAAGAACCGCTACACTTCGCTGCTCGCCACGCTGACTGTCATGGCGTTTATGTACCTGCCGATTGTCACGCTTTTCGCGCAGTCGTTCAACGCGTCGAAGTACGGCGGCAAGTGGATGGGCTTTTCGCTCAAGTGGTACGAGGCTCTTTTCCGCGACTCGGCGGTTATCGACGCGACGATAAACACGCTTATCATCGCGGCGGTGGCGACGTTCTTTTCCACGGTGCTCGGCACGTTCGCGGCGTGGGCGCTCAACAAGTACAAGAATTCGAAGCTTCAGAACGCGCACTACGGGCTCGTGTATGCGCCGCTCATCGTCCCCGACGTTTTGATGGGCATCAGCCTGCTTCTGATGTTCGTAAGCATGAGAATCCAGCTGGGGCTCTGCACGGTGATCCTCGCGCACATCACGTTTTGCGTAAGCTATGTGGCGTTCACGGTGCTGGCGCGGCTTCAGGATTTCGACTTCAACATAATTCAGGCGGCGCAGGATTTGGGCGCGGGGTCTTTCAGAATATTTTTAAAGATAATCCTTCCGCTGCTCGGCCCGGGAATCGCGGCGGGCGCGATGATGGCGTTCACGCTGTCGATGGACGACTTTGTCGTTACTTTCTTTGTCGGGGGCCCGGGCAGCACGACGCTTCCCGTCAAGGTTTACAGCATGATGAAGCACGGCGCGCCCTCGATAATCAACGCGCTGTCGGTCGTGTTTATGTCGCTTACGTTCACCGTTGCTATCCTCGGGCAGTGCATAACAAAGAAGAAATTTTAACCCTAAAAAAAACTATAAAGAAATGAAGAAATACATAAATACGTTTGCGCTCGCGCTGGCGGCTCTCGCTTGCGCAATGCTAACCGCGTGCGGCCCGTCAAAGCCCACCCTAAACGTCTATATGTGGTCCGACTATATAGACCTTGATCTCGTCAAAGAGTTCGAGAAACAGAACAACTGCAAAGTTGTCATCGACATCTTCGACTCGAACGAGTTTATGTACTCCAAGCTCAAGGCAGGCGGCTCGGGCTACGACCTGATCCTCCCCACAAGCTATATGGCGAAGGTTATGTACGACCAGAACATGATCGAAGAGCTCGACCACTCAAAGCTGCCGAACATAAAAAATATCGACCCGCTTTACCTAAGCGAGATCGCTCTCGACAAGAAAATGGAATACTCCGTTCCGTATATGCTCGGCTACACCTGCATCGCGTACAACAAGGACAAGCTCGGCAAGCTCGACGCGTCGTGGGCGGTGTTTGGCAACGAAAAGCTCGCGGGCAAAATGACAATGCTCAACGACCACCGCGAGACGATCGGCGCGGCGCTGTTCTTCCTCGGCAAAAGCATGAACGACACCAACGACGACGACCTCGTCAAAGCGAAGGAAATTCTGCTCAAGTGGAAAAAGAACCTCGCCAAGTTCGACAACGAGCTTTACAAGACCGGCCTGCAGTCGGGCGAATTCCTCGTCGTGCAGGGCTACAGCGGCGACCTCTTCCAAGTTATGGCGGAGTCGAAGAACCTCGACTACATCTGCCCGAAAGAGGGAATTTCCATGAGCTGCGACGACTGGGCGATTCCGATGACCGCGAACAACAAGGAGCTCGCATACAAGTTTATCAACTTCCTGTGCGATCCGAAGAACGCGGCAAAGAATATGGAATTCACCTGCTACTGCTCGCCGATTCCCGCCGCCCGCCAGTTCGTGTCGGACGAGAACAAGAACCACCCCGGAATGTTCATTCCCGCCGACCTCTACAAGCGCGGCGAGCTTATCCGCGACCTCGGCGTGGACAACAACAAGTTCAACAAGATTTGGGACGCGGTCAAGGGCAACAACTAATCCCGCAGCTTCCGCAAAAACAAAAACGCGCGCGCAAAAACGCGCGTTTTTTTGCGCCCGAATTCGGCAAGATTGCCGCCCGGCGCCGCAATTATATCCCCCGCGGCACTTCAAAAAAACGCCCCCGCGGCGGCATAAAAGGAGGCGACGCCGGGGTGAAAGCCTCGGCGCCGCTTTGGGGGTAGGAAAAAGGGGGTTGTTATTGTCTTTGTTTCAAATAGCGGAAAAATACTTTGCAGTATTTCTGGCTATTGACAGTCGCGAAGACGTAGTCGTACGGGATAAATCCCATTTCGCTCGCGTCTTTGATCGAGCTGTTTGATGCCTTCCAGTCGGCGGATGAGTGTATGCTTTTCACGCGCGCCTGCGCCTTGCTTATCGCGTTGGAAAAGGCGCGCAGATACGTATTGCCGAAGCCCGCGACCATCTCCGTCTCGAGATACCAAGTCTCGGGTATCTGGTCGGAGTAGTTGAAGCGAAGCAGGCAGTAGAACCTCGCTCCGTCGGCGGCGATTACGCAGTCTTTTATCTGGAAGTCGCTCTTTTTTCCGACGAATTTGCGGACAGCCTCGGCGGCTCCCAACTCGGCGTCTTCGGCGGTGCGCCCCCATGCGCAGACTTTTCCGTCGATCACCTGCTTGCGCATCTTGACGGCTTTTTTCTTCTTCGGCTCTTTCTGTTTGAGCTGCGGGGCGAATTTGTCGACGACCGATTCAACCTTGGGCGCAGCCGCTGCGGCGGGCTTTTGAGCGTTCGCGGCGGGCTGCGCGGCTTTCGCCGCGGCCTTGGCGGGGGCTTTCGCCGCGGCGCTTGCGGGAGCCGCCGTTTTGGCGGCGGCCTTGGCCGCTTCCGCCGGCTTTGCGGCGGGTTTGGCGGCGGGTGCGGCTTTCGCCGCGACCGTTTTTGTAGCCAGCTTTGCCGGAGCGGACTGCAGGGCAAGCGGGCATAATACAAGGAACAGCGAACACAGCGCGCTCCTCATAAATACAGCATTGCTATTTGTTATGAACATATTTTCCTCCCTTGATTTAAGTCCTTAATATAAATATTAGAGTTTTGTCAACACATTTTTTCGCATTTTTTTGAAGAAAATTCGGGTCGCGCGCGCCGACTAATTGCCTTGACGCAAACGGAAAAATCGTAAGAATTGCCGCGATTATTAGCATTCAAAATCCATGTCCATAAAAAACGCAGATTACGACTTTGCCGAAATAGAAAAATTCTGGCAAAACAAATGGGATAACGACAAAACTTTCCACGCGCCGACAGGCTCGAATTTGCCGAAGTACTATATTTTGGATATGTTCCCCTACCCGTCGGGCGCGGGCCTGCACATCGGGCACCCCGAGGGCTACACGGCGTCGGACATTCTCGCGCGGTACAAGTGGGCGAACGGCTTCAACGTCCTGCACCCGATGGGCTGGGACGCGTTCGGGCTCCCCGCCGAGCAATACGCCGTCAAAACCGGCACGCACCCCGCGATAACTACGGCGGCGAATATCGACAATTTCAGAAAGCAGATAAAATCGATCGGCTTCGCGATCGACTGGCAGAGGGAAATCAACACGACCGACCCCCAATACTTCAAGTGGACGCAGTGGATTTTCCTCAAGCTGTTCAAGGCGGGGCTTGCGTATGTCGATGAAAAGCCCGTCTGGTGGTGCCCGCAGCTGGGCACCGTCTTGGCGAACGAGGAAGTTATCGACGGCAAGAGTGAGGTCGGAAAATTCCCCGTCGAAAGGCGCAAGCTTCGGCAGTGGGTGCTGAAGATCACCGCCTACGCCGACAAGCTCATTCAGGGGCTCGACTCGCTCGACTGGCCCGACTCCACAAAGCGCCTCCAGAAAAACTGGATCGGCCGCTCCGAGGGCGCGGAGGTCGATTTTGAAATCGCCGACTCCGCCGCGAAGGGCGAAAAGCTCCGCGTTTTCACCACCCGCCCCGACACCCTTTACGGCGCGACGTATATGGTCATCGCGCCCGAGCACCCGCTTGTCGACAGGCTCGTCTCGCCCGAGATGAAGCCGCAGGTTGACGCCTACCGCAAAATGGTCGCATCAAAGAGCGACCTCGACAGAACCGACCTCGCCAAAGACAAGACCGGCGTATTCACCGGCGCGCACGCGGTCAACCCCGTCAACGGAAACCTTATCCCGATCTGGGTCGCCGACTACGTTTTGATGAGCTACGGCACGGGCGCGATTATGGCTGTCCCCGCGCACGACGACCGCGACTTTGAATTCGCGCAAAAATTCTCGCTGCCGATTATCCGCGTCATCGAGAAAAAGGACGAAAACGGCAACGACGTTCCCCTGCCCTTCACCGACGTCGGCAAAATGGTCAACTCGGCGGAATACACGGGCATGAGCTCCGCGGAAGTCAAGCGCGCGATAATCTCGAAGCTCGAAAAGAACGGAGTCGGGAAGAAATCGGTCAACTACAAATTGCGCGACTGGCTGTTCTCGCGCCAGCGCTATTGGGGCGAGCCGTTCCCGATTTTATGGGTAAGCAAAGAAGCCTACGCCGCCGCCGCGCGCGGCGCGTGGAAAGGCGAGCTTCCCGCCGAGCCCGTCCGCTACCGCGGCGACGACGGCGCGGAGCTTTTTGCGCTGCCGCTTCTGGAAAAGCATCTGCCGCTCACGCTCCCCGAAATCGGCGACTACAAGCCCTCGGGCACGGGCGAAAGCCCGCTTGCCAACGCCCCCGAATGGCTGTCGGTAAAGTTCGACGCCGCTTCCGGCGAAATTTTACCGTCAGACTCCCCCGCTTCCGGCGAAGTTTTTGCCGCGAAGCGCGAGACCAACACCATGCCGCAGTGGGCTGGCTCGTGCTGGTATTATCTGCGCTATTGCGACCCCTCGTGCCAGACCGCGCCGATAAGCCCCGAAGCCGAGAGCTACTGGGGAACGCCCGACTTTTATATAGGCGGGGCGGAGCACGCCGTCTTGCACCTTCTCTACGCGAGATTCTGGCACAAGGTGCTGTTCGACTGCGGCGTGGTAAAGACTCCCGAGCCGTTCAAAAAACTTTTCCACCAAGGGATAATTCTCGGCCAGCTCGAATACACCGGATACAAAAAAGACGGCGCGTGGGTGTCGGCTGAAAAGGCCGAAGAGCTCGGCGCGGAGGCCGTCAAGCTCTCGGAGAACGACGTCGAAAAATCGGGCGCGTCGTTCCGCCTGAAAGAAAACCCGGACATCGCTGTCGAGGCGCGCAGCTTCAAGATGAGCAAGAGCCGCGGGAACGTCGTCAACCCCGACGACATCATAAGGCAATACGGCGCGGACTCGCTCAGGCTTTACGAGATGTTCCTCGGCCCGCTCGAGGATCAAAAGCCGTGGAACACAAACGGCATCGAGGGCGTCTCGCGCTTCCTCAAAAAAGTCTGGCGCGAATACGTCGGCAAAGACGGCGGGGTCTCGGAAAAAATTTCCGCTCCAGCGTCCGATTCCGCGCAGCTTCTCAAAGCCCTCAACGCGACGATCAAAAAAGTCTCCGCCGACATCGAGGCTCTCCGCTTCAACACGGCGATCTCGCAGATGATGATTTTTCTCTCGGCGGTGCAAAAGGAACAGTCGCTCTCGAAAGACAGCGCGGAAAAGTTCCTCAAGCTGCTCGCGCCGTTCGCCCCGCACATCGCGCAGGAGCTGTGGGACAGGCTCGGCAACGCCACTTGCATAGCGAAGGAAAAATGGCCGGAGCCCGACGAATCCAAGATTGTCGAGGACGCCGTCAAAATGGGCGTGCAGGTGAACGGCAAGCTGCGCGGCGAGCTCTCCGCCGCAAAGGACGCCTCGAAGGAAGAAATCATAAGCGCGGCGAAAGCCCTGCCGAACGTCGCGGCGTTCATCGAGGGCAAGACGCTCGTCAAAGAAATCTGCGTGCCCGGAAAGATTGTAAACATTGTCGTAAAATGACGCGAATTCTAAAGATCGCCGCCGCGCTTGCGCTGGCGTGCATTGCCCAAGTGGCGAGGGCGGATTTGCCCCCGATAGGGTTCGCGTATGTGCACACCGCCAGAAACGCGCCGTCGATTTCCTCTACGCAGGCGCAAAACATCGGCACGGGCGACATTGTCCCGGCTGAAAATCTCGAAATTAAATGCGGCGAAAACCAGAGGGCGTTCATAATATTTTCAAACCGCACCGTGCTTGAAATCGGGACGAACTCGAGCCTGAAAATCGTCGCGTTCAGGCAGTCTCCGCCGTTCTCGTTCTCGTTTTACGACGACGCCGAAAAGACGCGCTCGCTCCTCGAGATGAAAATCGAAAAAGGCAACGTCTATCTCTACGGGCTGCGCCCGAGAATGACGAGCTCGGCGAAGATCTCAACGCCCTTCGGCAACTTCGAGATAAAAAGCGCGAAGTTTGTAATGGGCGTGCGCGAAGAGGGGCTTAAAATCGCGGTGCTCGACGGGCAGTCCACGTTCAAGGGGCTAAACGGCAAGACCGACTTTATCCAAAACAAGCAGCGCGGGAGTCTGACGAAAGAAAAATCCAACGCGAAATATCCGCTCAAGATAGAATATCTGGCGTCGATTGAGGAAGACGCAATCGACGGCGAATTCGCCGACTGCAAGACGGTTTTCAACTCGGTGGAATTTTCCGCCAAGAACGGCAAGATGCGCGCCGAGCGCGTGACGCCGAAAGAATTTTTAAAACGCCCCGAAAGGCACGAAACCCCGTAGCCCCACCCCGCCCGCGCGATGCACGATCTCTCGAAATTTCTTCCCGACGGATACGACCCGAGCGCGAAGGTCGCGCTGCTCGCGGGGAAAGGCGCGTATCCGTCGATCGTAAAAGACAGGCTCGACGCCCTTGGAATCCCGAACGCGCTCATGGCGTTCGAGGGCGAGACCGAGCCCGATCTCTGGAGCCGCTTCCCCGAGCATGAGCGCGCCTGCGCGAACGTCGGGCAGCTCGGGCATCTTCTAAAAAATCTGCAAAAGGTCGGCGCGCGATACGCGATAATGGCGGGGCAAATCACGCCGAAAAAACTTTTCAAGGGAATGAAGCCCGACCTCAAGGCGATCCTCATTCTCGCCACGCTCAAGCGCAAAAACGCGGAGACGATCTTCGGGGCGATCGCGGAGCAAATGGATAAAATCGGCGTGGAAATGCTCGACGCGCGCTCGTTCCTCGACGGCAGCCTCGCGCCGCTCGGGTCGTTCTCGGGCGGAAAGCTCGGCGCGCTTCGGGAGCATGTCGAGCACGCGATGCACATCGCCCGCGAGTGCGCGCGCCTCGACATCGGGCAAAGCTGCGTGGTCTCGCGCGGGACGGTCTTGGCTGTCGAAGGCTTCGAGGGCACCGACGCGATGATAGAGCGCGCGGGCGCGTTCGGCGCGAAGGACTGCGTTTTCGCGAAAACCGTAAAGCCCGCGCAGGACTACCGCTTCGACGTTCCGGTCGTCGGCGAGCGCACGGTAAGAAAGCTCGCGGCGGCGAACATAAAGAACGCCGTCGTCGAGGCGGGGAAAGTCATAATTTTGCAAAAGGATTTGGTAAAAAAACTCGCCGAGGAAAACGGCGTTAAAATTTTCGGAATATAAAATGGGCGAAATAGACGACAGAAAAGAAAGCATACGCGGCGAATACGGATTTTTCTCAAGCCCGCAGGAACTGTTCGAGTATATAATTTTAAAAAACAAGGCTGCCGAGCCTCTGGCGAAAGAGCTCAAGACGGAGCAAAACCTCGTCAAGGGCTGCGTCTCGAGCTTGTGGCTCGCCGAAAGCTTCGAGGGCGGCAAGTGCCGCTTTAGCTCCGACGCCGACTCCGTCATAACGCGCGGCATCGCGGCTCTCGTTTGCGGCATGTACGACGGCCTGCCGCCCGAGCAAGTCCTCGAGTTCGACCCCGCGTTTCTCGAGGAGCTCGGCATAACATCGCACCTTACCCCGAACCGCAGAAACGGTCTGAGCCAGCTTTGCAAAAGAATAGCCGATTTCGCCAAGGCGCACCTCGGCGGCGGCGTGGAATAAAAAAGCGGAAAAAATGCTTGAAAAAGGCATAAGCAAACGGCAATATGCTTGTCAGAAAAGGCGCGATGTTCGCACCGCGTCGCATCAATTTTACACAAAAAAACAACACCCTAAAATTATATAAATAGATGAAAAGAAAAGCACTCTCCGTAATGTCAATAGCAGCATTCCTGCTCGCAAGCGCAGGTCTTTCGTTCGCCCAGACGGACGCCCCCGCGGCGGACGCCCCCGCAAAAGCCGACCAGCCGCAGGTCGTTGAAAAGTCCATCATGGACATGTGGAGAGCCGGCGGCTGGACGATGTATCCGCTCGGCCTTTTCGCGATCTTCGGCACGACGCTCATCATTTACAATTTTATCGCGATCCGCAAAAAGAAGTTCCTCAACCCCGAGGGCGTCAAGCAGGTCGAGGGCATGGTAAACCAGCTCCAGATCGCCGAAGCGATCGACTATTGCGAAAAGCACCCCTCGCCGATCACGAACATCATCGGCTGCGGCCTCGCCCGCGCGGACTCGCGCGAGATCGACGTCGCCGCTGTCGAATCCGCCATGGAGGAAGCGTCGGTCGAAGAATACGCCACGCCCTACGTTTTCATCAACTACCTTTCGGTTATCGCGTCGCTCGCTCCTATGCTTGGCCTGTTCGGAACGGTTAGCGGTATGGTAAAGGCGTTCAACACTATCGCGGCTGAAGGCGCGGGCTCGGCTTCCAAGCTCGCTGACAACATCGCTGAAGCTCTTATCACGACGGCGACGGGCATGATTGTCGGTATCCCCGCGATGTTCTTCTTCTTCTTCTTCAAAAACAATTACGGCGCGATTATTTCCGGCTCGTCCCGCATCATCGGCGACCTCATCTACACGATGAAAATCTCGATGAAATACGGCCCGCAGGAAATCTCCGACAACGCGGTTGAAGCCGCTCCCGAAGCCCCCGCCGAAGAAGCTCCCGCCCAGCAGTAATTCCGTAATTTTTTCGACGGAAACATGAAAATTTGGAAACCAGCCGAAGATGACGGGAACTTCGAGATGACGCCGATGATCGACGTCGTCTTCCTTCTCATCACCTTCTTTATGACCGTAACGAGCTACGCTTCGGCGGAGCTTGTGCAGGTCAAGATGCCGATCGCGCCCGAGGCGAAAGTCCCCGAAGACGTCGGCGACAGGCAGTTCCTGTCTATCGCCGAAAACGGGACGTATTTTCTCGGGGCGTTCAAGTCGGATTTGCCGCATATAAAAACCGCCCTCGAGGCGCGCAACCAGCGCGAAGGCTTCAAGGGCGCGTATATCCGCGCGGACGCCCACACGCCCCACAAATACGTCAACGACCTCCTCAAGACATGCGCCGAAGCGGGTGTTTACAATATCCTCTTCGGAACATTGAAAGACTAACACAATGGCAAAAGACAATTCAGTACTGCTTTCGGAAGACAAGTTCGACATGACCTCGATGATCGACGTCGTGTTCCTTCTTCTGATTTACTTTATGTACCTGCCGATCCAGCAGGAGGCGGATCTTTTGTTCTCGCTCCCGACATTCTCGACGCCGCAGGCGTCGGCGGTCTTGCCGAACGAGCTTAATGTGGACATCGCCCCCGACGGAAGCGTGTTCCTCAACGGCTCGCCCATCGACCGCGCCGGAGAGCTTGAGCTCAAGGAGCTGACGTCCACCCTCACGCGCCTGCGCCAAAGCGCCGACAGAAGCGGCATCGCGACAATCGTCACGATCTACCCCGACGCCGACTCCCCGCACCAAGCGTCGATCTCCGTTCTCGACGCCTGCGCCGCGGCGGGCATAAAACAGGTCTCGTTCGCCGAGGCGGATTAGCGGTCTTTCTTAAAAATTTCCCAAGACGCGTTTTTTTTCGCCGCGTCTTTTTTTGTTTTATGCGCGGGGAAAAACGCGGGCAAGTTTTGCCCGCAAGAGGCGGCAAATAAGAAAAAAAATTGTTGTTATTTGGGCGCGCTTAATCCAATATGGAGCAATCAATATCATGAAAGCAAGCGACCTATTTGACCTTCCCGTATCGCTCGAAAAATTTTCGGAATTTTTCACGCCCGACATGGCTCCGTGGGAGTGGGTGGGAAACATAAAAAACGCCCTCGCCTCGGTTGACTTCTCGAAGCTCGAGTCGAAAAAAGACATACCCGAAGGCGTGACAATCGAGGGCGACGTGTATATCCACCCGTCGGTCTCCCTGCCCCCCTACGCGCACATCAAGGGCCCCGCGTGGATCGGCGCGAAAACCGAAATCAGAATCGGCTGCTTTGTGCGCGGCAACGTTATCGTCGGCGAGGGGTGCGTCATGGGCAACTCGTGCGAGTATAAAAACAGCATGCTCATGGACAAGGTCGAGACCCCCCACTACAATTATGTCGGCGACTCCGTTCTCGGCACAAAGGCGCACCTCGGCGCGGGGGTTATCTGCGCGAACCTGCGCCTCGACAGAAAGAACGTTATCCTCACCCTGCCCGAGGGCAGAATAGACTCGAATATGCGCAAGCTCGGCGCGATGGTCGCCGAATACGCCGAGGCGGGCTGCAACTCCGTTCTCCAGCCCGGCGCGATTTTGATGAAGCGCTCGATCGTGCTTTCGTGCGTGGCGTTCAAGGGCTGCCTCGAGGAAAACACCATAACGGGCCCGAGAGTCCAGATGCGCAACCTGCCGCGCTTCGGCTTCTAAATTTCCCAATCCGGCAAAATCAAAAAAATTCTGAATATGGACGTATCGGTAATCATACCAGTTTACAACGAGGAACAAAATCTGCGCCCGCTATTCGAGAGGCTCTGCAAGACAATGGACGCTCTCGGCAAGTCGTGGGAGGTGATCTTCACCAACGACGGCAGCAAAGACGCGTCGGGGAAAATCCTGCGCGAGTTCTGCGCCGCGCGCCCGGGCGTTGTAAAGCTCATCGACTTTAACGGCAACTTCGGGCAGCATACGGCGATCGTCGCGGCGTTTGAAAGATCGTCGGGCGAGGTAATCGTGACCCTCGACGCCGACCTGCAAAACCCGCCGGAGGAAATCGGCAAGCTGCTCGCGAAAATCGACGAGGGCTACGACAGCGTCGGAGGCTACCGCAAGCAGCGCGAGGACACCGCCACGCGCCGCTACTGCTCGAAGATCGTCAACTTCGCGCGCGAGAAGATGACGAACATCACAATGAAAGACCAGGGCTGCATGCTCCGCGCCTACAAGCGCAACATCGTCGAGGCGATCCTCAAGACGAACGAGCGCTCGCTTTTCATTCCCGCCCTCGCCTACACGTTCTCGAAAAACCCGACCGACGTCGAGGTCGAGCACGCCGCGCGCGCCGCGGGGGAGTCGAAATACAGCATGTACAAGCTGATCCGCCTGAACTTCGACCTGATAACGGGGTTCACGCTAATGCCCCTGCAAATCTTTACGATCTTCGGGTTCCTCTCGAGCATAGGAACGTTCCTGCTCGTGCTTCTGCTTTTGTTCCGCAGGTTCTTCCTCGGCGCGGAGGCGGAGGGCGTGTTCACGCTCTTCGCGATGCTGTTTTTCCTCATCAGCATTGTGATCGCGGGCATCGGGCTCATCGGCGAATACATCGGCAGAATTTACCAAGTGGTGCAGTCGCGCCCGAAGTATGTCGTCAGCGAAACCGTCGGGTTTGGCGATGGAAAACAAGGATAAAAAAATTCTGTTCTTCGGCTTCAGCGACGTCGGCTACCGCTGCCTGAAGCACATGATCGACGGGGGCTACAACGTTGTCGGCGTTTTCACGCACGATACCGACCCCCACGAAAAGCAGTGGTTCCAGACGCCCGAATCGCTCGCCAAGGAAAACTTTATCCCCGTATTCAAGCCCTCGACGCTAAAGACGGAAAAATGGTTTCGCAAAGTTCGGTATATGCAGCCCGACTTGATTTTGTCGCTCTACTACCGCAACATTATTCCGGAAGAAATTTTCTCGCAGGCGAAGCTTGGCGCGTACAATATGCACGGCTCGTATCTGCCAGCCTACCGCGGGCGCGCGCCGCTCAACTGGGCGATAATCAACGGCGAAAGCTACGGCGGGGTCTCGCTGCACGTTCTCGAAAAAAAGTTCGACACCGGCGCGATTGTCGACCAGCAGAAGGTCGAATTTTCCGACGACGAATACGTGGGCGAAATCCAGCCGCGCATTTCCGACGCCGCGCTCGCGGTGTTCAAAAGGTCGCTCGACTCTCTTCTCGAGGGCAACCCGAAAACCGTCGAGCAGGACTTGTCGAAGGCGTCGTATTTTGGCAAGCGCACGCCCGAGGACGGCAGGATTGACTTTTCCAAAACCGCCCGCGATGTGTTCAACCTTATCCGCGGCGTAAGCAAGCCTTTCCCGGGCGCGTTCGCCGAAATAGACGGCAGGGAAACAATATTTTGGCGCGCGAAAATCGGCGGCGAGACAAACGGCGAGAAACCCGGAACTGTGGTTTGCAAAGACCCGCTCACAGTCGCGTGCGCCGACAAATATATCGTAGCCGAGGAAACAGAACCGAGGCTTTAGCAAGCCCGGCGCAAACTCCGCGCGCAACTCGCAAGCCGCGCACACTATTCGCAAGTACGCCGCGCACTCCGCCAAGATTTTGCGTTTGCGTTTTTAATTTTTCGCTCCAAGATAGCTTGCGAAAGGCGACAATATGTTTTGCAGACACTGCGGCAACGAAATCCCCGACAACTCATGCTTTTGCCAATTTTGCGGCGGAAGAATAACCGAAGCGGCGAACGCGCAGACGCGCGAGGTGAGGGAAATAATCGTCAAGGGGAGCGAGGACAACTCCCTGCTCTTTCCGATTTTGACAATGCTCGGCTACATCTTTTTGTATCCCGCGGGGCTTGTCGCGAACATCGTGGGCCTTTTTGTCGGGCAGCGCAAAGGCTGCTTTCTGTCGCTGTTTCTGGTGTTCTTCGTCCTGCCGATAGTGGCGGCGGCGCTGATATACCTGCTGCTCGGCGCAGCGGCTGTCGCGGCGGCGGCGCAATAAAAATTTGCGCGCGCAAATGCGCGCAAACGCCGCTTCATAAAAAACGCCACAATCTAAAAAAACTAAAAAAATTAGATTTCGTTAATTTCCGGGGGCTGGATTTGCGCGATGCGCTCCATTATGCGGTCGACGATGATTTGCGCGCGGTCGGGAGCGTCTTTGCCCGGGTCGATTTCTTTCGGGTCGATTGGCTTTCCCGCGCACATAATTATGCGCGTTCCTCCGCCGAGCTTGTTCGTCCGCGGAAGGACGTCGAAAAAATTGAACGTGCGCACGGGCAGAATCGGCGCGCCCGACTTTATCGCCAAAAGCCCCGCGCCAGCCTTGCCGCGAAGCAGGCTGCCGTCGGGAGTGCGCGTGCCCTCGGGGAAAATCACGACTCCGATGCCCGCCTTTATCCTCGCGAGAACGTCTCTAAACGCGCCGAGGTTGCCCGACTGCCCGCGCTTGACGGGAATCGCGTTCAGCCTGCGGAAAAACGCTCCCGAAATTTTGCCGTCCATGAGGGTGTCGCGCGCGACTGCGCAAAGCTCGGTCTCGTGGAAGAACGCCATCGCCATGGGGTCGAGATAGCTCACATGGTTCGCCGCGATTATGCACGCGCGCTTGGGGACGTTCTCGTATCCGTAAAGCTCGATCCTGCCGAAAACGTCGCAGATCGTTGCGGAGAGAAGCCACCAGCCCTTGTAAACGTATTTGCCCGCGCCGATTTTAAAAAATCTGCTTTTCATTTTTTACGACTGCAAAATAATCGAGAGCGTCTTTTCGACAACCTCGTCTTTCGACATTTTCGAGGTGTCGATTTGGTCGGCCCCCTCGGGGCATTTGAGGGGCGCGGTCTTTCGGTTTTTGTCGAGCTCGTCGCGCTTTTTTATGGAGTCGGCGATACCCTCTTTTGCGCGGCGCGCGGCGCGGGTTTGCTCGTCGGCGTCGAGGAAAATCCGCGCGTCGGCGTCTGGGAAAATAACCGAGCCGATGTCCCTGCCCTCCATAATCATTCCGTCGAAGCCGCTATCGCGGGCGAAGTCCGCCATGGAGCGCTGGTAGTTTTTGAGAAATTCGCGAACCTGCGAGACCGCCGCGTATTCGGCGACAGCCGAGTTTATGCGCTCGTTGCGGATTTCTGAGTCGGGAACGGGCGAGCCTCCGAGGGTTATCTTCGCGGAGTTGCCCTCGAGGGCGCTTCCGATTTCAAGCCCGTCGAGAGCCGCGGCGATCGCGCTTAGGTCGCCGGGCTTTGCGCCGCGCTCCATTAACCCGTAGGCGACGGTGCGGTAGTGCGCGCCGGTGTCGACGTGCATGTAGCCGAGAATCCGCGAGCACTCGCGCGATACGCTCGACTTGCCGACCGCCGCGCCGCCGTCGATCGCGACGGTCCTGAATTTTTTTGAATCCTCGCGCGCGGTGTAGAGAACCTCGAAAAAGTTTTCCCACGTCTTTGAGACGCACTGCGGGTTTTCGATTTTTATCCACGGCGAGCCGTCGCCGCGAATGTCGGCGCAGCCGAGTACCGCGAAGCTCATAGCGACGCGGTGGTCGTCGTAGGTGTTGACGAGAGTCTCGCCGCGACCGAGCCTCTCGGCGAGCTCGCCGCGCGTGTACGGAACGATCGACAGCCCGCTCTCGGTTTCCGAAACCTCGGCGCAGAATTTGCGAAGCTCGCGCGCAGCGGCGGAAACGCGGTCGGTCTCCTGCCTGCGCGTGTGCGCGACGCCTCGTATGCGGAGCTTGAACGGCAGAAGCGGCGAGATCGCCGCGAGCGTAAGAAAGGTGTCGGAAATGTCGTTAAAGTCGAACTCCATGGACTCGGGATACACCGCGTTTTCCGCGGCGCCCACCAGCAGATTCGAGCCGCATCTTTTCGTCTTGACCAATCCCGCCGACTCGAGCAATCCCACGAACGCGGCGTCGCCCTGAAGCTTGCACTCCGCGAAATTCACAATCTCGGAAACGCCGCCCGCGACGATCGGCAGCGCGGCGAAGTAGCTCGCTGCGGTGGCGTCGGGCTCAATCCTGTAAACCCTCGGCGAATCGCCCCTGCGCGCGGGCTTGAGGGCGACTTCGTACTTGCCGCCGTCCTGCGAGCACTCGAACCCGAACTGGCGCATCATCTCGATTGTCATGTTGACAAACGGCTTCGAGACCGTGCCGCCCGAAAGGCGCACCGTCATCGGGTTTTGCGCCGCCACCGACGCCATCAAAAGCCCCGAAAGCATTTGGCTCGACTCGCCCGCGTCGATGGAAATCTCGCCGCCGCCGAGCCCGTTTGTGCGGATCACGAAAGGCAGGTGGTCGGGCTCGCCCAAAAATTCAAACTCCGCGCCCTGCGATTTGAGCGCGTCGATAAGCCCTTTTATCGGGCGCGCGTGCATTGCCTTGTCGGATAGAAGCCGGAATTTGCCGCGCTTGCGAAGCGCGACAAGCGCCGTCACAAAACGCGCCGCCGTCCCCGCGTTGCCGACGTGTATCTCCGCCTCGGAGTTCGGAATCGACCCGTATGCGGAATTTATTTCGACCGCGCCCTCGTTCGGCTCGAGCTTTACCATGTAGCCGAGCTTGCCGAGGCATTCCGCCATTATGCGGGTGTCGCGCGAGAACAGCGCGCCTTTCAGGAGAGTCTCGCCGCCCGCGAGAGCCGCGAGCATCATCGCCCTGTTCGTTATGCTCTTCGAGCCCGGGGGCGTTATCGACGCCCTGCACATCGGGAACGGTTTTATCGAAAGTTCGGAATTCATTTTATGAAAATCAAAGTTTGTCCCTGTAGGCTTTCGCGGCGCGGAGCTTCCCGCCGATTTTCGCGAAGTCGCGCCTTTCGAGGGCGGAGACGAGCTCGGAAAGCTCGCCGGAAAAATTCCGCAAAGCCGCGAGGATGGCGTCGCGGTTGTCGGCGACGATGCTGTCCCAAATTTCGGGATTGCCCGACGAGACGCGCGTGCAGTCGCGGAAGCCGGGCCCCGCGTATTTGCGAAGATCGCCCGACGGAAAGCCCGCCGCCGTATTGCACAGAGTCCCCGCGACAAGGTGCGGCAGATGGCTTACGCCCGCGACGATCGCGTCGTGCTCTTCGGGCGAAACTTCGTAAACTCTCATTCCGACGCTTTCCCACATCGCGCGCAAAAGTTCGATTTGCCCCGAGCCGCACGCGGCGGTCGGCACGACGAAGCACGGGCGCGTTTTGAAAAGATCGGCGTCGGAAAAATCTATTCCGATTTTTTCCGAACCCGCCATCGGGTGCGAGCCCGCGAAAAATATTTTTCCGCCCCGCCCCGACTCTTCCCGCGAGCGGTTTTCGGCGGCTGCGATTTCCGCGCATTTTGCGCATATCGCGCCCTTGACGCTCCCGACGTCGGTCATCGCCGCGCCGCCTTTCATCGCGGGGGCGATCTTTGCTGCGATCTCCGGAATATTCGCGGTGGGGGAGCATATCACGACGACGTCCGCGGAGGCGGCGGCTTCCTCGGGCGAGTCGAAAACTTCGTCGAACACTTCGGGGAGCGCCCTGCACTTCGCGCGCGTGGACGCGCCGCGCGACCACGCCGCCACGCGGGGGGCGTCGGGGAGTTTCTTTAGCGCCCTTGCGAGGGACGCGCCCAAAAGCCCCGTCCCGAGAACCGCGACTGTCCCGATAAATTTCATGCCCGCGACTCTAAAAAACGCGCCCCAATACGCAAATAAAAAAACAAAAATAAATTTCCGCCCCGCCCCAACCGCCGCCGAAAGCCGCCCACGCCGGCGCGCCCCGCGGAAAATTTTTGTTTGCCATCCCGCGCGGAAATTTTATGGTCGAAAACTTATGGCAAAGATGAAAAACGCAAAAAATATCGTCTTAGCGGCGGCAGCCGCGCTTCTTCTTTTCGCATGCGAGAAATCGCCGAGCAAAGCGCCCGCGAAATCCGAGGGATTTTCCGTCGCGCTCTTTAACGGCGCGCCTTTCATAACCGAAAACGGAAAGCCCGTTCGCGGCAGAATTTCATGGGTCGCGGCGGGCGGAGTGCCGTCGGCGTCGCGGCACGAGTTCCTTTCCAAAGCGGATCAGTGGCGCGAATGGAGCATGACGTTTGCGCCCGAAGAAAACGGAAGGCACGTGGCGCAAATTCGCTTCGGCGAGGGCGAGGGAAGTTTGCTAATCTCGAATTTTGAAATATCCGAAAAGGCGTCGGGGAAAATTTTGCGCGCGCTGAACCCCGCCCTCGAAAAGCCCGACCCTTTCCTGAACTTTTGGTGCGCGGGAATCCGCAAAAATCCGCCGATAGAATATAAAAACGTCTCCGACGGCGGCGCGCGGGCGCTGAAAATTTCCATAAAGAAAAAGGACCCGCTCCTTGACGGGCTCCACCTTTACACGCGCGAAATCGCGCTTTCGCCAAAGACCGAATATGTCCTGCGGATCCGCGCGAAAGCCGACGCCCCGCGCCCGTTCTCGGCGGCCGTCTTTAAGCTCGACGGCGGGAACTACAAGCCCGTCGCGACGGAAGGCGGAACGGACACTTCTACCATAAAGCACGCCGCGAAAGCGGGCGTGAACATCGTCTCGTTTGAAATCGACAGCGTCTGGACGCCCCCGAACGCCGAGCCCGACTACGGGAAAATCGACGCGGTTTTCAAAAGGCTTCTGCGCGCGAACCCCGACGCGAAGCTCCTGCCGCGCGTGCGCCTCGACCCGCAAATCCACAAGTGGTGGCGCGACTCGCACCAGTCCGACATGATGCGCAACTCCGACGGAAGCATAACCGAAAGATACGGCCCCGGCGGCGTTTTCATGGAGCGGTATGTCTCGATTTCCTCGCCGACCTACCGCCGCGAGGCTAACGAGTCTCTTGCGAAATTTATCGCGTACTGCCAGGCGCATTACAAAAATAATATGGCGGGATACCACCCCGCGGGCGGAAACTCGCGCGAGTGGTTCTACGGCGGAACGTGGCTTAAGGAAATGGGCGGCTACGATATCCACACGCTCGCCGCGTGGAGAAAATGGCTCGAGAAAAAATACAAAAACATCGAGGCTCTCCGCGCGGTTTGGGGCGAAAACCCGCCGAGCTTCTCGGAAATCGCCGTCCCGACCGCCGAGGAGCGCAAGGCGACAAAATCGCTGATCGACCCAAAGACGCAGTGGAAAATCGCCGACTTCAATTTCTTTCTTCAGGACGAAATGGCGGACATGATTTTGAGCCTCGCAAAGACCGTCCGCAAATTCGCGCCCGACAAGCTGTCGGTGTTCTTCTACGGCTACGGCTTCGAGTTCTCCAACGCCCAAAAAGGCCCCGCCTACTCGGGGCACTACGCGCTCGAAAGAATTTTGCGCTCGCCCGACATCGACGCGCTCGCGGGCCCGACATCATACCACGACAGGGCGTTCGGCGGCTGCAAATCGACAATGGGCGCGTCGGAATCGGTCGCGCTGGCGGGCAAGCTTTGGATCGACGAGGACGACACCCGCACTTACGTCGCGGCGAACACGCGCGGGAATTTCCCCGGAAAAGTCTCAGGCGCAGACACCCTCGAGGCGACGATACAAGTTCTGCGCCGCAACCTCGCGCAGGAGACGATCCGCAACAACGGCTCGTGGTGGATGGATCTTTTCGGGCATGGCTGGTTCGACGACCCCAGCCTCTGGCGCGAAATGGCGGACTTTGAAAAGCCCGAGCTCGACATCATCAAACACCCGCTGCCCTACAAGCCGCAGACGCGCCTTGTCATGGACGAAAAGTCGATATGCTTTGTCGGCGGGAACGGAACCGCGCCGATTACCACGCACAAGCTGATGGGCTTCGGGCGCGCGTGCGCCAACCGCGCGGGCTCGCCGATCGGGCAGTATCTTTTGGGCGACGTTTTGAAAGACCCGTCGGGCGCGAAGCTGAACGTGCTTTTGAGCGTGTTCGCGCTCGACGCCAAGGGGCGCGCCGCGCTAAAAGTTGTGCGCGAAAATTCCGCGAACATCTGGGCGTGGCTTCCCGCCTACATCGACCTCGACAAGCGCGAATTTTCCACCGAAGCCGTGCGCGAGGCTACGGGCTTTTGCGTCAAAAAAGCGGACGGCGCCTCGAGCCTGCTGACGGCGACCGACGCGGGGGTCAAAATGGGGCTTCCGAAATCTTGGGGCATGGCGGGCAATCTCGGCACCGCGCTTTCGCCGATCCCCGAAAGCGGCGACGTTGTCCTCGCGCTCTACTCCGACGGCTCGCCCGCGGCGGTGCTGAGGACATCGGGCAAACACCCTCAGCTTTTCATGGGCGGCGTGCATATCCCGCCCGAAATGTACAGGCTCATGCAAAAGCTCGCCGGCGCGCACGTCTATTGCGAGCAAAACGCGGCGGTTTACGCGAACGGCGCGTACCTTTCTATCACCGCGACCGAGGACGGGGCGCACAAAATTTCGCTGCCAAAAAAATCGGACGTATTCAACGCGCTTACGGGCGGGAAAATCGCCGAAAACGCGGATACGTTTTCGCTCGAAATGAAAAAGGGCGAAAACCTGTTCTTGCGCCTCGGGCGCGGCAACGCGGACTTCGCGAAATAGAAAAATCAGCCCGCAAAAAAAAGCCCCGCCGAAAAGCGGGGCTTTTTCTTTTTCTACGGCTTGAGGTATCCCTTCGCCCGCGCCTTCCAATAGGCGGAAAGAAGCGTGTAGGAGCCGCCGCAGTCGCGCGCGCCGTTAAGATAGGCGATGCGGCTCCGCAAAATCTTCTCGTCCGTTTGCGAGAGTTTGTAGGACGGAGCCATGAGCTTGCCGTTGATAATCTCGGCGCAGTCGCGCGAGCTCTTCCGCTTTTCGATGTCAAACACCGGGCACTTGTCGAAAAATTCCGCGACTAAATCCATAACGCCGGCGATGCGCTTTTTCAGAGAAGCGTCCTTTTCGACCTCGTGTAAAAGCTCGAGCGACGCCTCCATCTGCAAGACCGCGTACGCGGGGACAAGCCAGCGCAGCTTGCGCTCCGGAACGGAGGAAATCTCGGCGGAATGCTCTATGGCGTATTCGATGTGCTTGCGGTAAAGGTCGAAATATTTGCGCTTTTTTGTCGCGGAATACGCGGCGGCGTAGAACATCGAAAGCCGCGCAGCCTCGTGCGGATAGACCTCGAGCATTTTGCCCACGCCCCTGTCGTCGGGCATTCCCTTGTAGAACTTGAAGCTGTACGGCGGGTTTGTGTCGGGCTTGACCTCGCGCTCCATTTTGTCGGCGATGTCGGAGAAAATCCGCGCTATTTGCGCCTTTTCATCGGCGGTTGCGATGCCGGAATTGTAGTAGCGCCACATTCCGTGAATGTAGTGCGTGTATTGGTCGCGCGAAGTGCCCGGGTAAACCGTTTTGCAGTCGTCGGGCGAAACTCCCCTTGCGACAAACCCGCGCTCGCCGTGGGCGGTAGCTGTCAGCAGCAGAGCCTTGTAAAGCCCCCTCGCGCGGGCCGCGGTTTCAGCCCCGCCGACAACCGCGTATTTGTCGCAAAGCCCCGCGAGCATTATACCGCAGAGCATCGAGCAGTCCTCCGTCCCCGAGTGGCCGCCGTGCCAGTTGGGAACGCCCGTCTTTTTCAGCGGGAGAAGTTTTTTCATGTCCTCGGGCGGCGGCACCCTGCCGATTTCCACCGTGTAGAAAAGCCCCGATTTCGGCGAGCGGTAAACCTTGGACGAATCCTGCCAAATTTTCTCGATTTTCGACTCGAGGGCGGCGTTGTCGTCCGCGGGTTTCGGCGCGGCGAAGCACGCGGCGGAAAAAGCTAAAAACGCGCAAAGAAAAGTTTTCATAAAAACGAAAGTAAAGATCGCCCTTCGCGCGCGCAAGAAATTTTTTGTTTGAAAGCCCCGCACGCGAAATTATCAATAGCCCCATGACAAAAAACCATTCGCAAAGGAAGGGCGCGAACATTCAGGGCGCGCGCAAGCGCAAAAAGCTTCTGGCGGCGGCGGGCGAGGCGTTCGCGAAGCTCGGCTACGAGGCGGCGACCATACGCGACATCGCGAAAATCGCGCGCGTGCAGCCGAGCGCGCTGATATACCATTTCGACAACAAAAAAAATCTCTTCCACGAAACCCTGCGCCACCACTTGCGGGACAACCCCGCTCTCGCCGCGCTGTTCGCGCCGCTCGACGCCGTAAAAAAGCCCACCCCCGCCGCGCTCTCCGAGGCGATATACGCGACGACAAAAAACGTTATCGCCGCGATTTTCGGCCCCGAGGGGAAAGTTCCGCATCTGCGCGGGCTTGTTATAACGATGCTAATCGACGGCGACAAGTCGGGCAACTACATCATAAAAGAGTTCGGCGTGCACTCGATGACAAAGGCGGACGAAATCCTCTCGAAGATAAAGCCCGGGCTCGACAGGGACGACCTCTTTTGGGCGCGCCACTTTTACTGGTCGATGATTTTGTATCTGGTGCTTTGCGAAAAGCTCCTCTTGGCGCACACCGACGACAAGCAGTACTCCGCGGAATTTCTCGAAAGCTACGCCTACCGAATGACGGCGGCGTACTGCGACAGATTCGGGCTTCCCTCGCCGAAAACGCCCTCGGGCGCGGGCGCGGCGCGCGATTAAAAAAAGCTTGATACTCCCCCGCAAAAGGGAAATATTGCGTGCCCTAAAAAATCAAAGATATGGCAAAGACCTCCCCTAAACTCACGCGCTGCAAAATCCGCCTCGGCAAAGACCTGAACTGGTGGGTTGTCGAAACGAACGACAAAATAAACTGGGACATCGACGGGCTCAGCGTCATCGACCCAAAGCAGGCGTCCCACCTGCTCGACACGCTCGACGGCCTGCGCGAATACGGCTTCGACGAGTCTATCCTCGAAAAGGCGTTCATTCCGTTTTCCATCGACTCGAAAGACTCGAAGAACGACGTGAAAATCGTCCGCACCGACGACTCCGTTTTCGACGCCGACGACCAGCAGCTTTTCCTCCTGCCCGACCTGCTCGACGACGAGCGCTCCGGCTACGCGGAATTTCTCGACCACATCACAAAGCTTCAGGTCAAAATGCTAAACGACACTTTCCAGTTCGAGAAAGACGTCGCCATCGAGGACCTTGAGGAGGAAATCCGCGACAACTATTCCAACGACTATATGGAAGGCCGCGCGATCCACGTTTTCCGCGAAGTGATGGACATTCTCGAATACGTGCCCGCGGGTTACTCGCTCGACGACGAAGACGACGAAAGCTCCCGCGCCGACGACAGCGAGGAAAATTACGACATCGACGACCTCCCCGAGGAAGAGGAAAACATCGAGGAAGACGACACCATGCACTGGGACGAGGAAGAGTCCGAAGACGAATACGAGGACACCCCCTACGAGGACAACATCGACTTCGACGAAGAATAATTTTCTCTCCAACCCTCGAAAAAAAAATTCCGCAAATTTTCTTGCGGAATTTTTTTGTTTTATAGTGATAACCTTTTAGTTTTTCTGCCAAACCCTGATGTAGTCTATCTTGTATTCCGCGGGCAAATCGGACGCGGGCGGCTCTCCGAGCCATGGTTTCATAACCTCGCAGTTCGCGTTCAGATAGAGCGGGCGGTGGAAATCTTTGTTCGGGCGCTCCTCGACAATTTTGCCGTCGAGAATCCACACGAGCTTTGTGGGCGTCCACAAAAGCGCGCCGGTATGGTAGCGCTTCGAGAACGACTCGTTCACGACATGCCGCCCCGACTCGATTTTCCTGCCGAGCCACACTTTCGACTCCACATACGGCGTGTCGGCGACGTGCGTTGTTGTGAAATAAATTCTGTCGTTCTGAATGGCGTTCGCGCCTTTCTTGAGCTTGCCCGCCTTGCCGCAAAGCTCGAAGATGTCGATCTCCTCGATTTTATTTCCCGGGCGGTATTTCGCGGGCGGGTCGATCGGGTCGTTAAGCCAAAACGAATTGCAAACGCACGTGTTCATCGAGATAAAGCGCGCCTCGAAATAGCCGTATAAGACGCGCTCCTTGCTGCGTATCGCGCCGGTCGAAAACCTCTCCTTGCCCTCCGCCTTGATTTCGGGCGAGACGTCCTCGGGCTTCGGGGCGCGCGCGGTGAGAACAAGGTTGCCGTCCCTTACCGACACGTTCTTGCGGTCGAAGTGGAACACGCCCATTCTGCCATTCCACGTCGGATAGAAGTCGTTCCAGCGCGAGGAGTCGAAGCCGTTGTCGAACTCGTCGCTGAATTTTTCGTTCAGCGTGTAGCCCGACAGGTCGAGCGACGCGGGCGCGTTGGGCTTGGGCTGCGGCTTTGGCGCGGGCGGTTGCGAAGTCGCGCAGCCGCAAAGCGCGGCGAGCGCGGCGAAAGAAAGAAGTGTCATTGCGTTTTTCATAACGGCGGAAATCTTGGCGCGTTTCGCGCGGCGGGTCAAAACAAAAAGCGCGCGCAAAAAAAAAGCGGGGCTTAAAACAAGCCCCGCTTTTGGAAAAAAATTTAATCCGGATTTTACAGGAGCGAATAGCTCACCGTAAAGCCCGCCATAACGATCGCCACCATGCTCATCAGCTTGATGAGAATGTTGAGCGACGGGCCCGACGTGTCCTTGAACGGGTCGCCGACGGTGTCGCCGATTACCGCCGCTTTGTGGGCGTCGGAACCCTTGCCGCCGAAATTGCCCTGCTCTATGTATTTTTTGGCGTTGTCCCAAGCGCCGCCGCTGTTCGCCATAAAGACCGCGAGCACAAAGCCCGACGCCAGCGCGCCGCCGAGAAGCCCCAAGACGCCCGTCACGCCGAAAAGCAGCCCTATCACGACGGGAGCCGCGACCGCCAAGAGCGACGGGAACAGCATTTCTTTCTGCGCCGCCTTTGTGGAGATCGCCACGCAGCGGGCGTAGTCGGGATCGGCCTTGCCCTCCATTATGCCGGAGTTTTCGCGGAACTGCCTGCGCACCTCGTTGACCATTTTGTTCGCCGCCCTGCCGACCGCGTTCATCGTCAGCCCGCAGAAGAGGAACGACATCATCGAGCCGACAAACATTCCAAGCAGAACTTTCGGGTTCATCAAATTCACCTGATAGACGTTCATGAAGTCCGCCAACGACGCGTTCTCGACGCCGCCCGCGAGCTTCGTGAGAGAGTCTATCGCGCCCGAGGCGTAGTCTGTCAAATTCTCGTGCCCCTTGATTCGCAGAAGCCCGATGCGCAGCTCCTCGACATACGACGCCAGCAGCGCGAGAGCCGTCAGCGCGGCGGAGCCGATGGCAAAACCCTTGCCCGTCGCCGCCGTCGTGTTGCCGAGCGAGTCGAGCATATCGGTGCGCCTGCGAACTTCCTTGCCCAAACCCGACATTTCCGCGTTGCCGCCCGCGTTGTCGGCGATGGGCCCGTACGCGTCGGTCGCGAGGGTTATCCCGAGGGTCGAGAGCATTCCGACCGCCGCGATGCCGATTCCGTAAAGTCCGTGCCCGAGGTTCGCGAAATCTCCGCCCGCCGAGAAAATATACGCCAGCGCCGTCCCGACGACGATCGCCGCGACGGGAAAGAACGTGGAAATCATTCCCGTTCCCATGCCCGCGATGATGACGGTCGCCGGGCCCGTCTTTGCCTGCTCGGCGATGCCTTTTGTGGGCGAGTATGCCTCGGAGGTGTAGTATTCGGTTATCTTGCCGATAAAAATGCCGGTGCAAAGCCCGACGATAATCGAGCCCCAGTTGCCGAGCCAGTTCTCAAGACCGAGGAAATAAAGAATCGCCGCCGACACCGCCGCGATGAGAACAGAGCTGACATTTACGCCTTTCGAGAGCGCGCCCAAAAGCTCCTTGCTCGACGCCCCCTGCTTTACGCGGACGAAATAAATCCCGATAATCGAAAGCACGACGCCTATCGCGCCGATCGCCATCGGGGCGAGGATCGCTTTCATTTGAGTCGCGGGGTTTGTCATATACGCCGCGGCGCCAAGAGCGGCGGTGGCGAGAATCGAACCGCAGTAGGACTCGTAAAGGTCGGCGCCCATTCCCGCGACGTCTCCCACGTTGTCGCCCACGTTGTCGGCGATTGTCGCGGGGTTGCGGGGATCGTCCTCGGGGATTCCAGCCTCGACCTTGCCGACGAGGTCGGCGCCGACGTCCGCCGCCTTGGTGAATATGCCGCCGCCAACTCTCGCGAAGAGAGCCTGCAAGCTCGCGCCCATGCCGAATGTGAGCATCGTGGTTGTGATGATAACCATTTTGTGCGCGGCGTTGGCGTCGTCGATAAATGTGTTTAGAATTACGAACCAGACCGAGATGTCGAGAAGCGCGAGCCCCACGACCACAAGGCCCATCACCGCTCCCGAGCGGAACGCGACGCGCAGCCCGTGGTCGAGCGAGTTCTTCGCCGCGTTCGCCGCGCGGTTCGAGGCGTATGTGGCGGTTTTCATTCCGAAGAAGCCCGCCAGCCCCGAGAAGAATCCGCCCGTTATGAACGCGAACGGAACCCACTCGTTCTGCACGCCGAGCCCGTAGGCGAGAAACGCGAAGAACACGAACAGCAGCGCGAAAACCATTCCGACGATTTTATACTGCTGCTTCAGATACGCCAATGCCCCGTGCCTGACGTGCATGGCGATTTTCTTCATTATCTCTGTGCCCTCGTCCTCGCGCTTCATTCCGATATAGAACTTCAGCGCGAACAAAAGCGCGATTATCGAGGCCGTCGGCACGAGCCAGAAGACCGGATTTATGGAAGACGGAAGCGACGCTTCCGCCAAGACGTTAATATAGTCTGTATTCATACTGCTGCGATATAAAATTCCATGCGCGGACGCCCGCCCCGCAAAATCGAAAATCGCGGAAACAAAAATCCACACAAGATACCATGTTGCACCCGCTTCATTAAATCTCCAACCTTTTTTTTGGAAAAATTCGCGCCGCCGGATTTTAAAAATCGGGAATTTCGGCAAAATTTGTTTGACAGCCCCCCGCCCCGAGTCTATCCGACGTAAGGGAAAAACATCAGACTATGGGCAATAATATAGACGACAAATTCTTTCTGGACGCCGACGCGTTCTTCAACCAAAACGCCGCCTTCGGCCTCACCTACGACGACGTTTCCCTCGCGACGCAGTATTCCGACGTGCTCCCGCGCGACACCCGCCCCGACACCACTCTCTCGGATTCAATCTCGCTCTCGCTGCCGATAATCTCGTCCGACATGGACACCGTCACGGAGTCGCAGATGGCGATAGGCATGGCGCGCAACGGCGGGCTCGGGCTTATCCACTGCAACATGACGCAAAAGGAGCAGCTGGTCGAGGTCGCCCGCGTGAAAAACTACATTCACGGGCTGATCCAAGACCCGATCAAAGTCTCCCCCGAAATGCTCATCGGCGACGTTCTCAAGCTTGTCGCCGACCGCAATTTCAGGTTCCGCACATTCCCCGTCGTTGACGGCGAAGGCAAGCTTGTCGGGCTTCTGCCCGGGGCGATTGTAAAGGAAAGATACGCCTCGCTCAACGTCGCGACCGCCATGACCCCGCGAAAAGACGTTTTCACCGTCTCGCAAGACAAGCTCGGCTCCGACCCGATCGCCGTCGCCGACGCTTTCTTCGACGAGCATTTCGGCGTCCACAAGCTGCTCGTGGTGGACTCCAAAGACAGGCTGCGCGGGCTTTTCACCTTAAGCGACATCGAAAGAATTTCCGAAGAGCGCACCTCGCCGCGCACAAACGCGCGCGACTCTAAATTCCGCCTGCTCTGCGGCGCGTCCATCGCGATGATGCGCAAGCCCGACGGCTCGCTCGATTTCGACAACATCATCTCGCACGTCGGCGCGCTCGTCGACGAGGGTCTCGACGTCGCGGCGGTCTCGACGGCGCACGGCTTCACCGAGGGCGTCGGCTCGACGGTCAAAGCGCTGCGCAAGGCTTTCCCGGATCTGACGCTCATAGGCGGCAACGTCACCAACGGAGCGGGCGTGGAATACCTCGCCGAGTGCGGGGCGAACGCCATAAAAATCGGACAGGGCCCCGGCTCGATTTGCTCGACGCGCATCGTCGCGGGCGTCGGAATCCCGCAGCTTACCGCGCTCTATGTCTGCTCGAAAACCGCCCGCAAGCTCGGCGTGCGCACGATCGCCGACGGCGGCATAACAAAGAGCGGCGACATGGTCAAAGCCCTCACCCTCGCCGACGCGATGATTTGCGGCGGGCTTCTCGCCGGCTGCCCCGAAGCGCCCGGACAGGTGATGGAAATCAACGGCAAGATGTATAAGCAGTACCGCGGAATGGGCAGCCTCGCCGCGATGAAAGCCGGCAGCGCCGCGCGCTACGGGCACGACTTTAAGTCCAAAACCGACAAAATCACCGCCGAGGGCGTCGAGGCTCTCAAGGAAGTTTCCTCGAATCTCGACGACGTCTTGCGCACGTTTGTCGGCGGCATACAAAGCGGAATGGGCTATCTCGGGGCGCGCAACCTCGAACAGCTCAGGCAGAACGCGCGCTTTACGCGCCTTACGGGCGCGGGCCAAAGAGAGTCCGCCCCGCACGACATCATCGAAATCAAAAACCCGTCGAAATAGCCCGCCAAGCGGCTCGTTTTTGGGGAGAACCGGAGAGGCTCTCCCCTTTTTTTGCGGCTTCGCGCGGGCACCGCTAAAGAAAATCGGCGAAAATTTTATTATATTATTGAACCGCGCCAAAAATCCGAATATTCTGCCCCGAAAAATTCATTATGAAAATTGTTTTTGCTCTCGACTCGTTCAAGGGTTGCCTGTCCTCTATTGAAGCCGCAAACGAAGCGGCGAAAGGCGCGAAGAAAGTCTTTCCGAAAGCAAAAATAGAAAAGATAGCCGTCGCCGACGGCGGAGAGGGAACGCTCGAAGCGTTCGCGAGTTTGGGCGGGGCGCGGACAATTTTCGTAAAAGTGTCGAACCCCGTCGGGGCAAAAGTATCGGCGAAATACGCGCTTTTTAAAGACGGCGGCGCTCTGTGCGCGGCGGTCGAGTCGGCGCAGGCGGCGGGGATTACGCTTCTAAAAAAGCCCGACCCGCTCGGCGCGTCCACATTCGGCTTGGGCGAAATTATTTTGTCGGCATACGCGCGCGGGGCGCGGAAGTTTATCGTCGGTCTCGGCGGAAGCGCGACGACCGACGGCGGCATGGGAATGCTCGCATCTCTCGGGGCGGAATTTTTCGACAAAAGCGGAAAGCCCCTGCTCTCGTTCGGCGGCGGAAACCTCGGGAAAGTCGCGCGGGCGGATTTCTCAAAACTTTCAAAATTTGCGCGGTGCGAATTTACGATTTTATGCGACGTCAAAAACCCGCTGTGCGGCAAGCTCGGCGCGGCGGCGGTGTTCTCGCCGCAAAAGGGCGCCGACAAAAAGCAGGCCGCGGAGCTTGAGCGCGGAATGAAAATCTACGCTCGCGCCGTCGCGAAAGCGCGCGGCGCCGACTTCTCAAAGCGCGAGGGCGCGGGCGCCGCTGGCGGCCTCGGCTTCGCGTTTATGGCGGCGCTCGGGGCGGAGAAAAAAAGCGGCATCGACGGCGTGCTCGACGCCGTCGGCTTCGACAGGCGCATAGAGGGCGCGGACATCGTCATAACGGGCGAAGGCAGGCTCGACGGACAAAGCGCGATGGGCAAGACCCCGTGCGGCGTGGCGCGCCGCGCAAAAGCGCGCGCGATACCCGTAATCGCGCTCGGCGGGGGCGTCGCCGACGGCGCGGAAAGCCTCCACAAATGCGGGGTCTCGGCGATGTTCCCGATTGTCCGCGCGCCGGTTTCGCTCGCGGAGGCTCTCGAGAAAAACAACGCGCGCAAAAACCTGAGGCTCTGCGCGGAGTCGGTATTCAGGCTCGCGAAAACATTTTCAAAACAACTCTAAAATGGATTCCGTTCTCATTCCCACTTGGGGCGCGCTTTTGGCGCTCGCGATATCGATCGCGATGATTGTAAAAAAATTCCCTCCCGTCTACGCGCTGATTTTCGGCGCGTTTTTCGGAGGAGCGATCTCGTGCTTCGACCTGCCGAAAGTTACCGCCGACATGGCGGAGGGCGCAAAGGAAATCACCCCCGCGATTTTGCGAATTTTGATGGCGGGTATCCTCGCGGGGACGCTTGTCGGAACGAAATCCGCGGAGAAAATCGCATTGAGCATAACGCGGGCGTTCGGCAGCGACCGCGCGGTTTACGCGATAATCTTGGCGTCGTTCGCGCTGACGTTTTCGGGCGTGTTTATCGACGTCGCGGTTCTGACGGCAGCGCCGATAGCGCTGGCGGTCGCGGGGAAATCGGGGGCGTCGAAAACCGCGATTCTCGTTGCGCTCGTCGGAGGGGGCAAGAGCGGCAACGCGATATCCCCCAATCCGAACACGATCTCAAGCGCGGGCAATTTCCACGCGCCGCTATCGTCGGTGATGTATGTCAACACCGGCGCGGCAATCGTCGGGCTGATCGCGACGGCGTTCGTGGTATATTGCATTGTCAGGCGCACGAAGGGCGAAATCGCGTCGTCGCAGGAATTCAAGGAGACCGAATCCGTAAACCTGCCTCCTCTGTGGGCGGCGCTCTCGGGCCCGATTGTGGCGATCGGGCTTCTCGTCCTGCGCCCGATCACGCAGATAAACATCGACCCTCTCATCGCCCTGCCCGCGGGCGGGCTCGCGTGCGCGATTTTTACCGGCAAGCTGAAAAACTTTCTCTCCGACTCCGTTTCGGGGCTCGCGAAGATGTCGCCCGTAGCGGTGCTTCTGCTCGGGACGGGCTGCCTCGGCGGGATAATCAAGGCGTCGGCGCTGAAGCACTCGATTCTGGATTTTATGTCGTATCTCGGGCTGTCCGACATTTTCATCGCGCCCGTTTCGGGAATGCTGATGTCGGCGGCTGCCGCGTCCACGACGGCGGGGGCCGCAATAGCCTCTGCGACATTTGCCGACGCCGTTTTGGCGGGCGGAATTTCCGCAGTCTGGGGCGCCGCCATGACAAACGCCGGCGCGATAGTTTTCGACCAAATGCCGCATGGCTCGTTCTTCCACATTTCCGGCGGCGCGGTCAACATGAAGTTCGGCGAGCGCCTGAAGATTATCCACTACGAAAGCCTTATCGGCATTGCAATCGTCGCCGCCTCCACGCTCTGCTGCGCGATTTTCGGATAGCCGCGCGGGGCGTTCTTTGTTGACAGGAGGGGGCGGAACCCGCAGAATTTTTTGCAAACACGAATGGATATGAAAAAGAATATAATTGTCGCGGCGGCCGCGGCGGCTCTCTTGGGGGGCTGCTGCAACGCCGTCAAAGAAAACGCGGTCTCCGACAAGATGTCGGCGGCCTCGCAAAGCGCAGTGAAAATCAAGGGCGCGATCGGAAATAAAATCGACACCTTTATAAATGAAAGGGTCATGTCCGACTTCGCCAAGAGCGAAATTTTCGCCGAATCGGAACGCGCTTTCAGCGAGCGCATCGACGACGCGGAAGGCACCGTGGGGCTCTGGCGCGGAGAGTTCTGGGGCAAGCTCGCCATCAGCGCGGCCCGAGTGCAGGAGTATAACCAAGACCCCGCCCTCAAGGAATTTTTGCGCCAAAGCGCGCGCAGGGTCGTCGCCACAGCCGACCCCGACGGCTACATCGGCAGCTACAAAAACAAGCTGTTCGTGAAAGTCGACGACCCCGAAAAAAACCGCCCCATAATGGGCTGGTCGTGCAACTGGTGCTGGAATTTGTGGTGCAGAAAATACACCCTCTGGGGCTTGCTCGCCATTTACGAAAACTGCCGCGACCCCCTTATTCTCGAGGGCGCCCGCCGTTCCGCCGACCAGTACATCGACATGCTCAAGGCGAACAATATTAAAATCTGCGACACCGGTACGTTTGTCGGCATGCCGAGCATGTCGATATTAAAGCCGATGCTTATCCTCTACCGCCACACCGGCGAAAAAAAGTATCTCGATTTCTCGTCGGAAATCGTCTCCTACTGGGACAGGCGCGACGGCTCCGCGCCGAACTTCATCGCGAACGCCCGCACCGGCAAGCCGATCCACGAGTGGTATCCAAACCCCGAGCGCTGGGCGAAAGCCTACGAGATGATGTCGTGCCTGCAGGGAATGCTCGAATACTACCGCGTAACGGGCGACAAACGCTGCCTTGAAACCGTAGAAAAAATGTACGCTCTCCTCTGGAAGCACGAGCGCAACCGCATCGACGGCGTCGGCTACAACGACCAGTTCGCGAACGCCGCGAACGAGATCAACGGCGTCACCGAAACGTGCGACTCTATACACTGGATGCGCCTTTCGCACGAGCTTTTCCTCATTACGGGCGAGGCGAAATATATGGATATTTTTGAAACGACCGCCCTCAACGCGTTCCTCGCGGGGATTTACCGGGACGGCAAATGGGCGGCGCGCGGCGTGCGAAGCCACACCCGCCACATGACCGCCGCGGGGCAAAAAGCGATGTTCAACCACTGCTGCGTCGACAACGTCCCGCGCGGATTTATGGACATCGCGCAGTCGATCGCGGCGAGCTCGGGCGGCGCGGTGCATGTGAATTTATATATTCCCGCGTCGGTTGAAATCGGCGGCGCGAAAATTGAAATCGGCGAAGGCTACCTGCAAAACGGCGAGACAAACGTCAAGGTGTCGTCGAAAACCGCGAAGAAAATCAAATTCAGAATCCCGTCGTGGAGCCCGGAGCTCGTCGTAAACGGCAAGCCGTTCAAGGGCGAATGGGCCGAAGTCGAGGCGAAGGGCGATGTTCTTTTCAACCTCAAGTTCGACCACACCCCGCGCGTCGTCCACAGCGCCCTTAAGCCCGCCGACTACCCGCAAAGCGGCAACAGCTCGAGGCGCTGGGTAAAAGGGTTCAACCTTAAGCCCGACTATTCCGACCTTCGCAAGACCCCCGCCGCGACGGTGCGCGTGGGCCCGCTGTTGCTCGCCCGAAGCGCGAAAATCGGCAACACGCGCGAAGAGATGTTCGGCGGCGAATCAGTCAACGGAAAGAAAGTTTACGCGAAGCTGCTGCCGAACATTTCCGACAAAGTTATGTGCGCGTGGCTTCTCGAGCTAAAAACAAGCTCCGGAAGATATACGACGCCCGTCTGCGACCTCTCCACCGCCGCCGACGAAATCTCCGAAGAAAACCCATATCTGCACTCGATATTCTTCTAAAAAATTTTTGAAAGCGCCCCGCGGGAGGGGCGCTTTTTTTGTCTCAATATTTCGCGATTTTTCCGATTTTATTCGCGGGGCGTTTTTCCGAAAATGCTCGACAGCGAAAAGCGGGGCGGTAGCCTTTGTGCGATAAAAATGAAAGAAGAAAAGAAACGCAACAAGGTCGTGTTTGTCTGCTCGGGCAACATCTGCCGGTCGCCGATGGGCGAAGCCATGCTAAAGCACGCCGTCGGCGCGACTGCCGCAAACGACCCCGTCCGCGGGCTCGAAATCTGCTCGGCGGGGATATCGACCGTCGACGGGCTGCCGCCGAGCGCCCATTCCGAGGCCGCCCTCGCGCGCGTTGGCATCGACATCTCGGGCTACCGCTCGACGGCGCTTACGCAGGAAATCGTCGACGGCGCGTTCGCGATTTTCGCTATGGACGACTCGCACATCGGCGCGATAAAAAGCAGGTTCAAAAACCTGCCCGAGCGCGTCTTCAGGGTGCTCGACATGTCGAAGATGGAGCGCAAGACCGTGTTCGACCCCTACGGCGGAAACCTCGACGAATATCTGCAATGCCGCGACGACATCGCAACGGCGATCGACGGAATTTTAAAATATCTGCAAAATGAAACAAAAGTTTAGCATTGGCTGCGACCACGGAGCGGTGGAGCTAAAAAACGCCCTCGTGGAGGCGTTCAAAGACAAATTCGAAATTTCCGACAAGGGAACTTTCGACAAAACAAGCGTCGACTACCCCGACTTCGCGAAAGCCGTCTGCGCCGACGTCGCGCAGGGAAAGGCGGACTTCGGGGTGCTGCTTTGCACGACGGGCATCGGAATGTCGATGGCGGCGAACAAGGCGCGCGGAATCCGCGCGGGGCTTTGCCACAACGCCGACTGCGCGAAGTTCACGCGGCTTCACAACAACGCGAACGTGCTTTGCATGGGCGCGAAATACGTTCCGCTCGGGCTCGCGAAGGAAATCCTCGAAACGTTCGCCTCGACGCAGTTCGAGGGCGGCCGCCACGAGCGCCGCGTCGGAAAAATCGCCGAGATTGAAAATTCGAGAGAATTTGATTGCAAAAAAACAGACTAAAACAAGACTCTGAAAAATCGCCGCGCCGCCCAAGCGCGCGGAAAAAACAACAAGGGAATTTATGAACAACGCCATCAACGCAACATCGTTAAAAGAACTCGACCGCGCCGTTTACGACGCAATCCAAGCGGAAACAAACCGCCAGCAGACGCATATCGAACTGATAGCCTCGGAAAACTTCGTCATGCCCGCGGTTATGGAGGCGACAGGCTCGACCCTCACAAACAAATACGCCGAAGGGTATCCCGCGAAGCGCTACTACGGCGGCTGCGAGTTTGTGGACGTCGTCGAGCAGCTCGCGATCGACAGGGCGAAAAAGCTCTTCGGAATGGAGCATGTAAACGTGCAGCCCCACTCCGGCACGCAGGCGAACGTCGCGGTGTATCTTGCGATGCTTAAGCCCGGCGACACAATCCTTTCGATGTCGCTCGAACAAGGCGGGCACCTTTCGCACGGCCACCCGAAAAACGTCTCGGGCGAAATCTACCACATCGTAAACTACGGCGTCGACGAAAAGACCGGCAGGATCGACTACGACGCCGTCGAGAAAATCGCCCTCGAGTGCAAGCCGCAGCTTATTCTTTTCGGTGCGTCGGCGTATCCGCGCCAGATAGACTTTAAGCGCGCGCGTGAAATCGCCGACAAGGTCGGCGCGCTTCTCATGGCGGACATCGCGCACATCGCGGGTCTCGTCGCGGCGGGAGTGCACCCCTCGCCCGCCCCGTATTGCGACTTTGTCACGACCACCACGCACAAGACCCTTCGCGGCCCGCGCGGCGGCATAATAATGTGCAAGGAAAAATACGCCAAGGCCATAGACTCGGCGATATTCCCCGGCACGCAGGGCGGCCCGCTCATGCACGTCATCGCGGCGAAAGCCGTCTGCTTCGGCGAGGCGCTGAAAGACTCGTTCAAAGAGTACCAGAAGCAGGTCGCCAAGAACGCGGCGGCTCTGGCGGCGGCGCTTTCAAAGCGCGGGTTCTCGGTCGTCTCGGGCGGAACCGACAACCACCTTATCCTTATCGACCTTCGCCCGAGCCACCCGGATCTGACCGGCAAGGACGCGCAGAACGCCCTCGACAAGGCGAACATCACGACGAACAAAAACACCGTCCCGGGCGAGACGCGCTCCCCGTTCAAGGCGAGCGGAATCCGCCTCGGCACTCCCGCGATCACAAGCAGGGGCTTCACCGAAGCCGACATGGAGAAGATCGCCGACATCATCAAGACGGTGCTCGACGCGCCCGAGGACGAAGCCGCGATCGCCAAGGCGAAGGCTGTGGCGGAGGAGCTTTGCAAAAAGTATCCCCTGCCCTATTAAGCGCGAAATCATTTTCGATCGCGACTGGGGCGGGGTTTCTTCCGCCCCGTTTTTACAACCGCCGCCCGCGCGCGGGCAAATTTGGAGAAAATTAAAATGGAAAACAAGACCGAAAAACTCAAAACTCTATGCGCCGAAGCCGCGAAATCGGGAAAGATTCTCGAATCGTCGGCGGAAAATATCGGCGCGTGGCTCTCGAAAAATTTTCTGCCCGAATGGGCTCTGGACGCGCTTCTCGAGCTGTTTGAAAGCGGCGAATACGAGGAGCTAAACGACAGGTTTTTCAAGCCCCTCACGTTCGGAACGGGCGGAATGCGCGGGCGCACTATCGGCAAAAAATCGCCGAAGTCGGAGCTCGGGAAAATCTCCGAGACGGGCACGCCCGAGCACGCCGCCGTCGGGGCGAACAATATGAACGACTTTAACGTCGCGCGCGCGACGGCGGGGCTTTTCAACTACTGCGAAAAATTCTGCCAAGGCGCGGGGCTCGGAGTGCCGCGGCTGGCGATCGCCTACGACGTGCGCCACTTCTCGAGGCATTTTTGCGAGCTCGCCGCGTCGGTCTGGAACAAGCTCGGCGGCGAGGTCTTTATCTTCGACTCGCCCCGCTCCACGCCGCAGCTTTCGTTCACCGTAAGGCACCTCGGCGCGACCGCGGGAATCGTCATCACCGCGAGCCACAACCCCTCGTGCGACAACGGCTACAAGGTCTATTTCGGCGACGGCGCGCAGGTGATATCGCCCCACGCCGAAGGCATCGTCGCCGAGGTTGGCAAGGTCGAGTGGGACGCCGTAGCGCCGCTTTTGGAAATCTCGCTTGACGGCGTAAAATATGTCGGCAAGCAGGCTGAGGACGCCTATGTAAAGTCTATCGAAGACTGCGTAATCGACAAAGACGCAATGCAGGCGAACAAGCCGAAGCTCGTCTATACGGCGGTTCACGGCACGGGCGCGGCGCTCTGCCCGTCGGTCATGCGGCACTTCGGGCTCGAGCCGATTCTCGTTGAAGAGCAGATGAAAATGGACCCGCGCTTCCCGACGGTGAAGCAGCCCAACCCCGAATACGCCGAGACGCTCTCGATGGGCATCGCCAAGATGAACGAGACCGGAGCCGACTGCCTCATGGCGACCGACCCCGACGCCGACAGAATGGGCGTGGCGATCCGCGCGCGCTCGGGCGAGATCCGCATTTTAACGGGCAACATGATAGGCTCGCTTCTCGCCGAATACCGCGCGGCGAGAATGAAAGAAACGGGCATAATCCAAAACCCCGCAAACTGCGCGTTCATCAAGACGTTTGTCACGACCCCCCTTCAGGATAAAATCGCGCGCTCGCACGGCATAAAGTGCGTCAACACGCTGACGGGCTTCAAATGGATCGGCGGCAGGCTCACGCGCTACGAGAAAATTCTTGCCGAAAAATTCGGCGGCGACGTCTCGAAGCTCTCCTACCGCGAGAAAGCCGCGCTCATGCAACAATACAGCACGTTCTTCGTCTTCGGCGGCGAGGAAAGCTACGGCTTCCTCGGAACAGACTCCGTCCGCGACAAGGACGCGAACGCGGCGGTGATAATGTTCTCGGAAATGCTCGCGTATTTGAAGTCGAAGTCGATGACGGTCGACGAATATCTCGATTCGATTTACCTCAAGTGCGGCTATTATCTCGAGGATTTGCGCAGCATCTACCGCGAGGGCGCGGCGGGCGCGGCGCAAATTCAGGCGTTCCTCGAATCGCTCGACAAGTCCCCGTTCGCGGAGATCGGCGGGGTGAAAACCGCAAAGAGCGTAAACTTCAACCGCGACGAAGTCTTCGACGCCGACGGCGTGCGTATCCCGCGCGAAAAGTTCTTCTTCTACACCCTCGAAAACGGATACAGCTTCGCGGTGCGCGGCAGCGGAACGGAGCCGAAGATCAAGTTCTATGCCTTCGCCGCCGAAAACGCGCCCTCGCCCGAAGCCCTGCCCGAGGCGAAAGCGCGCGCGCGGAAAAATCTCGACGCAATGCTCGACGCGCTCGAGGAAAAATTCGTCGCCTCGGCAAAATAAAATTGAAATAAGAGCCGTTTTGTAAAGAATGCGCCCCAATGAAGGGTGCATTTTTTTTGAATACGTTTGCCGCGTGCATCGCGATCGCGGCGCAAAGCCTTAACGCGGCGGCTGAGCCCGCCTTTCAAACCCCCGCCGAACCGCCCGACGTAAAGCTCAAAGAGCCCGCGCGCCTCGAAAACCCCGACTCGTTTTCGATGATCCTTTTCGGAGACCCTCAGACCTACATGAAGTTCACCTTCAGCCAGCCGATTTTCGAGCTGATGACCGCGTGGGTGGCGGCGCACAAAGAGGTGCTTAACATCAAGGCGGCGCTCTGCACCGGCGACCTCGTCGAGCGGAACGACCTTTTGACAAAATTCGACCACGGCAAAAAATACGTCAACGGCAACACGCCGAGCATGGACATGTGGCGCAAGGTCGCGCGCGCCTTTGGCAGGCTCGACGGCGTGATGCCCTACATTCTCGCGACGGGAAACCACGACTACGGCTACGTTTCGTCGGAAAACCGCAACACAAAATTCCCCGAGTATTTCCCTATTCTGAAAAATTCGTGCTGGCAAAACTGCCTTGTTTCGACAGCTCCGAACGCCGCGGGGATCATGAGCCTTGAAAACGCCGCGTATGAATTCAACGAAAAAAATTGGGGAAAAATCCTCGTCATCTCGCTCGAGTTCGCCCCGCGCGACTGCGTCCTCGAGTGGGCGGACAAGCTCGCCAAGCACGAAAAATTCAAAGACCACAAAGTGATAATCCTCACCCACTCGATTCTGAACACGAAAGAAAAATCCGTTCAGATAATCGAGAAAGAAGGCTACAAACTCCCCGACCCGAACTGGGGCGCGGCGGTTATGCAAAAATTGGCGTTCAATTCCGACAACGTAAAGCTCGTTCTCTGCGGGCACTCCGGGTGCGTGAAGCGGTTTATGTCGAACATAACTTACAAAAACGCGAAGGAGCGCGAGATCCCGATTGTGATGTTCAACCCGCAGTGCTGCGGCGGCTGGCAAGGCAACGGCGGCGACGGCTGGCTGCGCATCATGGAGTTTATGCCCGACGGAAAAACAATCTCGATGCGCACCTATTCGCCGCTTTTCGGCGCGTCGGAAACCACGCAGGGCTTCGCGTGGAAGAAGGACGCCGAAGCGCAATTTAAATTGGAAATACAATGAAAAAGAAAGCCGTATTTATAACGATGCTTTCCGCGTTCTGCGTTTGCGGCGCGCAGGAAGCGGGAACGCAGTTTAACACGGAGTCGGCGGAAGCATTTTTCGCGGCCTCGCCAAACCTCGCGCAGGAGGAGAAAAAATATCTCGATTCCGCCGAATCGGAATATCTGAAAGACTCGCCCGAGACCGCCGCCTACGCGATGTGCGTGTCGAAATATCTCTCCGCTCTCGGCGCCGCGAAAGACAAAGCCTCGCCGGCGGTAAAGGTGAAAATTTTGTCTTCGCCCGTATTTTTAAAAGAGTTCGTCTCGACGCTTTCGCCCAAGGACAATATACCCGTTATGTTCGACATTCTCTCGAAGATAGAAAAAAGTTCGCCTGAAAAATTCGACAAATACATAAATCTCGCCGCGGCGATCGCCATCGTGTTCGACGCCCCGCCGCCCGAATCGTGGCCGCATGGGCAGGTCGATACCAAGCTTCTGCCGCGCGTTTTCCCCGACCCCGTAAAGGCGTTTTCCGACATCGTCTCCGCCCGCGAGCGCGGAAAATTTTTAATGCCCACGGAAAAGCTATCTATCGAGGAAGCGAAGTATGTGGTCGCGTCGGTAGCGACCGACGAGGACAAGCAGTGGGCGCAAAAAAGCGTCTCGGTTAACATTCCGAACATCGTCAAGCTCTACTCCTCGATACAATACGACCACGCGAGGCTCAACGCCAAGCAGTACGACTGGAACGGCCCCGACTACCGCCTCAAAACCATAAAGGCGCGCGGCGGAATTTGCGTCGACCAAGCGTATTTCACCGCCGAGTGCGCGAAGGCGCGCGGAGTGCCGGCGTTCGTATTTTCGGGCGCGGGCAGCGACGGGTTCCACGCGTGGACTGCGTATATGCTGCGACCGGGAATGTGGAATTTCAACGTAGGCAGATACGAGGGCGCGCGCTTTGTCACGGGCGACACGCTCGACCCGCAGACTTGGGAAAAAGCCACCGACCACAATCTCAACGCCATGCGAGAGGGCTTCCGAAACGGCGCAAAATACGCTCTCTCCGAAATCCACGCGGGATTTGCGAAATATTTTCTCTCGAAAGGCGACGCCGCGAAAGCCGAGGCAGCCGCGAGAAAGTCGGTGGCGGCGGATCCGCGCAACGCCGACGCGTGGCAAACGATGGTCGCCGCGATGAAGAAGTCGGAAAAGCCCGCGAAGGAGCTCGCGAAAGTTTACGAGGCCGCGATAAAATCGTTCTCGAAATACCCCGACATCGACGCGGAGTTTAGGCGCGAATATATGGCGATGCTCGTCGAGTCCGGGAACGCCGCCGCCGCGCGCAAGCTCTCGACTTCGATTATCCTCAAAACAAAATCGCAGCGCCCCGACATCGCAATGGAGTTCGCGCGGCGCGAGCTTGAAAGCGACATCGCCGACGGCAGCGCCGACAAAATCATCTCCTCGTATAAGCGCCTGCTCGCGCCCTTTAAAAACGACTCCGCGATCGCGACACAAGGGCTGACGGTACCGATTTTAAACTCGCTGCTCAAAAGCGGAAACGTCGACTGCTGCCGCGAGATAATGAAAGCCACGCGCCAGATGTTCAAGGGCGCGAAAGACGCCTCGCTAAAAACCTCTCTCGATTCCCTGGATCAGCAAATACAGAACATCGCCGACAAAAAATCAAATTAGCGCGGCGCGCGAGGCGCGGATTTTGGCGCAATTAAAAAAGCGGAAAAATTCTTTTTTTTCCGCTTTTTTTATTTGAAACTCTATGCCTGCGCACCGATACTAAAACCGAATGCAAAACGAAGAATATAAGGACTACATCAGGCTGTGCGAAATTCCCGACATCGGGAACGTCTCGGCGATGCGCCTTATCTCGCATTTCGGATCGCCACGCGCAGCGCTCGAGGCGTCGCGCGCGGAGCTTATGGGCGTCGAGAAAATCGGCGCGAAAACCGCGGAGTCGATCCTGCGCAACAGGGACAAAATCGACGTCGAAAAAATCTGCGCGCGCATGGACGCGCTCGGGGCGCGGTATATCCACTACGGCAGCCCCGCCTACCCCAAACTGCTCGCGCAAATCCCGTCGCCGCCCGTCGGATTTTACGCCATCGGCTCGTTCGATTTTTCAATGCCCTGCATTTCGATAATCGGCTCGCGCGGCTGTTCGATCTACGGGCAGACGGTCGCGAGGCGCTTCGCATCGGCGTTCGCGCGCGCGGGCTTCGGCGTCGTAAGCGGAATGGCGCGAGGCATCGACTCGTGCGCGCACATCGGCGCAATCGAAGCAAAAGGCCAGACCGCCGCGGTGCTCGGCTGCGGCGCGGACGTCATCTACCCGCCCGAAAACGGCGAGCTTTACAACCGCATAATTTCAAGCGGCGCGATAATCTCCGAGTTCCCGCTCGGCTCGCGCGCGGACAAGCAAAATTTCCCGATACGAAACAGGATTGTCTCGGGCTTAAGCCTCGCGACGCTCGTCGTGGAGTCCGACACGCGCGGCGGCAGCATGATCACCGCGCGCCTCGCCGCAGAACAGGGGCGCGACGTTTTCGCGATCCCGGGGAGAATCGACCTCCCCACGAGCAGAGGCTGCAACGCGCTAATCCGCGACGGCGCGACTCTCGCCACATGCCCCGAGGATATTATAGACGCCCTCGCGTTTTCCGGGCAGCTCGAGCTTCCCCTCGCGCCGAAAGAGCCGCGGCAAAGCGCGCCCGCGCAAAATAAAAGCGCGGCGAAGATAAAACTTTCGGACGATGAAGCCAAACTGCTCTCGTGCCTCGAGCGGCTCGGAAGCGCGGACATAGACTCCCTCGCGGAGCTCGCGCAAACGCCGCCGCACAAGTGCCTGCCGATTCTCACAATGCTCGAGATAAAAAAGCTCGCCTCGAAAAACGCGGGCGGAATTTGGTCACCGCGCATAAATTAAGAGCCGCCGCCGCTCTCCGCGCCGAGCCAGCTCAGGAGAATTTTTTCTTTCTCCGATTGCGAAAGCTTCCACGAATCGCCGAGCGCGCGCATTTTCGACGAGAGCCGCCAAAGGCACAGCGCGGAAAAAACAGAAAGATTAAAGCTCTGCGCGAAGCCGAGCATCGGCATTGAAAACACGAAGTCCGCGCGCGAGTGCGCGGCCTCGCTCAGCCCCGTAAGCTCCGTTCCAATCATGAGCGCGATCGGGCGGTCGGCGGGGATATCGTCAATGCTCCCCGCCCCCTCCTTAAGCGACGCCGCGGCGAGGAAATATCCGCGCGATTTAATCTCGCCAAGCGCGCGCAAAGTATTCGCCGACGCCGCGGGCGAGACCAAGTGCTTTTCGGAAATTCCGTTTTTCGGAACGACCGCCTCGGGCGAAGTGTAGCGGCGCAGCGTAAGCCATTTCGACGCGCCCATATCTACGCTCCCGCTTATCCTGCAAATGTATTTGTTCTCGATGATCGACACCTCCTGCACGCCGAACGCGTCGCAGTTGCGCAGGACGGCGGCGGCGTTGTGCGGCTGGTAGACGTCCTCGAGCACTACCGAAAGACGCAGGGTGCGGCTCTCCAAAACGCGGAGCATTTTCGCGAAGCGCGCGGGCGAAATTTTTTTCGCAAGAGACTCTATTTCGGGATTCATATTTCGCAGTTCGGGCGCGAGCAAAGCCCCTCGTACGGCTCGTCGGGATACGGCTTCGAGGCGTTCGCGCCCGCCAAAAGAAAGCCGTCGCACACTTTAAGCAGCGCGTCCATTCCGCGCGCGCGGCGCATTGTCCGCAAAAATTCGCCGCGCGGATCGACGGCAGTCCCGATAAAGTTCAGAAATTTTTTAAGGCGCGAGTCCGCAAATTTCAAGTCTTGCCGCCTTATGTTTTCGGCGAGATCCCCGACGTATTCCCTGACGTCGGCGAGCGTCGGGGCGAACGGCTCGCGGTTCGCGAGAACGTCGCCGATCTGGCGGAAAATCCACGGATTGCGGACGGCGTGCCTGCCGCACATCACGCCCGCGCAGCCCGTCCGGGCGATGACGGCGGCGGCTTTCGCGGCGGAGGAAATCTCGCCGTTCGCCACGACGGGGATTTCTCCCGCAAGGCGCGAAGCGAGCGCGATTTTCGAGTAGTCGGCCTCGCCCTTGTAGAGGGCCTTCACCGTCCGCGCGTGGACGGTTATGAAATCGACGCCGCTTTCCAAAACCGCCGAGAGCAGCTCCCGAAAGTTCGCGTCGGAATCGAAGCCCGTGCGCATTTTCGCGCTGAAAATTCCGCCCCAGACCGACCGCACCGCGCGCAAGAGCGACGCAACTTTTTCGGGGCTTCGCAAAAGCCCGCCGCCGACGTTTTTCCTGTAAACTTTCGGCGCGGGGCAGCCGAGATTTACGTCGAGCATTTTTATCGCGGGATATTTCAAAAGCTTTTCAACCGCCCGCTTGGCGAAGCTCTCGTCGCCAGCCAGCAGCTGCGCGCACACGCGGTTTGGCGCGCGCAAAATGGCATCGAGAATATGCGGGTCGGGCTCGAAAAATTCATGGACTCGGAAATATTCGGCGATGGCGAAATCGGGAGAGCCGCGCTTTTCGAGGATCTCCATAAAGCCCGCGTCGGTGATGTCCTGCATCGGGGCAAGGAACGTCGCGGGCTTTCCGGTTTTTGAGAAAGGTGCGCGGGTCATTGTCGTGCGGGCTGCGCGCGAAATCCCGCGCTAATCGCCCTTGATTTTTTTATAGGCTTCGCCCATGTCGGGGAGCCTTTCGAGAAGCCCGGCTTCGACAAAAATCGGCGCGCCGGCGGAAAGAGCCGCCGCAAGGACGTCGCTCGGGCGGCCGTCAACCTCGGCGATTTTGCAGCCGAGCTCGTTTTTCATCACCACGCCCAGCGACGTAAAAAACGTGCCGTCTTTCTCGCGGTAAATCACCGCGTTTTTCACGGAGCAGTCGAGCGCGTCGAGCATTCCCAGCGCGAACTCGTGCGAAAGCGGGCGCGAGGCTTTCTCGCCCTTGAACGCATACTGCAACGCCGCCCCGCGCGCCCTGTCAACATATATGACGAACACCTTTTCCGCCGAACGCACGAACACCGCGTGCCCGTACGGGGACGGGCAGATATCGAGAACTTTCGCGGGAATTAGGTTTGGCATTTTCAGGGGGTTCGCGGGGTCGCAAGACAAAAACTTTCGGCTCCGTTCAGAAGCCGAAAGCGTGTGGAGCGTGCAAAAACCCGCTTATTTCGCGAGCTTCGCGGCGGCCTTAGCCATGCGGCTCTTGGCGCGCGCGACCTTGTTGGGGTGCACGATGCCGCTCTTGGCAGCCTTGTCCATCGCCGAAGCGAGAGCCGCCGCGTTCTTCTTGAGCGATTCCGCATCGGGGCTCGCCGCCGCCGTTTTGGACAGTGTCTTTATGCGGCTGACGATTGCGCGGTTGCGCACAGTGCGTGTAGCCGTTCTGCGTATGTCTTTTTTAGATGATTTATTGTTTGCCATGATTTATTTTTGTGAAATTCCTATTTTTATAAACTGGAAAGAAAATTATCTTTCGGGGCAAAACGCAAGTAAAATTATCGGAACGCGGATTTTTTTCTATCCGCGAAACGGCTCTTTGAAAAGGCGCGCGCCGGCGGCATTCGCGTCGAGTATCACGAGCCTGCCCTTTTCGGTCTCGCTGACAACGAGCCTGCCATCGGGCAAGAAAGCGCAGTTGCTCGCGTTCTTTCCGCCGACCGGCAGAACTTTCAAAATCTCGCCGCTCTCCGAGACCGCCTTTACCGCGCCGCCGCCGTATATCGCCGCGTAGAGCGTGCCGTCTCGGGCGAAAGCCATTCCGTCGGGCCCGATGTCGCCGCCGACCTCGGCGAGCACGCGCGGATTTTCCCACTCGAGCGACTCGCCGTTCCAATCGCCTATCCAAATTCTATGCTTGTATGTTTCGGCAATCGCAAGGCGCCTGCCGTCGTGCGTAAAGGCGAGGCCGTTTGGGAAAAATTTTTCGTCGATTACTTTTTTTACGCCGCCCGCGTTCGCCGCGCAGACGTAGCCCGTCGGCTCGCGGCGGGACTCGCCCGGGCAGGTGAAAAGCAGGTTGCCGCGAATGTCGAACGCCAAATCGTTCGGGTGCGCGAGAGGCTCTCCGCCGACATGCGTGAACGCGGGGCGGACATCGCCGCTGTCGGGGTCGAGAACCGACACGCGGTCGTTGCCGGCGTCGCAGAACCAGATTTTGTCGCGGCTGTCTATCGCGATGCCGTTCGGCTTTCCGCCGGCGATGGCGTATCTGCGCACAGAGCCGGATTTGTCGGCGCGGCAGACGTTGCCGCCGTGGAGCTCGACAAACCAGAGGTTGCCGCGCGAGTCGAGCGCGGGCCCCTCGGGGAAGTCGAGGTTTTCGAGAAAAATCTCCGGCTCTTTCATAATCGAAAAAAATTCGCCGCCGCCCTATTGGAGCGGGATTCCGAGCGAGTCGCAGCAGCCCTTGATGTACCCGTAGGAAAAAAGATGCCCGAGCATCTGGTAGCCGACCGAAATTCCGCCGCCGAAAGTTTTTTGCGTCTCGCCGTACATCGCGGGCGCGTGGTCGGAGCGAATGACGCCGTCGAAGCCGCAGTCGCGGTAGTGCGCGAGCATGTCCGCGACGTATCCTGCGTTCTCGTCGATGAAAGTTTCGGTGAATTTGCGCGCGTCGCCCGAGACGTCGCGTATGTGGATAAAGAAAATCTTTTTCCGCGCGATCCAGTCGGCGGAGATTTTTTTCACGTCCTCGCCCATGAGCTTGAATGTCGCCTGGCAAAACGTCACGCCGAGATTTTCCGACGGGAAGCGCGCGAGCACTTTCTCGTAGTCGGCGGCGGATTTCAAAATGCGCCCCACCCCGCAAAGCGGCGACAGCGGAGGATCGTCGGGGTGCAGCCCCATCTTGACGCCCGCCTCCTCCGCGACGGGAAGAACGGCGTCGAGAAAATAATAAAGGTTTTCGCGCACCTTTTCCTCGGAGATCATGAGCGCGGGGTCGTCGAGCTTTTCCGCCGCCTGCGAGACGTCGAACGAGGTCGTCATCGCGCCGCCGCGCGTGGGGGTCTCGACGCTCGAGCGGAACCACCCGACCGACACCATCCAGTTTAGGCAAAGCAGGCGAATGTCGAGCCGCCCCATGTTGCGGAGCATTTCGCGATAGCGGTCGATCCACTCGTCGCGGTTCGGCAGCCCGAGCTTTATCGGCGACATGTCGAACTGGTCGCCCTCGAGCCCCGTCAGCTTGAAGCCGGCTTTCGCGAAGGTTTCCGACGCCGCCTTGAGCGACTCGAAATCGTAAGGGGGCGTCCTGCCCGAAAGCTCCGGAGCCGCCTTTGTTATGGCGTGCTTAATTCCCATTTGCGACGCGAGGGCAAGCTTTGCCTCGGCGTTCGCGGGCGGTATCAACATTGAAAGTATCATGGGAAGAACGCTACCCTCTTTCGCGCCCGCGCGCAAGCCGCAAATTCGCGAAGTCAGGTAAACCGTTTACCTATTCGGATATTGACATCGGCTCCGCGCGCGCATAGCTTTCCGCCATGAAAAGGATTCTTTTTATATTCGCCGCTTTCGCGCTGCCCGCCGCGCTTTTCGCGGGAGGCTCCGCCTTCAAAGAAGATAAGAACATTCCCTACACGCAAAAGGACGACGCCTACGCGAAATCGCGCTGCATGCTCGACATTCGCGCCCCCATAAATGCGAAAAATTTCGCGACCCTCGTCTGGTTCCACGGCGGCGGGCTCAGCAACGGCAACAAGCACTACCCAAAAGGATTCGACGCGCACGACATCGCGGTTGTCGCGGTAAATTACAGGCTATCGCCGAAGATCAAGGCCCACGAGGCTCTCGACGACGCCGCCGAAGCCGTCGCGTGGGTGTTTAAAAACATCGAAAAATACGGCGGCGACAAGACGAAGATTTTTATCGCCGGGCACTCCGCGGGCGGATACATCAGCGGAATGCTCGCCTTCGCGCCGGAATACCTCGGCAAATACGGAATAAAAAACACCGATCTTGCCGGCTCGATTCCCTTGAGCGGCCAGATGACAAAACACTTCAGGGTGCGCAAGGATCTCGGCGACGCCGACCCGCAATACCTGCCGAAAATCGACTCCCTCGCGGTGCTTGGCAACTGCTCCAACGCCGCATCGCCCGTCTGCCTGATTGTCGGCGACAGGCGCATCGAGTGGCCGGCGAGAGTCGAGGAAAACGAGCTTTTGTACGCTTCCGTCAAAAAGCTCGGCAGCGCGCAAATAGAGTTCTACGAGCTTCAGGGCTTGAACCACGGCTCGGTGAGATTCGGCTTCCCGCCGATAGCTTCCGGCTTCATGAAGCGCGTTCTCGCAGAGCGCGAAAATTCAAAGGCCGAAAAAAAATAATCCGCGCCGCGATATGATAAATAAAGGGCGGAACGCGAAAGCGTCCCGCCCCGTTTTTTTGCGGCATGCCAACGCTATAGGCGCGGGCGCTTCGCGCAGGCGCAGCCGCCCGAACAATGCGGGCAGCCGCCCGAGCCGCAGCGATTCCTGCCCGCGCGGCGCGAGGCGTAGATTATCGCCGCCGCAACCGCCAGCGCGCAAACTATGAATACCGTTTCCATTTCCTTTAACCTATAAAATTTGTGCCTATGCGCAAAAACGAGCCGATCTGGTAGACGATGAACGTCGCCGAATACGCGAGCGCGAAAAGCAGCCCCGCCTCGGCGAACATCGCGCGCCAAGAATTCATCTCGCGCCTGATTATCGCGAGGGTCGCGAAGCATGGAATCGAGAGCAGCGAGAACAGCATAATGCAAAATCCCTGAAGCGGCGTGTAGTGCTTGGCGAGCTTCTCGCGGAGAGTGTCGGACTCCTCGTCCGCCTCGCCCTCGGAGTACAGAATTCCCATTTGCGAGACGAAAACCTCTTTCGCCGCGAGCGCGCCAATCGACGCTGTCGCGATCTTCCAGTCGAAGCCGAGCGGCGCGAACACCGGCTCGAGAGCCTTGCCTATGCGCCCCGAAACGGTGAACTCCATGCTCTCGGCGAGCCTCTCGTTTTCGAGCTCGGCAAGCGCATTCGCTTTCGCATCGGCGGAGTCTTTCGACTTTTCAACCTGCGCGGCGAGCGCGTCGTAGTCTTTGGAAAATTCCGTCTTTTCGGGATAGGTGTTGAAGATGTAAAGAATGATGGACGTTGCGAGAATTATCGTCCCCGCCTTGTGGAGATAGACTTTAGCCTTGTCCCACATGTGCAGCAAAAGCGAGCGCAGCGTCGGCATTCTGTATGGCGGCAGCTCCATAAGATACACCTCGCCGTCGCCCTTAAAGAGCGTGTTTTTAAGAAGCCGCGCCGCAACGAGCGCCGCAGCCACGCCGATGAGATAAATTATCCACATCATCGTCGCCTGATACTTTGCCGCGAAAAACGCGGGGATAACGAGCGCGTAAATCGGGAGCCTCGCGCTGCAGCTCATCAGCGGCAGAACCATTATCGTCGTTTTTCTGTCGCGCTCCGACTCTATCGAGCGCGTCGCCATAATCGCTGGAACCGAGCAGCCGAAGCCCAATACGAGCGGCACAAACGACTTCCCCTGAAGCCCGAACTTGCGCATCACCCCGTCCATGACAAACGCCGCGCGCGCCATGTAGCCGCTCTCCTCGAGAATCGCGATCGCGAAAAACATAAAGAGAATGTTCGGCAGAAACACGATCACCCCGCCCACGCCCGCGATGATTCCGTCGGTTATGAGCGAGCGCAGATAAGGCAAAGTTTCCTCGCCCCACGCCGACTCCACCGCGCCCGAGAGCATCGCGAAGAACTCCTCGATCCAGCCCATAAACGGGGCGGCGCAGGTGAACGTGAACCAGAATGTGGCGTACATCACCGCGAAGAAAATCGGCAGCCCGAAAAACTTGTTCGTCATCACCGCGTCGATTTTGTCGGAGATCTCGCGGCGGCGGCCGTCGGAAATTTTCACCGCGTCGCGGCACGCGCCCGAGAGCATCGCGTAGCGGCAGTCCGCCATGAACGTGGAAGCGTCGTCGATCGCGTGTATCTCGGAAAGGTGCTTTATCTGCGCGGCGACCTCGCCCCAGACCGATTTCAGCTCCGGAATTTTCATCGTGCAGGAGTCGCTCTCGAGAAGCTTTATCGCGAAGAAGCGGGACGGAATGTGCGCGAACCTTTCGATTTTCAGCGCGTCGATTTTTTCCGCGACCGCCGCGATGGAGTCGTCGATGTCCGCGCCGTAGGAGAGCATCGGCACGCCGTGGTCGTCGAGCGCGCCGAGATATTTTTCAAGCTTTTCAAGAAGCGGCCTTACGCCCTCGGGAGAGCGCCCGACGGTCTGGGCGATCGGCGAGCCGAAATATTTTTCGAGCTTTTCGATGTCGAACTTTATCCCCTTTTTGAGGGCGTCGTCGCTCATGTTAAAGACGAGCATCATCGGAATGTGAAGCTCGGCGAGCTGCGTCGTAAGATACAAGCTGCGCCGCGCGATCGACGAGTCCACGACGTTCAAAATGACGTCGATTCCGCTTTTTGTGAGCTCGTCGAACGCCACGCCCTCCTCGGGGGAACTCGACGAGAGCGAATAGACGCCGGGCAAGTCCACGAGCTCGATCTCGGCGTCGCCTATGTGGAAGACGCCCGTTTTGCTCTCTACCGTTACGCCCGGATAGTTGCCGACGTGCTGGCGCGCGCCGGTGAGCGCGTTGAAGATTGAAGTTTTCCCGCAGTTGGGGTTGCCGATGAGCGCGATTTTAAAGTGCCTTTTCATTTTTTTCCAAAACTATGTTTTTTGCGTCGTCGCTGTGAAGCGCCATGCTCGTTTCCATAATCTTTACGCGGAGGAGCCCGCCGAACGGCGCGTGCGCCTGCATGACAAGCTCCGCCCCCGGAACGATTCCCACGTCGGCGAATTTTTTTCCGCCCCTCGCGTTCGGAATAATTTTTACGATTGTCGCCGAAGCCCCGATCGGGAGCTCCGCGAGCGTTATCTGTTTTCCGCCCTTTGCGGACTGCGATTTCTTTTCCTTTTTGTTTTCCATTTTCAGTTGCGTTGTTTTGAAAGTTTTTCGCGCTAAATTGAATTTTTATGCTCCCATAAAAGTTAGCTTAATCTAACTTGTCAAGAAAAAAAGTTAGGTTTGCCTAATTTTTTTTCAAGACATAAAAAAACCGCGCAATCCGCGCGGTTTTAAAGAGGGGGGGCTTGCTTAATTATTTTATAAGAGAAAGCAGATCGCTCGGAATTGAAGCGCCCGACGCCTTGATTTTCTTCACAATTTCCGAGACGGCTTCCTTGCTCTTGGAAATGTCCTGCGGGATTGTCTGCGCCAAGTCGAGAGACGGCTTAAGAGCCGCGGCGATTTTTATGCGCTGGGTTGTGTCAGCCTTTGCCATCGCCTCTTTCGCCTCCTTCGCGACGCCCGCGACCGACTGCGCGGCTTCAACCTCGCCGCTTATGCCGCTTTTAAAGTAGCCCATTGCGGAGTCATACTTTTGCTTGGCGTCGGCCGCCGTCGCGGCTGTCGAGCTGCTGCCTGCGACCGCCTTGACAGCCTCGGACTTCGCCGCGGCGAGGACATCGTCGGCGGCTTTCGTGACGGCTTCAACGTCGAGCGTTTTCGCCTTCTGCGATTCGACCGTAGCGAGCGCGGAGTCGGCGCGTTTTTTAAGGTCGTCGGCGCCCAACGCGCCCGCGGCTATGGAAAAGCCCCTGAGGAAGTCCTCCTTGCTCGACTTGTATTTCGCCAGCGCCGTCTCCTGCTTTGCCGTCAGCGATTTCACCGAGTCGTCCTCGGTTATCGCGGAAGCGACGTCGGAGACTTTTTTCGTAAGGTCGCCGAAGCTGAACGCGTGCGCCGACGCGAGAATGAACATTGAAGATATAATTATGGATAATTTTTTCATCGCGCAAAAAAATACGATTGCGAAAAATTTTATGCAAGCACTATCTCGCGAAATAGCATTTGTGCAGCTGCCAGCCAGCGCGGAACCTGCCGCCCTCGGACTCCACAAAGCCGCAAATCGCCCCGAGCAGATTTTTGTCGGCGCTTTTGCCCCACTCCGGATTTAGCCAGACGGCTTTCGCGCGGGGCGCGGCGTCGGCGAGCGGCGCGTAGAGGGGGATTTCTGCGGGGTCGGAGATTATGAATTTAAGCTCGTCGGCGCGCGCGAGCGAATCCGCAAGCGGCGGCGAAAAAAGCTTCGGGCTCAGCGCGACCCACTCAAAACGCGCCGAATCCGTTTCCGAAATCGGCAAAACTCCCGATGTTTCCAAATGCGCCGCGACGTTCCTTTTCGCGAGAGCCTCAAGGAGCGGGGCGAGGTTTTGCGCGCACGGCTCGCCGCCTGTAATCACCGCGATTTCCGCGCCCGACGCCGCAGCGTCGGAAGCGAGCTTTTCCGCGCCGAGCGTTTCCGCGGGCGAGCCCTCCCACGCGTATTTGGTGTCGCACCACTGGCAGCGGACGGGGCAGCCGAAAAGCCTGATAAAGTACGCGCGGCGCCCCGCGTGCAGACCCTCGCCCTGCACCGACAAAAATCTTTCCGAAATTTTCAAGGCGTCCATTTTAATCTTCGGGCGAGGAATATTTGGCGGTGTTTTTTTTGTCCTCGCTGACCTCGACCTCGACAACGCGCACCCTGCCGCCCGTCGCGCCGCTTACGAGGCCGCCGAACACGCCGAAGAGGTGGCGAGCCAAGCCCTCGCACGAGCATTCGTCGACCGCGTAAACTTTCCACGCCTCGGGAGCGGCGGCTACGAGCCTTTCCGCGAGCGGGTCGCTTTTCGAAAACACGCAGGAATGGTCGAGGTTTTCGTCGATCCAATTTTTCAAAAATTTCAGCTTTCCGAAATCGACGACAAACCCGTTGCCGTCGGTTTTGTCGCACGCGAACGTGACGGAGATGTCCCAGTTGTGCCCGTGCACAAAGGCGCAGTGGCCGTCGTGCAGGTGCTGACGGTGGGCGAAAGGAATGTCGAAGTATGTCTTTTTGCAGGTCAGCATGGCGGCGTTTCCGTTCTAATCCAAAATATTTGCGAAAAATAATTCGTAATATTTTTGGGCGGTTTGCATTGTCTTGATTGAAAAGCCCTCGTTGGGCGCGTGGAGGTTGTCGGCGGCGGTGAAAAGCCCGAACATAAACGAGTCGAGCCCCGTCTCGCGCTTGATGAGCGAGATCAGCGGAATGCTCGCGCCCTCGCGAAGAAGAATGGGCTCGTTCCCGAACGACCCGCGCGAGGCCTTCGCCGACGCCGCAAACGCGCGGGAGATCGCCGCTCCCTTGCGGGTCGAGAGGTCGAGGGCGCGGGGGTTGATAAAGTAGGCGTCGCCGTAGGAGTCGTAGTCGATGAACGACACTTCTATTCCCGCGGGCGCGCGCCCGGCGATTGTCTTTTTGACAAGCTCGATCACCTCGGCGGTTTTCTGCGGCGCGACTGTGCGGCAGCAGAATTTGCAAAAGCACTCCGACGCTATGACCGACTTCGAGCCCTCGCCCTGATAGCCTCCGCCAGCGCCGGTGATTTCGACAGTCGGCAGAACGCGCACCGCCTCCGAGGGCGAGTAGCCCTTTTGCCTGTAAAGCGCCTTGACGCCCAGAAGCTCCATCGCCTCGCGCTCGCCGAACGGGTTTTTGGCGATCTCCGCTCGCTCCCAGTCGGCGAGCTTTTCCAAGCCGTCGTAAAAATGCGGAATGTTGACAAACCCGTCGGCGTCGTGCAGCGACGCGCAGACCTCGAACATCGCCTGAATCGGGTTGCGGACAATTCCGCCGAACATGCCGGAGTGCACGTCGGTTTTGGGGCCCTTGAAAACCGCGTCGAAGCTGCCTGTGCCGCGCAGCCCGATCGTGATAATGGGGGTGTCGGGCGACGCCGCGGAAGTGTCGCTCAAAAGGAGCATGTCGTAGCCCGAAATTTTTTCGGCGTATTCGGATACGAACTTCGCCATGCTTGGGCTGCCGATTTCCTCCTCGCCCTCGAGCATTATTCCGAAATCGATCGGCGCGTCGGGATTTTTTTCGAGAAAGCCGAGAAGCCCGCCGAGCAGGCACGAGAACGGGCCCTTGTTGTCGGCGGTGCCGCGCCCCATGAGCCTGCCGCCGACGAGCGTCGCCTCGAACGGGGGCGTTTTCCATTTTTCAATCGGATCGACAGGCTGGACGTCGTAGTGGCCGTAGCACAAGACGCGCAGCTTTGGCGGCTGGACGCAGCTTGGGCGCTCGGCGAAGATTATCGGGTTGAGCGCGGTCTCGCGGAGCCTCGCCGAAAATCCGAAGTTTTCGAGCGCGCCCGCGAGGAACTCGGCGCATTTGCGCACCTCGCCCGAATAAGACGAATCCGCCGAGACGCTTTTAAACGCGACGAGCTTCGAGACAAAATCTACTATGTCGAATTTCATTATATGACCTTGTAATAAACGCAGAAGAAAATCGCGGTTTGCGAAAGCGCGAAAAAGCCCCAGAGAAGAAGAATGTTTTTTCCCGAGCCGCCACGCAGATATTTTATCGCGGGCATGCACGCGAGAGCAAGCGCCGCCATTGTCCAAACGCGATACTCGTCGGGAATCGGCAGCGACGGTAAGAACGGCACAATCCACAAGATTCCCGCCGCCGCGGCTGAGAACGCGAGCGCGAAACTCGCCCCCACCTTGTCGCCGCCCGCCACGCGCGAAAGCATCATAGCCGCCGCCCCTGCGAGCGTCGCCACATACGCGAGCCCAAAATGCCCGATAAGCTTTATCTCCTGATAATATGGCAAGAACTTTTGCATTCCGAAAATCCAAAAGAATCCTCCCGCAAATGCAACAAAATTTCGGTGCCGCGTCAAAGCGCGGCAGGCAGGCTAGCAGCCTGCACGGCATTGCGGGGGCTTGCGCCCCCGAGAACCGATTGCGCTCCCGCGCAATATCTCGGTTCTTCCCCCATCATTTGTTTGGGAGTTTGTTCAGCTATTCGCAAACGTTATTAAAAAATTTACAGCGCGGGCGGGCAACGCCCGCGCTGTAAAATTCAAGGGCGCCTCAAAGTGCGGCTATTGATTTCTGCGGCGAACCGCAAACGCAAGGGCAACCAAACCCAACACCGCCGCCCAGAACGCGGGCTCGGGTATCTGCGCAAAGACAATCTGAAATTGATTGTCCGCAACCTTGTAATTCCAACCGCTCGCATAGGCTTCGCCGTTTACGGTAAGAAAAATTGTTTCATTAACTGTAAAGACGTCCGTTCCCGTAATGTGCGCGCCGTCCGCCCAAGACATCACAACAATCGCCTCGCCCTCGGACGGGGCAAATTCGCCCTCAACATTCACGCGCAACACTGCCCCATTTTCAAACGCCAACCCCGATCCGCTTTCAACAGAAAGCAAAGTCGAGCTCCCCGCGTCGGTGTTGATGACAAGATTGCCATTGTTCGCGAGTGTGAAAGTGGTGCCTTCTGTAACTTCAAGTTCCGCGCCTATATCAAGCGTTAGAACCGCCCCGTTGGATACCGTAGCGTCGGCTTCAGCAATCTTAGCGGTAACAATAAACCCGCCTGATTTGGAAGACCAATATTTGCGGATAACAAGCACATCATCCGCAGACTCCATAGAAAAATTTATTATGGTACCACAATAAACGTATGCTCCATAACCATCCAATATGGTATTGCGAAAAATCGGGGTTCCATTGCTTATATCTATAATTCCTCCTCGAAAATCTGCTCCGGTAAAATCTGTTCCATCTACCCGTACATTATCAAAACGTGCCTCGGTCAAATTCTGTCCGGAAAAATCCCACCCATTAAGATTGTTACCACCAAGATCAATTCCACTTAGATTTTTATCTTGATAGCTTTTTGTTGAATATAATTGTTCTTTGGTAAAACCGCGCGCTACTGCAGTATTAAAATTTGCCTTAGCAATTATTGCGTTCGTAAAATCCGCTCCAGTTATCCTTGCGCGTAAAATTGCTGAAGTTAAATTTTGCCCGGAAAAATCCCAGCCGCTAAGATCGTTATATGATGCGAAATAAACTCCTCTCAAATCTTTATCCTTATAACTCTTTGTTGAATACAATTGTTCTTTAGTAAGAAGATATTCATCTGAATTGTGTGTGCTATAAAAGCGCGCACCACTGATTATGGCATCTGTAAAAATTGCGTCTTTTAATATTGTACTTCTAAATATTGACGAAGTTAAATCCGCGCCTGTCAAATTTGCATTTGTCAAACTGGCTTCCGAGAAATCCGCTGACGACAAATTTGAATGTACAAACTGTGTCATATCTGCAGTTGCCCCAACCCATTTTGATCTCGTCAAACTTTGATAGGAAAAATCCTGTCCGCTTACATCTTGCCCATTGTAGTTTTCGTTGTCCGCAAAAGCAGACGTTAAACCGAGAAATAAGATTAAAGATATTATTCTTTTCATAATAGTTTTTCTTTCGGAAAAACGACTACAGTATTCATAATACTGTAGTCGTTTTTATTTTTATAATATACTTATATGAATATCGTTGCAAAAGATAGACCGTTAAAAAAATAATCTAATCCCTGAACAATCTAAAATTAGTAATAGTCTGTTTTATCGTTTATTACAATAGTTTCCAAAGTTTTTTGGACTTTTATATTGACTGCCGTATTATGAATACGATGAACAAAGAAATTATATCAGCTAAAGAAATGTTGAGAGGGACGGGGGTTTCGGTTCTCGACGCGGTGCGGTATGTTAAAAATATTTTGGACGCAAAGCCAAAAGAAATGAAAATTGGCGGCGTGCAATTTGTTTCAAAGGTGGTCGAGACTGGTTTGCGAAATGTGAGAACGTCGGAAATGGGCGTCGGACGCGGGTTTGAGCTTTATGTTCAGGCAAAGTCGCATCTCCGCCCGGACTCGCGGCGCGATATTCGGTGTTTGGGCAGGCGTTTGTTGCGGACGCGCCCGGAGTTTGCGGGGCGCAACTTTTCGGAGCTGTCCCGCGCCGAATGCGAGCAATGGCTCGCCGCGGCGTTCACGACCGACCCGCAGTTCAACAAGGCGCGCGCCATGCTCCATGGGCTCTTCAATTTTGCGCTCCGCCGCGAATGGTGCGACAGAAATCCGATAAAGTTTATCGAGCGGCGCAAAGTTGTGGAAAAAGAAATTATCCCGCTAAAGCTCGACGATGTAAACCGCTTGATCGCCGCCGCGAAAAACCACGACGGCGGCAGCTGCGCCGCGCCTGTGGCGCTCCTCGTCTATGCGGGGATACGCCCGCGCGAGGTGCGCCGCCTGCGGTGGTCCGACATCGACACCGACGAAAACGTGATCACTGTGCGCTCGCAATGCTCAAAAACCGGCGGCGTGCGGCAGGTGGAAATCTGCCCCGCTTTAAAGCGTTTTTTGAGCGGCTGCAATCCGACGGCGTCGCCCGACGACGGCGCGGGAGGCTATGCCCGCGCCGAGCCGCTCTGCCCGCGCAACTGGGAAAAACACTGGCGGGAAATCCGAAAAAGTTCCGGCTTTTGCGGGCGCTGGACGCAGGACGTCTTGCGGCACACTTACGCGAGCTACCACGCCAAGCGCTTTTCCGACCTCCCGCGGCTTCAGCTGAACATGGGGCACCGCGACCTCTCGCTGCTGCTCTCGCGCTATGTCAATATGCGGGGCATTTCGCGGCCGCGCGCGAAAGTTTTTTTCAACTAAGCGCGATTTGCCGCGCGCGGCGCCGCGGCGGGCGCAAAAAAAAACGCCCTGCCGCGGAAGCGGGGGCGTTTTTTGCGTTCGAGGGAAGTTTAGCGCTTCTCGTATGCGCGCATATTCTTCGCGATAGAATTGAAGATCTGCTGGCTCTTCATCAGGTTGCCGTCGCCGTATTCGATCTTGACCTCGACTTCGTCGTTCGGAAGCTGCTTGAGGTTCACGACAATGCGGATATCGAGCTCGGCGCGCGCGTAAACGTACCATTCGTTGTCTTTGGGGGTCTGGCCCACGCGGAAGTATTTGAGATCGCGCTCGAGGGCGATGTTCGTCGCCTTAAACGCGTTGTTGATGTTGCCCGCGAGCTTGCCCTCAAAGCTGCCCGAGATGTTGTCGTACGAGCCCATCGGGTGCGCCGCGGAATCTACCACAACGTTGGTTGTGCAGGCGGCGAGAAACGCCGATCCCGCAACGAGTGCAAATGACAATAATTTTTTCATAGTATTTTGATTCTTGACCGAAGATTCCCTTGATTGCAACAAAAAAGGGCGTTATGCGATAATTTTGTTAAGCGGGTATTCCACGATGCCCTCGGCGCCGTTCGCCTTGAGCGTCGGGACGATTTCGCGCACGGTTTTTTCCTCGACGATCGTCTCGACCGCGACCCACGCGGGATCGGACAAAGGCGACACCGTCGGCTTGCGGAGCGCGGGCAGCGACGAAATGATTTTGCTCAAGTTCGCCTTCGGCAAGTTCAGCTTGAGCCCGACCTTCGACGCCGCGTCGAGCGCGGAGCGCAGAAGCATCGCGATATTCTCTATCTTCGCGCGCTTTTCGGGGTTCTCCCACGCCGCCTTGTTGGCGATAAGCTTCGTGTTCGTGTAAAGCATGGTGTCGACAATGCGCAGGTTGTTCGCCCGCAGCGACGATCCCGTCTCGGTGATGTCGGCGATGGCGTCGACAAGATCGGGCACTTTCACTTCGGTCGCGCCCCAAGAGAACTCGACCTGGGCGTTCACGCCGTTGTCGGCGAGATATTTTTTCGTCACGTTCACAAGCTCCGTCGCGATGCGCTTGCCCTCGAGGTCTTTCACCGTCTTTACGGGGGAGTCTTCCTTCACGCACAGCACCCAGCGCGACTTAAGCGCCGTCGCCTTGCTGTAGATAAGGTCGCATACCTCGACGACGTCGCTGCCGTTTTCGATAATCCAGTCGTAGCCAGTCAGCCCGCAGTCGAAAAAGCCCTGCTCCACGTAGCGGCTGATTTCCTGCGCGCGCACGAAGCGGCCGTCGAGCTCGGGGTCGTCGATAGACGGCTTATACGAGCGCGAACTCTTTGTTATCTTCCAGCCCGCTTTGCCGAAAAGCGCGATTGTCGATTCCTCAAGGCTGCCCTTGGGAAGCCCAAACATTAACAGTGGTGTGCTCACGATTTTTTCCTTCTTCTATAAAATAAATGGTGCGGGCAGACGGAATCGAACCGACATCACCAGTTTGGAAGACTGGGGTTTTACCACTAAACTATGCCCGCTTAAATAAGCCGCAAAATATTTTGAAAATTCCGCCCGAGGTCAAGTTTTTTCTAAAAAATTTCGCCCCCGCGCGGCAATCCGCCAACGGCTATATCTCGACAGTCTCCGACGGCTCGGGGATTATCACCGCGGTGTTCGGCGAACGGTCGATTATCTCGTACATAAACCACTCGCGCGACTCCATGCTGCCGTGTGTCAGCACAACGCAGCGCGGGTCTTTTTCCATGATGAACGCGAGCAAATGCTCCCTGTCGGCGTGCGACGTGAGGTCGAACTTGTCTATGCGGCAGTTGACATTCCCGACAAAAAACAAATCCCTAAACGGAAACTGCCCGCCCCTCGAGACTTTTTGAAGCCGCGCAGCGGGGGTGTCGGCGTCGGCGTATCCGACGAAGAAAATCGCGTTGGCGTGGTTGTCCATCATCGCGGCGGCGGCGAGATAGCTCGGCGTATGCTCGACCATCATTCCGCTTCCGAAAACATAGACGCCCTGCGTGTCGAAGTCGCGCCCGGGGACGATTTCGCCCCGATAGGGCTTGACGCCCTCCATGTGCTGCTTGCCGAACGAAAACGTGTTCGAGCGCTTCGCCCCGCGCGTGAAATATTCGGCGATGTCAAGCCCGAGCCCTCCCGCGAAAATCGGGACGTCGGGCATTTCGCCGCGCCGCTTTGCGCGCTGCAAAATGCAAAGTATCTCCTGCATTCTCCCGAGCGCGAACGCGGGGATAAGCACGCTTCCGCCGCCCTTGAGAACGTTCGAGACCGCCTCGGAAAACCGCGCCGCCTCGCTCTCGTAGGAGACTCCCTCGGGGCGCGCGTACGAGCCGCGCGTAGTCTCGACAACGAGGGTGTCGACCTTCCCCTCGGGCGGCACCGCGCCTTTCAGAAGCCCGGTCGAGTGGAAAGAAATGTCGCCCGAAAATAAAATTTTGCGCTTCTTGTGCTCGAACATCACGCTCGCCGCGCCGGGGATATGCCCCGCGGGGGTGAATGTTATGCCGATTCTCTCGCCCTCGACCTCGAAAACTTTTTCGTGGAAAAACGGCATCGCGAGCGTGCGCGGCTTTAGCGCGTCGATCGCGGCGGAGTCGAAGAGCGGATATTCTTTGATGTCGAATTCCTCGCGCTGCTTCGCCATCACCGAGCGCGAGTTGCGCAGCATTCGCGGCAGAAGCTCCGCGCTTTCGTCGGCGACGAGAATGTGCGCGTGGTTCTGCGTCCGCGCGAGCACCGGCAGCGCGCCGCAGTGGTCGAGATGCGTGTGCGTTATCGCGATAAAGTCGAGCGTCTCGGGCGTGATTTTCGAGAGGTTCGGCAGCGCCGAAAGCCCCATTCGCTTCGGGTGCAAGCCGCAATCGACAAGAATCTTGAACTTGCCAAGCTCGATAAGATGCCCGCTCGCGCCGACGTCGATTTCGCTGTTTAAATCCGTATAAAGCATATCAGCCGCCCGCCACGACGCGCATAATTTCGAGAACGTCGCCCCCGCGCAAAACGATTTCGGCAAAGCGCCCGTAAGCCATCGCCTCGCCGTTCAGCTCAACGACGCACCTGCGCGGATTCTCGCCCGCGCTCTCGAGAAATTCCCCGACGGTCGTTCCCTCGGGGACTTCGCAAACTTTGGAATTTACGGTAATGGTCATTGTCGAATTTCCGCGATTAAACCCGCGCGGCGAAAAAATTTCAAGCCGATTTATGCGCCGCCCGCGAGCTCGAACGACGAGAATTTGCCCGACGAAATATCGAACGCCGAAAGCGTCCCCGCGCGGAACTTCCCCGACGCCGCGGCTCTGACGACCGCCGACGCCGCGAGAACCCCCGAAAGATGCGCCGCCCCCGGGAAAATCGGCAGACCCGCCGCGCCCTCGGACTCCGACGGCGAAACGATGTCGTCGAAATAAAGCCCGTTCCCGAATAGAAAATTCTGCGCGACATATCCGCCCGCCGACGCGCAGACGCCGCGCATCGAGTTCGCGCGGAACACCCGCGCCGCGCAAAGGCGCGAGGAATAGGAATCGGTGGCGTCTATGCAAAAGTCGAAGCCCGCGATTTTCTCCGCGCAAGAGTCGCAAAATTTTTCCTCGAAATGCAAAACGCGAACGTCGGGGTTGAGCGCGGCTGCGTATTCCGCCGCGAGAGACGCCTTGGGCTTTCCAATGTCGGCGAAGCGGTATATCGTCTGCCTGTGGAGGTTGTGCGCCGAGACGGCGTCGGGGTCGAATATCGCCAAGACGCCCACGCCCGCGCCCGCCAAAATCGGCAGCGCCCCCGACCCCACTCCGCCCGCTCCCACGAGCGCGACTTTCGCCGCGGACAGCCGCCGTTGGCCGTCCGCGCCGAAGTCCTCGAGCGCGGTCTGCCGCGCGTATTTTTGAAAATCGGGCATACGGCGAAAAATTCCATTTGCCGCGCCGCGCGTTTGCAACAAAAAAATTTATGCGGTTGACTCCCGCCGCCGCGCGGGATTATGGTGCAGCCATGATGAAAAGCCGCATCGCATTTTGCCTGTTTGCACTCGCCGCGGGCCTCTGCGCGCCTTGCGCGCAAGGCGGGGCGCGGATCGCCGAAAACGGAACGCCGCTTGTGAAAATCGCAACGCCCGACTCGCCGACGGAGTCCGAGAGCTACGCAGCGAAAGACATCAAGCTTCACCTTGGCAAAATTTGCGGCGCGAAGTTCGAGATCGTCCGCGAAAGCGAACTCGCCGAGGGTATGCGGGCGATATACGTCGGGAACACAAAAAAGTCTCGCAAGGCGATCCCCGACTTCGACCCCAAAACCGCCCCGTTCGACTCTATTAGAATAAAGACCGACGGCGGCGACGTTTTCATAACCGGGCACAAGCGGCGCGGGACGATTTACGCCGCGTCCGAATTTCTCGAGGAGCATCTCGGCGTAAAGTGGTGGAACAAAGACAACTCTTTTATCCCCAAAAACCCGTCGCCGGAAATCGGGAAAATCGACAAGTTCTACGCGCCTCCGCTCGTCTACCGCCAGACAAACTACATTCCCTCGAGCTTTGATCTCAAATTCGCCGCGCATATGAAAAACGGGCAGCTGAACGGCGGCAAAAAGCTCGCGCGAGAGATCTCTCAAACCTACGCGGTGCCGTACCACTCGGCGTATAAAATTTTGCCGCCCGAAAAATATTTCGCCGAACACCCCGAGTGGTACGCGCTCGTTGACGGCAAGCGCGCCAAGGAGGACTCGCAGCTTTGCCTGACAAACAAGGAAATGCGCGCGGAATTTTTGAAAGTCGTGAGGGAAAAGCTCGCCCAAAACCCGACCGCGCGCTTTGCGCACATTTCGCAAAACGACCACCGCAACCCCTGCACTTGCGAGAACTGCAAGGCGTTCGAGGACGCCCACGGCGGCGTCCACTCCGCGACCATCGTGGACTTCGCAAACTACATCGCCGAAAACCTCGAGGGCGACTACCCCGAGCTCGCCGTCGTGACGTTCGCCTACGAATATTCCCGCAAGGCTCCGGCGGGCATAAAGCCGCGCAAAAACCTGTGGATAGAGCTTTGCTCGATAGAGTGCGACTTCGCCCACCCGCTCGAGACGGACACCGACTACGGCTTCTCAAAAGATATTAGAGAATGGTCAAAATTGACAAAAAATCTCACAATCTGGAACTACACAACCTGCTTTACAAACTTCATAATCCCCTACCCGAACGTGTATCTCATCGGCGGCGACATCAGGTTTTTCGTCAAGAACGGCGCGATAGGGCTCTTCGAGCAGGGAGACTCCTTTTGCTCCGTCGGCGACCTGATTGACCTTCGCCTCTGGGTGATGTCGAAGCTGATGTGGAACCCGAGTCTCGACGACCAAAAGCTCATCGGCGAATTTCTCGAGGGCTACTACGGCAAGGAAATCGCCCCGCTCTACCGCGAATATCTCGACGCCCTCGAAAACCGCGCGCGCTCGGTCAAATACGCGCAGGGCTGCTACTACATCGACACCCTCACATGGCTCGACGCCAAGACATACAGCAAGGCGTCGAAGATTATGGCGCAAGCCCTCGCGCTCGCGAAAAAGCTCGAGGCGGAAAACCCCAAGCAACACAAGGGGCTTGTCAGAAAAGTTTGGCGCGACAAAATATCGATAGACTATGTCGGGGTGATGTACCGCGTCCAGCTCGAGCGCGCCGCCGAACGCGAGGGCGTGAAAATCGAGCACCCCGCCGACGTCGAGGCCGGCGCGCGCGACTTGATAAACCGCTTCAAAAATTTTGGCGCAAACGGCACTGTGCCGTATATGAAGCGCGAAAAGTTCGAGTCTCTCTTCCCCGACTTTCTCTCTTTCGCCGCCGAGCAGAAAAAATACCTCGCCGCAGCGCCAAAGGCGCACAATCCGTCCGACCTTTTGGGGCTTTTCAAAGAGGGAACCTTCGCCGATTTTCAGGAGGACGCCATAGACATTTCAGGCAACGGCAGAGCCGGCGGCTGGGCGCAGATTCCGCCGCAATACGTCGCCGACCCCGCCGCGTCAAACGGCTGGGCGGCGCGCAACCACTATTGCAAGAGGTTTGAAATCCAGCTGCGCGACCGCCTGCTAAAGCTCAAATCGGCGAGCGGCGACGAGAACTCGAACAAGTTTAAAATTTACATTTTCGCGAAGTCGAAAAACGGCGTCCGCGCGGGAAAATTCCATTGGCTAAACTACAACGTCGTCGCGCGAAAGCGCCTCCAGCGCCTGCCCGCGCCCGAATTCCCAGCCTCGGAGGGCTACAAAATGGTCGAGCTTGGAACGCTCGAACACCCCGACATTCACGCCGCGCGCAAGGACGCCGTCTGCATGCAGTTCATGCTCTACACCGGGAAAAATCCCGATCTGCTCATCGACAGAATCGTTTTCGTCAGGCAGTAGGCGGAAAATTTAATCTTCGCGCGAGACGCTTTCGGCGCGCGCCGAGACTTTGCCGTCGGCGAAGCGGAGCGAGAACCCCTCGCCCGCTTTTATCGACGAAGCCGTGATCTGCGAGCCGTCCGCGCCCACCGCGACCGCGAAGCCGCGCCCGAGCGTGCTTTCAACTCCGAGGATTTCAAGCTGCTTTCCAAGCGCCTCCGCCCTGCCGCGCAAAATGCCGATTCTCTGAAGCGGCGAGACGGCAGCGAGTCTCTCGGAAAAGCCGGAAAGCCGCGCGGCTGCGCGCGCGACGCTTTCCGAGGCGCGCGATGAAAGCCGCGCGGAAAGCTCGTCGAGCCTTATCGCGCGCGACGCCATCAAATTCGACGGCGACGAAAGCCGCAAACGCTCCGCGCAGGAATCGAGCCTGCCCGCGAGCGACGAGAGCGCGAACTCCACCCTGCGCGAGACGCCCTCGAACGCCCCGCGCATTTGCGAGGACATCTCCACAAACGCGCTCGAAATGTATTCCGCCGCCGCGCTCGGAGTCTCGGCGCGAAGATCCGCGGCGAAGTCGCAAAGGGTAAAATCAATCTCGTGCCCGACGGCGGAAATCGTCGGAATGTCGCAGCCCGCGACGGCGCGCGCGACGATTTCCTCGTTGAAGCTCCACAAATCCTCGAGGCTTCCGCCGCCGCGCGTGAGCACGAGAACGTCGAAGCGCGAGCCGTCCTCAAAGCGGAAATTTTTCGCGAACTCGATTTGCGATGCTATTTCCGCCGCGGCCTCGGCGCCCTGCACGCGCGCGGGAAGCACCCAGATGTTTCCGCGCCAGCCGCGCCGCTTTAAAATTCGGTGAAAGTCGCGCATCGCCGCGCCCGTAGGCGAGGTGATCACCGCGACGTTTTTGGGCATCGCGGGAATTTTTTTCTTCGACGATTTGTCGAACAAGCCCTCTTTGGAAAGCTTATCTTTGAGAGCCTCGAAGCGCGCGGCAAGATCGCCCGAGCCGTCGGGAATCGCCGCGCGGACGATAATCTGATACGTCCCCTTCGGCTCGTAAATCGAGATTTCACCGAACGCGAAAATCTTCGCGCCGTCGCGCAGCGGGAACGATACCGACCGCGCGTTGCCCCTGAACAGCACCGCCGAAATCGAGGCGTCGGCGTCTTTGAGAGTAAAGTAGGAGTGCCCACTCGAATTGACGCGCAGGTTCGAGACCTCGCCCGAAATCCAGAGCTCGGGAATGGACGTTTTAAGCAGCATCTTGAAGCGCCGCGTAAACTCGCCCACGGTGAGAACCTCGTCACTCCTGCCCAGAAACGCCATTTTTGCCGCCCTTTAATTTATAGCCGTAGCGCTTTTCAAGCATTCTCGCGATCGCCGCGAGCGTGAACAAAATTCCCGAGCCGAGAAAAATTTTCGACAGCCCGCCCTCGAACACGCCCTCGCCAAAATAGACATACGCGGCTATCTGCACAAACTGTATCGGCAGCGACACCAAAACGTATTTCGCGAACGATACGTTCGCAAGCCCGAGCGCGTAGTTCTGCACCGTCAGCGGATTGCCGGGTATCATTCGCATGAGGAAAACAAACTCGTAGTGCGCCGACGGCGGAAAGTCGGGAATGTTGATTCCCTTCCGCGCGAAAATCCGCCTGATAATCATTCCGAATTTGCGCGAGATAAAATACGACGCGATTATGTTCGCAGCCACGCCCAGCCAGCAAACCGCGAGAACTTCGGGATAGGAGTATTCCGGCATTCTCGCCGAGGCGAGGAAAAACACGGGGCTTACAGGCAAAAAGAAAATCGGCAAAAGGAAAATCGCGAGCGCGTAGTACGCGAGCGGAACGCCCTCGAGCATTCCGACGCACTTGCGGAAATATCCGCTCGCGCCGACGATCGCCTCGGAGATGTCCTCGCGCGCGAGGAACGCGCCCCACAGCACAAGCGCGACCGCGCACGCCGCGAAAAACAGCGCGAATTTCAGTTTTCTTTTCCTTACGTAGTCCAGCATATTTCGGGAAAATTTAAGTCCAAAGCTCGCGCACGGGCGCGAATTTTTCGGAAAGTTTTATTATGTTGGCGAAGATGTCGCAGTCGGGGGAAAAGTCCGTCACCATTTTCACCATTGAAATTTTCTTGCCGTAAACCTCGGCGAGGCTCGCGAGCGCGTAGCCCTCCATGTCGACAAGCTCGCCGAACTTGCCGGCGTATTCGCGCTCCTCGGCGGTCGATACGATGCGGCTTGAGCTCACGAGCGTCTTGCCCGACCGCGCGAGCTTAAAGACGCGCTCGTTGTAGGGCTCGAGGCACGAAACGGACGAAATCTTGAAGCTCTCTCCGAGGCGGATTTTCCCGCGCCCCTTTCCCGCGCGGACAAGCCCCGCGGCGCCCACGTTCAGCGCCTCTCCGAACTTGAAATTTTCCGCCGCCCACGCGAACGCCGACGACGCCGCAACGAGCCCCATTCCGGTTATCACCACGACTTTCGTGCGGTTGCGCCACGCCTCGAACGGCTCGGCGCAAATTTTTTCAAACTTGTACTCCTTGATTTTTAGGGCGTGCGAGCACTCCCATGAAGTCGCGCAAAAGACAGCATTTAACATTTTTCAAGTTCCTCCAAAAGTTTTTCCCGCATCGGGGAGATGTCGAAAGAATATTCGTTGACGAAAGCGTAGATGTGCTTTTCGAGAACGTCGCGCTCGAGATACTGCGCGTAAGATTCCACATACGGATACGCCGCCTCGGGATTGGCGAAGGCGAACTTCAGGCTCTCGCGGATGAGCCCCTCGGCCTCCGCTTTTTTTTCGGCGAAATCGCGCCTTATGCAAATGCACCCGAGAGGAACGGGCAGCGACGTTTTCGCGCTCCAATGCGCGCCCAAATCTTCAGCCAATTCAAGCCCCATCGAGGCGTAGACAAACCTGCCCTCGTGAATGAGAACGCCCGCGGCAAACTCGCCGCGCGCCACCGCTTCGGCGATCGAGCGAAAGTGCATCGGCGCGAGCTTTAGATTTTTTCCGTACCTATATTTTAACAAAAGAGCCGCCGTCGTGTTTAGCCCGGGAACCGCGACGGGAAGCGACGGGTCGAAGCCGCCGCCGCGCGAGACGAGCACGGGCCCCGTCCCGACCCCGAGCGCCGCGCCCGCGTCGAGAAGCTCGTAGTCGGCGCGCGAGAGCAGATACTGCGCGAACGAAAGCTTCGTTATCGGATACTCGCGCCGCGCCGCCGCGAGGTTTAAATTTTCAATGTCGTCAAAGACAAATTCAAAATCCGACTCCACCAGTTTTTTGGCGAGCGCGTAATATGTGAACGTGTCGTTCGGGCAAGGCGTGATCGCGAATTTCATTTTGAAAATGTCCTTATCGTGCGGTAGAGGCCGTCGCGCTCGCGCGCGGCGAAGCCCGCGTTCTCGATGACGCGCCGCATATTTTCGGGCGTCGCGCGGTTGTCGATGCCCGCCGCGCGGACGACCATTTCGTCCATGAGAACGCCGCCCACGTCGTTCGCGCCGAAAAGCAGCGCGATTTCCGCCGACCGCAGCCCCTCGGTGAGCCAGCCCGACTGCACGTATTTTATGTTGTCGAGATATATCCTCGCGATCGCGAGCGTGCGCAAAAATTCGGGAGCGCCCACGCGCCCGACTTTGCCCTCAATCTCGGTGTTTTCGGGCGCGACGGGCCAGGCGATAAACGCCTTGAACACGCCCGTCTCGTCCTGCACGCGCCGCACTGTGTCGAAGTGGAGGACGCGCTCTGAAAGAGTCTCGCCGATGCCGAACGTCATCGTCGCGGACGACGCCATTTCGCACTTTGCGAGCGCGCGCATAACTTCTATCCACTCGCCGACTGTGCATTTGTTTCCGCAGACTTCAGCCCGCACGCGCGGCGAGAGAATGTCGGACGCACCCGGCGCGGAGTCCGCGCCCGCCGCCTTGAGCCGCTCGAGGCACTCCAAAATGGAAACGCCCGCCCCGCGCGCAAACCAGACGATCTCGGACGGCGAAAAAACGTGGAGCCACAAATTCGGGAACGCCGCCTTTATGCGGCGCAAAAGATTTTCCGCCCACTCGAGAGTGAAGTCCGGGTGAAGCCCGCCCTGAAGCATAATCTGCACGCCGCCGCGCTTCACGGCGTCGGCGCAGAGCGAAAAAATTTCGTCGTCGGAAAGCCTGAACGGCGCGACTCTCCCCGCCTTCGCGTGGTAGGCGCAAAACTTGCACCGCGCCATGCAGACGTTGGAATAGTTTATCATTCGGTTGACGATGTACCCGACCTCGTTAGACGGGTCGAGCGCCTTTCTGCGGGCGTTTGCGGCCTCCGCGAGATCGTGCAGCGGCGCGGAAAAAAGCTCCAGGCACTCGCCGCGCGAAATCCTCGCGCCGCTTTCGACTTTTTCAAGCAGGTTCATTTTCGAGAATTTTTTCCACCCTTTCAAACGCCTCGTCAAACTCCGATTCCGGAAGCTTGTACAAAAGCCCTTCGTAGTATTTAGAAAGCCGCTCTTCGGAAATCTCGCGGCCTTGCGAGAGCTTAAAACCGGCCGCGACGCGCGAAATTATCTCTTTTTTTTCCGCCGAAAATTTCGCGAGAGACTTTTCAAAATAATCTTCCGCCGCGGCGCGCGCCTTGGCGTAAACGTCGCGCCGCGCGACCGCGACCGCGTAAACCATTTTGACGCCCTCCGACTCTTTCCACATCGAGCCGAGATCGTATTTATACGGATAGCCCCCGCCGCAGAACGCGAGCGCGGAGTTGCCGATAAGAAGCGCGGCGTCGGCGCTTTCAAGCGGCGCGCGGCGAAGCGCGCGAATGTCGAGCCCGCAATTTTTTTTCGCCAGATACGAAAACGCCCGAACCGCCGTCCCCGTCTCGGACGTTATGAAAATCGAGCCGCCCTCAAGCTCGGAGAGCGGGCGCTTTGAGAAAATCTCGACCGACATAATTTCGCCCGCGCCCGCGATGCAAAATTGCGGGATAATTTCGTAGTCGCTCGCGATCTCTCCGTAAATCCAGCGCGAGACGAGGGAAATGTCGAGCGCCCGCTCTTTCGCGAGGGCGTTGAGGCGCGCGGGGCAATCCTCCACCGTTTCGAAATCGGAGCCCGCGCAGAACAGCGGAACGCTGTTTATATAAGAAATTTTCCCGATTTTAAACGGCATAGTTTGAATTGCATTTTACGGGCTCGAAGCCCGCGCCGATTATCGTCGAGCGCATAAATTCCTCGGTTCGCTCGCGCCGCGCCGCGCCCGCCGCGACGGCGACTTCCTCGCTCCAGTGCGTGCCCCCGACGTCGTCCGCGCCGAAGTTGAGAAGTATCTGCGCAAGCCTGTCGCCGAAGTGTGTTATCGGCACGCGGACATGCGGAAAATTGTCGAGCACAAGGCGCGAGAGCGCGCAAATTTTAAGGTCGTAAACGCCCGACGCCCTCGACGGAACGGAGCTCGCCCCGCGCCTGAACGGAAGCGGCACAAACGCCTTGAAGCCGCCGGTCTCGTCCTGAAGATCGCGCAGTTTAAAAAGGTGGTCTATGACGGACTCGGGCGTTTCGACATGCCCGTAAAGCATCGTCGCGTTCGTCTTAATTCCGCATTTATGGGCTGTGCGCATCGCGCCGAGCCACTCTTCGGCGGAAAGTTTGTTCGGGGAAATTTTCGCCCTTACGGCTTCGTCGAAAATCTCCGCGCCGCCGCCGGGAAGCGCGTCGGTGCCAGCCTCGACGAGATCGGCGTAAACGTCCTCGAGGCTTTTGCCCGAGATCCTCGACATTAAAACGCACTCCGAGACGGTGTATGTGACGGCGTTGAATTTCGGGTTCGCCGCCTTGACCGCCCGCACGACGTCGAGATAGTATTTATACGCAAGCTTCGAGTACATTCCGCCGATTATGTGGATTTCCTCCGCGCCCGCCTCGGCGAATTTTTTCGCGCGCTCATAGACGTCCTCGGGCTTTAGCAGATACGCGCCCTCCTGCCCCTCGCGCCTCGAGAACGAGCAAATCGGGCAAAGGACTTCGCAGATGTTGGAATATGTAATCGCCGCGTTGACGGCGTAATAGGCGCGGTTTCCGTGCAAGCCGCGGCGCAGCGAGTCGGCGCGCCGACCCAATTCGATCGGGCTCGCGCCCAAAAGCAAATCGAGAGCCTCTCCGCGCCCGATTCTCCTGCCCTTTTCTTCCGACACTTCCATTCGTATAAAGATGAAGCCGCCCGAGGTTTTGTCAACTTTCTTATGGGGCAATCGGACGGGCCGCCCGCGCCAATTTTGGTTTGCGATTTTTTCAAAATCTGAAATTTTAGGGCGCATGAATTTTATAAAAGCCGCCGTCAACTACGCGGAGCTTGTGAAGCTCGGGCATACGCTTTTCGCGCTGCCGTTCGCGCTCTCCGCGCTGTGCCTCGCGAAAATGTCGGGCTTTTCGTTCGGCGCGGAAAAGATTTTCTGGACGGTCGCGGCGTTCGCGGGGGCGAGAGCGGCGGCCATGGGCTTTAACAGAATCGTCGACCGCGAATTCGACGCGCTCAACCCGCGCACCAAAACGCGCCCGAGCGTGACGGGGAAAATCTCGATGCCAGAGGCGAAGCTTTTTACGGCGGTCTCTATCGCGGTTTTTATTTTTTCCGCGGCGATGATAAATTTTGCGTGCTTTGCGCTGTCGTTTCCGGCGCTCGCGGTTTTGCTCGGCTACTCCTACGCGAAAAGGTTCACCTGCGCGGCGCACTACATTGTGGGCGTCGCCCTCGGGCTCGCGCCCGCGGGGGCGTGGATCGCCGCGGCGGACTCTTTCGATCCGCGCATTCTCTCGCTGTCGTTCGCGCTTCTTTTTAACATCGCCGCGTTCGACCTCATCTACGCGCTCGACGACATGCAATTCGACCGCGCGCACAATCTGCATTCCATACCCGCGCGGTTTGGACGGGGGTTTTCGCTCGCGCTCGCGGCGGCGTCGTTCGCGGCGGCGGCGGGGTTTCTCATCTTGGCGGGAACGCTGTTCGGGCTGAACGCCGCGTATTACGCGTGTGTAGGGACTATCGCGCTGCTTTACGTTTTCGGAATTTTCGCGATTTTAAAATACGGCGGGCAAAAGACGCAGCTCGTGTTTTTTTACGAAAACGTTTCGGTGTCGATTTTGATATTTGCGGGCATTGCGGCAAACCTTTTTTGAGGCGATGAAAATTTCCGAAAACAGGCGCGCGGTTGTCGCGATAACGGGGGCTTCGGGGGCGACGATCGCCGTCAGGCTGATGCGCGATCTCGCGCTCTGCGGGGCGGAAGTTTTCTGCGTGGAAAGCGACGCGTCTAAAAAAACAACCGCCGCCGAAACGGGCTTTCCCGACGCCAAGTCCGCGCTCGAAAACCTCTCGCCCGAAGCCGCGGCGAACGCGCGGTTTTTTGGCGAGTCCGACTGGGACGCCCCGCCCGCGAGCGGCTCTTTTGAATTTTCCGCGATGGCGGTCGTGCCGTGCTCTATGAAAACGCTCGGAAAGCTCGCGCATTCTATCGCGGACAACCTCGTAGTGAGGGCGGCGGAAGTCGCGCTCAAGGAGCGCCGCAGGCTCGTCGTCTGCCCGCGCGAGACTCCGCTCGCGCTGACGCACATTCGCAATATGGAAACGCTTTGCCTCGCGGGAGCGGTAATTCTCCCGCCCGTAATTTCGTTTTACAACAAGCCCAAGACAGCCGCCGACGCCGCCGATTTCCTCGCCGCGCGCGTCGCGCTTTCGATGGGCTTTAAGCCCGAAGGATTCAAGGAGTGGGGACTGTGAAAACGCACTATAAAAATATCGGAGAGTTCATCGCCGAGCTCGAAAAATTCGGCGAGCTTAAGCGCTTCTCCGAGCCTGTATCGCCCGAGATTGAAATCTCAAAAATAACCGACGCCGAATCGAAAAAGCCGCACGGAGGCAAAGCCCTGCTTTTTGAAAACGTCGTCGACGGCGGAAAAAAATCTTTCCCGATAGCGACAAACCTTTTCGGGAGCGAAAAGCGAATGTCGATGGCTCTCGGCGTGCCAAGCTTCGCCGACGCCGAAAAAGCCGTCGCGGAGCTTGTCGAGACCGACCCCCCGCAGTCGCTCGCCGACCTCGCGCATCTTGCGAAAAAAATTCTGCCCCTCGCGCGGATAACCCCGAAGATCACGCGCGGAACGCCCCCCTGCCAAGAGGTCGTAAAGACCGGCGCCGACATCGACCTTTCCGAAATTCCCGTTCTCAAGTGCTGGCCGCACGACGGCGGGCGGTTTGTCACATTGCCGCTCGTTTTCACAAAATCGCTCGACGGCAAAAAGCGCAACCTCGGCATGTACAGGCTGCAAATTTTCGACGAAAAAACGACCGGCATGCACTGGCACGTCCACAAGGACGGCTCGCACTACTTCGGCGAATACAAGCGCGCGCGCAGGCGAATGCCCGTCGCCGTCGCGATAGGCGCCGACCCCGCGACGGTCTACGCCGCGACCGCCCCGATGCCGCGCGGCGTCGACGAGCTTTTGCTCGCGGGATTTTTCCGCAGGCGCGGCGTGCGAATGGCAAAGTGCCTGACGATCGACATGGAAGTCCCCGCCGACGCCGAGTTCGTCCTCGAGGGCTACGTCGAGCCCGACGAGCTCAGAACCGAGGGCCCGTTCGGCGACCACACCGGCTACTACTCCGCCGCCGACCTCTACCCCGTTTTCCACCTCACCGCTATCACGCGCAAAAAAAGCCCGATCTACTGCGCCACGCTCGTGGGCCCGCCGCCCATGGAGGACTGCTACATGGCGAAAGCGACCGAGCGCATATTCCTGCCGCTTCTGCGCTCGGTGATGCCCGAAATCAAAGACTACTTTCTGCCGTGGGAGGGCGTGTTCCACAACATAGCGGTTGTGTCGATTCGCAAGGAATTTCCCGCGCACGCGCAAAAGCTCGCGCAGGGTCTCTGGGGGCAGGGGCAGATGAGCTTCTGCAAGGCGGTCGTCGCGGTCGACGACGACCTCGACCCCTCCGATCTCGGCGCGGTCTGGGCGAAATTTCTCGACTCGTTCGACCCCAAGAGCGACGCGTTCATCGGCGAGGGCGTGCTCGACGTTCTCGACCACTCCGCCCCTCGGCCGCTGCGCGGCTCGAAAATAGGAATCGACCTTACAAAACGCCTGCCCTCGGAGGAGCCGAGAAAAATTTTCCCGCTCGAGCCGCACTCGATGGCGGACATCAAGGAATGCGAGGATTTCATAAAATCCAATATCCCGCAGGCGAAAGAAATAAAAATGACGGACGCGTTTTTCGCGGTGTCGGTCGAAAAGGGCGAGGCTCGCGGGCGCGACATTCTCGGCAAAATCGCCGCCTGCCCGAAGCTCTCGGGCTTCGCGCGCGCCGCCGCTATTTTCGACGGCGACGTCGGGCTCGGGTCGCCCTCGAAGCTCCTCTGGAAAATCTTCAACAACACCGACCCCGCCCGCGACATCGTCTTCGCCGAAAACGGGCTGACGCTCATCGACGCCTGCCGCAAAAACCGCGCCGACGGCTACGAGCGCGAATGGCCCGAAGATTTGTCGTTCGATAAATAATCTTGAAAACGGCGGAATTAGCCTGATAATTTGACAAGAAAATACAGCAAATCTTATGGATAAATTGGAAATCTACATAAAGCAAGCTGGCGAATGGTGCGATTACGCCGCGCAACTTATCAAAACCGCGTGGAGCCAGCCCTACGCGCCCGAAATGCTCGCCGCGGCGGGCGCGGCGCTGCTGCTTCTCATCGCCGTTCGCAAGATACGCAAGGCGCGCAAACCCGTAAAACTTTTCGACAACCGCGCGGGCGTGGTCGAGGTGTCGCGCAAGGCTCTCGACGAGCTCGTCCAAAGCGTCTGCTACAGCCTCGGCGCGCTCAACCGCCCCGACGTCACAATCGAAACGCGGCGCGGCAGGCTCTGCATGAGCGTCTCGCTCAAGCTCGAATCGGGGCAGAAGCTCACCGACGCGACAAGCGAAATCCAGACCGCGTTGACCTCGGCGTTCCGCGAACATCTCGGCGTGGAAAAGCTCGGGCGCATCGACGTAAAAGTGACGGGCTTCAAAGGGCTGATTTATAAGCCGACCACAAAATTTCTCCCGCCCGCGCCCGCCTCGCGCGACGGCGACGTGATCATCTCGGACGACGAACCGCTCTTCAACACCGGCGAAGAGCCCAAGAACCCGTAAAATGGCGGCTCTGTCCGACTCGCTGCGCGCGGCGGTCTTTTACGGAATTCTCGACACCGGATACGTCGCGCGCGAAAACTTGCGCGACAAATGCCGCGCCCTGATAGCTTCCGGCGCGAAAATTGTCCAGCTTCGCGCGAAGAAGCAAACCGACGCCGAGCGGCGCGAAATGGCGCTCGAACTTCTACCGCTTTTCAAGGCGGCGGGCGCGCCGTATTTTATAATAAACGACTCCCCCGCCCTCGCCGCCGAAATCTGCGCGCTCATTCCCAACGCGGGGCTCCACATCGGGCAGGACGACACTCCCCCGCTCGAGGCGCGGAAAATCATCGGCGAAAACAGGGTGCTTGGAATGTCGACGCACTCGCTCGAACAGGCGAAAAAAGCGGACGCGCTCGCGGACGTTCTCGACTATTTCGCCGTCGGCCCCGTTTACGCGACGAACACAAAGCCCGGGCGCCCCGCCGTCGGGCTCGGGCTCGTGCGGGCGGTCGCAGAGATGAAGCCGCGCCTGCCGTGGTTCGCGATCGGCGGAGTCAATATCAAGACCGCGCCCGACGTCGCACGCGCGGGGGCAGAAAGGATCGTCGCGGTCTCCGACGTTCTTCTCGCGCCCGACACCGCGGAGGCCGTAAAAAATCTGACAAAAGAATTTCAAAATAATAAAAGATAAAATCTATGAAAAAAACAGACAGCGCAATATTCACAAGGCGCTCAATACGCGCCTACGACCCGAAGAAAAAGCCGACCCGCGCCCAGCTGCGCGACCTTCTCGACGCCGCCATGCACGCGCCGAGCGCGATGAACAAGCAGCCGTGGGAATTTCTCGCCGCGACTTCCCCCGAGTCGATATCCGCGATAATGAACGCGCACCCGTATTGCGAATCGCTCGCCGAAGCGGGTGCGGCGATTGTCGTATGCGGCGATTTGCGCAAGCAGTTTTCGACGCCCGACGGCGGCTACTACGCCTACGACTGCTCGGCGGCGACGCAGAACATACTTTTGCGCGCCAAGGAGCTCGGCTTGGGGACGTGCTGGTGCGGGATCGCGCCCGAGAAAGAGCGCATGGAAGCGTTCCGCAAGGCGTTTAAAATGCCGAAGAATATCGAGCCTATGGCGCTCGTGATCGTCGGCACCCCCGCCGAAAATCCCAAACTCGACGCCCCTCGATACGCCGAGGAAAAAGTCCACTGGGAAACGTGGAAATAATCCCGCGCGGCGCATTCCGCCGGCCGCTCCGCAAAAACGCCTCTACAAAAAAATGCCTAATTTGGGCAGATTGCGACTAAACTTTTAGGAAAGAAAGAATATGGAAATTGTAAAATGCACACTAGAAAACCGCGTCGCATTTTTGGAAATGCGAAACTCCAAAAAGCTCAACTGTCTTGGCAGTGAATTGTGCGACGAGCTTATAAACGGCTTCCAGAGCCTCAAAAACGAGGATATTTTTGCTATTGTGATATGCGCCGAAAAGGGCTGCAAAGTCTGGAGCGCGGGTCACGACATAAAAGAGCTGCCCACCGACAGCAACGACCCCCTATCGTTCAATGTCGCCATGGAAAAGCTATTGCGCGAGGTTCAAAACGCGGTTGTGCCGGTGATTGCGCTCGTCGAGGGCTCCGTATGGGGCGGGGCGTGCGACTTGTGCACGGTTTGCGATATGATAGTCGCCTCCGACACGTCAACATTCGCGATTACGCCGGCAAAGATAGGCATACCCTACAACACGTCCGGAATTATGCACTTTGTAAACACAATGAGCCTGAACAAGGCGAAGGAAATGTTTTTTACCGCGTCGCCGATTTCGGCGCACGACGCGTATAACATGGGTTTTGTAAACTATATCGCAAGCGCGGATAAGATCCGCGAGGTTTTGGAGGAAAAAATACTCGGCAAAATGCGCAACAATTCGGTTTTGGCAATCAGCGCGATAAAGCGCCAATTCTCGCTTCTCACAAGGGCGACGGCCAACTTGCCGATGGAGGCATTTGAGAATATCCAAGACATTCGCCGCCTGGCATACCAAGACGGGGCGGATTACATCGAAGGCATCACCGCGTTTCTCGAAAAGCGCAAACCGATGTTCAAGGGCAAGGCGCGCGATCTGGACGCAATCCTCGAAAAAGACAAAAAAATCTAGCCGCGCAAACAAATACAAAAAAACGCCCCCAATTCATTTTTTGCCGGCGTTTTTTTTTGACCCCATAAAGAAATTTCCGCGCGGGCGCGCGGCGGGAAACAGCGCATAGCCGCTCCCTACTTCGCGCTTCTGCGATAAGCTGCAAATGCGAGAGCCAGCGCTCCAAAGAGCGCCGCATAAGTTGCGGGCTCCGGAATTTCGCTAAAGACAATCTGGAATTGATTTTCGGAAATTCCGCAATCCCATGCGCCCGAATAGGCTTCGCCGTTGATGGTAAAGAACAGGTTTGCGCCCGCCTCAAACAAATCCAAGCCCGATATGCGGGCGCCGTCGCCCCAGCTCATTACCACCAGAAGCGAAGTTTCGGAGGGGTCGAACGCGCCTTCAATGTTTACGCGCATAATTGCGCCGCTTTCAAACGCGAGCCCCGCGCCGCTTTCGGCTGAAAGCAAAGTCGAGCCCGCGGCGTCGGTGTTTATGACAAGATTGCCGCCGTCCGATATTGTTAGCGTCTTGCCGTCAACGACCTCAAGCGCCGCGCCCGCCTCAAGCGTTAGCGTCGCCCCGCCGGAAACGGAAGCGTCTGCCTCGGAGATTTTCGCGGCAGTCTCATACACGCCGATTGTTAGCGAGTCGCCCGCTGTTGCCATTGAAAAATTTTTAATCGCGCCGTCCGTAAAGATTGTATTTTTGTAGATGGGCGTTCCTGTCGCCTGTTCAAGATACGCGCCGCGCAAGTCTGCGCCGGTGAAGTTTGCGCCGTCCAAATCCGTCTCGGTGAAGTCCGCGCCCGTTAAGTTTGCGCCGGTGAAATTCACATTCGGCAAGTAACCAAAAGAGAAAAGCGCCCTCTTCATATTTTGGCCTGAAAAGTCCCAGCCGTCTGCATAGTTGTAGGAAAAAGCAATGCCGCCCAAATTTTTATCCTGATAGCTTTTTGTGGAATAGAGCTGCTCGGTGGTAAAGCCGAATTCGAGAGTTTTAGACAGATCCGCGCCCGTTATCGAGGCGTTTGTAAAATCCGCGTCCGCCAGTGTTGTCTCGAGAAGAAGCGCGCCGTTTAAATTTGACTCGGAGAAATCCGCGCCCGACAAGTTTGACGCCTCAAAACTGGATTCCTCCAAATTCTGGCCTGAAAAGTCCCAGCCGCTGAGGTCGTTGCCCCACAGGCTTACGCCGCGCAAATTTTTGTCCTGATAGCTTTTTGTGGAATAGAGCTGCTCTTTTGTGAAGCCTTTTTCGACAGTTTTCTGCAGGCGCGCATTGGTTATTATCGAGTTTGCGAAATTGGCGTCCTCCAATCTTGAAAAGCTAAAGACCGCCGATTCTAGATTCTGGCCTGAAAAGTCCCAGCCGCTGAGGTCGTTGCTTGCAATTTCGACATAGCTCAAATCTTTGTTTTGATAGTTCTTCGTGGAATAGAGCTGTTCTTTGGTAAATCCGCCCGAAGTGGTTTCCGACAGGCTCGCGCCTGTTATTACAGCATCGGTAAAATTGGCGCCGCCGAACGTCGCCTCGTCCGCCCAGAATTTTGTGAAGTTCGCCGAGGTTAAATTTGCGTTGTTAAAATGCGCCCCGACAGCAAACGCCTCCACCCAGCTTGAGTTTACAAGGCTTTGGCCTGAAAAGTCCCAGTATTTGAGGTATTGGCCGTCGTAGTTTTCGTTGTCTGCGAATGCGGCGAAAGCCGCTGAAATTATTATGGGAAAGAGAATTGTTTTTTTCATAATAAACTATCGTATTAACATTGTGCTTGCAAATAGAATATTTTGCGCCGCCGCAGTCAATAAAAAAGAGAAAAAGACCATTCGAATCAAATTCTGCTTGCGAAGCACATTTTTTAACCGCCCCCGCGCTTTGCTTGTTTTAAATAATATAACGCAGGCCGCATAATCCCCATTTTGACTGGCGACAAGAGTTTAAACCAAATGGAACGGGCAGGCTTTTTTGATTGCGGTTCATCAAGATATTTTGAGCGGATAAATTTGCAAAAATCGGAAATTTTTATTGACCTTTTAACGCGGTGAAGTAGCGTTATCGGCTTATTTCTTTTACAAGGAGAGGTGACGGAGTGGCCGAACGTGCTCGATTGGAAATCGAGTGTGCGCCAAAAGTGTACCGGGGGTTCGAATCCCCCCCTCTCCGTAGAGGGAATTTAATGCGAACCGGCGTTAAATTCCCTCTATTTTTTTGCCCGAAACCCGCTGTTTCAGCGGGTTGCCAGCCATTGAGCCGTTTAACACTTTCAAGTGATAAGCCCAAAATTCACAAGCGCGCCCGCCCCCAAAAACCGCTCAAAAACCCCAATTTTAACGCCAAAGTGTTAAACGCTTTTCAACTCCAAAAAGCGGAACATTTCCCCCACATTTTTATCTCTCCAGACGGTTAAAACCCCCGCCTACCCGCAAAAAATGTAAAAGGAACTGGCGCTATTCTGGTGGCACTTTGTATCGCGACAAATGGTTTGACGGAAAATGCCAAACGT
>Ga0310695_10000729_pt1 | contig 81331 bp, 69 predicted proteins | sample RumenRJG_04DNA_FD_203882 | JGI IMG/M metagenome (GOLD analysis project Ga0310695, IMG submission 203882) | Bovine rumen microbial communities from Lethbridge, Alberta, Canada - RJG_04 (v2) (version 2) | ecosystem: Host-associated > Mammals > Digestive system > Stomach > Rumen | place: Canada...
CATCTACCTCTTTTGCCGAATAACACGATACCACCAAGTCACCTATCTGCATGCCGCTTTGGAAGGCTCGAAGCACATTTTTACCACCAAACTGGAAATCTTCATAATCATTAAAGTCTTCTATATCGCCGTAATCATGCCATCCTATGCGGATGTAGCCATTATTCAAACAATCCGTTCTTGTAGGGTTATCGTAAGTTCCTCCAAGCGACACTTTCCATACAGTAGGATTGTCATTCATATCACTTAGTGTATCAGCATCAGCAGTTTCAGAGAGAATGGCTTGTTTGCAGAATGCCTTAAATACCCCATCCTGACGTTTGAATCCAATAACTCCGTTCTGGTTTTCTTTCGTAGGTCTTAATCCTTCTACGAAATCCGTATAGTCATAAGAGGGGTGGAATTGCACAAAGCCATAACGCTTATCGTTTTGAAGCTCTTCATCGCTTTTGACATTCAGAACCTTTTTGGCTATCTGCTTGGCCAGATAGGTCTTGCCTGTGCCTGGAGCGCCTGTAAGAATCATATTCTTATTTGTTTCCAGCAACTGAATGTATTTATCGATATTCGTTGTTTGCATCGTTTCGTCTCCTTCACCGCTTGGCTCTGTCCTGTCTGATGTAGAATCGCTTTCCTTCCAGATATCATTAAGAAATCTACCATACTCATGTATATCTCTCCCTTTTCTTTCTTTGATCAGAAACCTTTGTATATCAGCAATAGAGGCGTCTTGGGTATTACTCATACCCATTCTTTCACCAATCACCCTAAGTCTGTCTAGACTGTAATAAGGAATAATTGTTTCATTGGAATAAATAAAAGCGATTTTCCATTTGATCATTGGTGCTAATTCTATAGATTCAATAGCATCCAAATCTCCAGCAAAACCACTTTCAGCAGCCTTAATAACTGCTCGTTTTACGTTTTCAAACGCTTTTCTTGCAGTTTTCCCAAAAGATGAATTCCATGCATATTTCTTATCAGACATACGAGCCCTATCATCATTAGGTCTTGTATTATATTGATAAATCCCAAATTTAAATGAGGAATTACCACTGATTGAACCTAGTATTCTAGTTTTAATTTCAAGCCAATAGCAGAATGAATCTGAACGATTTAGGTTTGTGTACTCCTCTAGAGTCATATCTTTCAGCTTTTCTAATGGAAATCTCTCAAGAAATTCTTGATTTAATTTATGATGTTCTTTGTAATCCATATAGCTGTATTTTTAGTTGTTATTTCTATTTATTTCACTTATGCTGCGCCACCATAATGCAGACTGACGTAGTTATACACTGCATCACGATATTGCGTGATGTTTTCCTCACTATAACTTTCTGGGAGTTCTTGCCAAAGAATGTCACGAATCGTGATGATGATTGCCGCTTTTGTTTCTTGCTTGTCAAACGGATGATCCATTGTTGCCAACAGGGCCTTAATCTTCTCAAGCAGTTCTTTGGCAACAGTCTTCAACTTTTTGATATCATCTTTCGAAAGGTCATCTTTCATTAATACATCATACATGGAAAGCTGTTCGTCGTTTTCAAAACCTTCGCGGACATAACGCTTTTCTTCTTCTGTCAATTCATTAGACAGCTTCATCAGTTCTTCGAAAGTCTTTTCAATAGTGACACGATTCTGCTCATTGTTATAGTCATGTATAATCTGCTGGTACTTCTCGTAGAAGTTAATACGTGATGGATTCTGGGCTAACATCTGGGCGATACGCTCCTGAAGCAGTTCCTGAATATCTTTCATCAGCAGGTTCTTCTCGCGACTCTTGGCAAATTCGCGACGTAGCAGTTCAAAGTTAATGCCACTGATATCGAAACGTGTTGGGCCATCATCTGCAGCCGTGGTCGCTTCTATTTCCAGATGATCGTTCACTATCTGATTGATTGCTACACTCAGGTCAGTGATATCTGCATGTTGGCGTTTCTTCTGCAATTCTTTATAGATGGCCTCGATAGCATCCTTCTGCTGTTTCATGTCAGCAGTGATGTCCTCACGGTCGAGATATTTCCATAGCTTCAGCAGCGTAGTCGCATAAGTACAGTAGGTCTTGCGTATCTCTGCTGTTTCACACATCGCATTGGCAGCCTCCTTCAACAGGAACAACTTCATAAAGTTCTCGGCACGTATCAGTCTGTCCAATACAAAATCATGCTCCTGTAAGAATGCCGTTGCAGCAGCAATCGCTTCAAGAACGTGCTTAATCAGTTCTTCTTTGTTGACAGTCGGATCATTACCACCATTTCCTCCTGCAGGATTGGCTGTATAGTCTGCCAATGCCTGACGCAAGGCTTTCACAATACCGATATAGTCTATAATCAAACCGTTGGTCTTACCTTCTGCTACACGATTGGCACGGGCTATGGTTTGCATCAGTGTATGGGCTTTCATGGGCTTGTCGATGTAAAGACAAGAAAGCGTCTTTACGTCGAAACCAGTCAACCACATAGCGCAGACAAAGACCACGCGTAGTTTAGAGTCAGCATCCTTGAACTGCTTGTCCAATTCCTCTTTCTCCATACGCTCACGATGGGGTTTGATGTCCAAGTCCCACTTCTGGAAAGTCTGTATCTCGTTTTGTTCCTGCGATACCACCACTGCCATATCCGTCTCTCGCATCCACGCTAACTTGCGCTTCATCTCCTGCACTTCCTGTTGCGAGTCGCATTTCTCTATGGCTTGCTCCAATAGCTTGATTTCCCGTTGCCAATACTCTTGCACATAGTTATACATGCGGACACACGTCACCTTGTTATAACTGACGAACATCGCCTTGCCAGAAGTCCACAAGTCGCTATAGTGACGAACAAAATCCTGAGCTACCAAGCGCAGACGCTTCTTAGCTGTCAGCAGATGTACTTCTTTGGCGAATTCGCGTTCCAGTTTGGCCAGTTGCGAGGCATCCAGATCACCTGCCTGTTCCAATGCAGCAGCTATCTCTTCATTGATTTCCGGATTCTTCAGTTCCTGCAATTTCTCACCACGATTCTCGTAATAGAGTGGAACGGTAGCCTTATCCTCTACGGCCCGTTTGAAGTCGTAAATACTGACATAACCACCAAACGTGCGGGCTGTGATATTATCGTTCGACAGCAATGGTGTACCTGTGAAGCCGATACGATGGGCCGTTGGCAGGATGTGCATCAGGTTATCTGCAAAGATGCCATTCTGCGTACGGTGTGCCTCGTCGCTCATCACAATGATGTCGTGGTCAGGATAGATAGGCTCTGCATTGGCATCATTGAACTTCTGAATCAGCGAGAAAATGAACGAAGGGTTGCCCTTCAGCTTTGACTTCAAGTCCTCGCCACTGCTGGCAATGAACTTCTTGGCTTTCACATTGCCCAGCAGTCCACAGTTCTCGAAGGTATCACTAATCTGCTTGTTCAATTCGTCGCGGTCTGTCAGCACTAAGAACGTTGGCGAGCCTTCAAACTTACGGCGTATCTTCTGTGCCAAGAACAGCATCGAATAACTCTTGCCGCTACCTTGCGTATGCCAGAACACGCCCAGTTTTCCGTTCAGGTATTGCCGTTTACGATACATCTCCACTGCCTGGTTCACCCCTAAGTACTGGTGGTTGCGTGCCAGAATCTTGGCCGTCCTACCTCCAGAATGGTCATATAGGATAAAGTTCTCCAGCAGGTCGAGGAAGTTTTCCTTCTTGCAGATACCACGTAACATCGTTGGCAGTTCTATGCTGCCTGCCTCTTGCTCAGTCAGTCGTTTCCACTCATGGAAGAACTCCCACTTTGAGTCAATGGTTCCCACTCGTGCCTCCAATCCGTTACTGAACATGATGAAGGCATTGTGATAGAACAATTGGGGAATGGTATCGAGATAGTCACGATAGTTCTTGTTGAAGGCATCCACCACTTCCACATCGTGATTCTTCAGTTCCATAAACAGCAAAGGAATACCGTTCACGAAACCCACGATGTCAGCCCTACGACGATATAAGGCACCATGCACCTGCAACTCTCTGACACAAAGGAACTCGTTTTTGTCTGGTGAGACAAAGTCAATCACCTTGGCGCGTACCTCCTCCGTCTCGCCATCTGGCTTCACACGAGTCACAGGTATACCATCGCGAATCAGCTGATACTTCTGCTCGTTAATCTGCATCAGCGTCTGACTGCTCATGTGCTCCGTCATACGCTCCATGCACTCCTGCAACTGCTTATCTGTCAGCCAGGGGTTCAATTGCTTCAGGGCTTGTCCAAGATGGCGTGTCAGCAGCACTTTGTGGTAGTTCATGCGCCCCAACGTACCATTCTCGCCCAATGTCTCTTGGTCAAAAGCATAGACACTCGTCCAACCCAGTTCCTTTTCCATGAACTCGGCTGTACTCCGTTGTATCAGTTGGTCTTCGCTATAGTCCTTTGCCATAATCGTCAGATGTCTTTATTGATAATCCAGAGTCCGTTTTTTCTACTTCCTTCCCTGCTAATAACGCCTGCATCTTTTAGTCTTTTAATCATTTTTTCCGCTCCTCGCAGGCTGATTCCAATTTTCTCTGCCACATCAGCGGCTGTAGATGAAGGATTTGAGTTAAGCATAAGTAGTAGAGTCTTTTCATTTATACCGAACTTTATACCACACTTTATACCGAACTCTTTACCAAACTTTATACCGAACTCTTTGTCCGTAGGATTATTGTTAATAATAGGAAGTTCTTCCCCTTGATGTGCTTTCAGCGTTTTGTAGATCTCATTCAGCATGAAGTCAATGAACGGCCCGGACTGTCCTGCGTTAGTGCTGGCTGTGATGGCATCGTAGTATTGTTGTTGATTACTATATACCATGTTTTCTACTGGCAAATGTTCAAACAATGGATGCAGCTTGCCTAAGATGAGTGACTGCCATAGACGCCCTGTTCTGCCATTGCCGTCTATAAACGGATGGATAAACTCAAATTCAAAGTGGAACACACAACTGCGAATCAGCAGATGGTCTTTCGAATATTTCAGCCAATCAAAGAGGTCCCCCATCAGCATAGGCACACGATCGGCGGGAGGTGCTAAATGTACTAATCCTTTCTCGCCAAACACACCCACGCCCCCACGTCGATAATGACCAGGATTATCCACCAATGCCTGCATCATCACGCCATGCGCCTTTAGCAGGTCTTTCTCCTTAAAGGCATCTAGCGTGGGATATAACTCGTAGGTCTTGATAGCATTCTTCACCTCCTGAATCTCCTTGATAGGAGCCACTACGTTCTTACCATCAATGATGTCGCGTACCTGGTTTTCACTCAATGTGTTTCCTTCAATGGCCAGCGACGAGTGGATGGTCTTAATGCGATTTACTTTACGTAGTCGCAATCCATCTTCTTGCTCCAGACGGATAGCATAGCGTTCTATCTGTGCGGAAATCTCTGCTATCAAATTGATAGCCTCAGCACTTACAGTAAACGGTGGTATATACATATTTCGTTCTGTTTTTCTTTATTTGTTTATACTGCTATCTCGCCACTCATCAGCTTAGGCAGCAAGCGGTCGCGCGCTTCGGTGAGGAGGCGGATTTGAGATTGGAGAGAAATCATCTGTTTAAAAAATGGAATGCATTCTATATTGTATTTTTTATACAATTCTTTGTCGTAAACAAAAGAAAGAGACTCTAACTGTTTCCCACTTATATTTGGTTGAGCACTACTCGCACTAGATATTTGAATAATGTATTTTAATGAACTTTCTTGTTTGAAGAGACAATAAACGAAAGGTAAATCACTCTCATTAAGAAAAAACTTACCTACACGTTGATTAGTATACAAGCCATTTTCTACAATAATACCAATTTTACCAATCGTTGCGCCAGTCATTGCAATAACCAAGTCACCACTATTTAGTAAATATTGCTTTGCCTTAGAAGCAATATCAAATGAAACACAATCAAGTAACTCACTATTAACAAATGTACCAGTAATATCCTTTATCTTTACTACTGGGCAACCTGTTGATTGCCAATCTTTACTCTTAAAAGCATATCCAGATTTTATCTTTGCTATATCTCCAACTGTTTTCTTCTCCCACCCCTCTGGCACTCCATCGACAATCTTTGCGTTTTCGTGGCCAGGGAAGTGGAGGTCAACGAACCATTCTTTATAAAGTCGCTGCGCTGCTTCCTCCAATAGCTTTATCTGCTTCTGATAGTTCTCTATCAATGAGTCGTAGCGAGAGAGAATATTTGCAATTCGGCATTGTTCATCATATGAAGGACATGGAATTAATAATTGATTCACTCTCGTTATATAAATATGTTTAATTGCCGCACCTCCTGCGTCTGCAATCATTTTTGCTTGATACAATGGTGTAGATAGAAGGTAATACAAATAGGGAACTGACAATATATCTTTGTTTACTCTTAGTAGTGCAACAGATTGATTTATACAAACTCTTTCATCACCAACAATTGCGAGTCTTCCAAGAGTGCCATCTTTGGTAAGTAAAATATCACCTTTCTTAGGTCTACTTTTATCTGTTAAATCGTTATCAAAAGCTTCTTGCGAAGTATGTCTTGCAGTTTCAAAAACTATTCTACCATTATTAATATCTTTAGCGGTAACTTTCCAAGGCCCACTGAGAGTGTCTGGCATGGGATTAGTAAACCCATAAGTAATGAGTTCCAAACAATCATCCAGCTTCACTTTCTTCCACTCACTCATGCCTCGTCCTCCTTCTGTTTCTTCTTCAGTTCCAATTCAGCCACAGTGCGGTCAACTACTTCTTGCAGCTGGTAGGTGGCTACACCTAAAGGTTTCTGAATATCTTGTAATGACCACTCAACAATCGTTTTGTCTGTTGACTTGCATATTATCAGACCCACAGAAGGATTGTCACCATCACCACGCAACAACTTATCAGCAGCTGTAACATAGAAATTCAGTTTGCCTGCAAACTCTGGGATATACTTAACTGCTTTGAGTTCTATAATGACGTAACGATGCTGTGGTATGTGATAGAACACCAAATCGGGAAAGAAGGTCTGACCACCAGGCATCTGCAATTCCATTTGACGGCCTACGTAAGAGAAGCCTTTGCCCAACTCCAACAAGAATTGTGTGACATTGGCAACGAGCGCTTCTTCCAAGTCGTGCTCATCATATTTCTCTTTCATTGCGAGAAAATCGAAATGATAAGGGTCTTTCAGTATTTCTTTCGCCAACTGACTCTGAGGCAATGGTAAAGTCTGACTGAAATTGGTGACGGCAGAACCTTGTGAAAGAAAAAGTTTTGCTGCAATCTGGTCTTCCAGCCAACTACGACTCCATCCTTCTTCTATTGTCTTATTGATATAGAAGAGAGCCTCGTCGAGAGTAGCGCAATGACAGAAGATTTGGACATGATGAAACCAGGGAACTCTTCCAAACACTTCCGGCATTTCCAATTGGTCAGCAACTTGCTGACCTTTTTCTGTCGACTCAATTTGGTCAGCAACCTGCTGACTTTTTTCGTCTTCTAATTGGTCACCAAGTTGGTGACTTTTTGTAACTCTTTCAAAATAAAACGAGTACCAACGCTTCATATACTTTACATTGGTATCTGAAAAGCCAGTTTCATTTGGAAATGCCTGACGCATATCGAGGGCAAACTGTTTCACGACTCCTGCCCCCCATCGCTTTTCAGCTCGCAATGCCACCAAATCACGGCCAATGCTCCAATAGAATTCGAGCATATCGGTGTTGACACGAATAGACGCTTTTATCTGGCTTTGGCGAAAACGCGTTTTAACATCTGCCAGCCATTCAACATATTCTTTGTCAGCCAACATCCCGTCACGCACTACAAATGTCGGTTCCATTATGTCATCTTTCTGTTTCATTTCAGTTTCTCCCACGCTTTTTGAATCTCGTCCATTAAGGCGTTGGCTTCCTTGTTCAGCTGTGCCAGTTCTGAATGAATCTCGTTCATACGCTCATGGAAATCGACACCATCGTCTTCCTGCTCAGCTACGCCAACGTAAGCCCCAGGTGTCAGCGAGTAGTTCTTTTCCGCAATCTCCTGAATGGTGGCTATCTTGCAGAGACCAAGCACATCCTTGTATTCACCATCGCCAAATTTCTCTGTAAGCCATTCAAACTGGCGAGCCGTTTCAAGGGTGTCTTCAAGGTCGGCAATGAGGTCATTCTGCTCTGCCTCAATGCGTTTCTTGTCCTTGCGCAGGGCATTGGCTATAGCCTCTTTCGCTGCTACCTTCTGCTTGTCGAGTGCTTCCTGTGCTGATGCTACTGTCGTGTCACCAAGAACAGCCTTGTAATCGGAGAGCAACTGCTGGTACTTCTCTTTCTCACCACGATAGAGATGTACGATAGCTTGCAGGTTGCGCAGCTGCCACTCGGTCCACTCGTTGAGGGTGCGGTCAACAACAGTGTAGTAGTTGCGGGCATCGATGAAGAGTACCTTATCACGAATCTCTGTGTTCTTGTTGCGGTCAAAGAACCACAGCGAGCAAGGCAATGAGAGCGTATAGAAGAAGTTATTGCCCACGCTGACCATCACATCCACATCGCCTGTACGGACTAGTTTTTCACGGATATCGCGGTCTTTGTTGGCACTATCGGTTGCAGAGCTCGCCATCACGAAGCCTGCACGACCGTGTTCATTCAGGTAGGCATAGAAATAGCTAATCCACAGATAGTTGGCATTGCCAATCTCCTTGGTTTTAGCATTGACTCCAGGCAAACCAAAAGGCAGACGCCCTGCAGCTGAAGCAGATTCAGCCTTTACTTTATCGACATTAAACGGAGGATTGGCCATCACATAGTCACACTTACCTGCAAGGTTGTGGGCATCATGATAGAAGGAGTTGGCTTCGTCGCCAGAAACAATCTTGCCATTCAACCCATGCACGGCCATATTCATCAAACAGAGTTGGGCATTATATTCCACCTTCTCCTGTCCGAAGAAGGTCATGTTGGTGTTGGCATTCATGCCAGCTGCATTCACGAAGTCACCTGTCTGCACGAACATACCACCACTGCCACAGGCAGGATCGAGCATCACGCCCTGTTTGGGTTCCAACACGTTCACCAGCATCTTTACCAACGACTTTGGCGTAAAAAAGACGCCATCATCACTGGCTACTGCCTTGGCAAACTTGGAAAGAAAGTATTCGTAGATGCGTCCAATAACATCGCCACCCACTTCGTCAATGGTCTTGTTATTGAAGATACGCAAGAGTTCACGAAGCAAGTCGTCAGCAAAACTGGTGTAGGTCTTGGGGAGTACGCCTGTGAGTTGTTCACTCTGGTCTTCTACCAATTGCATGGCATTGTTCACAGCCTCACCCAAAGAATTAATATCGTGTCCGTCCTTACTCTTCAATCCTGCAGCGATGATATTGTCTGGCAGATTCACTAGATAGTCAAACTGGGCTTCTTTGGGGAGATAGAGTGCACTCTTGGCTGCGAAGTCGCTGGGTTCTACAGGTATCACCCTGCCACCTCGCATGGGGCGACTCTGCAATATCTCTGCCTCCACCATCTTATATCTACTATAAGCATAACGCAGGAATAGCAAGGCCAGCACAGGCATGCAATACTGGTTGCTGGTCAGCTTACTTCCCTGACGCAGTAAATCAGCTGATTCCCACAACTCTGCTTCGAGTTTTCGTATATTGATCATTGTTCTTTTTATTAGCAAAATATTATTCCTGACAGAGCTCGTTACATATGTGCCAGTACTTGAATGCAAAGATAGTTAATATCTTTGATATAAACAAATTTTTGAGCAGGAAATCACAGGAAAGCGCGGCAGTGCGGCAGTGCGGCAGCGCGGCATTAGGAATTTGACTTTGTCGAATAAGGAAATTTGTATAATGGAGGGAGTGAGGCATATATATCTATTTTAAATTATTATATATTATAATATATAATAATTATATATAATATAATAGTTCAGTTGCCGCGGCATCGATTTACCTAATGCCGCGCTGCCGCGGTGCCGCACTGCCGCGCACTCGAATGGAGCGATTTTAACATTTCAAAATAAATTGAAAATAAAATCCGAAAAAGCTTGTTTTGCTTGTGAATTATTTGTACCTTTGCATTGTCAAACTGAAAGTGGCAGAGATGCAAGATTAAGGATAAAAATTGCGAGGGTTAAATCTAGAAATTGCGCGCATTAAAAGTAGCAAGTTTTTCCTTTAATGGGCCCCATCAAAGCTAATTGAAAGTTGACAATGGAGAATCAATAATTTATTTACAAACTATTTAAAAACTAACTAGATTATGGCTATTAAGGTAATTGCACAACGACGTGAAGTAAAGCTTGGTAAGAACCCTGGAAAGAAGTTCGTGATGCGTCCCGACCTCTACATCCCCATCCAGGAGAAGAAGGTGTTCGCAGAGGCCTCGACCCACAGCGGTATCTCTGCAGGCGTGATCAAGGCGGCTTGGGATGCCGCAGGTGAAGTAATCCGCACGTGGGCCACTGAGGGTCACTCGGTACCCCTGCCCGGTCTGGGAACGATGCGTTTCAGTGTCCGCTCGAAGGCGGTGGCTGAGCTGGAGGACGTGAAGGCCAACCTGATTACTACCCGTCGCATCATCTTCACCCCCAACACGGACGTGAAGGACGAGCTGAAGAACACCGCTATCCAGATTACCTGTCTGGACGAGGACGGCAACGTTCTGAAGCGTGTCACCTCTGGCGACAGCGGCGAGATTGAGGACAATGAGAACGGATCTACGGGTGACGGAGAGAACGGATCTACGGAGAATGGCGGTAGCCAGAACCAGGGTGGTAACAGCAACACCGGTGGTGACAACGGAGGCAACTCAGGCGGTGGCGGCCTGGGACAGAACTAGGCGATGGAAGATGTAAGATGTCAGAAGTAAGATGTAGCTTATGAAGACGAATCGTATTGTTGAGGTAGCGGTGAAGGTGATAGTAGCCGCTCTCACAGCCTTCCTGACGGCCATCACAACCACGAGTTGTATGGGTCACGGACCGATTCCGATGTAAGATGGAAGAGGTAAGAAGTAAGAAATGGGACTGCCAATGTTGGCGGTCCCATTTTTCTTGTTTTTTTGCATAGTTTTGTTCGTTACTTGTCGTTTGCCATTTCTTTCGTTTTCCACTCCTTGGGTGTCATACCTACGATGGTCTTGAAGGTGCGGAAGAAGGAGATTTCGTTGGCGAATCCTGATTTAAGGTATACTTCGGTTAGTTTGATGTTGGGTTGGCGACGCATCAGTTGCTGGGCATAGGCAATGCGGTACTTGTTGATGAACGTGGAGAAGGAGCACTGTTCGGCCTGCTTGATGCTGTCGGAGACGTAGCGGCTATTGGTGCCCAACAGGGAGGCGATGTCCTGTAACTTGAGCTCGCTGTTGAGGTAGGGGCTCTGTTCGTCCATCAGTTGTCGGATGCGCGGTATGAGCAGATTCTCGGTGGGAGCCGGGGTGTTTTTCTTCTTTTGCTGTTGTTTTCTTCTTACCACGAGGAAGAGGCCCACCACAAGGATGATGGCTGGGACAAGCAGCCACCACCATGGGGAGACGTGGCTGGTAGCATCGGCAGTTGGAGTGCCTAAGGGGAACAGATAGACGGAAGCGTAGGGGGCGAAATTGGTGCCTTCACCATTCATGCCACCTGCCATCACCAAGTCGCCATTGGGCATCACCACGGGTGTGCAGCCTCCTGCATCGGGTAGGGGGTCTGTATAATATAAGGTAATAGGGGCGGGGCTCTTGGAATAATCTACGCAGAGCACATAGAAATGATAGGTGTTGTCGGCTCCTATGATATAGCCACGCTGAGCCTTGTGGTCTGCGACAAAGGGCGTGAAATATTTAATCTTGCCGTAGCGTCCTTTGGTTGGAATGGGACATTTGGTGGGAAACAAGGTGACGGAGGTGTCGCGAACTTGGGCGAGGGCAAACTGTCCCTTGGCATTGTCGATGGGCAAGAGGTATCTGAAGTCGCGCTTGTCCTCATCGCCTATCATGCAGTCGCGACTATAGGGCGGCATACCGGTTTCTGCGGGTTGCCATGTCTTGAACAAGGGAATGTGGATGGGGTCGCCCTTCAAGCGGTCGGCTACATCGCTATAGAGCGGTTCTCCGTGGATGCCGTGACCACTGATCATCAGCACATCATTATCGCTGGTGCGGAAAAGATAAGGACGGGTGCGTGCTACGGCAACCCCCTTGACGGGTGAGAACAGGTAGTGGCCATTGAAGTATTCAATGGTGTCGGTATGATACCAGTTGCCGGTGATGACCACGTGGCCGCTATCCACCTCTACGGCATTTCCCGCAGCTCGTTTTACTGCCAGACAGCTAAAGCCGTTGAAGGAATGGGTGGCAGGGTCGTACATCTCGACTTCGTAAGTCTGACCGATGCCAAGGTTTTTTTCGAAACCACCCGCCAACAACACCTTGCCATTTTTCAGGGGAAGGCAAAGACCGCCATTGTGGTTATAGACCATCTGCAGCTCGTGCCACTTTCCATCTTTATAGTATTCTGCGGTGCGTGTCAGTACGAAACCTGCGGTGTGACCACCCACCACGGTCAGTTCGCCGTTGGCAAGGAATACATTGTGACCATAACGGGCGATGTTAAGGTCAGGCAGTCGCTGCACTGCAATTTTTGTTAGTTTACAAGATTTTTGTTGGTTACCCTCCACAGTTGCATGCGCCAACAAGTGGATGCTGGCAAAGATGCTGACAAGCAACAGAGTTCGCGTTATGATTGCTAGTTTTGTTTTCATCTATGCAAAGGTAGGCAAAAAAGCAGCATCCAGCACTAACAATTCTTGTTTTTTACTAACAATTCTTGTTTTTTAAGTCGTTTGTCGAAGGAAAACGGGGATTCCGCCTGCAAAGATACAAATTTTTGGCATCTAATTTGGTTATTTGCTCGCTTATTCGTATCTTTGCAAAAATAACTAATTAAATCTATTCATATGAAAAAGGTATATAAGGCACACATCCTGTTTACGAAGGAGAAGAGTAAGTTTGAGGCTATTGAGAATGGTTACATCGCCGTGGAGAACGGTCGCGTGACGGGCGTATCGACAAATCTGAAGGATTTGGACTGCGACGGGATTGACGTGGTAGACTTCGGCAATAGACTGCTGATTCCGGCTATGAACGACATGCACGTGCATGCCCCACAGGTGCACAACCAGGGCGTGGCCATGGACTTGGAGCTTTTGCCGTGGTTGCAGAACTACACCTTCCCTGAGGAGATGAAATATGCCGACGTGCAGTATGCGGAGCGCATGTATCGCAGATTCATACACACGCAGTGGCTGTTTGGTACCATGCGTAGCGTGGTGTTCGGCACCATCCACACGGAGAGCACACGCAAGCTGATGAACCTCTACAAGGAGGCTGGCATGGGAGCGCTGGTGGGCAAGGTGGCGATGAACCGCAATTGTCCGGAAGGATTGAGCGAGGAGGTAGAGGCTGCCGTAGAGGGCAACGAACAGCTGATAGCTGAGTTTAACGATCCCGACGCACTGGTGCGCCCCATCATTACCCCAAGATTCGTGCCTTCGTGTACACCTGAACTGCTGAAAGCCTGCGGAGAGTTGGCTAAGAAATATCATTTGCCCGTGCAGTCGCACTTGTCGGAGAACACGTCGGAGATAGCGTGGGTGGCTGAACTGGAGAAGGAGAGCACCTGCTACGGCGATGCCTACAACCGCTACGGGCTGTTCGGACAGACACCAACCATCATGGCTCACTGCGTATGGACATCGGGCGAGGAACTGGAGCTGATGAAGCACAACAACGTAATGGTGGCCCACTGTCCTACGTCGAACTTCAACCTGTCGTCGGGGCTCGCACCCGTACGCTCGTTCCTGAACGAAGGACTGCGCGTAGGCTTGGGAAGCGACATCAGTGGCGGTCATGAGCTGAACATGTTGCGCATGATAGTCTATGCTATCCAGGTGAGTAAGATGCACTATCAGCACGACCACAGCAACAGGTTCCTGACGCTGTCGGAGGCCTTCTGGATTGCCACCAAGTCGGCAGGCTCGTTCTTCGGCAAGGTGGGCAGCTTCGAGCCAGGCTATGAGTTTGATGCGCTGGTGATTGACGATGCGGTGCTGTATCCTAACGAATACTCGCTGCAGGAACGCCTGGAGCGCTTTATCTATGTGGGCGACGACCGCCAGATTATACACCGATTCTGTCGTGGTGAGGTGGTTAGGGAACCCGTGGTATTCTAAATCGTAGTCATGCAGATAGAGCCGATAGCTTACTTTCATTCGCCATTTACGTCGAAGTTCGGCATTCCCAGGCAGAGCGGCATTGTGGGTGAACTGCGCGGGCGCATCAGCTTCGTGGGCGAATATGCCAATGGCGAGGCACTGCGCGGCATGGAGGGCTACGACTATCTGTGGCTGATATGGGGATTTTCGGAGAACGTGGAGGCGGAGAAGCACGCCACGGTAAGACCACCCCTGCTGGGTGGCAACGAGCGAGTGGGGGTGTGGGCTACACGATCGCCCTTCCGTCCGAACAATCTGGGACTGTCGTCAGTACGCATAGCCCATATCGATACGAAGACGCCCTATATCGACGTGTTGGGGGCCGACCTGATGGACGGCACCCCTATCTATGACATCAAACCCTACTTGCCCTACGTGGACAGTCATGCGGAGGCACGGGGCGGATTTACCGATGAGCATGGGTGGAGAGAGCTGAAGGTGGACATGCCCGATGCACTGCGAAACCTGTTCACCACGGAGGATGCCAAAGCCCTGGAACATGCGCTGGCACTGGACCCCAGACCGCACTATCACGACGACGAGACGCGCCTTTACGGTATGCCTTTCAAGGACTATGACATCAGTTTCTCGGTGGTGGACGGAGTGCTCCGTATCGAGAAATGGGTCAAGAAATCGGTAAATTTGAACAAATAATGTAGAAAAGTTTTGGAATAAGCGAAATTTTTCCTAAATTTGCGCCATCATTATTCATTAAAACCGGAATTCTATGGTGCAGAACGTGATACTTATTATCTTGATTGTGGCGCTGATAGCATGCGCAGTCAGCCTTTACATCGTTTCTTGCCAACTGGTCAAGGTTCGCAAGAACGACCGTATGAAGCGCGCCTTCCTCAACAATGTGGGTCGTGAAATCAGGGCTCCGCTGAAATCGGTTGTTGAATTGTCGAATGTGATTTCCAAAGACGACCTATACCTTTCGAAGAACGAAAAGCGAGATATTGCCGACCAATTGCAGTATAATGCCAACCTGATAGGCACCTTTATAGACGAGGTTTTGGTATTTACCGAAGCCGATACGACGGTGCGCCAGTTGAAGGAGGAGTTGTTCAGTCCGAACGGACTGTGCGTGCGCTGTCTGGAAGCCAATATGCACAGCATCTTCCATCGTCAGGCCGTGAAGCTGAACTTCAAGCGCGAATTGAGCGATGAGTTCTTTATGAAGAGCGACCGCCACATCGTGGAAGTGATTGTGAACAAGCTGATTCTGAACTCGTGTCGTTTCACGGAGGAAGGCTCCATCACGCTGGGCTGTAACACCAGCGAGCGGGACGGACAGATAGTCTTCTTCGTAGAGGATACTGGTGGGGGTATTCCTGAGAACCGCAAGAACAACCTCTATACCTGGTTTGATGACCCTGAGGACATGGCCGACGAGGCAGAGCTCGACTTGAGCATCTGTCAGCGACTGGCGCAGAAGATAGGAGGTGCCTTGGAATGGGACGAACTGTACGCCAAGGGCACGCGCATGCTGCTGATACTGCCCCTTAAGTAGTCTAGTCGTTCATCTCTTCATCCAACCGGTTGCGCCAGAGATACTTGCGTGTCTCATGCACGAGAATGCCACTCAGTGCCAGGATGGAAATCAGGTTGGGGATAGCCATCAAGGCATTCATGCAATCTGCAAAATTCCATACCATCTGAAGACTCATGATGCTGCCAATGAATACGGCAGCGATGTAGGCTATGCGGTAGGCAATGACCCATTGGTGACCTTTCAGATATTCTACGGCACGCTCGCCGTAATAACACCATCCCAATATGGTGGAGAAGGCAAAGGTGGCCAGTCCGAAGGTGAGCAGCGGTGTGCCGATAAATGGAATCTTGGCGAAAGCTTCCTTGGTGAGGGTGGAACCGCTCTCGAAAGTGATGTCGGGATAAGCCAGCACGCTGCTGACGATGACAATACCCGTGAGGGCGCAGATGACCACGGTGTCCCAGAAGGTGCCGGAGGATGACACCAAAGCCTGACGGACGGGGTTGCGCGTCTGGGCTGCAGCGGCTACGATAGGAGCAGAACCCATACCAGACTCATTGCTGAACAAGCCACGGGCAATACCGAAACGGGCTGCAGTCATCACGGTACAGCCAATGAATCCGCCTCCTGCAGCTTCAGGGGTGAAGGCCGCTTCGACAATCAGCTTGATGGCTGGCCATACATATTGGGCATTGACACCTATTATATATATACACCCCAAGACATAGACCAGTGCCATAAAAGGTACGAACATGCCACAGACGCGGGCAATGCTCTTGACGCCGCCTAAGACAACCGCTGCCGTGAGCAGACAGATGACCAGACCGGAAATGTAGGGAGACACCGTGTAAGCTTCGGAGGTGAGGGTAGAGATGGCGTTGGCTTGAACGGTACTGCCAATGCCAAACGAGGCAAAGGCGGTGAAGACGGCAAACAAAACGGCGAGCCAGCGCATGCGCAGACCTTTCTCCAAAGCATACATCGGGCCGCCAATCATCTTGCCCTGTGGGGTTACCTGACGATATTTGACGGCCAGAAGGCCTTCGGCATACTTGGTGGAAATGCCGAACACACCTGTCAGCCAACACCACAGCACGGCCCCCGGACCTCCTAGTGTGACGGCAGTAGCCACGCCAACGATGTTCCCTGTTCCTATAGTAGCGGCTAATGCGGTAGCCAAAGAAGCAAACTGTGATACGTCACCTTGTCCGTCAAGATCTTTTTTGAAAGACAGGCGGATGGCAGTGAAAATCTTACGTTGTGGGAAACGCAAAATAATGGTAAGGTATATATGTGTACCTAACAGGAGGATAATCATTGGCCATCCCCATAGCAGATTGCTGAAATCGCGGAAAAAGTCGTTTAATAGTTCCATTCTTGTGTGGTTATTTTCTTGTTATTCTTCCCATTTGATAAGGACATGGTCATAGCCCATTGCCTGCATCATGTGACGGAACTGGGCTTCGCCATTGACCTGGGCACTGTGGATGTTCTCACGCGTAAGACAGTGCTTCAGCATCTTCTTGTAGGCTTTGCGATACAACGCCTCACGAACGGCAGGCTTCCAGCGTCCGCTTTCGTGGAAACTCTTGGTGCGGGCCTCGTCGATGAAGTTGCGGTCCAGCAGACCAATCTTAGGCAGGGTGACCTCGATGCTGTCGCCCGAAGCTTTGATCCACTCGGGACCTGCCTGATGCATGTTGATGCCCAGCCGAACGGTGCCGTAGTAGATGCGCACCAAATGGTCGTCGGAGAAGATGCCTTTGCGCAGGGTGTCTACCATCACTTCGTCGGCAATCGACAGGAATTCCCATTCGCCAATGGCCTTGATGCTTTCTATCTGCTCAGGGGTGATGTTGATTTTCTGGTCGACATCCACGCTGACTTCGGTTTTCTTCACGGAAAAGATGAGCCAGATGCCCAGTATCAGAGCAAGGACGGCTACAGCGACGTACAGACTATATTTGATGTTCCACTTCATTGCTTTTCAATATTTGAGTTAATCAATTGCTGGATGCTGAGGTTCTTGCGGAAGGCAATGGTGATGTTCTCCTCCTGATAGCCCATCTGGGTGAGCATGGGTACCAGCACGCGGGTGGCATTCTCCTGTGCCGTCTGAATCAAGCCCATGTTGGGCACATTGTCCAGAATGGACTTGCGACCTTGTTGTTCGTAGTTGGTCAGCTCCTTATCGGTAAAATGCGAGCGGGTGAGTCCTACATATTCCTTAATCTCCTTTTGATTGATTTTCGAGCTGGTGAGCGTGATTTTCGGGTCGGGCAAGAGAATGGTAATCTTGTCGCCATGACGCTCAATGTTTTTCTCGGAGAAATCGGAGAAGTCGATATATGCTTTCAGCGTGGCATCCATCGGAATGGCTACCTTGCGTTCGCCCAAAGGCAAGGGAATGTCGAAATCCTTGCTGAGGAAATTGCCCTTTAGCCTGACCACATCGTCGTGGGTGACAATCTTGTGGATGTGGTATTCAGTGGTATAGAGCCTGGACGTCTTCTGAATCTGCATAATCAGCGAGGGTAACGTGTCGGTAACCACGGGTTCCGCTTCCTCGGTCTGTTCACTGCTACAGGAAGAGGCCATGCCGATGATGGCTAGAAATAATATAAAAGGTAAAATCTGCTTCATATTATTGTATTATTGCCTACAAAGATAATTAAAAAATATCAAAATGCACATAAAATGATAATTTTTTTGTTTTCCCATTAAACATTTTCACTTCTTGTACGTCATAATGATATTAAGGGTAAAACCAACACAATACTCAATATATAAAAAATTAATGAAACATCATAGTGATTTAGGTTAACATAGTGTTTTTTTTTAAAAAAAGCAAGCGTGCTTATCGTTTTGAGCGCTCCGTCGGATGACGGGGCGTTTCATTTTTATGCGAAATCCTTGTAGATTTCAAGGTTTTTTCGTAATTTTGTCCTCGAAACAAGAAACGATAGATATGAAACAGATTTCCATCATTGCCTTGGCATGTGTTGTGCTGACCCTGTTGTCGGCTTGCGGAGGCAAGAAAAAGAGTGAGGATATTATAGCCCCCAAGGTTGAAAAGGTAAAGCCGAAAGCTCCTGTTGCCATGCAGGAATATACGGACGAGCGCGATGTGGAATGGATAGGCAAGATTTATCATGTGGCCATTCATCGTCATGCTTCCGATTCGCTGCCAATGGTGAAGGACGAGATAGGACAGAAGTATAAAGACAATGTGTTCACCCTTGCCGTATCACGCAAGGATGGCTCCATCTTCTTCAGTCGTTCGTTTACCAAGAAGGCGTTGAATTCCTATCTGGACGATGACTTCCGTAACACGGGAATCTTTGAGGGATTGGTGTTCGACAAAGTGGATGGCGACTGGCTGGTGTTTGCAGCCAGCGTGGGACATCCGCAGACGGATGAATATATTCCCTTGGTTATCCGTTTGTCGAGAATGGGCGAGCTGGTCATCAAACGGGATGTACAGATGGATACCAGCAATGTAGACAACGAGAATATAGAAAACGAGGACGAAGTTTAATTCGTCCTCTTATTTTTTACATTCTATCACGTTGTACTTATTTGATACACTCCATGATGCTGTGCCAAGCGTCACTGAGTGCAGTCATGCGGGGGAAGATGAGATTGGCTCCCTCGTTGGTCAGCATCTCGTCGGGTAGGGGACCTGTGTTGACGGCAATGGTGAAGCATTGGGCTGCAACAGCTGCTCTGACACCCAAGGGTGCATTCTCCACCACCATCGCTTCCCAAGGATGGACGCCACATTTCTCCATACCTTTCAGATAAGGTTCGGGAGCGGGCTTTCCGTGTTTCACGTCGAAGGCTGTAACCATCAGGTCTTTGCTCACCAGACCCTGAAGGTCGCTTTCCAACTTGTCCAGCAGCACGTGTTGGGCACTGCCCGTCACAATGCAAATCTTCAGTCCGCAAGCCTTGATCTGCTCCATCAGTTGCTGGATGCCAGGCATCAGTTCGGCGGGTTTGCAGGCTGCAAACAACTCCGACTTGTGGGCATACATCTTCTGCGCCTCTTCTTCGCTGACCTCACGGCCCCATTGCTGTCGGGCGAGTTTTTGGATGGTTTCCACACCCCTCATACCCTCGTATTCGTAGGCTCCGCTGGGGGGCATCTCCAATCCGAAGTCGGCCATTGCCTGGCTCCATGAGCAGGAGTGGTTAGGCATGGAGTCGTAGATGACACCATCCATATCAAAAAGCACGGCTTTAGGGCAAAACCGCTCAAAACCGTGCTTCTCTATGTATTGCTTAATAGAATTTTTCACTTTTCACTAATCACTTTTCACTTTCGAGGCGCTCCTTGATAGCCTTTGACTCTGCCTCATAGCCGGGCTTCTCGAGCAGGGCAAACATGTTCTTCTTGTAAGCCTCTACACCAGGCTGGTTGAAGGGGTTCACCTCGAGCAGGTTGCCGCTGATGCCACAAGCAACCTCGAAGAAGTAGATGAGTTGGCCGATGTAGTATTCGTTCAGCTTGGGAACGCTGATGCGCATGTTGGGCACACCACCATCCACGTGAGCCAGACGAGTACCCAGCTCTGCCATCTTGTTCACCTCGTCTACGCGCTTGCCAGCGAGGAAGTTCAGACCGTCCAGATTCTCCTCATCCTCAGGGAAGAGCAACTTCTTCTCGGGCTCCTCGATGCTGATGACGGTCTCGAAGATGGTACGCTCGCCATCCTGAATCCACTGACCCATAGAGTGCAGGTCGGTAGTGAAATCAACGCTTGCGGGGAAGATGCCCTTCTTGTCCTTACCCTCTGACTCACCATAGAGCTGTTTCCACCACTCTGAGAAGAAGTGCAGCTTAGGCTGGTAGTTCACCATGATCTCAATCTTCTTGCCTTTGCCATAGAGGGCATTGCGAACGGCAGCATACTGAGCAGCAGGGTTCTCCTCGAAAGGTACGCTGGGAGCACAAGCCTTCTCCATGTCCTGAGCACCACCTACCAGTGCCTTAACGTCGAAACCAGCGCAAGCAATAGGCAGCAGACCTACAGGAGTGAGTACAGAGAAGCGACCACCTACGTTGTCGGGGATGATGAAGCTCTTGTAGCCTTCCTTGTCAGCGCAAGTACGAGCAGCACCACGCTTGGCATCCGTAACGGCAACAATCACCTTCTTGGCTTCCTCCTTACCACGCTGAGCCTCGCACTGCTTCTTCAGCAGACGGAAAGTCAGAGCAGTCTCAGTGGTAGTACCAGACTTGGAGATATTGATAACACCGAATTTCTTGCCTTTCAGGTATTCGGTCAACTCGAAGAGATAGTCCTCGCCGATGTTGTTACCAGCAAAGAGAATGATAGGATTCTTCTTGTCCTGAATCAGCCAGCCAAAAGAGTTGCTCAATGCCTCGATGACGGCACGGGCACCCAGATAGCTACCACCAATACCTGCAACAACTACAGCCTCGCAATTGTCGCGCAATACCTTGGCTGTTGCCTCAATCTCGTCGAGGAAGGCAGGAGTGATTTCTGTGGGCAGATGCAACCATCCTAAGAAGTCATTACCAGGGCATGTCCCGTTTTCCAAAGCCTGCTGAGCGGCCTTTACCTTAGGCTCGAAAGCCTTCACTGCGCCTGCCTCGAGGAAGCAAGCGGCCTTTGTGATGTCAAGTTTAATGTTGTTCATAATAATACGTTATAGTTTTGTCTTATCTAAATGAGTCTGTTAAGAGCTTAATCTCAATCTGTGGCGATATGCGCTCGTACAATATATTATATACGGCATCGAGAATGGGCATGTTGACATGACAGTGACGATTGATTTCCTTCATACACTTGGTGCCGAAATAGCCTTCAGCAATCATCTCCATCTCTATCTGTGCCGACTTCACGCTATAGCCCTTGCCAATCATCGTACCGAAGGTGCGGTTTCTTGAGAAGTTGCTGTAGCCTGTTACTAGCAAGTCGCCCAGATAGACACTGTCTGCAATGTTACGCTCGATAGGGTGTACCACTTTCAGGAATCGGGCCATCTCCTGTACAGCATTGGATATCAGCACAGCTTGGAAGTTGTCGCCAAACTTCAGACCGTTACAGATGCCGGCAGCAATGGCATAGACATTCTTCAGCACACTGGAATATTCAATGCCAATCACATCGGTTGATGTCTTGGTCTTGATGTATTCGCTGGTCAGTACATCAGCAAATGCCTCTGCTTTCTCGCGGTCTGCACACCCCACCGTTAGGTAGCTCAGTCGTTCCAAAGCTACTTCCTCAGCATGTGAAGGACCTCCAATGCACGCCAGATTCTCATAGGGCACATCGTAAACCTGATGGAAATATTCTGAGCATATCAGGTTCTCATCAGGAACGATACCTTTAATGGCTGTCACGATATACTTGTCGCGAAGACGCGTCTTCAGCTTCTTTAAGTGGCTCTTGAGGTAGGGTGATGGGGTGACGAACACCAATGTGTCGTATTGCTGAACTATCTTGTTCAGGTCTGACGAGAAATAAATCTCGTCAATGTTGAAGTGAACGCTCATGAGGTAGGCTGGGTTATGGCCCAGTCTTCTGAAATCCTCAATGCGGTCGTCTCTGCGCATATACCAGCCAATGTGGTGAGTGTGTCCCACCACGATTTTGGCTATTGCCGTTGCCCACGAACCTCCGCCAATGATGGCTATGCGTCCACAGTCGTACATCTTATTTACAATTTACAATTATTGCGCCTTCTCTATCCATGCGGCCACGTCGTCGACGGAGGGCTTTTGCATGTCGAGCTTGTATTTCTTGAAAATCTCGCCAATCTTCTGCTGCAGACCCTGGGGCTTCTCGTCCTTGATGTTGGTAATCAGGTTGAAACCAGCCTTGCGCAGTACGGGAACGATGTCCTCGGGAACACCAATCTCGGCCCACTCAGCTACAGACGACTGAGGAATCTTCTGCTCAGGTTTCATCTGTGGGAACAGCATCACCTCGCCAATAGCGAACTTACCTGTGAGCAGCATTACCAGACGGTCGATACCAATACCGATACCAAACGTAGGAGGCATACCGTACTGTAGGGCGCGCAGGAAATCGTGGTCGATGATCATTGCCTCGTCGTCGCCCTTGTCAGCAAGCTTCATCTGCTCGATGAAACGCTCCTCCTGATCGATAGGATCGTTGAGCTCAGAATAGGCGTTGGCCAGCTCCTTACCGTTGACCATCAGTTCGAAACGCTCAGTGAGGCCTGGCTTACTGCGGTGCATCTTGGTAAGTGGCGACATCTCAACAGGATAGTCGGTGATGAAGGTTGGCTGGATGAAAGTGCCCTCGCAGAACTCACCAAAGAGTTCGTCGATGAGTTTACCCTTACCCATGGTCTCGTCTACATCCATTCCCTTAGAGAGGCAGAACGCACGAATCTCGTCCTCGGTCTTGCCATCGCAATCGAAACCGGTCTTCTCCTTGATAGCATCGAGGATAGGTAGGCGACGGAATGGAGCCTTGAAGGAGATAACCTTACCATCAATCTCAACCTCGGGCTTGCCATTCACGGCAGTACAAATCTCCTCGAGCATCTTCTCGGTGAAGGTCATACCCCACAGCAGGTCCTTATAGCTGACATAAAGCTCCATGCAGGTGAACTCAGGGTTGTGGGTCTTGTCCATACCCTCGTTGCGGAAGTTCTTACCCATCTCGTAAACACCCTCGAAACCACCTACGATAAGGCGCTTCAGATAGAGCTCGGTGGCAATACGCATGTACATGTCCTGATTCAGGGCATTGAAGTGGGTGATGAATGGACGGGCTGATGCACCACCTGCAATGCTCTGCAGAATTGGTGTGTCAACCTCGGTATAACCAGCCTCGTCGAGAATGCGACGCATGGTGCGGATGATGGTGGCACGCTTCAGGAAGGTATCCTTCACGCCAGCGTTGACAATCAAGTCAACGTAGCGCTGACGATAGCGCAATTCAGGATCGTCGAATGCGTCATATACTTTGCCTTCTGCATCCGTCTTGACGACGGGCAGTGGCTTCAAACTCTTGCTTAGTACGGTCATTTCCATGACGTGAACGCTAATCTCGCCAGTCTTCGTGCGGAATACGAAACCTTTCACGCCAATGAAGTCGCCCAAATCGAGGAGCTTCTTGAAGACAATGTTATAAAGATCTTTGTTTTCGTCGGGACAGATGGCGTCACGCTGTACATATACCTGAATACGACCTTTGGAGTCCTGCAACTTGGCAAAGGCAGCCTTACCCATGATGCTCTTGCTCATGATTCGGCCTGCGATGCTTACCATACGGCTGTTCTCGGGGGTAGGCGTCTCGCGTACATCGTTGCCTTCCTCGTCTTTTCCTATAATGGGCAGGTCTTCAAAGTTCTCGATAATATCTGTGCTCCATGCATTTACGGGATATTCTGCTGCGGGGTAGGGGTTGATACCCATGTCACGCAACTGCTGCAGACTTTCGCGTCTGCCAATTTCTTGTTCACTGAGTTCTAAAACGTTCATTTCTTATTTATCTATATAAATTCTGTGCAAAGTTACAAAAATATTCTGATTCTTCCTTCCTTTTATGCTTTTTTTACTATTCCTCAACGAAAACAAAAGAAAAAATTTGGCAGATTGAAGAATATTGTATAACTTTGTCGCAAACTATAGTAAAACGCTACTATGATAATAGACAATATCAAAACACGGGTTGTTGCAGTGGATATTAATGTTGACAAGACGATTTGTGCCATCGTTGATGTCCGTGGAAATTTGATAGACACCTGTAATTTTGCAACTTCAGACTATCCTGACATTGGTAATTTTATAACTGTGCTATGTGACCATGTGATGGAGCTCACTGAGAGAAACGGTGGGTATGAGTCGATACGCTCAGTAGGTATAGCCTCGTCTAGTGGAAATGTTCGAACGGGATGTCTGGAAAATGCTCCGAATATGCCTTGGAAGGGTGTAGTGCCCTTGGCTGCCATGTTGCGCGACCGTTTGGGATTAGCCGTTGCGTTGGGCAATAATGCGCATGTGATGGCTCTGGCTGAGAATACGTTCGGTGCTGCTCATGGTATGCGTGACTTTGTGGTTATCTCGTTGGGCAGTGGTATGGGTAGTTGTTTCTTCAGCAATGGTACGGCTCATCTGGGAAATAATGGTTTTGCAGGTGAGATTGGCCATACGTGTGTAGAATATAAAGGTCGTCCGTGTGGTTGTGGAAAATTAGGTTGCTTGGAAGCCTATACAGCCACCAAGGGTATCCTGCGTACAGCTTCGGAGGTGATGGCTGAAAGTGACAAACCGTCGAAGATGAGACAGGTAGAGAAACTGACACCCCACATGATAGCGGAGTTCTGCGACCTGGGTGACGAATTGTCTATCGAGGTCTATCGTCGTACAGGCTATTGGTTGGGCGTAGGATTGGCAAACTATTGTTCAGTGTTGAACCCAGAGGCTGTCATCTTCACGGGTATTATCTCACGTGCAGGCAAATGGATTCTGGAACCTGCAAATGCAGCTTTTGAGGAACATGTATTCCATAATATACAAGGAAAGGTGAAGTTTGTTCTTTCTACCTTGGATGACCATGAGCGCAACCTTCTGGGGGCAAGCGTACTGGCTTGGGAGGTAAAGGAGTATTCATTGTTTAAGTAACTTGGAGCCTGAATAGATTATGACAAGTAGTGTGATAAAGACAAGAGTTGTAGGCATTGACATCGGGGTGAACGAAACCACTATCGCCATTGTTGACTTGCGAGGAGTAATCCTGGCACAAGATACTTTGAGGACCTCTGACTTTCCTTTGGTAAACAACTATGTTGAGGCTTTGAGCGAACGTATTGTCTTGATGGCAGAGGCAAACGGTGGCTATGAAATAGTGCGCTCTGTAGGTGTCAGTGCGCCCAGTGCCAACTTCCTGACGGGATGCATTGAGAATGCTGGCAATATGCCTTGGAAGGGTGTTGTCCCCCTGGCTGCTATGTTGCGCGATCGTGTAGGTTTGGCAGTTGCATTAGGTAACGATGCCCATGCTACGGCGATGGGTGAGTTTGTGTATGGCTCTGCCCATGGAATGGAAAATTTTATCGTGGTGTCTTTGGGGCACGGAGGCTTGGGTAGTTGTTTCTTCTCTGGTGGTCATCCTCATTTAGGTAGTGGTGGTTATGCTGGTGAACTGGGTCATACTTGTGTGGTTGATGGAGGGCGTCCTTGTACTTGTGGCAGAAAGGGCTGTCTGGAGGAATATGCTTCAGACCGTGGTATCGTAAAGACAGCTAAGGATATTATGGCAGAGACGGACGAACCGAGTTTGATGCGTGAGTTGCCTGAACTCACCCCTATGACCATTGGCGAGTGTTGCGATAAAGGCGACAAGTTAGCCAAGAAAGTCTATGAAGTAACAGGTCTCTATCTGGGCATGGGACTGGCTAACTATGCTTCGGTGATTAACCCAGAGGCAATCATCCTGACGGGTGAATTGACGGAGGCTGCCAAATGGTTCATGGAACCGTTGATGGCATCGTTCGATGAACATGTGTTCGGCAATATCCGTGGTAAGGTGAAGGTACAGGTCTCTGTGCTTGACAATCACGAACGAGATGTGTTGGGAGCCAGTGCACTGGCCTGGAATGTGAAGGAATACTCATTATTCTTATGAACGTAGAAAAGATTAAAGCAATTATAGATGCTAAGCCTAATTTGAGTACCGCCCTCGGGATGGAGTTTATCTCCACACCCGAGGACGATACCTGTATGGCTCGTATGAAAGTGGACGAGCGAAACCGACAACCGTTTGGATTTTTGAGTGGTGGTGCCTCGCTGGCTTTGGCAGAGAATTTGGCAGGAGTTGGTTCGTCGTCGCTGTGTCCCGGCTGTGCCTGTGTGGGCATTGAGGTTAGTGGCTCACATGTGAAAGCTGTCTCTGAGGGCGATACCGTTACTGCCTTTGGACGTATGCAGCATCAAGGCAAGAAGTTGCATGTGTGGCAGGTGGACATTAAGGATAGTGCTGGCGATTTGATATCAACCGTCAGGGTGACTAACTTTATTATTCGTCAGGGGAAATAATGAATAGTTTTGCATTGTTCCGACTACCGTACGAGAAGAAATGTACGCTGGTAGTGCAGACTTCGGACACACCGAAGGAACTATTGTCATGCAATGAGTTGACAGGGCAACAGGGTTTCGTGATGGCTCCTTTTGCCTCGTCGGCAGAACACCCTATCTTGTTGATCAGAGCGGATGAGGTTCTAGAAAACCTAGAAAATCTAGACGGTCTAGATCATCTAGCCAATCTAGACAGCCTGGAAACCCTGGCAACCACCCTCACCGCTGACTATCATCTGGACTTCGCCAACTTCCATTCCCATTTGCTGAATGGCGATTTTCAGAAGCTGGTGCTCTCACGCAGCATTTCAATCCAGCGTACTGGTGAGGAGACACCGCTACAGCTGTTTCAGCGTGCCTGTGATAATTATCCCAGAATGATGATTAGTCTGGTCTATACTCCACAGAGTGGATTGTGGCTTGTTTCCACTCCCGAAATATTGCTGTCGGGTAATGGCAGCGAGTGGCAGACCATCGCATTAGCGGGTACGATGAAATACGAGGATGACCTGCGCTGGAGCGATAAGAATATCCAGGAGCAGCGTTATGTTGCCACCTATATCACTCACCAACTCGAGCAGTTTACCCACGATTTCTCGGAAGAAGGTCCTCGTACGGCACGTGCTGGTCATCTGGCCCATCTTCGTAGCGATTTCCATTTCACTTTGCCTGATAATACATCCGTAGGAGCCTTGTTGCAGGCGCTTCATCCCACACCTGCCGTCTGCGGACTTCCCAAGCAGTCGTCTTTCCGTTTTATCCTACAGCATGAGCATCATGACCGTTCCTACTATAGTGGATTCATGGGTCCGCTGTTCTTGAACGGACAGACCAACCTCTTCGTCACCTTGCGATGCATGCAGCTCTTTGCCAATGGCTATCGCCTCTATGCTGGTGGAGGATTGTTGAAGGATAGTGTGGAAGAACTGGAGTGGCAGGAAACGGAAACGAAACTTGACACCATGCGCAGGATTCTAAAGACAGAGTAAGATAATAGACTACTCTGCCTTTAACCCATGATAATAGGCTTTGAATACCCGTTCGTCCTCTGCAGCATCGGTAAACACCTCGAGCAACAGAGGGCGATTGCTTTCTGTATGCATGAGCCATTCTATGCCCTGCTGCATCTCCTCCATGTTTTGGGCTTTCTGATAATCCACATGGTTCTGCATACAGATTCCTTCTGCTGAAGTCTTGTGCTGTGCGGCAACAAACTGATCGCGTGCAGCACTCTGTTCCAGCCCTTTCAGCATATTGAAAATGCCACCCTTTCCGTTGTTCATCAGCAAGATACGCAGATTTCCTCGCAGGTTCTGGTTCCACAGCGCATTCTGGTCATAGAAGAAACTGAGGTCACCAATCACGCAGAAAACGTTTTCGTCCGATACCAGCGAGAAACCCGCAGCTGTTGAAAGCGAACCCTCAATGCCATTCACGCCCCGATTGCAATATACGGGGTGCTTGGCGTAGATATTAGCCAAACGAATAGCGGTGCTATTGGCGTAGTGAACTGGCTCTAGGGGATTCGATTCCTCAAAACACTTTACCACAGCCATCTGCGAATAGTCAGGCTGATAGTTGTCGGCATGCTTGCGCACTTTTGCCAGCAATGCTTCCCATTTCTGAACGAAGGGGTGGGGTTGCTGTTCGAGCAAAAAGCGTATTTGGTCAGCTACCACATCTCCATCTCCCTGAATAACATTCGTCAGATTCATGAAGGTGTCGTTCAACTCGCCCGTCTCGTTAACAATCCACGTTTCCTTGGCCTTGCGCAGGAAATGCTTCAAACGCTTGCTGACAATGGAACCACCGGTGTACAGCACGAAGTCGGGCACATACTCATCATTGTCGCCAACCAGCATGACCGCCTCGTCGTAGCTAGGATTCATGGGCTGACCTGCAATCAGCATCGGACGCTTAGACTGCATGAACATTCGACACACGTGGCTTAACACATGGCCGGGGATATCTGCTGCTATAAACTCTATCTTCCGCTCCTCAGGCAATTTCTCTACGGTAAAGTTGAACAAAGGTTCCGTGATGGGCACATTGATATGTACAGGGCCATGCTTCACCATCAAGGCTTCGTTGACCAAGCGGTTGCAATACCAGCGTTGTTCCTCATTGAGAGGCTCAGGCAGTGAAACGGCCTTACGTACGAAACGACCCAAGGCATCAGGCTGGGGCAGTGTCTGTCCGTCCAACTGATCTATCCACTGTGGAGGACGATCGGCAGAGATAACCACCAAGGGCGCATGCTGATAGTAAGCCTCTGCCACAGCAGGAGCAAGATTCAACAAGGCCGTGCCACTGGTCACACAAACCACTACGGGCTGCTTCAGGCATTGACTCATGCCCAATGCATAGAAACCTGCCGAGCGCTCATCTGTCACAGGATAACACTGCATCTGCGGACACTCGTTCAGGTTGTGCACAATGGGTGCATTCCTACTTCCTGGACAAACTACAGCATGACGCACTCCCGATGCTACGAGCAACGATGTCAGTATATTAACCTGCTCCTTATCGCTATACATTATTATATATATATATATATTAATACTTAAACGACGAACCACCTACGAACTCACGCATAATACTCGTGGGAGGAATTTCCTTGTCGCTGATGGGCGTGAAGAAACGTATGAATTTCAGCAAGCGATGCGCTTCGCCATACTCAGGACAATTCCTGGGCACGCTGGTCAGGATAATCTCTGCATGGGTGCGAAGCACGGCAAATTCGATGTTCAGCGCTGAGTTGAACATCACATCCGCACTCTCTTGGAACGGGAATATCCACTGGTCCTCCGCCTCACACACATTCTTCCATTGGGCAATGGTTTGTTGGGCGGTATAGGCACCCTTGTTATAGTCGCGGATGATACGGCGCAGCAGTCGGTTGTCGCGAACGGGAATCCAGTTATGGTCGTCCAGTGATATGCTGGTCAGTGCCGAGATATAGATCTTGTATTTCAGTGCATCGTCTATCTTCTTGGTCAACAGCGGGTTCAGTGCATGGATACCCTCGATAATCAGCACGGTATCGTTCGACAACTTCAACTTCTTACCGTTCCATTCCCTCTTACCCGTCACAAAGTTATATTCAGGAATCTCCACGCGCTCGCCCTGCATCAGTCGCAGCAGATGTTCTTCCAACAGCGAATATTCCACCGTTTCTATGTTGTCGAAGTCATAATCACCATTGGGCAACTTGGGTGTATCTACGCGATTCACGAAATAATCGTCGGTAGAGAACGACATGGGGCGCAGTCCGCAGGCCAGCAGCTGGATGGACAGACGTTTGCAGAAGGTGGTCTTACCCGAACTCGAAGGTCCTGTTATCAAGACCATGCGCACAGGATTCTCCTTTCTGTGGAACCTGCGGTCTATTTCCTCGGCTATCTGCACAATCTTCTTTTCCTGCAAAGCCTCACTTACCTGAATGAGCTCAGAAGCATATCCACGCTGAATGGCTTTGTTCACATCACCCGCATTCGACAATCGCATGATGATGTCCCAGCGCGTTTTCTCTGCAAACATCTCGAAGGTCTTGGGTTGTTCCACCTTTTCTGCCAGTCGGGTGGGGTTGGTCCAGTCGGGCACGCGCAACAATAGTCCGTCCGCATAATGCTCCAGTCCGAACACCTTCAGATATCCCGCACTGGGCACCAACGGACCGTAATAGTAATCTACGGTGTCGCCCAATGTGTAATAATCGCTGTAAACCTGTCCACTGGTTTCCAGAAGCTTCACCTTGTCAGCAAACCCCCTGTCGGTAAACACGCGGATAGCCTCTTCTGTCGTAGCCTCCGTGCGACGGAAGGGCATGTCCATGTCTATGATTTCCTGCATGCGCTGGCGAATCTGGTCCACATCCTCATCCGTCAGCAGTTCGTTGTTCTTCTTCTTGAAGTTACAATAGTAGCCACGCGACAGCGAGTGCTCCACGAACAACTTCGAACCGGGAAACAAGTCCTGCGAAGCTTTGTAAAGCAGGAAGCTCAGACTTCTGACATACACACGATGGCCACTTCCTGCTCGGGCATCCAGAAATTCCACGTCGCGGTTCTGGTAAAGTCGGAACTTCAGTCCTTGCGACACGTTATTTACTTTTGCCGACACCACAGGGTAGGGCAGTTGTATCTCGTCTTGAAACTCCTGGTAAACGTCCAGCAACGAGGTTCCTTCAGGGAAACTCTTTGTCACGTTGTTGTTCTTGCAGCGTATCTGTAACATAGCGATAATGGTGTTATAGGGATATCTGCCTGCGAAATTACAAAAAAAGCGGGAGACCACCAAATTTTTGGTGGTTTCATTTTTTCTTCGTACCTTCGCAGGCATAAAACAATGTGATTATGGAAACAAGACAGTGGAAAGAGATTCGTAAGTTCGAAGAGATACGCTTCGAAGAGTATCATGGCATCGCAAAGATAACCATTGACAGGGCGCGTTATCGCAATGCATTCACGCCAAGGACAACGTTGGAGCTGAGTCAGGCGTTTGCGCTGTGTAGGGAGATGCAACAGATTCGCGTGGTGCTGTTGACGGGTGCTATGTCGGAGGTGCCTGAAGGTAAGAAACTGACGGACGTGAAGCATGCGTTCTGCTCGGGTGGCGACATGCATGTGAAGGGTCGTGGGGGCTACATTGACGAAGAGGGTGTGCCCCGCCTGAGTGTGCTGGACGTACAGATGCAGATTCGTCGTTTGCCCAAACCGGTGATTGCGATGGTGAATGGTTATGCCATTGGTGGCGGACATGTGCTACACTTGGTGTGCGACTTGACGATAGCCTCAGAAAACGCCATCTTCGGACAGACGGGTCCTAAGGTGGGCTCGTTTGATGCAGGTTTCGGTAGCAGCTATCTGGCTCGCATTGTGGGACAGAAGAAGGCGCGCGAGATTTGGTTTATGTGTCGCCAGTACTCGGCACAGGAGGCTGAGCGCATGGGTATGGTGAACAAGGTGGTGCCTCTGGAACAACTGGAGGACGAGTGCGTAAGTTGGGCAGAGGAGATGATGGAGCGGTCACCCATTGCCCTGCGTATGATTAAGGATGGACTGAATGCGGAGTTGGACGGACAGGCTGGTATCCAGCAGTTGGCTGGCGACGCCACGATGTTGTATTACTTCCTGGATGAAGCGCAGGAGGGTGGTAAGGCTTTCCTGGAAAAGCGCAAGCCCGACTTTGATAAATACCCGAAGATTCCATGAGAATTGAGATAGAAGAAAGGACGCTGCATTTTAAGCAGCCGGCAGGAACGAGTCGCGGCGTCTATACGGAGCGCAGGATATGGCTCGTCACGGTGACCGATGGTTCTGCTATCGGAATCGGTGAATGTGCCCCACTGCCCAAGTTGAGCTGTGACGATATCCCCAATTATGCGGAGGTGTTGCGACACTTCTGCGATGAGGTGGAAAGGACGGGCGAGATACCTTACGAGGCTCTGCGTGACTATCCCTCCATGTTGTTCGGACTGGAAACGGCATTTACTCATTTCAACACGCCTTTCAGCAGGGGTGAGGTAGGTATTCCCATCAACGGATTGGTGTGGATGGGTACGTTTGATGAGATGCGTGAGCGCATAGAACAGAAGTTGGAGCAGGGCTTCCGATGTGTGAAGTTGAAGATAGGAGCGATTGACTTTGATGCCGAGCTGGAACTGATCAAGCAGATTCGTGGACGCTTCTCACACCATGAGGTGGAACTGCGCGTAGATGCCAATGGTGCTTTCCGGTTCGACGAGGCGTTGTATAAGTTGGAACTGTTGTCGCAGTATGCCCTGCACTCGATAGAGCAACCCATCAAGGCTGGTCAGTGGGCGAATATGGCTGAGTTGTGCCGTGAGTCGCCTCTGCCTATCGCACTGGACGAGGAACTGATAGGTGTGAACGACCCAGAACAGAAGCGACAGATGCTGAATATCATCAAGCCCCGATACATCATACTGAAACCTTCGCTGCATGGTGGTATGATGGGCGTGAGAGAGTGGGTGGACATAGCGCGAGATATGGGCATCGGTTCGTGGATAACCTCAGCATTAGAGAGCAACATCGGACTGAATGCCATTGCCCAGTTGTGCAGTGACATCTATGGCGATGCGATTAAAATGCCGCAAGGTTTAGGTACTGGTCAGTTGTTTACCGATAATATTCCCATGCCTTTGGAGATACGGGGCGACCAACTTTGGAGAAGTGAACAGTGAATAGTTTTCTGGAAGAATGGAATAACGGATTGCCCTACGTGGAGGTGAAGACCAGCGGGAGTACCGGGGTGCCTAAACGGATGAGGGTGGAGAAGTGCAGAATGATGAATTCAGCACGCATCACATGTGACTTCCTGGGACTGAAGGCTGGCGATAGCGCCTTGCTCTGTATGTCGACCGATTATATTGCAGGGAAAATGATGGTGGTACGGGCGATAGAGCGTGGGTTGCAGCTGATAACGGTGGAACCGAGTGGGCATCCACTTGCCGGGCAGAAGGGATTGGCCCCCAGTATTGACTTTGCAGCGATGGTCCCGTTGCAGGTGTATAACTCGTTGCAGGTGCCTGAGGAACGGGAACGTCTGCGAAACATTCGCCACTTGATAATAGGAGGTGGTGCGATAGACGAGGGTTTGCAGGCAGCATTGAAGGACTTCCCGAATGCGGTGTGGAGCACTTATGGCATGACCGAGACCCTGTCGCACATAGCCCTGCGACGTCTGAATGGGGTGGATGCCACCGATTGGTATACCCCTTTCGAGGGGGTTACTCTGTCGCAGACGGAAGACGGTTGTCTGGTGATTGATGCACCTGCCGTGCATGATGGAAAGCTGATAACCAATGATATTGCAGCATTGCGGACGGATGGTTCATTCCGCATCTTAGGACGGAAGGATAATGTCATCTGCTCAGGAGGCATCAAGATACAGATGGAGGAAGTGGAACGACTGTTACGGCCCCATCTCACTATACCTTATATAATAACGCGCGCGAAAGACGAACGATTGGGCGAAATGGTGGTCCTGCTGATGGAAGGAGGAAATGCGGACGAGGTGAAGGCTGTGTGCGAAAAGGAGTTGCCTCGTTATTGGCAACCCCGACGTTTCATCGCACTTGACCATCTGCCTCTGACAGAGACAGGAAAACCCGCCCGTGCAGAAGCTGAGCGCATAGCAAATGAAAGTGGGGCTCATCCTCACGGATAAACCCCACCAATGGTTATTAGTAATTTAAATAGGTAGTAGTTTCTCGCTAATATTCTCGATAGAAGTCTAAAGCTTCCTTAATATCTTCTTCCGTAGCTGTCTGGTTGATGCGGATATCGCCGATACCTCCCAGCAGTGTGAAATTGATGTCTGTTCCCACATTCTTCTTATCGTGGTGCATCAGCTCTATCAGCTTGGGATAGTCGTCGCAGGTGATGGGCATGCGACCGTAATGTTCCTTGATAAAGGCAACGGTCTGGCGCATCTTGTCCTGCGGGAATCCTGTCTTGACGCAACAGAGGTAGAGTTCGACTACCAATCCGTAGGCAACAGCATAGCCATGCAGGATGGGCTTACGCTCCAGTGCCAGCGATTCAAAAGCATGTCCGGCGGTATGCCCTAGGTTAAGGGCCTTGCGGATGCCATGCTCCGTGGGGTCTTCGGTGACAATACGCTGCTTGACAGCAACGCTGTCGGCGAGCATGCGACCTAGTTGAACTAGAAATTCTAGATTGTCTAGACCGTCTAGGTGGTCTAGATTGAAGTTAAGCAGCTCTGCCCACATCTTTTCCTCGCTAATAAGCCCATGCTTCAGCATCTCGGCATAGCCAGAGAGGATATTCTCTTGGTCCATTGTCTGGAGGAAAATGGTGTCGAGGATGACGGAGTTGGCATTGTTGAAAACACCAATCTCGTTTTTCAGTCCTCCGAAGTTGATGCCTGTCTTGCCACCAACAGAGGCATCGACCATTGACAGAAGGGTGGTGGGAATGTTGATATAGGCCAGTCCGCGCTTGAACGTGGAAGCCGCGAATCCACCCAGATCGGTCACCATGCCTCCACCCAGATTGATGAGCAGTGAGTGGCGGGTGGCATCCATGCGCTGCAACTCTGCCCACACATGGCTCAACGTGTCGAGCGTCTTGTGGGTATCGGTAGCTCCGATGACGATGCACTGTGCCTCCTGCATGCAGTCGAAACCAGCAATGACAGGCAGACAGAGTTGATGCGTGGTCTCGTCGACCAGCACAAACAACTTGTCGTGCGGGCACTCTGCAATGGCATTTGACAACGCTTGTTGCAGGTCATTGGATATGATGACTTTCTGTCGGTCCATGATTTGCGGGTGCAAAATTAATTAAAAAAATCGAAATTAGTATATAAAATAGTGGAGAAATGTCGATTCTTCCCTAATTTTCTCTCCATTTTTTTAAACTTTTCCACAAGATACCCGTCTATATTGTCGTAATATGATTGAAAATGATGAAACGATTAACACTCTTTTTACTTTTGACGATGGTCGTCACGCTGGCAGTGGCTCAGCGCCATGTTACGGGTAACGTGATGGAAAGCGACACAAAGGAACCGATGGCACAGAGCAGTGTTCGGTTGTTGAAAATGGATAGCACATTCGTAGCAGGTGGACTGACGGACCTTGAGGGACGTTTTCGTGTGAAGGCTCCTGCTAATGGACGATATATCATCCAGATAACCAGTGTGGGATATAAGCCTTATACCAAGCATGTAACGGTGACAGCCGATAAAGATGTGGCACTGGGTAAGATTACCATGAGGCCCGATGCCGTGATGCTGGAGGGTGCAACGGTAACTGGAAATGCTGCCAAGGTAACGTTGAAGGCTGACACCTTTGTCTATAATGCTGCTGCATTCCGTACACCTGAGGGCTCGGTGGTGGAGGAACTGGTAAAACGACTACCAGGTGCCCAGGTGGATGATGACGGCAAGATAACCATCAATGGTAAGGAAGTAAAGAAGATTATGGTGGATGGTAAGGAATTCATGGTGGGTGATACGAAGACTGCCATGAAGAATCTGCCCTCCAGTATCGTGGATCGCGTGAAGGCTTACGACCAGAAGAGCGACATGGCTCGTATCAGCGGTGTGGACGATGGAGAAGAGGAAACCGTACTTGACTTCGGTATCAAACCCGGTATGAACAAGGGTATCTTGCTGAACGCCGATTTGGCTGCTGGTACACACGACCGTTATTTTGGACGTGTCATGTTTGGATGGATGAAGGATGACCTGAAAGTGTTTTTGATGGGTAATGCCAACAATGTGAACGACATGGGTTTCTCTCCTGGTGGCGGTGGTCGCTGGGGTGCCGGTCGTCAAGGCTTAGTTGCTCCCAAGGTGATGGGTGTGAACATGAACTATGAGAAGAAAAATAGGTTGAAGTTGGATGGAAGCATCCGATGGAACCATACGGATGGTGATGCGGTAGTGCGCCGTTCTACGGAGAACTTTATGACCAGTTCGGCTTCATCATTTGGCAATAGCAACAGCAAGAACATGACTCGTGCGAACAGTTGGGATGCCCGAATGCGTATAGAATGGACACCCGACTCTGTGTGGAACATCATGTTCCGTCCACAGTTCCGCTATAACTCGAACGATGGTTTAAACAATAGTTCCAGTGCGACTTTTAGGGCTGACCCCTATAGCATGCCAGGTATTTCAGATCCGTTGACGCAGATTACTACACTGGTTGAAAGAGACTCCATCGTAAACAATACGAACAGAGAAAACAGTCTGTCGTACAGCGACTCGAAAACGGTGGGAGGTGTATTGCAGATAAACCGAAGACTGAACAGTAACGGTCGTAATATCACCCTGCGCCTTGGTGCCAACTACAGTGAGGGTAATAGCCAATCGATGTCAAACAACTATGTGCAGTATTTCCTTGTGGACAGTACGAAGTCGCCCAGAGAATACATTGACTCGACATATAGGGCTAACCGTTATGCAGTGACGCCCACTAAGAACTGGGACTACAGTGTTCGTGCTACCTATAGCGAACCCATCTTCCGTCAGACTTATCTGCAGTTCAGTTATCAGTTCCAGTATAAATACACGAAGAGCGACCGTGTGACCTACGATTGGAGTAAGTTGGACTTGCCGTTCTTGTCTATCGAGCCACGCTATCGTGGATGGGATGACTATCTGTCATTGTTGGGAACGACGGTTCCTCCTACATTGTTGGAAGAAACGGTAAGCAAGGACCTGAGCCGATTCTCTGAATATCAGAACTATATTCACACAGCAGAGGTGATGCTGCGCGTGGTGCGTAAGGACTATAACTTCAATGTGGGTGTGCAGTTTATTCCCCAGAACTCTACGTTGACTTACCGTTACCTGAGTACGGACACCATCACGAAGAGAAGTGTTACGAACTGGTCGCCAACAGCCGATTTCCGTTGGAAGATATCCCAGGTTAGTCAGTTGCGCTTTACCTATCGTGCAAATACCAGTCAGCCTTCGATGACCGACTTGTTGGATATCACTGATGACTCGAACCCGCTGAACGTTCGTAAGGGTAATCCTGGGTTGAAACCATCGTTCACCCATAACATACGCCTGTTCTATAATAATTATTTCCAGAATCATCAGCGTAGCATCATGGCTCACGCGAACTTCTCGGCCACGAACAATGCGGTGTCGAACATGGTAACATATAACACTGTGACGGGTTCGCGTATTACACGTCCTGAGAATATCAACGGCAACTGGAACGCATTTGGTATGTTCATGTTCAATACTGCCATCGACTCAGCAGCCTACTTTAATGTGAATACCTTTACGACATTGCGTTATAACAATAGTGTTGGCTATGTCAGCGTGGATCGTAATGCAAGCTCAGAGAAGTCGACAACCCGTTCAACAACCATTAGTGAGCGTCTGTCTGGAAGCTATCGTAACCAGTGGTTTGAATTTGAACTGAATGGTTCGTTGGAGTATCTCCATGCCCGTAGCGAATTGCAAAGCAATAACAACCTGGATACGTGGACATTCTCATATGGTGCCAGTGTGATGCTGACGGCTCCTTGGGGAACTCAGATTTCGACGGGTATGAATATGAACAGTCGTCGTGGTTATAACGATGAGTCGATGAATACCAATGAGTTGATATGGAATGCGCAGATTTCTCAGTCGTTCCTGCGTAACAATGCGTTGACGCTGACATTCCAAATGTATGACATCCTGCATGAGCAGTCTACCTTCAGCCGTACCGTATCGGCTATGCAGCGTAGTGATACCGAATATAATGCCATTACCAATTATGCTATGTTGCACGTCATCTATCGCCTGAACCTGTTCGGTGGTAAGGCTGGACGTCAGGGCATGCGTGGTCCTGGAGGTCCTGGTGGCTTCGGTGGTCCTGGTGGTGGACGTGGAGGTCGCGGTGGCGGTGGCTTCGGCGGAGGAGGCTGGGGCGGCGGACGCCGTAATTTCTAACCTATAGAGATAAAAAAAACAGGGCGATTGCCCTGTTTTTTTGCTATGAGAAGAGGCTTAGGCTTCTTCTTTTCTGTTATCAATGTTGTCACCCTCAGTAGGTGCCATCTCTTCCTCAAAGTCGGTGATGCCAGCTTTGATAAGGATGTTGTACCACTGGATGAGTTTCTTGATGTGGCTGTTCTGTACACGGTCCTGATCCCATTCGGGCAGTACCTTGGTGAAATACTCGTGCAGCTCGGCAGGAGTGGCTTTTTTGAAATTAACGCTTGACTCCTTGCCTTTCTCCAAGTCACGCATAGAGGCCAGCACCTTCATCAAGGGCACATCCTTTGTTTCTGTGAACATGGCGATGTCTGCCAAGGAAGTGATGCGGTCTGAGCCAAAGGCTGGCATGCGCTTATGGGTTTCGTCCAATGCCTCAACAATAAGGCTGTTGCTAGCACGTGATACTAATTTGTAGAGCCCCGGTTTGCCCGAGATAGCTAAAATGGTCTGTTTCATAATTTTTCTATTATACTTTTTATTCTTTTATCTTTTCCAGAATGATGTCTATTTGTGCGTCAATGTCAGCAATGCCGTCATTGACAATTTCATAATCTGCCCGTTTTCTCACTTCTTCCTGTGACCACTGGCGTTGCATCCATTGCTCAACATTCTCGCGAGTGATACCATCCCGTTGCATGACACGCTGGATGCGTATTTCCAGAGGAGCTGTTACTACGATGACACGGTCGACCAACTTGTTGATGCCCGATTCATACAGAATGGCGCTCTCCATCCATTGCATACCGCTATCCATGAAGTCCTGGAATACGGCAGGGTGGACAATATGGTCAATGGCCAGGGCATTGCTCTCACTGGCTAACAGGAAACGTGCTACTGCCACCTTGTTGAGTGATTCGCCAATGTAGGTATCTTCACCAATCAATTGAGTCAGTTGTCTTCGGATGCTATTGGAGGTTCGAATCAAGCGTTTAGCTGCGCTATCGCAATCGTACACCTCAAAGCCTTGTGTCTTCAATCGCTGGCATATATAGCTCTTTCCGGAGCCGATGCCTCCTGTAATGCCAATCTTCATTCTTCTTCTATGAGATAGTCTACCTGTTGTACATTAAGTGTGGCACGACTGATGCCATGGGGTACGGTTTGCAGATAGATGTTACATTTATCAGAATGCTCCTGCATGATTTCCTGATAGTCGGCAATCACAGTGAAGTCTTCTGGACGTAGCGAACGGATGCGGTTTGCACCAGCCACGAAGTGGATTCTGGCTTTGGCAGGGAATGTTCGAAGCACCTTGCCTTCAGGCAGGTTGATACACTGGATGGGCACACCATCAATAGTCTCTTCGGTCAATACGTCGGTATAGAAAGCAATGGAGATACGCTCAGGGACAACCTTGACGTCATTTGGATGTGACAGCTTACAGTCGACAATCAAAGAATCGCTGAAATTGACGTAGTTGAGCGCTTCGGTATAAATCACCTGAATACTGTCGAGTTTCTGGCGGGAGGCATAGACGTCAATGCTGTCGGGGCTGTAGACAACTTGAGAAATGAAGTAGAGTTGGTCGGGAATGATACGACCTGCCCATCTGACAGGCACACGTTTATATTCACCGTTGTTATAGGAAAACTCTATATGCTCAGGCTTGATGGATATAATCTTCGAGGAGATGTCCAGTCTTTGCTCAATCATTCGTCTGGTATCACTGCTGGATACTTTTCCATGTCCATTGCCTCTGTCGTAGTTTCGGAAGTTGACCTTAATCGTTCCCAGGTGCTTGCTGTCCAACAGATAGGAGAGAATGATCCACCCCTTGTCTCTGACAGTAACACGTATGGAGTCGTCAGAGGCAGAGGTCAACATAACATTCCTAGGCACATTGGTTACATGTACAGGTATCTTGATTTCCTTCTCATAGGTGTCGTTAAGCGTCATGAAGAGCCAGAAAACACCAGAGAGCAGGACGAAAAACAAGAAAATCAGGAACTGCTTGTTCAAGTTGCTGAACAAGAATCTCCTGATCTTCCTATAAATGCTGATGGCACCTGACATGTACAATCCTGGTCTTACTTACCTTGCATAGGCGTGCTGGCTGTGTCTTTGAAAACATAGCCTTTGTCCACCTTGATGACTACACCTTCGGCAATCTTTACCTCGATGATTCCGTTGGCCAGGTCAATCTTCTTCACGGTGCCATAGATGCCACCGCCTGTAACAACCTGGGCGCCCTCTGTCAGCGTGTTCTGAAAATTCTGGATTTCCTTCTGACGCTTCTGCTGGGGACGAATCATAAAGAAGTACATGATAGCGAAGATAGCTACCATCATAATCAGGAAACTTGTCATGCTGCCACCGCCCTGTGCGGCCTGTGCAGCGAGGAATAATTGTGTCATATTGTTTGTCGTTTATTATTTATTATCTATTTATCTTCCATATGTTTCAGCAACTTACCTGTTGCAATGAGATGGCGGGCAATAGCATCCAACATACCATTGATATAGCCTGCACTGCGTGGGGTAGAGTAGAGCTTTGCAATCTCCACATACTCATTGATGCTGACATTGACAGGAATGCTGGGGAAGGTAAGCATCTCAGCAATGGCAATCTGCATGATGACGATGTCCATGTAGGCCAGACGCGAGAAATCCCAGTTGCGCGAAGTCTCACTCATATAGCGCTGATATTCGTCAGCATTCATAATGGTGGCACGGAACAACTTGCGGGCATAGTCCTTGTCTTCCAGATTGTCGTATTCTGGCAACAACTCCTGGTTAGACAGATTCTTTTCTTCAAAACGCTTGATGGTTTTTAGAACGAAGGTGTCAACCACCTCCTTGTCATCATTCCAATAAAGACTCTTTTCTTCCAGCAGAGCGTCTAGACTCTCGTTGTTCTGAATCAGCGTACGATACAGCTTGCGCCACAACTCACGGTCGTCCTCATAGCTGTCTTCTTTAGCGTCCATATATTCCTTATATATATCACTTTCCGTAATCTGCAGATACATCTTTCTCAGGAATTCGGGCTCGTCGTTCCAAGTCGTTTTCTGGTTTTCCATAAACTCGTTCAGCATCTTGTTGCTTTCCAACTGCATGGCAAAACGGTTAAAGGCAAATTTCTGTGAGGGCATCTCAGTACCTTCACGCTTGGCACGCGACTGGGCTACTTCCAGATGTCTGCGCGACTCCTGGGTGATTCCTACTATCAAAGCCAACAGGTAATTGTAAAGGTCATAGGCTTTTGATAGACTAAATACCAGCTCTTTCTCAGCTGATTCTATGTTCTTGCTTCCATTCTGATAGTACGCATAGGTTAACTGCACTATCTTTGTTCTAATGAGTTCTCTATTAATCATAATTTCTTTCTAAAATAGCTATTTGATACTCTTATCAGGTGCAAAGGTACGAATAAGCGAGGAAAAAACCAAGATTTTCTTGTGTTTTTTCGAGCGGAAGTACTTAAGAACGCAGTTCAAAGGTACGAATAAGCGAGGAAAAAACCAAGATTTTCTTGTGTTTTTTCGAGCGGAAGTCTGAAAAAAGACACTCCATAACGGGGTGTCTTTACTCTTTTATTATTATTACCTTGTTTCTGTTGCTAATATTGTTAGCGATTCATGGCTAGTCTGAGCGTCAGGATGCGACGCACACTCTGGTTGATGCGTTCCTCGCTGATGGAACCATTCTTCACGGCATCCATGACGGCATCGAACGCCTCGGTGAAGTCACGGGGGCCCAGCACGATGTCCACACCGGCCTTGATGCTGCCCACAGCCGCCTCCCCACTGGTATAGTGCTGGGTGATAGCCCCCATTTCCATACCGTCGGTGATGATGATGTTCTTGTAGCCTAACTCACCGCGCAGCTTGTCTTGCAAGACGATGGATGACATCGTGGAGGGAATGGTAGAACCTGTTACATTAGGTACAGCGATGTGTGCAGTCATGATAAGTTGACAACCCCACTGTATGCCTGCACAGAAGGTTATCATCTCACAGTTCTTCATTTCCTCCCAAGTCTTCAGCGACTGTACATAGCCCGTGTGCGTATCGGCCGTTGTGTCACCATGACCAGGGAAGTGCTTGATGCAACCTGTAATACCCGCATCCTTCAGTCCCTGCAGGTAGTTTGTCACCATCGGTGCTGCCACCTCAGGCTTGTCGCTGAAGGCACGGGGACCGATGATGATGTTGTCCGGATTGGTGTTCACGTCAGCCACGGGAGCAAAGTCGATGTCGAAGTCGTATTTCTTCAGGTAGGTACCGATGGTGTTGCCACATTCGTAGGCATTCTTTGGGTCGCCCGTTTCACCGATAGACGCCATTGATGCGTATTTCTTGACGTTAAAGTTCGGATTATTGGCGATGCGTGACACCCTTCCACCTTCCTCGTCAATGCAGAGCAGCGGATGTCCTTTCAGCGATCGTATCTGCGGGATGATGGTGCCCAACTGTGCTTCGTTCTCAATGTTCCATGCATACAAGATGATGCCACCCACGGGGTACTCTTCATTGGTATTCCTCATTTTCATGGTTATCTCCTGATTCTTGAGGGCCGCCAAGTCGTCGTAGGTAGTCCATTCTATTGAGGGGTCAAGCGACTCAATGCGGATATAGAACATCTGTCCAATCTTTTCACGTAGCGTCATCTTTTGTAGTAGTGTTTCCACCTCGTCAGTTGGTGGCACTACTGGAGAGTCGCTGTTAGAACATGATGTCATTACAAAACCGTAGGTCATGATTACGGTCAGCATCCATAGCGTTTTCTGTTTCATTGTTTTGGGGATATGTTATTTATTTTGTGATTCTTGATAACCCGTTTTGGTTATAATCGAATGAGTGTTGAGCCTAATCGCCCTATCTGTACGGCATAGACACCCGGCTGCAGTCCGTCGAGGCTGACGGCACCGCCTGTTACCTGCGACTGGCGTACGATGGTTCCCGACAGGTTGTAGAGAGTGATCGCCGTTCCGTCTTCGGCACCATCGGCATAGAGTCGGCCGTCGGCAATGCGGAAGGTCATGCCCTGCGGCTGATGCTGACTCAGTTCGCTGATGGCTGTTGGCAATCCCAGCACATAGAGAATTCCCTTGTAGGCATTCAACTTGCCATGACCGGCACGGATGCCAGCTTTCTGGGTAAACTCGTCTGTATCGGTGCTATGCTCGATAATTTCCTTCACCTTGTCGATGGTCAGAGTGATGCCCTTGTCGTGGGCAGCCTGCAGCCACAGGGCAATGATGCCTGCAGCAATGGGCGTTGCCATCGACGTACCGTTGGATTTCACCCATCTGTAGCTTCGTGGGGTGGTCTGACCTTTAAACTGCTTCGAGAAATTCTGGTCGGCAATGACGTCGTTGAATTCATCGTCCATGAACGAGTTGCTGGCACTATAGATACAGTGACCAGGTGTTACCACGAAGGGATGCTGGTGGCCGGCATAGTCAATGCCATAGCTGGTGTATCTGGATATATTGCCTACCGTTTCCTTCGCATCAGTTGTTGGATTTTCACCTGGTTCGCTAACAATCAGATTGTTGGCGCTCCATGAACCCACGCTGATGGGGACACCAGTGGTGCAGAGGTCGCCTACGCTGACATCGGCAGATCCCTTGTCGAATCCCTCGGCGTCCTCAAACTCGCAGCCGCTATCGGAGTTGATCCATGCGCGTTGCTCTACGCTCTCGTCAGCCGTCATCTCGACGCCAAATCTGATGTCGCTGCTCATCATTAATCCAATCGCCTGAATGGTTGTGGTGGTCAGTGGACGAGTGTCTCCCTTCGGATCCTGTGTCTCGCCGATACCGTTTTTAACAGCCATCCCACCGCCCGAATTGTAATAACGGCTTTTGCCTTCACTGTCTTTCATCAGTTTCAGCAAGTCCTTGCTCAGCTCGTCCTTCTCAGCCTCCTCCCCTTCTTTGGATATGGCCGCCTGTGAATTGATGCCGTTCACAAGCTCATACGTATTCGTGGTGGCCACCTCCGTCTTCTTCTCAATGTCGTAGAGGAAGATTCTAATCTTGGTAGGCTTGTCAGTCAGCAGGTAGTTGATGAAACTGTATGAGTTGCCCCTGGATAACAACACCTTGAGCGGGTGGTCGGCATCTATCGTTTTGTGGACGTGACATCTTTCGCCTCCCTCGTTGCCTGAGGCAATGGTCATGATGTTGCCTCTGTCGCAGAAATACTTATATGCCAGCGATTCGGCACTGGTACCGTCGTGGGGCCCTACTGCCGTGTTCATGCTCATCGTCACTATCATGGGCTTGCCTGCCTTCTTGGCATATTCCTCCATGTAGTTCATTGCATTGATAACGTTGAGCACCTCTACGTTGGTAGTGCTTCCTTCGTATTTCTTATTTTGCTGTTCGTCGCCATATGTTTCGCTGAAGATGAGTTCAGCCTTAGGTGCTATACCGGCGAGACTGCCGCCCGCAATGCCCTTCACGTTGGGTTTCGGACTGGCTGCTGCACATCCGGCTACGTGTGTGCCATGAAATGTATTGGTCTGTTTCAGCTGCAAGGTGTCGAGTATCATTTCGGGTGTGTCGAAGAGCGAACCGTCCACTTCCTTGCCGTCAATCACCGCCTTCTTGCCCTTTCCCTCGGTATAGGTCATGCCGGACATATATACAGCTTTGATGCGCAGGTTGCCATTCTCGTCTTTGAAGACGGGGTGGGTGCAATCGAAACCGGAGTCAATGACTCCAATGATGACGCCATCGCCGTTGTAGGCCTGTGGAAGTTGCTCGCCCGTGCCGCTCTGCACCTCGTCGGTGTGTGTGGCCTGTCGCGACTTATCGAGTTTCAGCAGGGGTTTCGTACCTATCGCAATATTCGCCACCCCCTCCAGTTGGGCAATGTCAGTCAACTGCTCGGCTGTGGCAGCCACCATCAGCATGTGACCCATAGCCGCCTTCACTTCTGCGCCTTTTTCGGTTATCTGTGTGCTCACCTCGTCGGGGTCGGCATGCGCTTGAACGTTTACCATGAAAAGTCCGGGCTTCTGTTCTTCTGCCGCTGCAGCACGCCTTGTCTTAGCCTGCTGTACGTAGGCGCTCACCATCGGATCCAGTTTGTTTTGTGCCATCATACTGCCGCCGTCCATCAGCAGCAAAGCCAGCAAATACTTTATCGTTCTATTCATATTTAGATTGTTTTATATATCAGAAAACAAAATTTGTTCACATTTTGGAGACAAAGGTAAAGGATAATTTTAATAACACGTAAACGTTTCACAAAAAAAATGTTAACGAAAAGATATTTATGCTTTTGCTTTCAGTGCCATGATGTTAACATCAGATATGCCGCAAATCACCAAATTATTATTACGCGTGAAGAAAAAAAGGAAAAACTTTGGCTATTATCGAAAAAAAGTGTACCTTTGCACCCGCTTTTCGCATCGTGTGATGGTGAATTAAGCAAAATAACTTAATTTTAGAGTAACACATTTATTAATTATGAAAGAGATTAACGTAAGTGGTAAGAAGCGCACCGACGTAGGCAAGAAGGCCTCAAAGATGCTTCGCAAGGAGGGTATGATTCCCTGCAATCTGTATGGTGAGAAGAAGGGTGAGAATGGTCTGCCCGAGGCTTTTGCTTTCATGGCTCCTATGACTGAGCTCCGTAAGGCTGTTTACACTCCTCATGTATATGTAGTAAACCTGAACATTGACGGCACTGAACACAAGGCTATCATCAAGGAACTCCAGTTCCACCCAACATCTGATGCTTTGCTGCACGCTGATTTCTTCGAGATCAACGAGACCAAGCCTATCACCGTTGGTATTCCTGTTAACATCACTGGTCACGCTCAGGGTGTTCGCGATGGTGGTCGTCTGAACCTCTCTATCCGTAAGATCAATGTTACAGCTCCTTACAAGAACATTCCTGAGAAGCTGGATATCGACGTTACCGAGCTGCAGCTGGGTAAGGCTATCAAGGTTGGTTCACTGCACTTCGAGGGCTTGGAGATTGCTACTCCTAAGGAGGTTATCGTATGCTCTGTTAAGGCTACACGTGCTTCTCGTTCGGCTGCTGCTGAGGCTGCTGCCGCTGAGTAATTATGGACAAGTACTTGATTGTAGGCTTGGGTAATCCTGGCGATGAATACGCCGAGACCCGCCACAACACAGGATTTATGGTATTGGACGCTTTTGCTAAGGCGTCCAATATCGTTTTTGCCGATCGCCGTTATGGTTTCCTGGCAGAAACGACGCTGAAAGGTCGTAAAGTGTTCCTGTTAAAACCAACAACATACATGAACCTGAGTGGTAATGCTGTACGCTATTGGTTAAATCAGGAGAATATAGACCAAAGTCGTCTGCTTGTTATCAGTGACGATGTGGCTCTGCCTTTAGGTGCTTTCCGTCTGAAGGCAAGTGGTTCTAATGGCGGACATAACGGATTGGGACATATCCAGCAGCTTATCGGCCAGAATTATGCTCGTCTGCGAATGGGTATCGGCAACGATTATCCCATTGGTTCTCAGATAGACCATGTGTTGGGCCGTTTCTCCTCAGAGGAGAAGGAGCATCTGCAGCCCAGTATCGACTTGGCGGTTGACATCGTCAAGAGCTTTGTGTTGGCAGGCATTGACATCACAATGAACCAATATAACAAATTAGGCAAGACCCCTTTATGGCAGAAACAACAGAAGCAAGAGTAGACAAGTGGTTGTGGGCAGCTCGCATCTTCAAGACACGCTCAATAGCTGCTGATGCTATCAAAAATGGTCGTGTCACCATTCAAGGGATGAATGTTAAACCATCCCGAATGGTGAAGGTGGGCGAGGTGATCAGTGTTCGCAAACCGCCTGTAACGTATTCGTTTAAGATTCTGAAGACCATCGAGCAAAGGGTAGGGGCGAAGCTGTTGCCTGAGATTTATGAAAATGTGACTCCTGCCGACCAGTATGAATTGCTGGAGATGAACCGCATCAGTGGTTTTGTGAACCGTCAGCGTGGTACGGGTCGTCCCACAAAGAAAGACCGCCGTGCATTGGACGAATTTGTAGGTCCATCGCTGGAGGGGTATGGTGATTTCGACTTTGACTTTGACGACAGCGAAGATGATATTTGATATTCTTTTTATTATCCTGGGTGTAGCATTGGTGCTGTTTGGTGCCGATAAGCTGACGGAAGGTGCTGCGGCACTGGCCAGAAGGATGAATGTGCCCGAGATTATCATTGGTCTGACCATTGTGGCTGCAGGTACTTCAGCCCCTGAACTCTTTGTCAGTCTGGTGTCTGCCCTGAACGGAACACCCGATTTGGCTGTGGGCAATGTGGTTGGTTCGAACACGATGAACTGCATGCTCATTGTGGGTTGTGCAGCGATGGTTGCTCCTATGACCATCAGTCCATCGACAGTGAAGAAGGATATCCCTTTCTCTGTCGCTGCCTCTGTCCTGCTCATCTTACTGGCATTTAATAATTTCCTCGGACGTCTTGATGGTATTATCCTGTTGCTGGGCTTTGCGGTCTTCATGACTTATACGTTGATGCAGGCAAAGACGGGAAGTAGCGAAACCGTCAAGGAGACATCACCTATTTGGAAGAACATCCTTTTTATTGTCTTCGGACTGGCAGGCTTGGTCATTGGCAGTAATCTGTTTGTCGATTCAGCCTCCGATGTGGCATTGTCGCTGGGTATCAGTGAGGGCGTGGTAGGTCTGACCATCGTAGCCGGTGGAACATCGTTGCCAGAGTTGGCAACGAGTGTGGTGGCAGCGCGTAAAGGTCAGTCGGCAATTGCTATCGGAAATGTGATAGGCTCAAACGTCTTTAACATTCTGCTTATCTTAGGACTGACAGCAACCATCAGTCCGTTGGAAATAGAAGGCATCACCACCATTGACTTGGCAGTGATGCTCTTATCGGTAGTCCTGGTATGGCTGTTCTCCCGTACCCGTTATACGGTGGAGCGTTGGGAGGGTGCTTTACTCTTAGGACTTTATTTGGTATATGTAGGGTGGTTGATTACTTCACTGTAACAACCACCTTTTTCAAATCCTTATCGGCACTCGACGAACCTACCATCAGCTCGTATTTTCCTGGTACGACACGCATGGTGTTGGTCTTCTCGTCCCATCCCTCAAAGCTGTTGCGGGGCAAGTCGATATCTACCACTTTGCTTTCGCCAACCTCCACTTCTACTTGCTTGTAGGCTTTCAGAGTTTTCAGTGGACCCTGCTTGTCAGCCAAATTCCTAACATAAACCTGTACAGTTTCTACTCCTTTGCGAGCACCAGTATTCTTAACGGTCACACGTACCTTATTATTTTTATAGACGGGCTTTGAGATAGTAAAGGTGGTATAGCTCAGTCCGAAACCGAAGGGGAACAGTGCCTCGCCTGTATAATAGCGATAGGTACGGTTCTTCATCGTGTAATCCAGGAAGTCTGGCAATTCTTCGGTGCTCTTATAGAACGTGATGGGTAGTTTACCACTAGGATTGCTGTCACCCATAAGAACACCAGCTAATGCTGATCCACCCAGTTCTCCAGCATACCACCACTGGATGATGGCGTCGCAGGTCTCAAGTTCTGGAGTCAGTGCCATTGCAGAGCCAGAGCAGTTGACGAAGACAACCTTCTTGCCTGCCTTGTGGAGCATGGCCAGCATGTCGCGCTGTGCTTGAGGCAGTTCGATGCTGGTACGGTCGCCACCCTTGAAGCCGGGTTCGCTGACTTTCATTTCCTCACCTTCCAGACTGGGCGAGATGCCACCCACGAAGATAATGGTTTCTGCATTGCCAATCTGTGCCAACAGTTCCTGTTGGGTTGGGTTTACCTTCTTCTTGATGTCGAAGTTCAAGGCACCATACCCCGTTTCCTGCACGTAGTCTATCTGGATGCGATAGTGCTCGCCTGCCTTCACCTTCAGTTCTTTCTTGTCTCCCTGAATACGATGGCGCACCTTCCAGATGTCAACCAATGTGTCACTGTTCACAATCAATCGCATTTTGTCATCTGCACTGATGTCGAAGATGAGCGTTTCGTCTTCTGTGGGTTTGAAGATGCCATCCAGACGGGCAGAGAAATTCTCTAAGTTTACGCCAGGGGCAAAAACGGTGTTACCTCCATTACTCAAGTGAATGGGATCTTTGATGTGAACGGTGGTCACAGGCTCTCCCTTCATCTCGGTATTGTTCCAATAGATGGCTTGCATGCCCTGATATCCCAAGGGTCCCTGCACCTTGTCGAAACGGCTGATGAATGATTCGTTGCGGGTCAGTCCGCAGCCTTGGATATAGCGAACTTTGGCTGTGGGTGTCTGTGCTTTAAAAAATCTATTGATACCTTCCAGGGCGGTGATGGTACGGGTGGGGTAGCCCGAATAGTTGCCCCACATCATCACTGAGTCGTTAGCATTTGGTCCCATTACCACCAGTTCTGTGGGCTGCGATTGAGTCAATGGCAATACTCCATTGTTTTTCAGCAGTACGATGCTTTTCTGAGCCATATCCAACGCCAGCTTCTTATGTTCCTTCGAAGCGATGACGCTTTCTGGTATCTTAGTCCATGCGTTTGCATCGTCACTGTCGAAGTCGCCCAGTTCAAAGCGGGCGATGAGCAGGCGTCGCAGACTCTTATCAAGATCGGCTTCCTTGATGTCGCCACGCTTGATGGCTGCAGGCAGGTTCTTATATTCCGAACCACATTCCACGTCAGTGCCAGACAGCACGGCTTTTGCCGAAGCAGCAGCATTGTCCTTTGATACGTTATGCCATTTGGGCAGGAAGTCACGAATGGCTCCGCAGTCGCTGGTTATCAGACCCTTGAAGTCCCAAAGGTCGCGCAGAATATGCTGTTCGTAACGGGCATTGCCACAGCAAGGGTCACCATCAATACGCTGATAGGCACACATCACCTCAGCCACGTTTCCTTCTTGCACCAAAGCCTTGAAAGCGGGCAGATAGGTTTCCCAGAGGTCGCGCTCGGGCAGGTTCTCAATGTTGAAGGTGTGACGGTTCCACTCAGGACCGCTATGCACAGCAAAATGCTTGGCACAGGCCAGCAACTTACGATATTTGCTCACGCCCAGGTCTTCACCCTGATAGCCAACACCTTGCAGACCGCGCACCACTGCCAATCCCATCTTGGTGGTCAGATACGGGTCTTCGCCATAGGTTTCTTGTCCACGACCCCAACGCGGATCACGGAAAATGTTGATGTTGGGTGTCCAAAATGACAGACTCTGATAGCGTTGGATATTTCCAGAACGCTTGGCCTGTTGGGCCTTCACGCGAGCCTCGTCGCTGACAGCGGTAAACACTTTGTGCACTAAAGCATCGTCCCATGAGGCTGCCATTGCCATCGTGATGGGGAATACGGTGGCATAGCCGTTGCGTCCCACACCATGCAGTGCCTCGTTCCACCATTGGAACTGCGGGATTCCCAGTCGTGGAATAGCTGGCGATGTGTCCATCATCAGCTTTACTTTCTCGTCCAGTGTCAGTCGTCCTAATAAGTCGTCAGCACGCTGTTCAGCAGAAAGCTGTGGGTTCTGGTAAGGCAGCATTTGAGCACTCACGCTCATTGCTGTCATAGTCATTAGTGTTGCTAGTATTTTTTTCATGTTGTTGTTATTTAATGATGATCTTTTTCCCGTTCTGGATATAGATTCCCTTGGTGGGATTGTCTACACGGACACCTTGTAGGTTGTAAATGGCATCGTCATTATGACGATTGTTTACATGTAGACTGGTTATACCTGTTGTTGTCTGTTGTCCACTCCATAGTTCACCACCCTCGTTTTGCTTGGCAGTGATATCTGCTACAAGCGAGTTCATATAGATTTCTAGGTTGGTGTAACCATCTTCACCAATGCCGTTACCATCGCTCTTGTCGTTTGGATTCAAGCCGTGGGCTGTTTCCCATTCGTCAGGCATGCCGTCACCGTCCGTATCAGGCTTTGCTTCAGTCTGATTAAGGGTAGGCCATTTTGTCCACCCTTCTCCATAGACATCGCTGGGGTGATTGATAATACCTTTCGAATTACCACTGGCTGTAAAAGTCGCTTTCCCGTTCCGGACATCATCAATGATGATTTCGTCGAGTGCGTCACGATGGAGCGAGGCACCTACGTATTCCAAAACGCGAGTATAGGCAGTCTCTGTGGGATGTGTAGTAACGGCCTCATAGGTAATTGGCTTTTGAAGACGTATCGTGTCCTTTGTGGTTGCCGTATAGGTTCCGTCATTGCCGCTGGCATCTATCTGGTTGTAAATACCATAAGTCCAGTTGTCGTTTGTTACGTCGTTGTAAGATGTGTTTATATTACCATCTACATACAGATGGCCCCATTTCTGCAGCATTGCCACCCAGTTGTTCCATGCAATTTTGATGGTCTTCCCTTCTACCGTGATGGTGTTGTTTGTCATGTCGATAGGATAGCTATTTGTGCCAATTTTAACATAGTTCTGTGTCAGCGTTCCTTCTCCTTTGACATTGTCCTTGGTGTATGATGTACCCATTGCCGTGTTATAGTTCTTTGCTACTGTTTCTTTATCAAGACAGTAATCCACCGTACGTATATTGATGCTGGCAATGCGTTTACCCTTATCGTTCGTTGGTGATCCTGGTCCTGGTTTGTAGTAGTTGTTGACGATGTTCACATTCATACCCTCACCGCCATAACAACCATTTCCCGTCCAATTGTATACGACATTGTTGCGCAAGTCCATGCGCTCATCTTTCTGAGTGCCAGGACGAGGACCAAGGCGCGGTGTGCGTGAAACGTGGTGAGCTATCAGATTGTGATGATAGGAGGCTCCGCTACCACCCCAGTTGCCACCATATCCATGATTACCTTTGGCGTGTGTCGATTGGTTCAGACTTTGCGACGAAATGCACCATTGTACGGTAAAGTTCTTAGAACCGTAAACAGAAAGACATTCATCAACACTCCAACTTACAGAACAGTGATCTACAATAATATTCTCAGAGTCCATTGCTCCTAATCCGTCGTGCTCTCCGGCGTTCTCATCGCCAGGACGGAAACGAACGTAGCGGACAATATTGTTTTTGTTCAGGGTCACTTGATAACCTGCAATGCAAATGCCATCACCAGGGGCGGTCTGTCCTGCCAGTGTTGTGTTGGCATTAAGTTTCAATGCAGATTTCAATTGAATGGTACCACTGACATCGAAAACGATGGTACGTGGCCCTGTTTGTGCATTGGCCCATCGCAGAGTTCCTTTCGTACTTGTCTTTCCATCGTCTTCCAAGGTGGTGACATGGTAAACGTTACCACCACGTCCTCCTGTGGTATAGCGTCCAAAGCCCTCAGCTCCAGGGAATGCTAGTTGCTTTTCCTGTGCCATCAATGTGTTGCTACAGAAGATACACAGCGCTATAGTCAGCGACTTAGATAATAAATTCATCATGATGTGTTTTATTTTATTGTTATTATTTCATTCAAATACTTCTCCAGATTCGTATAACCATTCTTATCTGTCAGGTTTCCATCTGCTGCATTGTTGGGATTAAGGCCGTGCTGGCGTTCCCATTCGTCGGGCATACCGTCGCCATCGGTATCCTTTGGTGCCTTCTTGCTTTTCAGTTCAGGCCAAGGACTCGTGCCGATATGCACGTCGTTCTGCGTGTTGATAATGCCTGGGGCACAACCTTCTCCTGTGAAGGTGGCTTTGCCCTCACGAACATCTTTGACGATGATGGCATCCAGTTGGTCGCGATGTAGACTGGCTCCCGCCTTCTCAAGTACTAACTCGTAGGCCTTTTCTGCAGAGTGAGTGGTTACGGGAGCAAAGGGCATAGGCTCTCGCAGACGGATTGTGTCCTGTGTGGTTGCCGTGTAGGTCCCATCATTCCCATTGCGGTCTATCTGGTTCCATACGCCATAATCCCAGTTGTGGAGCGTCACCTCTGGGTATTTCGAGTTCACATTACCATCAACATAGTATTTCCCCCAAACGTGCCACATCTTATCCCATACATTTGGACGAGCAGTGCCGTGGTGTGTATATTGCGATGTCCTGATGTTGGGAGCTGCGATACGCATACCACGCAAATCTGTTGGCGTACCAGGGCCAGGCTTATAGTAATTGTTCACGATGTTCACCGTCATGGCTTCACCACCATAGCAACCATTTTCCGTCCAGTTATAGATGACGTTGTTGCGAAGGTCCATTCGCTCATCCTCTTGGGTAAAGGCACTAGGACCGAGTCTGGGTGTGCGAGAGGTGTGATGTGCTATCAAGTTGTGATGATACGAGGCTCCGCTTCCACCCCAATTGCCGCCATATCCGTGCTTGCCTTTCTTGTGACCGGCATTGTTCAGGCTTTGTGCTATGATACACCATTGTACCGTGAAATTACGATTACCAAATACGGACAGACACTCGTCAATAGACCAACTGATGGAGCAATGGTCTACTATGACATCATGACATCTGCTGCCTCCCAGTCCGTCGCCCTCGTGGTGGGCTACTTGGCGATTTCCCAATCGAAAGCGTAGATAGCGAATGATGTTGTTCGAACCTACGGAAACGGGATAGTCTGCCAAACAGATGCCATCGCCAGGAGCTGTTTGTCCAGCAACGGTGGTGTTCTCTGTAAAGTGTAGGGGAGACTTCAGGAAGATGGTTCCTGACACATCGAAAACAATGGTCTTGGGGCCTGGTTGTGCGTTAGCCCATCGTAGCGAACCCTTTTGATTGTCGTCTTCCAGGGTGGTAACATGATAAACCTTACCACCTCGACCTCCCGTGGCGTGGCGTCCGAATCCCTCAGCACCGGGGAATGCAGGTAACTTTTCTTCTTGTGCCTGCATCTGTGTATAGCCCACCATTAACAAGGCTATCGTTAATAGTCTGTAAAGTCTCATGTTTTTATCAGTAGTTTGTTTTGTCCTGCAAAGATAGATATTCTTGTCGTAACTTCCAAACATTTAGCGGAAAAACTGGATGTGACACAGTACACAGCGAGGGCGGAATCGTTGTGGAGTCCGCCCTCGGAGTGTGTTATAGAGTAGGGGATTGTTCACTTATTGTTATTACTTTCAATCTCATTTAAATAACTTGTGATTTGTTCACGAAGTGGTAGCAAATCTTCAGTGATTGCTTCCCAAACAAGATCTTCCTCCACATTATGATAGCCATGAATTAGAAAATTCCGCATGTTTGTCACTTGACGCCATTGAGTATTAGAATGAGACTCTCTAAAATCAAGAGTAAGCATGTTTGCTGCTTCTCCCATTATCATGATATTGTAAATGACTGCATGGTAAGTCCTTTTGTCTGCCACAAACTCTTCAAAAGTCCGATTGGCAACATATTCTAAAATGGTGTCTATGGCTTGAATGATATCCTTTAGCCGCTTAGGATCATTACGATGCTCTCTCATAGATCAGAATTTTATCTCTATCTGCACTTTCTCTGGCAAATGGCATTAGTCCACCATCAGTAATCAAATCCACTTCACACCCCAGCAGTTCTTTCAAATCTTCATACATCCCACTTAAAGTAAACAAACTGAAATGTTGTGTCTTATCAGGCAAAATGAGTATGTCGACATCGCTGTCCTTGGTTTGCTCACCTCTGGCGAAAGAACCAAAAAGCCATGCCTTTATGACAGGTTGTGTCTTAAAATAGTTGGCTATCTGCTGTGTCATTGCCTGTGTACTCATATATACAAAATCTTCAATTACGCTGCAAAAATACGATAAAACTTTGAATATTCCAACTTTTTGAGAAAAAAAGTGCGAAGGGTATAAGAAACAGCGAGGGCGGACAACCATTGGTAGTGTCCGCCCTCGTAGTATTTATTGAAGGTTTTGATTACTTCTGAATGCGCTTTACGCCATTCTGAATCACTACACCCTTATAGCTCTTGTCAACCTGCTGACCAGCGAGGTTGTATACGGGAGCGTTTTGCTCAGCAATAACCTTCACGTCAGCGATGCCGTCAGTGTCGCTCTTTGTGAAGACAATCTTGTAATAGCGCAAGAACTGGGGGGTGGTAGTATCAGTTCCCATGCGACCAGAAATAGTCACTTCGCCAGCTGCAACAGCAATGTCAGCTGTCGTGGCTTGTTCTGTATCCATTGTTCCATCGCCATAATTGGTTCCATTGACATTCAAATAACGGCGCAGTGACTCGTCGGAACGTGTACCCGTGTTAGAATAGGTGACAGATAATTTACCAGCTACAGTGGTATTGAACTTTATAGAAGGACCTTGGCAATAGCTACCTCCGCGTACAGGATACTCCATGATAACCTTTAAAGCTTTGGCATTACCGAAACCTGTGCTGATAGCATCGCAGAAACCATAGGTAATAACGTTTGAGAGCACAAATTCTTCTTCCTTGGTAGGCTTAGTGTTTTCATCCAATTTGATTTCCGAAACACCAAACTTAGACCAGTCCCATGTAGAAGTAGCAGACACACTTTCTTGCTCATCAAGCGTTGCAGCAGTTACTGTAATAGACAGACTAGCCGTCCCTGCTTTGTACTTACCATCGACAGCATCTGTCGTAAAGGTAATAGCAGAGGTTCCGGCGGCAACGGGCGTAATCTTACCTGTTTCGTCAATGCTAATGACATTATTATCAAAGGTAAGGTTCTTCATGGTCAGACCGTCAAGTCCTGCTTTAGAGTTAACTTTAATCTGTGATGACTGAAGGGTGTTGATGCTTGTCTTTGTCAATGAGAATGTGGCATCTACTGCCTCCGTTGCAACTTCCTCAAAAGTGATTCCGTATATACCTACATTAGCATCTCCCCATACATATACCATGTTCCCTGCTTCTACTGTAGCTTCAGCAATGCCAATAGTTTGATCTGTTGATTTAAAAGATCCAATAGCGGTTTCAGTATCTCTATTTGTTGATGTAATACTCTGTGATATGTAGGTTGTACGATCTCCATCACCGCCACCTACACAATAAACTTTCACTTTACCTGACTTTGTAGGTGTGAAAGTAAAAACACGAACGAGTGTACTTCCAGATTTAAAAGTACTTGCACCTCCTGTTTTTATTCTCGCTGTCCATTGAACTTCATCTCCAAAAGTTTTGCTTCCTGAAGCAATAGAGACGCTTCCACCACCGTACCAAGTGATATCACCTACAGTCGTTGTTCCTGTAGTCAAAGTAGCACTAGCCCAATCTGCTGCCGCGGCATCAAAGATGGTCGTTTGTGCATTAGCGATAACGGCTACGAGAGCCATTGCAATAAGAGTAAAAATTTTCTTCATACGCATGTTAGTTTAAAATGTCAGTAAATAAAATGTTAGTAAATAAACTGTTTTTATGAGTCCATACTCGTTGCAAATTTACGATAAATCCCTTAAATAGCCAAACGTTTAACTTTTTTCTTCGCAAAAAAGCACGAAAAGGTTTACGCTTACCTCTCTTTTCATAAAAAGTCTAATTAAATAAATTTCTCGTAGCATAGTTACGAATCAATTTTGAAACTTCCAAGGGAATTGAGAAAAAACAGCGAGAGCGAACAACCGTTTCTGGTGTTCGCCCTCGGAGCGTTTATGTTATTATCGAGTAGCTTGTGCTACTAAATAATTATTTCTGACGCCACTTCGGAGCACCGATGCCCTTCTCAACGAGAACGTTATCGAAGTTCTTGAAGTGGAGGTCAACCATACCAGGCTGGTAGTCAGGACGAATATCCTTATCGATATTCGTTACTGTACCGTCAATACCGTCTGAAACGTGGTCATAGTGATTTGGAGTAGCCGAAACAAATTTGTGAGGAGGATTTGGTTGTACCATCAAGTCCTTTGCAGAGATGTCAGCTACTTTCACAGTTAAACCATCGAAACCTGCTTTACCCCAACTTACCTCATAGCTGCTCTGCATTGCGCCAAAGGTGTTCTTCTTCGTATAGTCGAAGGCAGAAGCAGGATCACTCCAAATCTGGCCGTCTTTCAAGTTGTCATTTGTTGAATAGTTGTCTTCAAAATCAAGTTTTACAGTACCTGAACCGTTGATAGTACGAATGTCACAGCCTTTTTGTACCATCGTACGTTCGGTGTCATCCTCGTTGCGGGTTAGCACAAAGAGATTGTTCTTTACTGTGAATGTTGAACCACCAGGAATATAATTCAAGTTGAAAATCATACTGTTACCGGCATTGCAAGTGTTCAAGTTAATGAACGTATTGTTCAGCAGTGTTATATTATAGTGCAGATCTGCAGGCCATTCAATTGATTTCTTTTGATCATTATGATTGAACATGTATCCGAGTGGATTGTCATAGATAGTGCAATTCTTCATGACAAAATTTTCCCAAATATTGATATTGATATTCTTTTCGGGATTAGCATGGAACCAGTTGTAACGACGTCCACTTGCTGCAAAGTAACCTCCATTATAGAAATCAATATTGTCAAGTTCGAAATTCTTGATGCGTACACCATAGTTGGCCTGTACTCGGTAGAAACCGCCGATAATGCCTTGGAAAGAGCAGTCCTTCAGCGAGATCTTTTCTACGACAGAGCCCATACCTGATGAATACATATTCATGAAGTAGTTGTTAGTGTGAATCTTTGAACCAGAAGGATCACCAAAGTTGCGAGCATAAGGAACACAGAAATCAAGATTTTCAAGTTCAAACTTGTCAATGTCGATGGTAATCATTGGATTTTCTGATCCAATCGGATTACGACTTAGCATGAAGAATGCAGGCGAAGGTGATGAACCGCCGCTGACGTCGAGGATTTGAGGATGATAAAGGAAAACTTTAGCACGTCCTTTTTCTGCCAAATCTTCTGGTTTCGTAGCAATCTTAAGACCTTTATAGAGTTCCAATCCTCCACGAAGGAAATATGCCTCACCGCCTCTTAGGTAGAAGACTTTGTTTTCTGCATACTCATTGCTCTTCATGAATTCCTCTAACAAAGGCTGAATAGAGGTAGCGGGGATTGGAAGACTGATAGACTTAATTTGGTCACCACTTGTGTAATGCATCGTGTCTTGAGGCATAGGCTCAATGATAATCGGATCACCAGGATCTCCTTTGGTGCGAACAGTGATGTCCAGATTGTGCTGAGCATAGTTCAAAGCTTGCTGTACATTCAATCCTTCTTTTGCTTTCTCCTGCATGACGACGCCATCGTAAGTGTACATGTTGTACACAGAGTTGGAATCAAGCCCTGAAATCGATAATTGAGCGATTCCGTCAGCGTTGAACATGCTGTCATCCAGTTTAATACCAGGATACTGATATTCAGCGGGTACTTTAGCATCGGGATTCGAAGAAGCAGGCTCAATAACCAAATTGCTTACATTCCAAACCTTTTTTCCGCTAGCATCTGTCTTTAAAGTATAGTATTCATTGAAATCATCTAGTTCTTCTTGTGTGTAAGTTTTGTTACCGCTCTTGGCATAACTACGATCTAGATAGAGGTCAAAGCTCTCTTTGGTAATATTTGCCTTCTGCGAGATAATGGAAGGTACTTTATACTTATCTTCCATGTCGTAGTAGACCATATCTGTCCATTGGTGTAGGTTGCCTGTTCCGAACCAGTTGGAATGATGGGCCTCACCACGGTCAGAAAGTGCACGTATGGCAAAACGGTAGGTCTTAGAGAAAAGAAGGTCTTTCAGTAACATTTGGTCTTGCTCTTCTCCATAAATAATAGTATCAAGGGCAAGCATCGTGGGATCTTCCCATTTTGTAAGATCACCAGTGGCAACACCTTGTTCGTAGGAAGCCTTAATTTGGTATCCTTTAGCCCCCTTCACTTGTGACCAATAGAGCTGCATAGTATTTCGTCCTATAACCTGACAAAGGTAGGGGTCCGTCTGACCCTTTGACATCGTACGGTTTGTACGGAATACAGGGGTCATCAGACGGTCGGACGACTCATCGTAGCTGGCTTCGTCCTTATCGCTACATGAGAAAGTGGCGAAGGTTGTCAGCAACGCTAATGTATATAATAATTTCTTTTTCATATAGTATTACTTAAATGATGTTTTTAGTAACCGTAGTAATTCTGTAATTTACCCTCCGAACGAGTGATGGCCTCACGCGGAATAGGCATCAAGTAGCGAACAACAGGCAAATCTGTCTGCTCAACTGTTATATCAAACGGAACGTAAACGCCATTGCGGTTGAAACGGAATGATGTTTTGTCGTCTCTGTCAGCATTGATAAAACCATAGAGAGAGTAAAGAACTGGATTCTTGGCATAACCTTCTTCGTTTTCGAACCAGTTAAATGTCTCCTTGTTTATATATTTCAGTGTAGCAGTCGCATCGTTGAAATCACCCATTGGCTCGTAAGTAGCAACAACGGAATTGGGATAACTTCTCTTGATTAACTTAAAGAATTTTTCTGCTGTGTTGTATTCAGACTTTGGCTGTGAATTGTCATTCGGATTGTAAAGATAAGGCACAGGAAGGTCTTGATTAGCAAAGTATTTGTTATTGCGTGGATTTTTAATATACATCCAATACAATACGGCAGGGAATTTGTCTTTCTTGGCAGCACCTGCAGTTTTGCCAAAAGCGTTGTCTCCTGGAATAGCTGCATCAATTTCTTCCTGTGTGTAAACTTCTTCCAGAGTACCTCCGAAATAGTCTACACCGTCATGCATTACAACCATATTATTAATACTGGATTCAGGCATACCACCCAAGTCAGAGGCAATATTATAGTTGCGCAGGAATGTATAATAAAGCTCTTCGGCCAGCAAATTGTTACGCACAAGGTCTTTCCAACGGCTGTTCTCACCTGCGAACTCCCATTTGCGCTCATCCAGAATTTCTTTTAAGAAAGAGTCTGCAACACCATTAACCTGTGGAGCGGCAATGTTAGAACCCTTCCATGCACGATTGCGAACTTGCTGAACGGCATTGACAGCCTCTGCACTAACAGCACCTGTTAGTTTAAAGTCTGCTTCTGCAAACATCAGAAGAACGTCGGCATAACGCAGGTAAGGATAGTTGATACCTGTATTGCCTGTAGTAATGCTCGTGAAGGCACTCGTGGTGTTGAATATCTTCGACCACTTGTTGTTGTACAGAGTGATGCTTGTGTTAATCTTAGGAATACCATCGTAAGTGTAGTACCACCAGCCGATAGTAGCATTTTGACGCATGTCTCCTTCTTTGAAACTGAAGCGATAGAAAGCACTAACCTGTTGGTTGCCACCGCACTCACCCCATTGGTAATTGGTTGCACCACCACTCGACTCAAACTTCGGACCTTGACGGTAACCTATATATCCTGAAGATTCTTTGGTAAAAGGTATTTCAAAGATGGGATCGTCATCATTAATAACCTTGAAGTTACATTCGTTGAGGAAAACATCCTGAAAAGTATTGTTCAAGTTATGCGTACCAGCGTCCATTACCTTTTTCGCATAGTCACGTGCCTGAGTTAAGAACCAAGTTTCATCTGATGTAGAAGGCTTGCCCATGTAACCGTAGCTTGTGGCATCATTGTCATTGTGACGTAGCGAATAGCCTGCTGCCTGCAAACCGATACGAGCAATCATTGCCCAGCATGCCTCCTGAGAAACACGCTCAATACCTTCTGCCAACTGAGAAGCAAGTTTCATTTTGGGAGCGATGGCGATTAAGTCTTCCATCACGGTTTTAGCAATTACATCACGAGATGTGATTGCAGGATAGAAGTTGTTGGTTACCTTAGAGGGCTGCATCATGAAAGGTACATCTCCCCAGTAACACATCAATTCATAATAGAGCATAGCACGCATCACCTTTGCCTCACCCATATATTGTTGAAGAGTGGCATAGTCATCGTTCGTTTCGTTGTAGATGCTGCTGTTCTCAAGATAATAGATAAACGAGTTAGCCGTCTCGATAGCAGAATAGGTAGCATTCCAAACACTATTGGCGGTTGAACCGGCAGCAGTCTGGTTATAACGCTTGGGAGTGTTCGTTTCGTCATTTTCGCTACTGTTGGTAACAAAGTCAACGTCACTATTCAGAATCAGGGTATAGGTGTAGGCCTGTCCGAAGGTGTTGCTTGACATCACCTCAGTATAGACACCATTAAGCGCCATACCTGCATCCTTAACGGAACTATAAATGTCTTCGGGGGAGAACTTGGATGGCGCGTTCACGTCCAAGTAGTCGTTGCAGGCACTTAATGCCAGCATTCCAAGTCCACCGATGATTATATTTTTAAGTTTCATATTCTTTTCGTTTTCTTGTTAGTTGTTATTAGAATGACAGATTTACACCAAATGAGAATGCACGGTTACGCGGATAGCGATTATAGTCCATTGAAGGAGTTAAACCAGTCTGAACGTCAACCTCGGGGTCATAGCCAGAATAACTGGTGATGATGAAGAGGTTAGACGCTGATGCGTAAACGCGCAGCTTAGACAAACCAACCTTTTTGATCCACTTAGAGGGGACGTTATAGCCGATGGTAATGTCAGAACAACGCAGGAACGAACCATCTTCAACGAAGTAAGTGTTGATGGTGTTGGTTACGAGGTCTGCAGGATTCCACAGTCTCTTGCCGGCATTTTCTAACATATACTCTTCGATAGTATAAGGCTCAGTCCAGTAATCCTCATGACGACCAGTGTTGGTAGTGTAAACCCAACGGTTTTCGCGCGAGAATTCGCTGAAGACATTGGTATATGTAGATTTGTTACCTGAACTTGAAGACAATGCATAAGCAGTAGCGTTGTAAACGTCAAAGTTCAGCATATAAGTGAAGTTAGCGGTAAAGTCGAAATCTTTCCATGAACCGCTCAGACCGAATCCACCCTGCAAAGTTGGGTTGGTGTTACCAATAACCTGACGGTCCTTTGTTGTGATTTTGCCGTCACCGTCCAAATCCTTGAACTTAATTTTACCAGGCATGTTGGGGTCGCCAGAAGTTGAGGCAGCCAACACATCAGTAGTCATCTGAGGAACGCCTTCATTAAGCGTCCATTTTGACTTGGTAGCATATCCACTAGGATCAAAATCGTCAATGGTGTAAAGACCATCATAGACATATCCGTAGAGCAAACCAACTTCATTACCAACTTCTAACAGGTAATCATCCTTACCAGAAGAACTAAAGCGGCTGCTGTAGTTGTATAGTTTAGAATCGGTAGCGTTCAACTCTTTGACGGTCATCTTATTATGGCCTAATGTCAGATTAGCACTCAATACATAGTCTTTACCCCGTAGAATGTCACCATTAACGGTCAACTCAAAACCTTTGTTTTCTACTTTACCAATATTCTGCTGCTGCTTGGTATATCCAGATACTGCAGGGATAGTAGAGTCGTAGAGCAGGTCGCGAGTAGTGTTGATATATACCTCAGGCGTAACTTTCAGACGACCGTTGAAGAAACTCAAGTCAAGTGCAAAGTTGCGTGTGATGGTTGTTTCCCACTTCAGATCCTCGTTAGGATACTTGCCTGGTTTTGAGTAGTACATTTCACCATACTGGCGCTGTTCTCCAAAGCCAGGACCACCCTCAACTTCCATATTATATAGGTAACGCCATAGGTCGGCGTCAATACGGTTGTTACCTGCCAAACCAAATGCAACGCGGAGCTTTAACTGGTCAATCCACTTAACATCCTTGAGGAAATTCTCCTGCTTGATATCCCATGCACCAGAAATAGAGGGGAAGTAGCCCCACTTATGTCCCTTGGCAAACTTAGAACTACCGTCAGCGCGCATTGTAGCAGCCAACAGATACTTATGCTTGTAGTTGTAAGAAACCTGTCCGAAGAACGAAGCGGTACGGTCGGCAGTAGAAAGGATTGATGAAGACAGATATGGAGTACCGAGACCCATATTGTCGAAAGCCTTCTGAGCAGTTACCGAACGGTCAAAGTAGCGGTTCGTCTGTGCAGTCTGCTTGTACTGGCGGTTATAGATTTCCTGTCCTAACAAGAACGAGAAGTTATGGTCGTCCTTGATAGTCATGTCGTAAGAAGCTGTGTTGGTCCAGGTGTAAGACTCTGTAGTACGCTTGGTGATAGAAGCCACAGGTTGAGAGTTGTACTTCTTACCCATGTCGGTTAGAGAACCGTAGAAACGGTTGGTGTCCAAGAAAGTAACAGCATAGTTGCCTTCTGAACGCAGCGTGAGCCCCTTAATAGGCTTCCAAGTCAATGCGAAGCGGTTGTTCAAGTTGTAGGAATGCTTCTTCTGTACGTTAGTAGCAATGTCATCTACGGGGTTGGTCAGTGCAAAGGCATTAGTTACGTCTTCGTCCTCCCAGTTTTTGTTCCAACGGGCGAACTGGCGATAGCCGCTAGTTGGCATATAGCGCAGAACGTCAATGATACCACCTGTACCAATATTGTCACCACCTGCACCCTCGTCACGACGATAGGTGATAGTTGGGTTGTACTCGAACTTCAAGTTGGGATTCAACTGAGTAGCCAGTTTCAGCGTCAAATTGGTGCGGCGAACACCAGAACCCTTAATGATACCCTTATCCTCAGACTGAGTCAGAGACAGGTTGAAGCGGGTCTTCTCGCTACCACCACCAATGGAAACGTTGGCAGAGTAGTTTAGTGGAGTCTCATCCATAACTTCGTTCTGCCAGTCGGTAGGAGTCAGTGTGCGATAGACATCCAAGTCAGAGGGATCGCCGAAGTTCTCATAGAAATTTCTTACAGAACTAGATCCACTACGCTTCACACCACCCTGGGCACGATCCCATGTGTACTCCATAAATGAAGGAATGTCCATTAGGTCGAGTTTTTTGGAGATGTGAGCTACAGTCAGACGACCATTAAATGATACCTGAACCTTACCTTCTTTAGCTGACTTTGTTGTTACGATAATTACACCATTACCACCCTTTGCACCGTAGATAGCGGTCAGAGAAGCGTCCTTCAATACGTCGATGCTAGCGATATCCGAGGGAGGAATATCGTTGATGTTGTCCTGTTGGAAACCATCGACGATGAACAATGGATCGTTAGACTGAGTTACTGACGTTGCACCACGAACGCGGATGTTGATGTCGGCACCTGGCTGACCGTCGACCGTAGTAACTTGCACACCAGCAATCTTACCCGTCAGGGCTTCTGCAGCTGATGATACAGGTACAGCAGCCAGTTTCGCACCGCTTACTGATCCTACAGAACCGGTCAGGTCCTTACGAGCCTTGCTGGTGTAACCAACAACAACGACCTCTTCGAGGGATGCGTTGTCATCCAGCAACTTGATTTGCATGTCGGGACCCGCGGTGACTTCTTGTGTTACCATACCGATGTATGATACTACAATTGTCTTTCCATGCTGCAGCTTCAGTGTGAAGTTACCGTCAAAGTCGGTCACTGCTGCATTCTTGGGATTTCCCTTCTCAACTACGGTTGCGCCAATTACTGGTTCGCCAGTCTGGTCAGTAACCGTTCCCTTAGCTGTGGTCTGTGCAGACAGATTGCCCACGACTAAGAGCAAGCACATGATTAGTGCTGTTCGAAAGATACTCTTAAATTTAACAGACATAAAATTAGTAGTTTTAAAAAATTAATGAAAATAGAATATTCTGGGTGCAAAGATACATATTTAATCCGTAATACGTGAACAATTATTAAAAAAATTATTGTAAACGTTTACGTTTTAACAATTTCCTCCTTCTTTTGCATATTATATTAATAATGTGTATCTTTGCAGCAGAAATCAAAACAAACGAAAAAACGATGAAACGAATCTTATTCTATCTGGCATTTATGTGCTATGCCCTGTGTATGCAGGCTTTCGAGAACTATCCGTACCGAAGTGACTATCTGTGGGTAACTGTGCCCGACCATGCCGACTGGCTCTACGAGGTAGGGCAGAAGGCTACCGTGGAGGTGCAGTTCTATCTGTATGGTATGCCACGCGACGGTGTGGTGGAGTGGGAGGTAGGTACCGACCTGTTGCCCTCAGACCAGAAAGGCTCCCTCACGCTGAAGAACGGTCGAGGGAAGATCAGCATGGGAACCGCCAAGAAGCCCTGCTTCCGCGACCTGCGACTGAAGATGAAGTTGGACGGTAAGACGTATGAGCACCACGTAAAGGTGGGATTCTCTGCGGATAAGATACAGCCGTTTACCAAGGAGCCCAAGGATTTCTGGACCTTCTGGCAGGACAATGTGAAGGAGGCAGAGAAATATCCCGTAAACTTTACCAAGGAGTATGTGAAGGAGATGTCGAGCGCCAAGGTCGATGCCTATCGACTGAAGATAGACCTGGACAAGGACCACCATGCGTTCTATGCCTACCTGCTGATGCCCAAAGGTGCCAGACCAGGCTCATGTCCCGTGGTGCTGACCCCTCCGGGAGCCGGTGTGAAACCTATCCGCGATGCAACTACACGCAGGTTCTACCCCGAGAACGGATTTATCCGCATGGCACTGGATATCCACGGACTGAACCCCACGCTGAGCGAGGAGGTGTTTGCCGAGATTCGTGCTGCCTTCGACAACAAGGGGAATGCCTATCTGCGTCAGGGACTGGAGGACCGTAACCTGTACTACATGAAGCATGTCTATCTGGGACTGGTTCGCTGCATCGACATTCTGACGCAACTGCCTGAGTGGGATGGCAAGAACGTCATCATGCAAGGAGGCAGTCAAGGAGGTGCGCTGGCACTCATTGGTACGGCGCTCGACCCTCGTGTTACCCTGTGTGTTGCCAACCATCCTGCGCTGAGCGATATGGCGGCAGGCTCAGCCGACTTGACCAGCGGCTATCCGCACTTCAAGAAAGAGAGTGGGGCGTATAGCGAGGCATGCATGAAAACCCTGCCTTATTATGATGTGGTGAACTTTGCGCGTCATATCCAGGTGCCCGTCTATATGACGTGGGGCTACAACGACAATACATGTCCGCCCACCACGTCGTATGCTGTGTGGAATGTGCTGACGGGTCCAAAGGAGAGTCTGCTGACACCTGTCAACGAGCATTGGACCAGTGATGCTACCGACAGAGGACAGATGGAGTGGATGCGCAAGCACCTGAAGTAATTTATTTCCTTTGATTCGCGGGCCAGTTCACGAGATACAGTTGCTCGGTGGCTCGTGTGAAGGCTGTGTAGAGCCAGTGGATATAGTCGGCAGACAACATGTCGTCGGTCATGTATCCCTGATCTACATAGATGTGTGCCCATTGTCCACCCTGTGCCTTATGACACGTGGCTGCATAGCCGAACTTTATCTGTAGGGCATTGTAATACTTATCCTCGCGCAACTTTTTCAGACGGTCGGGCTTACGGGTGATGTAGGCATAGTCGGCCATCACCTGATTGTAAAGCTCCGTTTGTTGGTCGCGGGTGAGGGCAGGGGCCTCCGAGGTCAGCGTGTCCAGCAAAACGGTAGCCGTCAGTTCATAGTCGTCATAATCGGGGAAGGTCATGGTGACCTCAGCAAAGCGGAAACCATAGAGCTCCTCCACACGACGCACCCGACGAACCACCGCGCGGTCGCCATTAGCCAGGAAGGCGGGAGCTGTCTCCTCTTCGCCATGCGTCCAGTAATAGTTGTTCTTCACAATCATCAGCAGGTCGCCCGAACAGAGCTCGTCCTCACGTCCCAGCACCATATTGCGAATACCTTGGTTGTAGATGTTCGCCCGTTTGTTGGAGCGGGTGATGACCATCGTCTCGTCCATGCCTGCACGACTATAGCTCGTGGCCAACTGCTCAATCAGCTCATCGCCAGGAACCACGTGGATATCGCTGAAACCCTCAAACCTCACCTTGGGCAACTGGCATGTGCCATCAAACATCAGACTTCTGACCTCGGTAGCATTCCACAGGATGCCCGACTCCTGACTCTGGCGCAACACCTCGTTCAGGTTGCACTCGTGGACATGCAGTCCATAGCTATGCATCACCTCCGTCTGCAAGGCTGGACTCTCCGTCTCGCCCACAGGAGGCAACTGGGCACTGTCGCCAATGAACATCATCCGACAGTTTCGCCCGTTATACACATACTGGATAAGGTCGTCCAACAGCTGTCCGTTGGCAAAGGGTGTGTCGCTATAGCTGGAGGCATTGGCCACCATCGAAGCCTCGTCTATTATAAATAAGGTGTCCTGCTGATTGTTGTAGTTCAGTCCGAAAGCGCCCTCCAACGATTTCTGACGATAGATGCGCCGATGGATAGTTGAGGCAGCATAGTCGGCATAGAGCGAGAACACTTTCGCAGCGCGCCCCGTAGGTGCCAACAGCACTATCTTCTGCTGCAGCGACAGCAGTCCCTTCACGATGGCAGCAGCCAGCGTGGTCTTGCCCGTACCAGCAGAGCCTCGCAGTATCATCAGCGCCTGCTCATGACGGTCGGTCATGAACTGTGTGAACACCTCGATAGCCTGTTCCTGCTCCGTGGTCGGCGTGAAGCCGAAAGCATTCCTGATGCGATATTTCAGTTCGTCAGTAATCATTGCGGGTACAAAAATAAATAATATTTATGAAATATGGATAGAAGAATATAGATTATTTTTATTAATTTTGCAGCCGTAATGACAAGTATCGGTAAGACAAATATAATTCTCGCGGTGGTAGCGCTGGCACTGGCTGTGCTCTGCGTCCTAAGCATTGTGGGGTAAACGATAAAGAAATAAGGTAAGCACATGAGTGACATCGCAACCAACTCAACACGAAGACTGGTGATCAGAATCAGCAGGAACAGTCTGTCGTTCTCAACGACGGACGGAGCGCAGGTAATCTACGAACCCTATGCCTTGAAAAGTAGTATATCGATGGCTGCCAATCTGCGTGAGGCATTGCGCACCGTGCCCATGCTGAGCGAAAGGTATGGCAGGGTGCTGGTCATGGTCGATTCGCCCGTGCTGCAGGTGCCTGCTGATGAGTTCAAGGAGGATTTGGCAGAGACCTACTATAACCACAGCTTTACCAGCCAGCAGCAACAGAAGGTGCTGTACACCGTATTGCCAGAGCTGAAATGTGTAGCCGTGTTTACCCTGCACAAGGACTTGTTTACCGTGATTACCGATGCTTGGGACAATGTGCGCATAGTTCCTGCCCTGACCTCCGTCTGGAACCATCTGAACCAGCGCAGCTATACGGGAGCACACAGCAAGTTGTATAGCTATTTCCACGAACATCAGCTGGAGGTGTTCAGCTTTGCCCAAAACCGTTTCAAGTTCTGCAATTCCTTCACGGTCACTACCCCTGAGGATGCCATCTACTACATCCTGGCATCCTGGAAGCAATTGGGATTAGTACCTGAACACGACGAATTATTCTTGGTAGGTGATGTTCTGGAGCGCGACCATACGAAGGAGGAACTGGAGAAATATATCAAGCGCGTGTTCATGGTGAACCCCATTGGCGAGTTCAATCGGGCAAGCGTAGCCCAGATACCGGGCATTCCCTACGACTTGATGGCTTTATATGTTAAGGGACTATGAGAATCATCACAGGCATATATAAAGGAAGGCATTTCGACATTCCGCGCACGTTCAAGGCAAGACCAACCACGGACTTTGCCAAGGAGAACATTTTCAACGTGCTGATTGGCTATATCGACTTCGAGGGCGCTACCGCCTTAGACCTCTTCTCAGGTACGGGCAGCATCTCGCTGGAACTCTTGTCGAGAGGCTGCAAGCAGGTGGTAAGCGTGGAACTGGACCGTGACCATCACCGCTTTATCCAGGAGTGTGTCAAAAAGCTAGCAGCTAGTAACAGCAATATCATCCCCCTTCGTGCCGATGTCTTCCGCTTCCTGAAGTCCTGCAAACAGCAGTACGACTTCATCTTTGCCGACCCCCCATACGCCCTGAAAGAATTGCCCCAGATTCCCGACCTTATCTTCGAGAAGCAGTTGCTAACCGCAGAGGGCATCTTTGTCTTCGAACATGGCAAAGACTACGATTTCTCCAACCATCCTCATTTTCTGGAGCATCGCAGCTATGGCAGCGTAAACTTCTCGCTGTTTAGAGCATAGCCTTATACTCTTGTCACACCGTCCCACTCGTTGGTTGGACGATAGCAGAAGTTATGGAACATATTCTTCATATAGTTATATATCAGCACACACATGGCTGTTGAAACGGAATATTTCTGGATAGCTTTATCATTATTAAACTATGCCTTGCAAGGAGGAATTCGACTGAAAGTCAATAAATCATAAATCCCAAGCCGAAATGATGTCGGTTTGGGATTTATTGCGTATCTTTGCAAAGTGAAAACCAAGGTTTAAGTATGCATACTCAGTAGATGTTCGGTACTTGTCCGGTATATGTTCGGTGTTAGACCGAACAAGTAGCGAGTATATAGCGAACAAGTAGCGGACAAGGATAGGAGGAACATCGGAGCAAGACAGGGACTAAGGTTTGGGAAGAGTGGAGGTTGATATCTCACGGATATGTCATAAATATGAATTAAAGATAGGAGATAAGAACGATGAAGAAGAAAGACAGCGCAGGGTTGGGAATGACGATACCCAAGAGAATGCGTATTGCAGGAATGACTTTTTATCTGCGTAACGGCCAATTGATAGGACGAGAGTCTTCCACACACGAGAAGCGCAGCAACACGCTGCCGCAGTTCATTCAACGACAGAAGATGCGGCACACGACGGCGCTGTGGAAGATGCTGCGGTTCTGCGACGTGATGTTCACTGAGCGGCGGACGGCCTATCAGAATTTCGCGTCGCTGGCGAATCAGTTGCCTGCGGTGTTTGTGGCTAAGAGACAGATGGATCAGTCGTCGTTTCTGATGCCCGGCATTCCAATGAGCGACGGAATACTGCCGATGGTGAAGCAGGACTTGGGTGAAGTAAATGGTGTGCCTGCGCTGCTGACCGACCTGAAGGAAGGTGACCGGACGCACAATGCGAAATTGCGACTTTATACGGCCGTGCAGACTCTTGAATATGAGATGCCACGTGTACGGTTCAGCATGCGCGAGGTGTCGTGGCGGGATATGACCGTGGTGGATGGTCGCCTGGCACTCGTTGGCGAGGAGTTTGCCGATGAGATGAAGGGTTGGGCATTGGTTAAGGTGGTTGACGACCGCTGTTCGCCGCAAACCATCGTCACCCGCTGCACGTTGTACCAACAGTACACCACCGAAGAAGCATTGAAGAAGGCTGCAGATAGTTATGGCGGACTCACCGGGACTCCGTACCTGTCGCCACGATGATGGTATCCAACGGTAAAGATTGAGTTGCCGAAGAACTGGGATACCCTCATGGCCGAGTGCGGTTATCGTCCGCTCAGTGAATTGTTGTATTTTCCGTAATTTTGGTAATTCTTTCCAAGATTTTGGTAGTGCCTCTTTGGCGAAATCATCGTAACTTTGCCGACGAAATTCAAAACGTAATGAAGATGAAGCAAATTATGATGTTACTAGCAGCAATGCTGCTGACCGCTTGTTCAAAGAACAGCGAGGTGAAGGCACAGACTATGACACAAAAAATGTATATCACTATCGACGGACAGACACAGCCAGTGACGCTTGTGGATAATGCTGCCACTCAGGAGTTGATTTCTAAGTTGCAACAAGCGGCAGTCAACGTTACTCTGAACAGCAGCGGTGGCTTTGAGATTTGGGGAGCACTGGGTTTCTCGCTACCCACAAGCAACGAGCAGATTAACGCGCAACCGGGTGACGTCATCCTGTACAACGGTTCGAATATCTGCATCTTCTATGGCACGAACTCGTGGAGCTACACTCGTTTGGGCAAGATCGACGGTCTGACGGAGAGCGAACTTCGCACGTTCCTCAAGGCTGGCGAGAGCAATATCAGCGTTACGCTGTCGCTCAGCAATATAACTAGCATCAGCAGCGTTCGCTCTGACAAGGAAAGTGGTGCTTACTATTCGCTGAACGGTCAAAGAGTAGAAAATCCAAGGAAAGGTTTATTCATTAAAAACGGAAAGAAGATAGTATTATGAAAAAGGTATTAACCGCAGTGCTGATGGGCATAACGCTCACGGCTTGCACGAACAAACAAACTACAAACGAAGATATGAATACGACATTACAACTGACTCAGGAGTGGGACAAGGTGTTCCCCAAGAGCGACAAGGTGACTCACGAGAAGGTGACGTTCAAGAACCGCTTCGGCATCGAACTCGCAGCCGATTTGTATAAGCCGATTAATGCCGATGGCAAACTGCCGGCCATCGCTTGCAGCGGTCCCTTCGGCGCCGTGAAGGAACAGTCGAGCGGTCTCTACGCGCAGACGCTGGCCGAGCACGGATTCCTGACCATCGCCTTCGACCCCAGCTACACAGGTGAGTCGGGTGGCGAACCTCGCTATGTGTCCTCTCCCGACATCAACACGGAGGATTTCTCTGCAGCGATTGATTACCTTATGACGCGCGACGATGTGAACCCTGAGCGTGTGGGAATCCTCGGCGTGTGTGGATGGGGAGGCATAGCCCTTAATGCGGCGGCACTCGACCCACGTATCAAAGCCACCGTGGCAACGACGATGTACGACATGAGCCGCGTGTCGCAGAACGGCTATCACGATGACGGCGACAGCAAAGAGGCGCGTATGGCTATGCGCAAAGCCCTGGCCGAGCAGCGACTGAAGGACTACCGGGGCGGTTCCTACGAGCGTGCAGGCGGCGTGGTGGAAGATACGACCAACATGCCGTGGTTCGTTCAGCAGTACCATGCCTACTACAAGACCCCGCGCGGCTACCACGAGCGCAGCCTCAATTCCAACGAGGGCTGGAACAAGACGTCCGTCCTGCCGTGGCTCAATGCAGGTTTCCTCAAGTTCACCAACGAGATTGACAATGCCGTCATGATTCTTCACGGCGAGAAGGCCCACAGCCGCTATTTCGGCATCACTGCCTACGAAAACATGACCGGTGCGAAGGTCGATTTGCAAGGTCAGGACGCGAACCTGCAGCCGCTGAACAAGCCTCTCGCCGAGCCGTTCGTCGTCACTCGCGGAAACAAGCAACTCTACATCGTCCCCGGTGCCACCCACTGCGACCTCTACGACGGCGGCGAGAAAAGCTATATTCCTTTCGACAAACTGGAGGAGTTCTATAAGGCAAATCTGAAATGATTCCTGGCATTACCGAAACCACCGTGGTCTATCCTGCCGGCTATCTTGACCTGACGAAAGAGGATATCACTGAGATACTCAAAGAAAGCATGTAAATTACTAACCTAAAATAAATAAGAGTATGGAAATCAAAGCAGTTAAATTCCGCAGAGACGGATTCTACACTCAGCCCTTCGTGTTCGGAGGCGAGGAAGGACCTGACAAATTTGACAAGAACGTGCGCTATCGTGGTAGTCTGCAGAACTATCTGATTGACACGGGCAGCGAGGTGATTCTGGTGGATACTGGTCTGCCCGCAGGATTCCCAGAGGAAGTGCCAAACGAGGATTCACTCATCTACACCGGCAAGGACATCAGTAGCTATATGGATGCTTTCAAGGCCCTCGGCTACAAGCCTGAGCAGGTGACGAAAATTCTGGTTACCCACAAGCATGCTGACCACACCGGCGAACTGAAAAGTTTTCCCAATGCGAAGATCTATGTGAATCAGGAAGAGGTAGATGCCGCTGAGTTGCAGGGACTGACTAACATCGTTCCCGTCAGCTATACCGACGGTGCCTACTACAACTTCCCTGAAAGTCAGAAGATTGCTGACGGCATCTACTACATCAAGGCCAAGGGTCACACCAAGGGCAACAGTATCATCATTGTAGAGATGGACGGACTGTTCTACATGATTCACGGCGACATTACCTATGTCGATGAGGCACTCTATGCGGACAAATTGTCTGTTGTTTTTGACGACCAGCCCGCTGCCCGTGAGACCCTCAATCGCGTGCGCGAGTTCGTCCGCAATCATCCCACCGTCTATTGCGGCACCCACACCCCACAGGGCTATGAGAACCTGGAGGCCAAGCGCGTGATGGACCTGGATCATCCTGTGCCAACCGTTCTGGCCGAAGTGGATTTCTCCAAGCAGGAAGCTTCAGGCAAGTATGTCTGCTCCATCTGCGGCTACGTCTATGACCCCGCAGAGCACGACGGCGTAGCTTTTGAAGACCTGCCCGACGATTGGAAATGTCCTCGTTGCAAGCAGCCGAAGTCTAAGTTCAATCCTGCATGACCCTCATCATAGGACTGCTGATTCCGCTGCTAGTGCCGTCGCCGTGTCGTTGGGTATCGCCATTCAGAATGTGCCCGAAGGAACCATCATTTCTATGCCGATGCGAGCCGCAGGAAATCAATCTCAGCACCATCGGCTTTGCTGTCGGTTTCGTCCTGATGATGGTGCTCGATGTGGTGATGGGGTAATTTAAGAAAATATTATGGATAGAAGTCAAGAAATCATTCGTACCAGTTGGATTGGCATCGCCGCCAATGTGCTGTTGGCAGGTTTCAAGGCCGCAGTAGGTATTCTGGCCAGCAGTGTGGCCATCGTGATGGATGCCGTGAATAACCTGAGCGATGCGCTGTCGAGCGTTATCACCATCGTAGGCACGAAACTCTCGCAGCGCCCAGCCGATAGGAAACACCCCTTCGGCTTCGGACGTATCGAGTATTTCAGCGCCATCATCATCGCCGTCATTGTGTTGTCGGCAGGTATCACCTCGCTCATCGAGTCGGTGAAGAAGATCTTCGACCCTACGGAGCCTTCGTACACCACGACAACGCTGGTGGTTATCGTGGTAGCCATTGTGGTAAAACTCATCCTTGGCCAGTATGTGAAGAAAAAGGGCGAGCAATTGAAGAGCGACGCCCTGATTGCCTCTGGCTCTGATGCACTGTTCGATGCCGTCATCACGCTAGCCACGCTCATTTCTGCAGGTGTCATGCTGCTATGGGGTGTATCGCTTGATGGTATCTTGGGCGCACTGATTTCCCTCGTCATCATCAAGGCTGGTATCGAGATGCTGGCCTCGCCCGTCAACGAACTGCTGGGTACGAGCATTTCGGCCGACTATGCCAAGCAGATTCAGAAGGAGGTCTTAGATTTTGAGGGCGTACATGGTGTGTTCGACCTGATACTGCACAACTACGGTCCTGACGTGAAGATTGGTTCGCTGCACATCAACGTCTATGACACTATGTCAGCGTATGACATTCACGGTCTGACGCGACGCATTTCCACTGCAATGTACGAACGTCACGGTATCATCATGACCGTTGGCGTCTATGCTGTGGCTACAGGCGATAACCGCCGTGCTGAGTTGCAGTCGAAGGTGATGCAGACCCTTGCCGCTCACAAGGATATTAGAGCAAAGGAGAAAGCAGTCGGGTAAGACTTTCCCACAACCTTTGTAAGAACTTGGGATTCAAGCGCTGAGGCAATTCGCTCAGCGGAATGCTTTGTGCCTGATCGTCCAAGAACACCTTCTTGAAACGCAGGGCGGTGCCTTGGTCGTAGAGGAACACATTGGCCTCGAAATTATTCTCGAAAGAACGGAAATCGACATTGGCAGAACCACAGGACGATAGGGAGTCATCGCACACCATCAACTTGGAATGCAGGAATCCCGCCTTGTAGAGATAGATTTGCGCGCCCGCCTGATGCAGTTCACGAAGATAAGAGCGTGAAGCCCAGTCGGTAAAGCGGGCATCGGAATGCAGGGGACAGAGTATGCGCACGTCAACACCTCCCACAGCAGCGGTCTTCAGGGCAAAGAGCACGGGGTCGTTGGGCAGGAAGTAAGGTGTCTCGATATAGATATAACGGCGCGCAGCCAGGATGGAGCGCACCATGCCCTGCATGATTTCCGGATAGTCGGAAATGGGTCCGCTGGTCACCACCTGCGCCAAGCATTCGTTGCTCTGGTCTGTAACGAGGGGAGGGTAGTAGGTACGCTTCGTAATCAGCGTGCGATCCACGAAATACCAGTCTATCAGGAAGGCACGTTGCAGGGCATATACCGCACCACCCGTCAGCCTTAACATAGTGTCGCGCCAAGGCTGTTCCGTGGTACCCTTGACATAGCGAACGGCAATGTTCATGCCTCCGATATAACCCGTCAGTCCATCGATGACTATGATTTTGCGGTGGTTACGATAGTTGGCCTTGCTGGTAAACACCGGGAAGTGGACGGGCAGGAAAGGCACCACATCGATACCCGCCATGCGCATGCGCTCGAAGAAACTATGCTGCACCTTCCAACAACCCACATCGTCGTAGATGACACGCACCTCAATACCCTGGCGAGCCTTGGCTATCAGGGCATCGGAAACGAGAAATCCCAGGGCGTCGTCCTCGAAGATGTACATATCGACATGGATATGATGCTTGGCCTTGGCAATGTCCTTCAGCAGTTCCGGAAAGAAGGCATAGCCATCCGTCATGATGTCCACGAAATTGTCCTTGAAGGGTAGCGAGAGGCTCTGGTTCACAAAGAGGTCCACCATCTGCTTATGTGTCTCAGGCACCTTCAGGTTCTGTTGCTCTACAAAGGTCAGCATGGAGCGCTTCGACAATTGGTCCAGCGAGCGCTGACTAACCAGTCGCTCCCTGCGATGGTTCACTCCAAAGAAGAAATAGAAGATGATGCCGATAACAGGTACGAAGAGGATAATCAGCGCCCATGCCATCGTCTTGGCAGGTTGCCGATTGTCCAGAATGACGTGGATAAGAGTCAGTGCAATGATGATCCACGACAGGACGACACCTATTATATATATGTAGTGCATGCGCTAAACAATAACGTCGGAACCCAGCTGGCGGGCCAGTGCGTTACGCAGGTTCTGGGCTTCCTGAAAGGCCGTCATCAGTTCCTTGATGCGTACCATATCCGACCCCGCCTCTTTCATCTGGCGTTTCAGGTCGTCCAACTGCTGACTGACTATGTCCATGCGGAAGTCCAGAATGAGGTGGTTGATGTGCTGCTGAAGGTCTGATTCGCTCATCTTCTTATCAAAACTACGACTCAGCTGATGCTTGGCAATGCCCAGTTTGGCTGCCAACTGACTGATTTCAGGATTGGGGTGCTGCATGAAGTAACGCTCCGCCTTGAATCCCTCGTCAGCAGAGTGCTCTACGGCCTCCTTCAGTATCTGGTTATACAGGTCTTCGCTGAAAGCCAGTCCGTCCGACGATAGGTCGTAGTCGATGTATTGCGCCACGTTCAGGTTCACGGTCTCGCCATCCTCCGTTTCCAGTCCGCTGTATATCACCTCGTCGCCATGACGAATGATGTTCTGTACCAGCAGACGTTCCACCTCCTTGTCTTGTGGCACCAGACTAGCCATGGCTATCTCATTGTCCACGCTCTGGTGTTCTTTGTGCTCTTCCTCGCGCTCCTCAGCGATGTATTTGTTCACCTGATTGACCAGGGTAGTCTCTTTGACATCCAGACGCTGCGAACAATCCTTGATATAGGCCGTACGCACCATGGGGTCGGGTATCACCGCAATGGTGCGGATAATGTTGTTGATAGCCTCCGCCTTCTTGATGGGGTCTTTCACCCCCTTCAGCATCAGTTCCGTCTTAAACTGGATGAAGTCGGTCTGGTGCTCCTCGATATATTCCTTGAACTGCTGGGCGGTATGCTTGCGGGCAAAGGAGTCGGGGTCGTCGCCATCGGGCAACAGCAGCACCTTGATGTTCATACCCTCCGCCAACAGCATGTCCGTTCCACGCATGGCAGCATGGATACCCGCCTCGTCGCCATCATACAGCAACACGATGTTCTGAGTGAAGCGATGCAACAGCTTGATCTGATAGGTAGAGAGTGCCGTTCCCGAGTTGGCCACCACGTTCTCCAGTCCACACTGGTGCATGGCAATCACGTCGGTATAGCCTTCCACCATATACACGCAGTCCTCCTTGACAATGGCTTTCTTGGCTTGATAGATGCCATAGAGCTCGCGCTCCTTATGGTAAATCTCCGAATCGGGCGAGTTGACGTACTTCTGTTGCACGCCCTTCGTGGCAGCATCCAGTTTTCTGCCACCGAAGGCCACCACCTTGCCACTCACGTTCAGCCAGGGGAAGATGGCACGCCCTGCAAAGCGGTCGTACACTCCATGTTCGTTCTGGATGCAAAGACCCGTCTTAACCAGAAATTCGTCCTTGAATCCCTTCCTGCGTGCTTCGTTCACCAGCGCATCACGCTTGGTGAGTGCAAAACCCAACTGGAACTTCTCGATGATGTCGTCGCGGATGCCACGACTGCGGAAATACTGTTTGCCAATAGCCTGTCCGTCCACATCGTTCTGCAGGATAGCATGGAAATAGTCGCGTGCCCATTCGTTGACGATGAACATCGACTCACGCTCCGACTGCTCGCGCTTTTCTTCCTCATTCAGTTCGCGCTCCTGAATCTCGATATTGTATTTCTTCGCCAACCAGCGCAGCGCTTCCGGATAGGTTATCTGTTCGTGCTTCATCAGGAAGTTCACGGCATTGCCACCTTCTCCGCAGGCAAAGCACTTACAGATCTGGCGTGCTGGCGATACCATGAATGAGGGCGTCTTGTCGTCATGGAAAGGACACAAGCCCTTGTAGTTAACCCCCGCCTTGCGCAGGTTAACAAACTCGCCGACCACATCCACGATGTTGACGGCATCCATGATTTTATCGACGGTAGCCCTGTCTATCATCGGTGCTTAGAAAAGGGATAGCGTATACAGATAGACCACGGCTGCAGGGATAGCCAGCAGCGAGGAGTCGAAGCGGTCCAGCATACCTCCATGTCCAGGCAGTATGTTGCCTGAGTCCTTGATGCCTAAGGTGCGCTTAAACAGACTCTCTATCAAGTCACCCCATGTGCCGAAGACAACCACTACCAGTCCTAATCCCAACCACTCGGGCATGGTCAGCATCCGGTCGTCCAGATAGTAGCTGATGGCCCATGCAGCTGCCAACACAAAGACGGCACCACCTACGGAACCCTCCCACGACTTGGCAGGACTGATGCGCGGAAACAGCTTATGGCGACCAATCAGCGAACCTACACAATAGGCTCCTGAGTCGTTGATCCACAGGAATACGAAGATAGACAGCGGCAACAGCGTGTTAAACGTCACCACCCCGTTGTTGGTGGCTGTAAAGGCCAGCACATTCAGCATCGAGAAGGGTAGGGCAATGTACATCTGCGACAGCATGGTGTAGGCCCAGTTCTGAATGGGGTCGGCCTGCTTCAGATACAGTTCGGCTACCAACAAGTAGATGATGGTAATGAGATAGGGAATGAACACCACCGTCTTGGCAGCACCTCCATAGAGATCGCTGCAGAAGTAAGTCATGGCAAAGAAGAAATAAACTCCTGCCACGGTTGCGATGAAGCGGTTCACAGAGATGTCTTCACGCTGATTTACCAAGCCTGTAAACTCCCAGATGGTCATTCCTGTCACAATGCTGAACAGCAATACCATAGCATCGGGTCTGAGAAACGAAGCTACGATGGCAGCTACGAAAATAATACCCGTAATGGTTCTAGTTATCAGATTCTTCATATTTTCACTATTCACTATTCACTTCATTACTAGAGCTCTGCTCGCCCTGAGCTTCGAGCTCTTTGGCGCGCTCTTCTGCCATGCGCTCGGCATCGGCACGCATCTGGGCTTCAATCAGTTCCTCTGAACGACTGGTCCAGGGGCGCTTGCCGAATATCTTCTCTACATCGTCGGCAAAGATGACCTCGCGTTCCACCAGCAACTGAGCCAGCTGGGCGTGTCCGTCCTTGTGCTCGGTCAGTATCTGCTTGGCACGCTCGTACTGCTCGTTCACCATCTTCAGCACCTCTTCGTCCATCAGTTTGGCAGTGGTCTCTGAGTAAGGCTTCTGGAACGAGTATTCCTGTTGGTTATAATAGCAGAGGTTAGGCAATTTGTCACTCATACCTGCATAGGCCACCATACCGTAAGCCTGCTTGGTGGTACGCTCCAGGTCGTTCATGGCTCCCGTGCTGATTTGTCCGATAAACAGCTCCTCGGCAGCCCTTCCGCCCAACAGCGAACACATCTCGTCCAGCATGGCCTGCTTGGTCTGCAGCACACGCTCCTCAGGCAGGTACCACGCTGCACCCAGCGCTCGTCCACGAGGCACAATGCTCACCTTCACCAGCGGATTGGCAAACTCGGTAAACCATGAGATGGTGGCATGACCGGCCTCATGGATGGCTATCGACTTCTTCTCTGCCTCCGTCATTACCTTGGTCTTTTTCTCCAGTCCACCGATAATACGGTCCACGGCGTCCAGGAAGTCCTGCTTGCCCACCTTCTCGCTGTTATGGCGGGCAGCTATCAGGGCAGCCTCGTTACAAACGTTGGCAATGTCGGCACCCGAGAATCCAGGAGTCTGACGAGCCAGGAAGTCAATGTCCAGGTTCTCGTCCAACTTCAGGGGCTTCAGGTGTACCATGAATATTTCACGGCGCTCGTTCAGGTCGGGCAAGTCCACATGTATCTGTCGGTCAAAGCGTCCTGCACGCATCAATGCTGAGTCCAGCATATCCGCACGGTTGGTCGCTGCCAACGTAATGATACCGCTGTTCGTACCAAATCCGTCCATCTCCGTCAACAGGGCGTTCAGCGTATTCTCGCGCTCGTCGTTGCCACCCATGGCAGGGTTCTTCGAACGCGCACGACCTACGGCATCTATCTCGTCGATGAAGATGATGCACGGCGCCTTGCTCTTGGCTTTCTCAAACAAGTCGCGCACACGGCTGGCACCCACACCCACGAACATCTCTACGAAGTCCGAACCCGACATCGAGAAGAAGGGCACGCCTGCCTCGCCGGCCACAGCCTTCGCCAACAGCGTCTTACCCGTTCCCGGAGGACCTACCAACAGCGCTCCCTTGGGAATCTTACCTCCCAGTTCGGTATATTTCTGCGGATTCTTCAGGAAGTCCACAATCTCCTGCATCTCCTGCTTGGCACCAGCCTGTCCGGCCACGTCCTTGAAGGTGATACCCAGGTCGCCGCCCTTCTCATACATCTGGGCCTTCGACTTGCCCACGCTGAAGATGCCACCGCCCATACCGGAACCACCTCCGCCGCCCATACGGCGCATGATAAACATCCATACGAAGATGATACCCGCAAAGAACAGGATGTTCATCACCAGTGAATTGAAGAATTCGCTCTCCTTCGAGTTGTCGTATGAGAACTTGCCCGAGAATTTCTTCTCGTCGCGCGCCTGGTTCACAAACTGCTCCACCTGGTCCACTGAGCCGATGGCTACCGACACGCTGGGAGCCTTACCCGTTTGTTGCACGCCCTGGTGGAACACATCACGTATATGTTCGGGCTTCACGTACATCTGCAGGGTGTTGCTATACTTGTTGACCACTATCTTGTCGGCGTAGCCTTTCATCACCATCACCTTGAAGTCCGAATAGCTGGTCTCCGTCTGTACACTCGATTTCTCACTACCCTGCGTAAAATACAGGGTTATCAGCAGTATGATGACAATGCCGTAAATCCAGTTCATGTTGAACTTCGGCATGTTCATCTGAGGTTTCTTATTGTTATTCTGTTGTTCCATCATTACTCATTTCTCACTTCTTTGACCAAGGTACAAAGCGACCAAAGGTCGAGCGCTCATTTCTCATTTTTAATCCAAATCTGGTATTTGGATTAAATTGGCGTCTTCCCACAAGTGCTCCAAATCATAATACGCTCTTACGTCGGGCAAGAACACATGCACCAGCACGTCACCATAGTCCATGGCCACCCACTGGGCATTCTCCAACCCAGCCACCTTCGATGGTTTCTCGCCCAACTCCTTACGGGCAAAGTCGCCTATCGATTCCGTGATAGCCTCTACCTGCGCAGGCGATGAACCCTGACAGATAATGAAGTAGTTGCAAATGGCTCCATCAATGCCATTCAGGTCAGCCACCACTATGTTTGCACCTTTTTTTTCTTGTATTCCTCTTGTTATTGTTTCTACGAGTGTTGTTTTTTGTTCCATTTATATATTAAAGATGTTATTTTGACCTACAAAGATACATGGAATAATCCGAAAAGTGCAATAAAAACAGAAAATTTTGGGGTTTTTAATAAAAAAATGCGTTTTTTCTTTGTTGTTTCGGAAAAAACCACTACCTTTGCACCCGCAATTCGGAAATTGCTCCTCTAGTTTGGGGTATGGTGTAATGGTAACACTGCAGATTCTGGTCCTGCCTTTCCTGGTTCGAGTCCGGGTACCCCAACA
>Ga0310695_10000730_pt1 | contig 81320 bp, 69 predicted proteins | sample RumenRJG_04DNA_FD_203882 | JGI IMG/M metagenome (GOLD analysis project Ga0310695, IMG submission 203882) | Bovine rumen microbial communities from Lethbridge, Alberta, Canada - RJG_04 (v2) (version 2) | ecosystem: Host-associated > Mammals > Digestive system > Stomach > Rumen | place: Canada...
CTTGTGTGCGGCGATGGAACCCTTTCTTAAGATCATCTCATCAGTATCGATGTAGTTGTGGATCGTGTGGAAGGATTCTCCCGCCGTAAGGCCTGCACGCCCGCAGAGGATCTCTGCCATGAGCTCCCTGTTTCTTTTCGCGAACGCCTGGCAGATCTCCACGTCGTGGAGGTAGTCTTCAAGGTATTCGCCGTAGAGGCAGCAGAGGTCATCGGGCATGGGAGTCTCGCCCTTGAAGGCCTCCCAGCGGAGTTCCTTCAATGCCGCCTGGATCTCGGATGCACGGCCCTGTTCCTTGTACGTACGGATTATCTCATCACGGTCTGCAAGGTATGAGCCGTAACCCTTTTCGAGCTTTACCGCAAGCTTCTGATAGAATTCGGCGACCTGCTTTCCGAGATTTCTGGAGCCGGAGTGGATGACGAGATATTTCGTTCCGTCAGAGGCTTCATCGATCTCGATGAAGTGATTGCCGCCGCCCAAGGTACCGAGAGATCTGACGAGTCTTCCGGCGTCCTTAAGCTCTCTGTAGCACTTAAGTCCTGTAAGATCGAACTTCTCCCTGCGGCCTTCCCAGACATTCATTCCGGAAGGAATGTAGTGCGCTGCGGCATCGACCATCAAGTAATCGATGTCGCCCTTGCCGAGATCGACCGTGTACATTCCGCAGCCGATGTCGACACCGACCACATTGGGAACGACCTTGTCCGTAACGGTCATCGTGGTTCCGATCGTGCATCCCTTGCCGGAGTGCACGTCAGGCATGATCCTTATCTTAGACCCTTCGGTCATGGGATAATCGCACATTCGTCTGATCTGACAGATCGCTTCCTCTTCCACGACCTTCGCATAGCAGATCGCCGTGTTTACCTTTCCTTTTATCTCTATAGCTTCCATAGTCTTTTCCTTTCTTTTATCAAGGGCTCTGACCCTCCCCAAAAGGAAGGTCAGGCCACGATCTGCTTGTATCTCTCAGCGCCGATGACGCTCATCATGAAAGTGTAAGGGTCCATTCTGTCATCCTTCAGCATCGCGAAGATCTGGGGAGACATGCCGGAGACCAGCGTTACACCCTGTTCGTTCTTCCTGACAGGCTGCTGTCTGTTGAAGCTGTTGACGTTCCAGAAGACCAGCTGGGGCAATGTGTAGCCATACCTGGCAAACTTTGCCTTTGCAGCTTCGAAGTTCGTCATGGAGGAATCTTCGGCGCAGACATCGAACTCCATGTCGGAGATGATGATAAGTCTTGAAGGCATATCAGACTGCTTCAACCTGTTCTTTAACGCTGTGTTCAGGATCAGGTCGAAAGTCCTGCCGATATTCGTGTTGCTGCATTCGTTGAAGCCGATGCAGTACTGTACCTTCTCGACGATATCCTTACCCTTGATCTCGACTAACTTAGGGTTAGCCGAGAACGTGATGAAGTTGTTCTTAAATGCGCCCTTGTTCCTCTCTGCAAAATAGATGCCCAGGGATTCTGCGACAGCCGCAGGCATTACGTTCCAGCCGCCGTACATGGAGCCGGAACCGTCGACAACGACCAATGTATTGTCGGAGTTAACGTAGTTTTCCAGAGCGTTCCATGTAGCATCCAGAACGTTTCTTTCTTCCTCAGGCATCCCGACGGAACCTGCTCTGTAGCAAAAGCCACTTCTTGTCCTGATGATCTTGCTTACGATGTCGTAAGGAGTCAGAGAAGAAGTCTTCAATACGGAAGGGTCTGCCTTCGCCTTCTCGATGAAGGAGACGTATCTTTCCTCATCGTTTCTGATGAAGGCTCTTCTGTACTTGAACAATGCCTTTGAAGGCTGCTTCTCGTACTCGAAAGAATAATCCTTCGTTCTCAAGTTGTTCTCCAAGATCTTAATATAAGCTCTCAAAGAGGACAGCATCTTTCTGTAGGATGCTTCGGACATGTTCATGCCCTTTGCGATGATCTTCGCGATCCTTACGGTCTCTTTTGAGCTCGCATTAACGGAAGGCAGCCACTTGGCCATCAATGATACGGAACCCTGTGCCTGCATGTTCTCCATATCATCTGCCAAAACAGCCTTAATATAAGCAATGGCTGCCTTCTCGCATGCTGTATCCATCAATACCAGGATGTCATCGTATCTGCCGTATTCGGCGATATTATCGATGTTCCTGATGACTACGTCAGGATAGCTCTGGGCAAGGAACTTCATTATTACTCTGAAGAATCTCCTCTCGCCCAGACCGCCTCTGATATCTCTTGCATAGAAGAGCGTCTTCATGGCGATCTCCCTGTCTTCGGCAAAAGCTCTGATGAATCTGTATACGACCTCGCTGTCAGATGCATTTCTCAATGCGCCTGCCGTTGCGAAAAGATCCAGGCAGTCAGACATCGTGCTCGCGTTAGATACCGCGCCGTTTGCCGTGTAAGCCTTGTTTGCTTCTCTTCTTAATAATTCCAACATCTTCATTTTCTTTTCTCCTTTACAAGGTGCCGGGGGTTTTGCTTTCCCCCAAACGATTAACAGTCGTGGAGCAATTATCTGCTGTATGCACCTTTTATTTGCACGCTTACAAGACACTTTGGCCTTATCCTCGGCCGCCAAGGCAGGATTCGAACCTGCAAACCAACCAATTGCTTAATTGCTGAGCGTGTCTTTCACGTTGCACCCTCATGTTACATCTCGAAAATGGGGTTTCATAGATGCAGATTGACTTGTGATTACAACCCCAATATAATGTGAATATCAGGGAATTTTCGCGATTTTCAACATATTTCACGACCCCAAACAGGAGTTATACAATGACTGAGAAATATAAGATCTATCTTTCCGAGGACACGAAAACAAGGCTTATCAACGATGCCGAGCTCTTCGAATTCTACAGAAATGACGGCACCGTGAACCTCAACGGCTTCCTTAAAGAGCTCATCGTCAACTATTTCGAGCAATACAGAAAAGACAACGATGAACTCTTAAATAACGTCATCAGCGAACTTACTTTGGTAAAGTCCTTAAAGTCCAAAGAAGCTTCCACACTGGCTGAGAAGATCATCAGGACATACATCAACAACAAAGAGACCGGCGCGGGCAAGAGCACAGTTATCACGCTCACCGTAAGCGGCGAGTCCTACAACATAATCAGGATAATCGAGAATAATCTCCTTCAGGACAGTTCCATGTCAGGCTATATCAAGGACATGTTCCTGTCCTATCTCTCGATCCCGAGAAACAAGCGCGAAGAGATAATCTTCAAAGAGACTTACGAGACGATAAACAGAGCGATCGCCGAATCCAGGGTCCTCACCTTCACATCAACATTCTCAGGCAAAAAGGGCCCCGTCCGCGTCGAACCCTACCTGATCGCGACATCAAAGGAAGAACAGTTCAGCTATCTTCTCTGCCACGGCTATAAATACAGCAACGACCACACATTCAGGATCTCCAGAATGCGTGACGTCTTCATTACGACAGATACGTTCGTCAGGAAAGATACGATTCAGAAAAGGCTTACGGAGACCGGCATGAGGCATCCCCATTCGGCTGCACCTGACACGCACGCGGTAATAAAGATGACCGAACGCGGCAAACAGATGTACCGCATGATCATCAAGAACCGTCCCGCCGTCACATCGGTCGACGGGGACAAATACATTTTCGACTGGCCCGAGATGCAGCTCGAAGACTACTTCAGACGCTTCGGCAAAGAGGCAGTGGTGCTAAGGCCGCGCCGTCTTAAAGACAAGCTCCTGAAATACTATTCTGAAGCTGCCGATGCATATGAGAATAAGTCCGGATCTTATTCCGGATCGCCCTCGCCCGTATAAGGAAAGTCATCGTCATCGACGTCTTCCTCTCCGATCGAGAATCCGTAATCGCATCCGGCGAAAGCCATGAGATTCATAATGACGGCCTTCTGGTCATCAAGCTGGCTGTTCACATCTTCCATCTCCATAAGTGCGGGATTGGACAGAGCGATCTCCTCGATCAGGGCCTCGCCGTCATCTTCACCGAATTTCTCAAGGATGGCATTCTCATATTCCAGAGAAGCGATCAGCGTATCAAAAAAACGCTCGGTCATATCAAGGAAAGCACTGTAGTACTCCTCCTTTGACCATTTCTCGGGTTCATGGATCATGCTTACAAAATTTTCGTCGAAATAACCTTCGTTTAACATGGCTTCGTCCCCCGTTCGTATGTCTTATGATTACTGTATCACGGTTCGCCGGCAATTGCCAAAACATTATTTGTTTTCCTTCAGCGCCACCCAGATGGCCGGACGGACGCCGATGTAATCGAAGCGGTTCATCATGCCGCCGGTTTGGATCCGGCCGAGATGGTCGACATAGCAGGCAGCATCTCCTGTCGCACCGGGTGTTCTGAGCCACCAGAGGCTGTAACCGTTCTCATCGACATAAAGAACATTTCCTTTTTTAGCGTATGGTATTGCAGCTGTTTGCCGTGAGCTGTCACCGTGGAAATATGTCTCGGCTTCATCAAGGCTCAACAGGAATACTTTGTCTTCGGTGTTATTGCCGCCGGGTACTTTCTTATCCTTGTTCCCGCTGTTTGTGATCTCTGTCATGAGGATCATTTTTTTCTCCTCCTGACTGAAAGCCTCATTTAAGAAGGAATTATTCAGCCATTTCCGCAATGAGCATTTCTCCCATGTGGTATCTTTTTCTGTAAAATCGTAAGCACTGCTGTAGACAATACTTTCAGTGACAAGGAGCACCTTGTCGTCCTGCTTGTCCAGGATCCTCCAGACGAGCTTCTCACCGCCGTAATTGCCGAAATAAGCTGTTTGGCCGTTCACAAATCTGATCAGGTTCAGATCTACTTCTACTGTTCTTTCGGCAGCTATCCTTTCTGACTGTTCTTTCTCGTATTTTGCGTGAAGTGACTCATTCATGATTGCAGAATCGATCCTGCCGAAACTCACCCACATTGCAGGACGGACACCAAGACGGAAAATGTTTCTGTCATCTCCGCGGAGATAGACAAAGCCGTTACTTCTTACATTTGCACCGTAGCCGGCTTCACAACCCGGAGAACGGAGCCACCAGCTGCAATATCCGTCTTCGTCAACCCAAAGCTCATCATAGGATGCGGGATCCTCCAGAGGCTTTGCTTTGCGGTCTTCGTCTGAGGCAAAATATGCCTCGGCTTCGTCTATGCTGAGTACGAATACATTATCGTAAGTATTGTCTCCGCCCTTTGTGTGAAATTTCTTGTTGTTGCCGTTCGCTTCGTATGACTGAATGATTCCTGCCCGCTCAAATTCGTCAAATGAGTTTTCGATGAAGTCGGTGTTGAGCCACCCTCTCAATGTTGAGGTGTCCCAGGATTGGTTATCGCGACCGGGATCGCCAGGTTCAATTTCGTTATATAATCGGGCATCGATCACATATTTTGATAAAAGCAATTTCTCGCCTTGTTCATTAGTTCTAAGGACTATCCATTCCAGATCTATATCGTGATATTTTCCCAAGACTACTGTCTCGCAGCTTGCAAGACTTATCGGCTTGGCTCTTGCGAGATTACAGCCCGGAAGAACTGCCAATGACATCAGCATTATCATGCCCATCACAACCGCTAATATCTTCTTCATGTTTGGATTCTCCCCTTGATTCCCGATCAGCTTTCTATGCTTACCCACATGGCAGGCCTTACGCCGTAACAATCTTTATTCACCGGTACAAATTCGCCTTGGCCCGAACCAAATACCAAAGCACGGGAATCCACCTTTCCGGGTGTGCGGACCCACCATCCGCAGGAGTTGTCAATATTCATTACGACACCGCGCTCCATTGCGTACTTGGTAGGGTAAGCAACATATACATAATCAGGATCGGGAAGGTACTTCATGACTTCCTCTCCGCTGAGAAGGAAGATCCTGTCGGTAACATCATCCTTAGGGAGCTCCGTCTTCAGTATTATCTGCTTCTCGCCTGATGTGAACGCACTATTATAGAAATCCGCATTAAGCCATGTCCTTAATATGCAGAGCTTCCAGGATATGTCACGCTTTCTTGTATTAAAGACTCTTGAATCGATGCAGTACTTGGAAAGCAGAAGAGCCTTGCCGTCCTGAACATCCAGGACTATCCATTCAATGTCCTGATCTTTGAATCTGCCCAGTATTACCGGTTCGTTCACGTCTATCTTCGGAACCTCTTTGGAATCCGCTCTTGAACCTGAACACCCGCAACAAAGCACACTTGAAATGATCACTGAGATCAATACGAAAACTGCTGCCGCCTTATTACTCATCCGTCAACACCCTCGCATAAAGCCAAAGCAAAACCTAACCCTCAAAGAAATTATAGCATTTTTGTCAGCGAAGGATATTCCTTTACATCAGCCTCTTATACACGTCTAAAAGGCTCTCCATCTGGTACTTCAAAAGCCACGCCGCGTTGCTGTATTCGACTTCTGCTTTAAGTACTTCGATGAGCCTGGGATAGTATTCTTCGGTCTCTTTGATCATGCGGTAGATACGTTCTCTTGAAAGGCCCCCTGACATCGTCGTGATGTTGTTCGTGCGGTCGATGCACTTTATAAGGGCCGCCTTGGGATTTGTTGCGATCTGATCGTAGTAATCCTTCAAGACTGCGCTCCTGGTCTCAGGCGTGGTCTTTTCGCACGTCAGAAGGCGCACCAGTTCCTTTGTCTCATCGTTTACGGGAAGCTGATCATAAGTAACGCCGCAGTCCTCTACAACGTCATGTAGAAGGCATGCGGCGATAATTGCATCATCTTTTATGTTCATGGATAAGGCGTGACAGGCTAAGTTAAGCGGGTGATAAATGTAAGGTGTCGTCGAACGCTTGCGCATCTGTCCTTTGTGCGCCTCTGTCGCGAAATTGACTGCCTTAAGTGTATTCGTAAGACCCAGATTTTTCGCCGTTGTCTTCACATAAGTCTTCATGTGTTCCCAGTTGTAGATCGCATCCTTGGTCTTAAATACGCCCTTCTTCTCTTCGACCAGCGCAGACACCGATACGTCGAACAGTTCTGCGAGCTTCATTATCTTATCGATATCAGGCTTATACTCATCTCTTTCCCATGAAGAAACAGCCTGGAAAGTAATGCCGATCTTATCGGCCACCTGCTCTTGTGTAAGACCCCGTTCTTCTCTTAATGATCTGATATTAGTCCCTATGCTCATAAGTGCCCCTCCTGCTGCTTATGCCTCCTGGTTCATAAAGGCTTTTGCCTGCTCTTCCGTGATCTCTTCCATCTCATCCATTATCTCGGCATTTCCGAAGCCGTAGAAGCTGTCATCAGTAGGATCAAAACCCATGATGTGGTCGAGTATTACGTTCCTCTCATCTGCTTTCCATTCTCCGTTATCGAAAAGGAAATACCCGTCATCCCGGGCCATGCCCAACCTTCTTCCGCGTATCAGGTAGTATGTTATGTCTGCCATGTGATCTTCCTCCCTTCAGCCATAGAATAGAGGAACTCACATCAATATTTTAGCGAGCGGGAATTGAAGATTCAATCAGGAATTCAAGTGAGACTTGAGCGGGTAAAATGCGTATGTGCATTGATATTCCAAATCGCGAAAAAGGTTTTGATATCAACGGCTCACCCGCCAACAAAACAAGCCCGGGTGCTTTTGCTCCTGAGCTTGTTTTGTGTACATCTATCCGGATCGATACTTATTGGGGCTTGGTTGTTCTGAGTGTGCCGGACGTTTGCCGGCCCTCGCGCTTGCCGATTACTAATGATTCCTATTGTTCCCGTGGAGGCGCCCCGCAGCACCATCCTTATGACTTCATTATAGGAAGGAGTTGTGTAATCTTTATGAATGATTATCGGGAGTTGCTTCGTGCTTGACGTTATGACGTACTAAAAATAAAAAATTAGAAATTAGTACGTAATTTTAGAAGCAAATCACCACACCTCGCGCAAGTTTTACGGACTAAAAATTATTATTAAAGAATTAGTACGTACTTTTTCGCACTTTCAAAACAATTTTTGATCAAACCTACGTACTAATAATTCGTTTTCTAAAATTAGTACGTAAAATCCACACCCGGCAACGGCATTTTCGAAAAATCTTACGTACCAAAAATGCATTTTCAAATATTAGTACGTATGCACAAAAGCTCACCCCAATGAACCGCGGTGGTATTGCTCGTGCAAAAGCAGCGGAGTCATTTCATAGATCAGATATTTAGTAATTATGTTGGGCTGCTTTCGCATTTGAGGTCATACAAAGGACACATGCACATTATAGATTAATCCTGTGGGAAGGAATTCTGATGGAAGAAAAGGAGAATAGGAATGAAAAAAGCCTTACAAAAAGTCATTTGTTCAACACTGTTTATTGCTATGGTTCTGCCAATAGCAGCATGCGGTAAAAAGGACGAGAGCTGGACAACCATAAGCACCTCGCAGGAAGATCAAAATGTTGTAAATGCGGATGTTACTAAAATTACTTTCGCCGTGCCCGATTTTTGCAAAGTCGACAGTAATCATCTGAAGCTTTTCAATGAGGAGCTTCAAAATGACGGTCACAACTATCAACTTGAGATAAAGACGCTTGCTGACGAAGAATACTTTTCGAGTCTCGAGAATGAATTGAAAAACGGAAATATAGATGTTGCATTTCTGGGATTAGGTGACGGAAGCAACAGTATAATCAGCCTTATCAACTCAGGGTTGTTACTTAACCTTGACGAGATACTCTCGTCAGAAAAAGGGAAAGCATTATATGATTCTTTCCCAAAAGCTTTATGGGAGTCTGTTAAGTGTAACGGCCACGCTTATTCTATACCGAACGCTAATGCTAATGATCACGGTGTATATGCAGCATTTAATAAGGATTACATCGAAGAAGCTGCGATCGAAAGCTGGGACGGAAGCATTGAAGGCATTTACAAGATAATTAAGAACGTTAAATGGAATGATGAGGAAGCTCCCCGCCTTCAGTATCTGGTATCCGATTTTGATTTTGCAGATATGATCAGATGTGAGTTCCAAAACGGCTTGCTTTATGATTATGACACCATGAAGATAGAGAACCCTTTGGAATCGGAGAAATTCATCAATTACTTTAAAGTGCTTGAGCAGATGAAGTCTGACGGGTATCTGGCTGATTCCGTGTCATACTATCAGAACGCCTCATATGCCGAGGAGAATGCTCACTTAACTTCGGGAAAATTCCTTGTCGTATTAGCAACAGGCGAACCTGATGAATACTTATTAAAGAATAATATCCGTATAAAACAAGCAACTGCTTACCTGTCATCAAGGATAAACGGCTCAATCGGAATCTCAAAAGATACCGGCAATCAGGATGCAGTTGTGGACTTTCTGGGCATTCTATACAGTGAAGAAAAATATGCAAACATTTTAATATATGGAAAACAGGGTGAGGATTATAAGCTTGCAGACGGTTTCCCGGTAAACATGGATGGTTCTGAAGTTTACGATAATTATCTTGCAAAGATTTGTCTGAACCTGTTTATAAATGTTCATCCGGTTAAAGATGACATATTTACACATAACCGCAAGGAAACATTTTTCGCATTCTATGATGATATTAAACTATCACCTTTTATCGGATTCGAAGCAGATTACACCGGTGCCGGTACTATATCGAATGATCTCGAATTATTTATGGAAAAACTTAGCCAAAAGTCCTTGGATGAAGCTGTCAGTACGTATTCCGGGAAGTTTAAATCAGATGGCATTGATGCCTATATAGATTCTGTGAAAAAACAGTGGGATTCATTTCATCAATGATCATTAATAGGAAATCTGTCAGCAAAATGCCATAGAGGAAAGACATGAAAAACAAGCTTATAAACAAAGTATTATCTCTGATTTTAATATCTGCAATGCTGCTTCCGGCCGCATCATGCGGAAAGAAGAACTCCGGGAAAGCGGAGAAAAAGATAGCTTCTGATGATCCCTGGTTCGACTCCAAGGTATACAGTATAAAGCCGGATCTTGATACCGGCGGTAAAGAGATCAACTTTAGTACGCAACAACTTGCAGGTGCAGATGACAAATATATCGTAGTATTCTCGTACGGCTACTATGTTAATCCGAATCCAAATGAGGAATACTACACAAGTGATTATTCCTACTATATGGCCATCGTAATTGACCGGAATACGGGTGATATGATCAATACTCTGGATTATGGTCAATATCTTTCAGGCAATGGTTTTATTAGTGATGTCAAGTATTTCAACGGAAAGATCACTTCAAAAGTATATATAGAGGATGAGAAGGGCGGCCGCACCGTAGAGATGGATAATGACGTCCTTACGGGGAAAAAACTTGATGAACGCGCACTTTCCGAATCATATTCCGGCTTTAGTAAAGCATTATTCCAGGTCGGTGATTATTCGATCCTCGCAGAAAGCGCAACTGATCAAGGCAGTTCATCATCAGAATTTTATTATGTGCTTACGATCATTCCTTCCGAAGGAAAAGAATATAACGTTAAATTGAAGAAAGAACGTACGGATCTGTTTTCTGTCTCTGTTGTCCTGCCGTTGGACGAAGACAGGCTCCTGGTGCCGGTTATGTCGACATCGACTAATATTCCGGTTTTTTTCGAGGTTGATCTAAAAGCAGCAAAAGCAGTTGAAGTCGATGGCAGAGACTACGACTGGATCGATTTCGACAGGGTCAGAAATACTTTGGTCAATAAGGATGGCCGGGCTTATTTTTCCACCTCGGCAGGTATCTCTACGATCGACATGAAGAATAAAAAGATAGAAGAGTTCTTCAACTACAACGCCTGTCCGATGAACAAGGTCCGCCTTCTTTCCACCGAAATGATCGACTGCTCTGACAAGGAGATAGTACTACTTGGAAACAGCATATCGTTTTCTATGGAAAAAGGCTTTACACCGGATTTTGAAATATACGTAATAACTAAGGCCTCAGGGAATCCCCATGCCGGGAAGACAGTTCTTGAACTTTATTCAACTTACGGAGTGGAAGAGACGATCGCCGAAGCAATTACCATATTTAATGAGACCAACAAAAGCTTCTTCGTAGAAGTTACAGACCGTTATGAAGTTGATTCTGTTAAAACTTACTTGTCGGCTGACAGTAAGGATGATGAGGCGCTGGATAGTCTTCAGACTAGTTTGTCACTTAATGACAAGCTTGCCATGGACATCATGAATGGTACGGGGCCCGATATCCTGATAAATACCGGTGATATGGGCAGGCTGTATCATTCCAATTATCTTGTTGATCTAAGCAAATATTTCGCAGATCTCGATCAGGAGAAATACTTTACGAATATAATCGAAGCAGCTAAAACTGACGGCAAGTTATATCAGCTGCCCATAAGATTTGATATCGAAGGCATCCACACCGATTCCAAGTATGCGGGAACATCAGGTAAGGGCTTTACAACCAAGGAATATGAAGATTTCCTCTATGGTCCTCTGAACGGCTTTGATCTTAATCAGACAGGACAAACTTTCTATTTTGCATCTCTCTTTACTGCAATGAGTGACAGATTCATCGTTAACGGCAAGGCGGATTTCTCAGGTCCTGAATTTGCTGAGATCGCTGAATTCGTAAAGAACAATGTCCATGAGAAAGCATTATCTCTTGACGCCGAAATGTCTGATGAGAGAAGTCAGCAGAATGAAAGGATTGCACGCCTTACAAACTACACTTTGATAACTTCATATTTGGAAGGTGTCAATGAACTTCAAGGTGCAAATGCCTTTCTCGGTATCCCTTCTTCTGACGGGCGGGGACCCATGGCCTGCTGCAGAATATCTGCTTCAGTTTCCGCACAGGCATTAAATACCGATGCCTGCGTTGATTTTGTAAAGATCCTTCTTTCTGATGACATTCAGAATGATTTATCCATGATGGGGTATTTCTCCTTAAGCCGTGAGGCTTACAGGAATGCCGAGAGCACTATCATTGATTACTGCAACGGTCCCAGAGGCAGTATGGCTTTCCAAAAGATCGACAGCTCCGGACAGCAGATCACCAGAACAACTGAATTTACAAAAGATGATCTGGACAATCTCGAGAAGATAATCTCAAGCTGCACGCATTTCAACTCTGCCGATGCATCGATCAACATGATACTCATCGAAGAGATGCCGGCATATTTCCTGGGGCAGAAGGATCTGGATTCCGTAATCAAGATCGCGCAAGACCGCGCTCAAAAAGTATTAGATGAGCGGGGATAGCTATGATCCTTGCCTGTAAAGGCTTTTTGATTATTTTACTTTATCCCTGGATTTTTTACTTTATCCCTGAGTTTTGCAAATACGGTTGATTATCAAACGGGAAACGTGGTATTAAAGTAGATAGTTTTATCATCATATGCTTTAAGAGCTGAATCCGGGAAGGCTTGCACCGGACCGGGCTCAGATCGTTCTGGACTAGAGATGGTAAGACAAATAAACTCGATTCTTAAATTTCGAGGCTTTCCAACAAAATGGGGCTGTCTTAGCAACACTAAGGCAGCCCTGAGTTTTTATTCAGAGCGAAATCGCGCCCGGAACATATATGCTCCGAACATATAATTCCTTGTCGGTAAAACCTCCGAAAACCGACAAGAAAACTGAGAAGTTCTACAGAAAAACCCTGAAATTGTCGGTTAGCCGAATCGAATATCCGACAAAACACGACAAAACCCTACAAGAACCGACAATGAAAACCGACAACGTGAACACTTTTACCGACAAAGGAATAAGGTGGTCGACGCAGGAAAACGGTTTACAGCGTTGTATCAGGCTGTTGCTGTGTGAGCAGCTCGTCAGACGGTTCGGTGGCTTGGTCTTTTCGAGACTTCTTAAATACAAAGAACTTGCTGAACAGATAATTTACGATGACGATGATTATCTGCGTTACAGTTGTTACGCAGAATTCGTACAGCAGGCTTGGCGTGCCGATGAAGGTGCCAAACAGCCTGAAGAAGAAATTGTCATAATTCAGGCTTTCCAGATGCATGAGGCTGATGAAAAAGTCCTTGTTAAGCTCAATGAAGATAAACGCCATCAAGAGATCGAAGACAAACATGGCGCTGCGGCCGAAGGCGAACTTGACCATCTCGATCAGCATGGTCTTGAAGCTCTTGTCTTTGCTCCGGAAGACCCAATATTTGTTGATGAAGAACGCGAATAATATCGATACAACTTGCGCCACGCACGCACAGAAAACGGAGTTGTCAGAGAAGATGTGAGTTGCAAACCGGGTAATGTAATAGACGATAGTTGTAAGCACACCGGCAATTATATAGACGATTATCTCGCGGTATTTAGTTAAGTACTTGCGCATAAGATTCCTTTACACAAAACTTTATTATTTATTGTATTTGTGACCCCGAATAACGATATTATCAGGTTTCTCCTATCGAAACAACCTGATTAAAAAATAGGGCTGCCCGTGATCAGGCAGCCCCTGCTATTATTCAGGTGTCGGATGTGTCAGTCTGTCTTTATTCTCACCTCACGCATTTGACTTAGTGATGGATCCGCTTGCGGAGTACTTCTCGGCGTATTCGGATTCTGTCCATGTCTCATAGTATTCCATCGTGTTGACGTCAGTATCGCTTGTCTTGAAGGTGTACTTAACACCGTTCGCAGCTTCTGCCTGTACGATGAATCCGCCTGCGGCAGTCTTCTCGAGCTTGGTGATCTTATCGGAATAATCCTCAACAAATGCGCCGTCCTTCATCTGGCCGTACTTGATATCTGCGGAAGTAAACTGAATATAACGTGAAGGTGCTAATGTACCGTCAGCATTGCTGGACATGGATGCTGTCTGCCATGTGCCCGGTATCGCATCGGAAGCTGCTGCATCCTTGTTATCCGTGGGGTTCTCGGACGCAATGATATCTGTGGCACCAAGGTTATCTCCGACCTCATCCCGGCCTGCGCCTAACTGCTTGTCTACCTGCTCCTCCGTCAATACGACAGATGATTCAGGAGCTTTTGTGGCCTCCGTGATCACTTCCTGTGTCGCACAACCGGCCATTCCCAAGGCCATTACTGTGGACAATGTTGCTATTAAAACTCTTTTCATTTTGTTCTCCTCTTTAGGTTTTACTAGGAGACACTACTTCGGAAAAATCCAATAAGGAATACACCGTTCCAATAGTCATTAAGAACGACAAAAACCAGATTATTCCAATGTATTATCCCCCGGTTTCAGCATACCGTTTCCTGCCTTTGCAGGACGCGGAACACATCCACTGGTCAAATGATACCCCCCTCGGATATCAACTTGTGGGCAAACCGGGGGCAAAATTGTGTGACTTGCACTGAAAACGATGCTGTTTTTGTTGAATTTAACTATATTTCAAGGTGCTCGAAAAGGAATCTTGGTGAACGTCATCTTTCCCTCAAAAAGGCTCTTACCTGCCCTCTTCGTCCCACTTCGTCATGCATTCGACGGCGATGTCGACGGCCTGGTCACCGTACTCGCCCTTGAAGGTGTGGGTGGCGCCATCGATAACGTAGTATTCGCTGTATGGGAGCGAGGCCCTTGCCTGATCGAACTGCTTGGCAGGATCGCACGCAAAAGCCTTGGTACCCGATATTATGACTACCGGAATATAGCATCTGGAGATAAGCGGATAGATATCCGTTCTGATAGTCTTCTCTTTCTCGAACTTCATGATCCTGCAGGCATAGTAGCTGGGGTCTAAAAGGAGCAGCCCCTTGATCTCGGTCTGGCGCATCGTTCCGACATAAGATGTGACGAGACCGCCCATGCTGTGGCCGAAGAGATAGATGTTACCGGGATCGACTTCAGGTATCATTTTCGCGCCGTCCAAAACGGCATAGAGGTCTAAGACCTGCTCGTAAATGAAGTCGCCAAGCCAGTCCGGATCGTGGTAAGGCGAAGGCGCCGTTCCGTTCTGGTACTGGTACTCGATCACGGCATAACCATAAGTTGAAAATCTCTGCGCGAAAGCAGCATATCTTCCAAACCCGGCATACAGTCCGTTCGAGATGATTATCGTCTTAAAAGGCCCTTCTCCTTCAGGATACGTGATCCTGCCCGTGATCGGATTACCGTCACGGAAGAAGGTGAGGCTCCTTGTCTTGTATCCCAAAGCAGGCGCTGCTGACTTATAATCCGGCTCAAACTCAGGAAACTTGGGAACCGGCTTCTCAGTCGGCGTAGGTATAGGCGTTGGGGTTGCCGGCGCCTCTGTAACCACGGCTGTGGTCTCCGGTGTCTCGTAAGTCTCAGCCGGCTTCAATCCGCTCGGCCAATCGGAACAGGACGTCAGGAGTACCGTCGACATTACAGCTGCAATAACTTTTGTGAATCTTCCGCTCATGGGCATATTATAGCATTGAGCGGAGAATTGATAAAAATATTTAAGGTTTCGCTGCGGTGTGTTGGTTCGATGTTTTTATTTCCTCTCGTCCAGCACCTTCTGGATCCTGTTCTGCATTACAGGAATGACCTGATCCAATGTCTTCTGCCCCGCGAAATATGCCGGCATCTCTTCTATCAGGATCATGTTGATCGCGGCATCAACAGAGTCTGCCCCGGAGCAGCTGAGGATGACGTTTTCGAGGTTATTCAGATCTTCATCCGTAAACTTGGTGTTTATGGTTGCATTCGTTCCCGCTGTGTAGTCGTAAATGTTCCTCTGGCCCTCTTTGGTGTTATAGAATCCGACCGCTTTGGCAAAGCCCTGCCTCAGCGCTTCCTTGTTCAGAACAAACCGGTCATTCATGACAAATTCAGTTTGGATCTCATCTGTCAGGAGCATCTTTATGAATTCGATGCAGGCATCCTTATTTACTGCATTTGCAGACACGGCTACTGATACATTGGTTCCGAATAAAGGTCCTCTGCCGTCTGCAGAAGGTATGCCCAGGATAGTTGTCGCCTCTTTTAATCTCGCGCGCTTTACAAGATAACCTGTGATGCCGGGACAATTGCAGTAGAGAGCTTTGTTGCTCTTCAGAAAGACCGGATCGTCAATAGCCATTGGATCTTCCTCATTTTCTTCGCTCTTGGGAAGCCTGACCTGCTTGACGTTATCCTTGACGTATTGCGCGAGCTCAGCAAATTCAGGGCCTGTGAGATCAGCTTTTCCGTCCTTGATAAAAGCATCTCTCATGTTATTGAACAGCTTGGCAAAATAAGGTATTTGCGTTACTTCGATAACGTCTCCGCCGTTCAATGTACCATATAGGAAATCCTTATATTCTCCGGTCGTAAAACCGGTGCCTGATCTTCCGGCAAGCTCTTTGCTGGTCTGTATTCCCTTAAGCGTGTAACAGACCGGCAGCTGGTAAAGTTTGCCGTCAGTTTTCGCGCCCTCGACAATATTCGTAAAATACTTATCCGGATCAAGATCCTGAACATAAGGTGAGAGATCGATAAGATAATCCGGATTATTGAGCTGCCCGAGAGCACAGGTGTTCATCAGGATATCAGGACCCTCGCCGTTTAAGAGGTCGTTCGCAAGATCGTAACTGAAATCCGCGTCCTTCTTACTTTGGGTTATTACGTCTTCGTCTTCGCTGGCCATGTAATCCACAGACTGATAGTACCTGCCATAATACCGGTCGGTTATGCGAATGAAGCACTTCTTGTTGGTCTCGTTAAACCTGATTATGGCATCGGACACGATGGCATTCGCATTCCCCTCAGGCATATAAAGATCGAGTATGGTTCTTCCTGCATAAGGATTCTTTGGAGCCTTTGTTAATTCGATGATGACGAAATCCCAATCAAAAATAGATTTGAAACTGTCTGTAGATGCGTATTGGCCTCCGAGAAGAATCTTCTCATCAGTATAATCTCCTATTTGCAAATAACGTTTGTAAGCTTCATTTATCTGACACCAATTGAAATCAAAAGTCTGTTCATATGTCTTTTTCTCCAGATCGACTCTGTAAATACCGGAGTTTTTGGCTATATATGAGTTTCCTTTAGGGCTGTTATAGAGATAGTAGAAAAACTCATCATCAAGCCAAGAATACTCTTCATCAGCCGGAGAAAGCGTAATCGTCTTAAGATCCAATTTGTAATACTTATTATTCATTTCCTTGGAAGCAGGGATCAGGGCAGTAGTATCATCAATCGCCAAAACAAACGGAACTCCATAAATATCGCCTGAAGGATCTTTTAATTCCACTTCTTTTAAAGAACCGTCCGGCATAACAATATTAAGAATACAAAAGTTATCGTCTGCTGACTTCTTTTTCTCAGGTATTATTCTGTATTCACCAACAACAAATGAATAAACTCTAACGTTAGACGTCAGGGGTTCACCGTCAGGGCTTAATTCACGGACATTGAGCAGTTTTCCGGTATCAGCATCTATCTCTATCTCTTTATATACCGTGATACCGGTTGTAATATCATCTGTTTCAACAAAGACTATAACCTTGCCGTTACAATAACTCGCATTCCAGGGATATTCATATCTTCCCAAATAATCAAGAAGATCAATGCTCTTAACCGTTTTCTTTGTGGTTCGGTCTATTAAAGTAACGAAGCTGATCAGCCAGTCTTCATATTTAACATCGTCAGTCCATTGAGCAACGTCGTACGCACCATCAGAATATACAGCAATGTACTTATCGTCAGCACCCAACAGATAATAATTCAAACCGTATACGACTTTATTCTTCTTTGTCTCAAGCTTGAAAGGTATGACCTCCGCATCGTACCACGGCGAATCAGAAGAGATCTTTTTGGCTTTTCCGCCCTGTTCTTTCGCGCCGCACGAAGCAACAGATAATGCTATCGAGAACAGCAATACCAGCGCGATGGCTTTATACAGTTTGTGATTATTCATCCTATTCATATTCATTAATCCCCAATATATGAATAGAACAAATCACTGCGGATTGCAACTAAATCCCCAAAACTCAGGGATAAAGTAAAAAATCCGGGGATAAAGTAAAATTTGTCAAAGGATTTTTATAGTTTTTTACCACCAATCGACCATATAGACGTCATCATCTTCATAGGGTTCGGCATACACATCATCAGGGGAACCGTATACATCACCTGATGCGAAATCCTGATTGTAGAATGAACCGGACGCGCGCTCCGGGTAGAGTGAACCGTCGAACTCGTGATACTTGTCGGCGATCTCATCATCCGTCAGCATGAAATAAAGATCCGGGTGATCCTTAAATACCGTTGCATCGCAGTGATACCACTCGCCGTTAAGCTGAACGAGGTTCCAGAAGTGACCATTCCTTACGACAGGATATCTCTTGACCATAAGGTTAGGGATCCTTGCGCGGTCGAGAAGCATTTTCGCGCATGAGAAATATACATAGCAGTCACCGGTCCTGTTCATGAAGCCCATATAAGCCGCTTCCTCATAAGTCAGGCTGCCGGATACATGCTGGTAGTAAATGTTCGAATGAACCCAGTTGAAGATCTCTCTTGCAGTATCGACATCGTTGTCGCACTTAAGAGACATCAGGAGCTCGTCCGCTATATCGTAAACGGTTCTCTCGCCGCTTTCGGGCTCAGGCTTGACTTCTTCCGTAGACTTGGTGGTATTCTCGGGAAAATCCTCGTGTCCGAGCGGAATTACCTTTGCGCCGGCCTTGTTATTCGGGTTATTCAAGCCCGAATTGACAAAGATATTCTTTATAAAACTGCCGCCGTCGCCATTGTCAGTCATATAGTACATGGCGCCTAAAGCTACGGCCAAAAGGACCGCTATGACTGCGAAAAAACCTGCCAACACCTTTCCGGCGCTGCTCTTCTTTCCGCTGCCCTTGAAGTTTCTGACCTTGGCCTTTCTGACAGACCTGTTCAGAACAGGGCTGCTTGCCGCCATCGTAAAATCCGTGTAGCTGCTGCCGGCAGCTGCGTAATCGTTGTATCCGTTTCTGAAGCTTTCGCTGTTCCTGTTTGAATAGCTGCTGCCGTATCCTGTGAAATCGGTGTAGCTGCTGACAGGTTCATTATTCATAGAAGTGAAATCTGTGTAACTACTGTCAGCTTTGTTGCCCTCAGTAAAATACCAAAATTTCATACTTAAAGTCTCCTTTATACTTTTGTTTCCGGCACATGCGTGCCTTAGGTTTCTGTATAAAGGTTAGACTTGCCGGATTTCAAATAGTCTTCGTTTTGGCATCAAAACGCCAACGATAATGAGAGAAAAAAGGGGCACGCCGGCCCCTTCAGATGGTTCAAAACCCTTTATCCTGCCTTATTTTCCACGCTCGTCCAGCACCTTCTGCGCCCTGTTCTGGGCGATCTTAATGACGGCATCCAAAGATTTCTGGCCGAGGAAGTAGGCGGGCATCTCCTCTATCAGGATCATGCTGATGTCGGAGTCTTCGCGTTCTATTTTCGAGCAGGTGAAAATAATCCTCTCGATATTGTCGATGTCGGCTTCGGTAAACTTCGTCTCGTGAAAAATGCCGGAGCCGGAGGCAGTCTCGTTACCGCCGCTGTTGTAGTATTCATTTGCAGCTGTGCCGGCTTTCCTGAATGCACTGCGGTTAAGGACGAAATAATCGTTCATGGCAATGTTCAGCTGAATCTCGTCCGAGAGCAGGATCTTTACGAACTCGCCGCATGCATCGGGGTCTACAGAGTTAGCAGAGATCGCGACGGAGAAATTGCAGAAGAACATCGGTCCTCTGCCATCGATCGAAGGGGTTCCGAGAACGGTGGCGCTCTTGACGGGACCGCTCAACATCTGGTAGAAACTGCCGACTCCCCTGACCGGAAAGATTTCGGCTCTTTCGCTGTTGTAATTGCTATCGTTGATCTCATCCCATGACATGGCCTTCTCGGGGACGTTGTCTTTCACGTAGTCGGCGAGCTCTTTGAATTCGGGACCTGAAAAATCGGCCTTGCCGTCTGCTATAAATTTCTCGTTCATGGTGCTGAACAGCTGCGAAAAATAAACTGCCTGGCCTGTCATCATGGGGTCAAAGCCGTTAAGATCATTTCTCACGAACGACTTATATTCATCGAACGTAAAACCTACGCCGGAACTGCCGGCATATTTGATGTCAGTACATAGCCCATGGATAGAAAAGCTTACCGGCAGCTGGTAAATGGCGTCGCCGGTCTTGGAGCCTTCTATTATGTTAGTGAAATACTTATCCGGACCTAAGTCCTTTACATAGGGCGTGAGATCGACCAGATAACTGGATTTATTGAGCCTGCTGTAACTGTCGGTGTTAAGGAGGATATCAGGACCTTCGCCGTTTAAGATGTCCATGGCAAGCTGGTTGCTCTCACCCGCGGCGGACTTGAGCAGCATCTCATTCCATTCGTCGTTGTTATCGATATTGGTGTAAAGCGATACGTCAATAAAATCGCTGATGTTATATGTATCAGCGAGCTCTATATAGTATTTGTTGCTCTGATCGTTAAACTTCTGGATCGCGGCGCCGATTACGTCATCTATTTCAGTCGAATAGAGTTCCAAGATGGTCTTGCCTGCGTTGGGATTTTTGGAAGCCCTTGTGAATTCAATGATCTGGAAATCTTTCGGTACGCTCCCGTATTTTGTTGCGGATTTTGTCCGGCCGATAAAGACCATCTTGTCAGAGGAGCATTCGGCCAGCTTTAGATTTTGGAAGTACATTACGCCCATGTTCATTCCGCACCAGCTGTAATCGAGAACTGTCTCTACGCTTTTCTTGACCGCATCAATCCTGGAAACGCCCTCAGATGAGCAGTTGTATACCTGTCCGTCTATACCTGTAGTGACCTCGCCGAGATCATTTGCGTTTAGCCATTGATAGTCTTTTTCTTTTCCCTGAGAGAGCTTGTTTGCGGCCAGATCCAGCTCATAGTATCTGTAACCTTTTGTTGTGTAGACCGGGATCAGGACCTTGGTGTCGTTTAAGGCCAGAACTGCCTGAACATAGAGGTCTTCGCCTGCTTCATTGAAATCGAAAGAATTGACATTCCCGTCAGGCGCCGTGACCCTTACAGTGGCACTGGTCCTGGAGTAGTCGTCCCAGATCTGCTCAGTCTCGATAAGATAATCTCCGGCCTTATAAAAATGTGATGAGGGGACGGAATCCTTGGCATTGCTCGGCCGCTCGTCCAATACTTTTCCGGTCAGTGGATCGTAATCTCTTATCTTGCGGTTGGTCTTGACCGTAACCTTGCCGTCTATATATGCGGCTGTATCGACATGTTCATATGTCAGAAGATCAGTATCCAGGCCTTTGTTAAGGTCCAAGTAATTAACGGCCTTTTTGGTATTCCTGTCGACCACTGCCACGATATTGAAGTTATAACTGTTATAGTCGAAGTTGCTATAGTCGATCTCGTTCTCGGGCGGCGTCTGATAACGCCCGCTGGAGTAAATGACATAGTACTTATCGTCCGCTCCCGCAAGATTCTGATTCAGGTACTCAACATCTTTTTCGGGATCTGCGCCGGAATCGACATCGATCGTCGTGTAATCAAACCACGGCGTATCTTCAGCGATTATCTTGGACTTTTTGGCCTTGTCTTTTTTCGCGCACGACGCAATGGCCGCCACAAATGAAAATGCCAAGACCAAAGAAACTGCCTTAACGATAGTTCTCTTCATAGAATATCCTTTTCCCCAAATGCTTTTCCGGACCGAAAGGCCCGGAAACTTTCTTCCCATACGGAATCATTCTACTTCAAAGTAACTGTATTTGCATCACTTCCTGCTTTCATCTTCTTGATCGAAAAGCAGTTAATGATATTGGCTATTGCTGCCAAAGCTAAAATGATCCTTGCTGCAGTAATTTCAACTAAGACGTCGTATCCGTCTCTTGAAAATAGAAAACCCGCCTGGTAACAGCGGGTCTAATGTGTTGATTTATTGTGCCTTAAGATCAGGCTGACTTATTGCCCGCGAGCTCGCGGACTTTCTCGACGGAGAGACCGGAACAAATTGCTATTTCATCGAAAGTCATTTTGCCAATCTCAAGCATCTTTCTTGCATTCTCTATTCTTGTCTCTGTTCTTACATCGTTCTTCATCTCATCTAATATATCGCACATAGTATCTACTCCTTCCTCGGTTTCCTTATACTGTCTGACTCGCTTCGATAACTCTTCGTAACACATATTACACATTATCCTCGCTGATAATGCAAACCTTACTTTCCTCTCTCATCCGGCACTTTCTGCACATGGTTCATATAATCACGGATTCTTCTGTTCTTCCTCTTTCATCTTCTTGATCGAAAAGCAGTTAATGACATTAGCTATTGCTGTCAGAAACAATCCGATTCCCAAATACGGAGTGACCTTATCCGTAACCATCGATATGATTATGCAGGTAATTGCTGCCAAAGCTAAAATGATCCTTGCTGCCATCATGAGTGTCTTCTTTGTGTTCTTCATTTTCTTAAGTCTCCTTTTTTGATCTTGCCTGCCGGAAAACGTGCTTGACCGGACTTGATTTTCGCCGGCCGGAAACCGTATTCCGTGGCCTTTGTTCTTGAGCTCATGGTAGAAAACCGGGGGCCGGATTTAAAGGACACAAAGCGGGCAAATGCCCGGATTTACTGAATGAGACATGCGGTGTCCCATTCAGAAAGGGGTATAAAATTGGTTGGAAAGGGGAGGCTCGAACTCCCGACCACCGCTTTATAAGAACGGCACTCTGACCGGCTGAGTTACTTTCCAATATCTGGTGCCGCCTGAGGGTATCGAACCCACTCGAAGTCTCTGACTGACGGATTTACAGTCCGTCCCGCCATAAGGACATGCTGGTCGGAGTAGAAGGAGTCGAACCTTCGCCACGTGGTCCCAGGCCACGGATACTGCCGTTATACGACACCCCGATGATGAAACAGGCCGTATTCCTATTATCAGGAGGACTCTTTAAAAACAGCCTGTTTCAAATGCGGATCTTAAGACTGAATAGAACAGTCTTTGGCGACCTCAAGGGGAGTTGAACCCCTGTCTCCGGCGCGACAAGCCGGCATAATTGCCGTTATACGATGAGGCCTTGTTGGTGGATGGTGTTGGTTTCGATCCAACCTCCCTTGGGCTTCAACCAAGCGCTTTCACCAGATTAGCTAACCATCCGTTTTTGGGATGACAAGAAAGACGCCACGTCTTTAATGCCATCCCCGGCAACCGCGAAAAGAGTGCCTGTTTCTTTGCGCGGATCGCCTTGTTGGCACCCACGGAAGGACTTGAACCTTCAACCACCCGGTTAACGGCCGGACGCTCTACCTGTTGAGCTACATGGATGTGTCGGGAAATAAGTTGTCAAGCTGCGCGAAGAATAAAAAAGGATCGCTCGAATTCTTCTCATCCGGGCGATCCTGATATCAGTCATCAATTGTTTGTGCCTAAACAAAGTCAGATCAACATCGTAATCGTCCACAGATCTTGCTGAGGTTATTCTCAAAGAGGTAATCGTTATCCGGGAGGGATACCGGAGCATAGGAGCATATTGAACCAAACGCCATATTTCCGGGCGTTCTGAGGTTCTGCAATAGATTCAGTCTCATAGTTACAGTCTGCATTGTTCCTATCCTTTCGTTCTAATCAAAATTCAGCAAAAAAAAAAGAAGTGCAGTACGATCCGTGCTCTTGATCTTAGAGCAGGATGTCGGACAGGCACTTCCTTCATCGCCGATAAGATAACACATCAAAAACGTTCGTGCAAGACCTTTTTTCGATTTTTTCAGAATCTGCAAAGCCTTGTATTTACAAGGTTTCCGGGCCCTATATTATTAATATTTTGAAGATGCTTATGCCTTCAGATTTCCTTTTCGAATATTCTCCTGAACGATCTGATCCGTGATCTCATAGATCTTCTCAGAGCCGAGCCTCGTCTTGGACTGGCGGCCGTAGACCTGCTTTGAAGTCACGCCGTGCTCCTTCCAGTCGCCGCCTTCATTGCTGTTGTTCAGAATGAGCGGCTGGAAATTATCCATTGAGTGAGCGAACTTTGCTTCGGGTGTCTCGTATTTTTCGAATTCGTCGAAAAGGCTTATCAGTTCGTTCTTCTGATCTTCGGGAAGCAAAGAGAATATCCTCTCCTTGGCCTTATCCTCGCGCTCTTTCTGCGTCGCAAGACCTTCGCTGTCGTAAGCATATGTGTCACCGGCATCTATCTCGACGATATCGTGGATCAGGCACATCAGCATGACCTTTGTTATGTCGACTTCCTCATTGGCATACTCGCGGAGCAGGTAGGCCATTATGGCCATGTGCCATGCATGCTCTGCGTCATTCTCATTTCTGCCGTGTCCCGACAGATGCGTCTGGCGCATGATGTTCTTCTCTTTATCTATCTCAAGCGAGAAAGCTATCTGCTTTGCAAGTCTCTCGTCCATTCTATGTCCTCTCTGATCTTAAACTTTAGTGTCCGGCAACGTGAACCTGACCGTTGTTCCCTCACCAAGCCTGCTCTGAATGTCCAGACTTGAATCATGGAGCTTAACGATCCTGTCGCACAGCGCGAGGCCTATACCGGCGCCGTGGGCTTTTCTGGATCTCGATTTGTCGACCATATAGAAGGCTTCGGTGACCTTCTTTAAGTCCTCTTCAGGGATCCCGATGCCGTAATCTCTGACACTGAATGTGTAGCCTTCGCCGGTAACTTTGCCTGACACCTCTATGCGGTCCGTATTTGATTTTAACGCATTGTCTATAAGGTTCGTCAACACGGTCTTTATCAGATCGTACTCGATGTTGATGTAAGCGCTGTCGCAGTCGTATGTGATGGAGACATCTTTTTCTGCCTGCTTATATACATGCTTCAGGTCATCGAAAAGTTCCTCCGAAGGAATGCTCTCCCTGGTGATCTTGGTGCTGTCCGCAGCGATCAGGTTTAAGAGATTGAAGGATAGCTTCTCAAGCCTTAAGCCTTCGTTCAGTATGTAGCCCGCAGCTTCCCTGGTCTCTTCATCGCCTTTATTGCTGTGGGCGATCATGTCGGCATAGCCCACGATGCTGGTCATGGGAGTCTTCATCTCATGCGAGAATGCGGCGATGAAATCATCCCTTTTCCTTACCGAATCCTCAAGTTCAGAGATCTTCTCTTCAATGGTATCGGCCATCTTGTTGTAAGACGCGGCCATGTCGGCAAACTCGTCTTTTGAATTGACCGTTATACGCTTTTTGTAGTCGCCTGCGGCCATGGCTTCGCTTGTTTTCCTTACGTGCTCTGCTTTGGCCGTGACCGATCTTGAGAACACATATGCTATGACCACGCTTAACGCCAGAGCCGCGAGAAAAATTATGATAAAGCTGTTCCTCAAGCTCCCGGAGCTCTTGTAAACATCGGTCACGTCTTTTACGGTCTGAAGGATATACTGACTGTCGCCTGCCTTGATCGTGCCGGTATAAACGATGATCCTCTTGCCGTCTGCTTCCAGGCTCCTGTATTGGTTATCTGCTGCGCCGTCCAGAAATTCTTCAGGTATGGCGTAAGAGATCCCTTCAATTACTGGTTCCAGGCCTTCCGTATAGAGATTGATGTGGTCCGGATCCGTCCTGTCGGCATACTGCGCCGCAAGGATGATGGCGCTTTTCTGATCGAGATTTGCACTGAGGATATCGTAGTTCTGAGAGATGATGAGACTTATCGCCTGAAAATCTTCCGCACCGCTGTCTATCCTGAGATCCAGATTCTTCTTGAATCCGGCAAACAGAATGAAATATCCGAAGACAAGAAGCGTCGCTGCAATGACGCCGGATATTCCCAGGAAAAGCTTTGCGGACAGTCTCATCAGCTTATTACATCCATTCTGTAGCCGATGCCATGGACCGTCTGAATAAGGCCGTCGTAGCCAAGCTTTTTTCGAAGACTGCTTACATGATTATCGATGGTCCTGGTATCACCCATCACGGGTTCATTCCAGACCATCTCGTAAAGATTGCTCCTTGAGATCGCGATGTTCTTATTCCTGATGAAGGTCTCAAGAAGGTCGAATTCCTTGGTGGTCAGCGTAATCTGCTCGCCTGCTTTTGTCACCGTTCTTGAATCCAGGTTAACTTCGATATCAAGGTAATTGAAGACATTCTCTGTATGGGAAGTCCTTCTTAAGAGGGCTTCGACTCTCGCTAAGAGTTCGCCAATCTGGAAGGGCTTTCCGATATAGTCGTCCGCGCCCATCTTAAGGCCGCGGATCTTATCGCCGGTCTGGTTCATGGCGGAAATAACGATCACCGGCGTTTTCGAGGGCTTGATATACTCGATGAGCTCAAAACCGCTTGTACCGGGAAGCATCAGATCAAGTAACACAAGATCCCAACTCCCGGAGTCGAACATCTGCTCTCCGATAAGGCCGTCTGATGCGATCTCACAGGAATAACCTTCCCTCGTGAGGGCTGACTTTATCAGATTGGAAATAGCAGCGTCGTCTTCGATTATCAGGATCTTGTGCATTTCTATTCCTTTATCTCCTTAAGTAAATCAGCCAACTGTATCAGAAGGATCGATCTTGATGATATAAGTCATTATACCTGTAGAAGGGTCATATTCAATCTCGATATCGCTCATTCCTTTACATGTGATATTGACCTGATAGATGCCGTCGTTCTCTGCCACTGTGTAATCGTAATCCTTCGCAGACTCAATAGCCGATCTTCTGCTCAACGCATACATATATGCCTGGAAAAGCTCATCCGTAATCTTGACCACAAAGCCTGTGGTAATAAGATTCTGGCTGAAGCTGTCAATGTGATATCCGGTAGTAAAGAAGATATTTCCGACAAGACGCTCGCCGTTGTAAGTAATATAGTTCTCACCGACAACGCTCGTTATGCTGTATCCGTTCTTAACATAAGATGCCAGAGCTTTCTGAAGATCCGGATCTTTGATATCAGTAACATTGATCTGGATCTTGCTGTTAGCGGATGCTTCGTCGTACTTTACGTCCTTAAATCCGGCAAACTTCTTACTCTCAGACGAGAGACTGCCGTAAAACTCCTTCTCATTGTTCCATATGATAGTATCGTTTCCGCCGATCTGCGGTTCGCAGAGCGTATCCAGCATGATCATCTGCTCGCGCGTCAACGCCTCGTATTTGTTAAAAAGAGATTCCTTGTCAGGACTGGTCTTAAAGTTGTAGTCGTCAGACTTGCCCTGCGTTGTTGCTTCCGTGCCTGCTGCGGCGGTGCTTTCCGAGCTTTCCGCCGTCACTCCCGGTGTCTCAGTACTTCCGAACGTTCCGGATACTTCCTTGTCACATGCGGTCGCGAAAACGCTTGTAAAAAGCATTGCTGCCGTAAGTCCTGCTGCGAGTTTCTTTGTAAGTGCCATATTATTCCTCCATATCGCCATATTGGTTGCTTTGTGCCTTTGCCTTGCGCGCGGGTTTTGTCGTTGCGTTTTTGCCGGCGCTCGGGTTGCTTGCATGCTGTCTGATTGCCGCAGCATTTTGCTTGCACCCTGATAGTACACCTGTGTTGTAATGCAAACCTACGGTAAATGTACAGGAATTGTAAAATGTTTCGCGTTGTAAATCTTTCGCGTGCGGATGGCAAACGGTATTTTCTGATCTGCGGTATGCAATATGAGCGCGAAAAACTGTCTCAGTGATACGGCTGCGAAAATCTCCAGTTAAGGATTTGTTGCCTTCCAGGCGGACAAAAAGAGCAACACAGAGAGCAACATGGCCAATGTTGCCTTATTTGTTGCCTTCTAAGCGGACAGCAAGAGCAACATTTAGAGCAACATGTATTTAGGCACCAATGCATCGATTGCTGTCCACGATCGTTTACCATATCTCAATCTAAATTCTCCAGCAGGTCGTAGACTCCGTCTTCGGACAGGACGCCGCGCTTGAGGCCTGCGGGAAGGAGTCCTGCTTCATCGAGCTCAAAGTCAAATCGCCAGTCCTTGCTTGTATAATAGGCTTCAAGTCTTGCCTTGTCTTCTGCGGTGCCTTTCCCTGCACGCACGAGGTCAAAGAGCTCTTCCATTTCCGCAATGCGCTTAAAGGCTTTCTGTTCCTTCTTTCCGATGCCGAGGAGGTTCTTCTCGATGCTGTTCAAAAGGTCCTGTGAATCGTCTTCGATATGCGACAGACAAGTGACGATCAGGCCTTGCCCGGGCAGCACATAGCACTTCTGCTTCCACTTGCCGTTAATGCTGAATCCGCCCCTGTATCTCCAGATAAAGAATCCGTAGCCGCCTTCACTGTTCATCTGCTGCGTCGAAGTCGCAAGGCTGACATATTCCTCCGATAAGATGCGGTTGCCGCCGTAAACGCCTTTGTTGCTGAGCAGCAGGCCGAACTTGCTCAGGTCATGAACAGACAGGAGCATGTTCGAAGCGCCGTAGAAATAGCCTTCCGGCGACCTTCCATACTCAAACGAAGTTATGCCCATGGGCGCGAAAACACGCTCCTCGATAAATCCTCCGAGATCTCTTCCGATTATATTTGTAAGTGCAGCGCCGATCAGGAACGGCGGGATATTGCCGTAATCGAACTCTGGTTTTTCCGGGTTTTCAATCTTACAAGCAAGCGCATAATCCAGCCAGCTGTCACTGCCTTCCGGCCTGAACGGGAAACCCTTTACCGACATCGTAAGAAGCCGCCTTACGCTGATCTTACTGAAGCTGTCGAATTGTTCTTGAGGAAGCGCTTTGCACTTATCTTCGGGCAGATAATCTGTTATCGGACGGTCAAGATCTAACAGGCCTTCATCGTAAACGATGCCGACTGCAACCGACAGCACAGTCTTTGTTGCAGAGTAGATCTCGTGAAGCCCTGACGTGTCACCATAACTGTGTTTAAGCACGCCGTTCTGATAGACTTCAGCGCCGAACACATTCCAGTTGTTGGTCTTTATATCTTTTACGAAACTGTCAAAATCCATATCCGTGCTATTCCATATGTCCTGCTGATTGTTTATCCCCATACATGATTATACTAATCAAAATAGAATATATCCTCGAATTTTTTATCAAGTGCTATGCAGATTACCAAAGCAAGTTTTGCAGTCGGACAGAACTGTCCAGTCTCGATCGAACTGATGGTGTTCCTTGACACGCCGACCATTTTGGCCAGTTCGTCCTGCGACAGGTCCAGCTCTTTGCGGTATTCCTTTAATCTGTTCTTTAATACCAGTGAATCGTCCATTTCTCATACCTCAAGGATAGATCTGAAAGATCTCGCAGATCGTGATAAATGTAAACATCAGAAATACTACGCCGGTCGTGAGCGACAGTATGATGTATTTGCGTTCCTTCTTTTTGACGGCATTGAAGATGTTCATTGCAAAAACAATGCAGAATTCCATGGCAGCAACACCGTAGATCATCTTGCTGTGTGAAGCAAGGCTCAGAACACCGAGAACAGCCATGAAGAAAAAACCGAATATTATTGCAAATCTTGCCGAATTCTTGTTTTCTTCGATCGTTGCCATGTCACGGCCCTTGTTCTCATTACGGCTCTTCATTAAAATCTCGTCTTTATCCATTTCCTATTTCCTCCAAATTCAAATCTGCTTCGCCAAGTATACTTGGCAGTTTGAATTCTAGCATTGCCAAGTGTACTTGTCAACAGGCGTTGTCAGGATTATCGCGATCCTCAGTCTTCTGATGTTTGCTTCAGCAATTCATACCGGTCTTCGGGAACTGTTTTTCTGAGTTCTGTCATAGCCTTCTCATACTCGTTTACGTAGTGTGAGAACGAATCAGTCTTCTGCAGTCTGAACCCCAGTGAACTGTATAAAAGGATCGCTTTCCAGCTCCATGGCTGTGTATGGATATACACCGGAAATGCGTCCTTCTTCGCATAAATATTCATGACAGCAATGCAAAGCGCCCGCCCAAGCCCGATCCTCTGATACGCCTCATCGACCACGAGCCAGTGAAGCGAAGAAACAGTCTCTCCGCCCCTCATATCCTTCCAGGCAATGCACGAACCGACTACTTCTTTTTTCGCGTTTATCGCGAAAAGAATATCCTGCAGTAGTTCAGGATCTTTCAGATATGTCTCAACAAAATAGTTCTCAGCTTCTCCCGGCGATTCAAAATCTCCTGTAGAATGCTCCAATCTTGCCCATTCTTTCTCATATCCGGGCTGATATGAAGCGATCGAAAAACCTTCCGGCAATATATTTTCCCTGTGCGAAAAATCCGCGCATTTCATTATCGTGTTGTAAAACGGAATTGTCCTGTCCAACATAGCGTTCCTCCTATTTCCCATTAACCGCTTCCAAATATAATTGTAATGTGTAATCAGGTTTTGTGAACAATAGTTGATATAACATAGAATGATTAAGGTTTTATTCGTATGTCACGGCACTCGAATGCATGAAAATGCAAAATCAATGATTTAAGGAGATTGCTCTGCCATAGCAAAGTAGCATATGTCATTTTTGGCGACTATCAGGGCACAAATCTTGTAATCCATTACACTGCTTTCGGGGCTGATTTGCGTGGATAACGGAGCAGCAAGCAACGCGTTTAGTGTACACAAACACAGAGAAAGCTTATCAGGGATGTCCCTGAGACCCATTTAAAAGCCCGAGATTGCTCTCGGGCTTGGATTAGATAATTCAGGAGATTACTTAATAAAGAAATCCGGCACTTCCAATTCTTTCCTCATAAAATCAATGAATGAGTCTGCTATTACTTCTCCAAAATAAACTATTTTTCCGTCTTTTCGAATCATCAGAAAATCCTCATCACTCAAGTGAAAGAATGGAATATCTTCAGCGGAGTATATTGAACGATCAACATACTCGAAAAAACTATCAAAGCATCTCAGTTCTTCGGGGAACCGAAAATGCATCCTATTTTCGGCTAACTTAAAATCTTATTTGTTGATAACGATCTTGTCGTAAGCGAGTTCGACTGTGTTTCCGGCAATCTTGGCAGGAATATAAAGAAGAACCTTGCCTACCGCTTCATCGTCACTGTCGCAGAGAACCATGATGTAATCGCCATCTTCCAGGCCTCCGAACTGATCTTCATCGAATTCGAAAATATAATCTTCGCTGGATTTCTTATCACCGTTAGCGATATAGGCATACAAAACATCGACCTCATCAGCTTCGCCTTCTTTTGTAAATCCCTTGGTGCCGGGGATGAAACCGAGCCATGCATCCTGCTTCAGATCCAATCCTGCATCAACAGTGAATACGACCTTGTTGCCCTGCTTAGTGAATTTAACATCGTCCTCAGCTGCTGCAGCTGCGTCAGCGCCGCCTTTATCGTCGTCCTGAGCTTCAGTCTTCGGCTTGTCACTGCCGCCCTTTTTCTCCTCTTTCTTTCCGCATCCAAAAAGTGCAAAAGACATTGCACAAACCAGAATCAAAGCAACGATCTTCTTCATAAAAAGCTCCTCCTCGATGTCAATAAAACAGGCTCTGCCCGTATTTTCCAACTATAAAGAAATTTTAACACAGGGCAGAAACAAAGAAAACAAAAACGGCGGCGAGGATTACGCTCAGATATCCTTACCAGACATTGATCGTCTGTTTAAATACATCGACGCCGTCTTTTCCTGAGGTAATAGTTATCTTGCTCGGAACTACGCTCTTAGTCATCCTTTTAGTCTATTTTATTCTGGATTTAATCGACTAGGTATATTCTTTCACAAGATTTAAAAGGTCATCAGTAGTATACAGATATTCATTGGGCGCAATCTGTACACACATAGTTCCTAGTTCAGTCAGATAATGCCACGCTTCAATATCAATCATTTCAATCTCATCATCGTGTGAAATATAGTAATTAACCCAATCATCTACGGAATCTCTTGATATCTTTCCTTCAACGATTCCTTTGATTTTCTCCGTGATTTCATATCTTGTAGGTTGTTTCATAGACATCTTTCCTGATGATATAATGTTCTAATGTTTTTCTATTTTATAACCTAGCTCTCGTAGTCAGTCCTGTTTCAGGATCAACTATAAATGTATCATTCAAAATATCATGCACAATGATCTTGTTATCATCCGTAAGTTTAGCCGAACGGATAAGCAAAGAACCCTTTTTTGTGTGCGCATCGAAAAATGTAATATTACATTTTCAAAATTTTCGCAAAAAGCGGGGGGCCAAAATGGGGGTCAATGTCCAGTAATAGTGAAGGCATCCACAGGGTTTCAGGGGCTCCCCTGACAAGCATTTTTCGTGTTTGTGCGCACAAACGCGTTGCTTGCTGCTCCGTTATCCATCGTTTTTGGGGACGGCAATTTACATTCCCTTTATCAGGGAAAATCTTCTTCAGGAGGTCATTGCTTATGACTGAGACTACAAACCTTTGCTTAGCAAAAGACAATAGCAAAGTAAAAAGGAAAGATGCCGTTCCTATCTGGGAGAAGTACACGCTGACTATAAGAGAAGCGGCGAGCTACTTCAATATCGGAGAAAAGAGGCTTCGCAGGATCGTCGACGAAAACCCCAATGCGGATTTCGTGGTCATGAATGGTAACCGCGTCATGATCAAAAGAAAGATTTTCGAGAAATATATTGACGAAGCTGGCGTAGTTTAACCCGGTATTAAAACACCCGTGTTGACCGGTGTGATATATTTATTTATACCACGCTGGGTCATCCATACAGAAAGACTAACTATTCAAGATGTTTTTTCTATTAATTCCTTAAGTAACAATTAGTCGGAACTTTTATCTTTTTAATTGTTTTAGCTGCCATTTCTACATTCTGTTATACTGCTGATTTAGTTGTCTATAATATTGATATCACAAAATAAATGAATTATCTCAGTTCATCAAATAAACCGTTTTCACAAAAGGTAATATACACGCTCCCACTGCCTAACTTTGTTGTGTCGCCGCTTAAATATGCCTTTATGCTATCTTTTGTCTCGTTGCTCATTGAATCGATTATTTCTTTTGCAAGGCCGATCAAAGCATCTCTTCCCAGCCAGTCTATTAGGAACTGCGGATTGACATGATATTTCCAGAAATTGCTTTTAGTAGTCAATTCTTTTAAGACGGCTTCGATATCAGTATTAAGCGCGTTAATAACCGGAATAACATCAGTTTTTAATCTGTTCTCGTACGACATTAAAGACATGTTGAACATGGTATCTGTTTCTATATGATATGTTTCCAGGAATTGGTATAGCATTATCCGTTCTTTTTTGTAATCAACAGTAACATTGCAGTCGAAGATTATATAGTCATATGAACTGTTATAGTGGCTCCGATGCAAAAGAATATTTGTAACGAAACCACCGTCTTTTTTCTTGAATGCACTGTTGCTCTTAACGAAAACCCATGAATCACCAAGAAATCTAGAGATTTCATTAATCAGCAATTCATATGCTTCCGTACAGGAATATCTGCGTGAATAACCCCTGGAAGAGTTATCAGTTTGCTTTTGGCCGAAAATGTCTGAAAATCCCATCTGTCACCTTGGTTAAAAATATATTCACTATACTGTTTTACTGTTCTAATGCCCTCAGGTCAGACCTCTCATATTTGTTATGGCCTTTAATGCTCTTTTTGTATTTCCAGCACTTTATGGCATCAGCCAGAGAAGCACCTTTATTGTCGTCGAAAAAATCCCGTACATAAGTATTATATTCAAACTGCTTATCTATGTCCTTTTTCCCGGGTTTCTTTGTGCTCTTTATTTCTTTATATGCAGCTATAGCATCTGCATATGTCTTTCCACTGTTGGATCTAAGCCATTTTTGAAAAGCAACATTGAAAGAAAAACTCTCGCCTATCTCGCACTTAAAAAAAGCTCTGTGGATTTCCGAACATACCAGATCAGATTCAATGATGCTGTCTCTTGTTATTGCCGTTATCTTAGGCTTTTGAGTCCGCACCGTTTTTATGGCTTTGATCTTTCCTGTATCAAGATAATATGCGATCCGCTCAGTCAGTTCCGCTTTTCCGCCGGATGTCGGCAATCCGTTTTCACGACAAAAACAAACCAATTCTTCCTTGAGATAATAATATTCAAGGAACTCTTTTCTCTTCAATTTAATTGTTAATTCCGGTCTGTCTGACATTATAAGCTATCTCCCAAAAGCCATTCTGCGGCATCGATTATCTTTATTCCTTCGTGATGGTAAGCGGGCTGATAAGTCCTCGCTATTATCATCTTCTTGTATCCGTCAGCAATCTTCAGTAAGGGAGCGATTTCTCTTTCAAAAGTTTTCGGCTCTGTTATATCGTATGAAACCTGTATGTATGTCCTGTCTCCTTGTTTCATTGCTACAAAGTCAACTTCTTTCCCGCCTGCTACGCCGACATATATCTCATAACCCCTTCTGATCAATTCCATTGCAACTATATTCTCAAGCACATGACCATAGTCCATATTCTTTGTTCCCAATCTGGCATACTTGAAACTGTGATCAGACAGGTAATACTTATCTTCTGAGCGGAGGTATTTCTTTCCTTTAATGTCGTATCTTCTGACCCGGTAGAATGCAAATGCATTGCACAGATACTCAATATATTTACCGATCGTTTTATGATCGGCTGCTGTTTTACCTCCGGCAAGAGAATCTGTGATCGATCGGACAGAGATCTCACTTCCAATGTTGTCCATCATAAAATCGATCAGCATATGAAGCAACGGTTCGTTGCGGATCTTGTACTTGTTTATTATGTCTCTTACTACTAATGCATTGAGTACTTCTGTATTGATGTACCGATACTTCTGATCCGTATCCTTATATAGATAGGAGCCGGCCATCCCGCCTTCAGAAATGTATCTTGTCAGGCTGGCATTAACATTTTCAGAAGGAAAATACGTCACATATTCTTTAAATGAGAACGGAAGGACATGCACTTCGTATGTTCTGCCTACAAACAGAGTAGCAAGATCACTGCTTTGAAGGAATGCATTAGACCCGGTTACATAAATATCATATTTCTCTTTGGCATGCAGACTGTTTACGGCTTTCTCGAAATGTTCACACATCTGTATTTCATCGATTAAAAGATAGTTATTAACTTCTGTTGAATATTTGTTTTCCACATATGATTCAAGCATATGGTACTCGAGTAGATCCTCGAATTCTGTAAGGTTAAAGTTGATATGAATAATATTTGCTGATGGATCGGACGCCGTGATAAGTTCCTTTAAGGCTTCCAATAACTTGGATTTTCCGGATCTTCTGATTCCGGTAATGATCTTGATATCAGGTGTGTTGATCAACTCTGACAACTCATTAAGATAGGTATCGCGCAATATCAGTTTCATAAAACTATACCTCCAACACAACAATACCATCTCTATTCCCCAAAATCAATAATTTTGCATTTTTGGGGAATAGAGTGTGCTGTGTTATGATTCTTCCGAATAACACACAAAATAACGAGGGAATTGAATACGTATGCTAAAAGTACTATTCGTATGCCATGGGAACATCTGCCGTTCCACAATGGCACAGTCCATGTTCCAGGATATGGTTAATAAGATGGGTCTCGCCGGCCGCTTTGAGATAGACTCTGCGGCAACGAGCCGTGAGGAGATCGGCAACGGGCCGCACTACGGCACCGTGAGCAAATTGCGCTCCGTGGGCATTCCCGTTGTTCCGCACCGCGCGCGCCAAATGACCCGCGCCGATTACGAGCATTACGATTACCTGATCGGAATGGATTCTTATAACATTTCGAACATGACACGTCTTGCAGGCGGCGATCCGGACGGCAAAATCTACCAGCTGCTGACCTTCGCCGGAAGCAACCGGAGCATAGCCGATCCCTGGTATACGGATAATTTCGATGAGACATACGATGACCTGACAGAAGGCCTTAATGCCTTCATGAAACATCTGGGATATTTGTAATTTGCCCGAAAAACCATATAATCGGACTCATAGTTCGATTTTAGGGGTTTTGTCTGAAAACTAACGCGTAAAACCACAAAAACCGACAAAATCGAACCGGCAGTTCGATTATAGGAGTTTCAGAGGACATATCATGATTCTCGTTTACTGGCTCATCTTAGTTAATCTCGCAGCGTTTATCCTCTATGGATATGATAAGTCGTGCGCGAAAAAGAACAAGCGCAGAATACCCGAGAGGACCCTTCTCTTCTGGGCCTGGATCGGCGGTTCCATAGGTGCATTCCTGGGCATGCGCTTCTTCCACCATAAGACCTTAAAACCAAAGTTCTTTGTGGTCCCGGTCCTGATGGTGCTGGAGATCATTATCTGCTGCGTCTGCCTCTATCAGAACTACCATCTCGTAACGACCGATCATGAGGTCGACCTGGGTCTTTCCTCCGAGATCACCATCGTTCAGGTTTCTGACCTGCACAACCAGTTCTTCGGCATCAAGCAGAAGACCCTTCTTAAAAAGATCGAGGCGCAAGATCCCGACCTGATCGTCGTAACGGGCGATGTGGTCGACAAGTTCCATACGAATATCGATATCGCAGCAGACTTTTTCGAGGGCGCGGTAAAGATCGCTCCTGTCTACTATATAACCGGAAATCACGAGATCTGGCTCGGCTCTGAGAAGACCGATCCGCTGTACGCGAAAATGAAGTCTCTGGGCGTAATCTTCATGGACGACACCTATGTCGATATGGGCGGTTATATCCTGGCCGGGATCGGTGATGCCTCTCTGGATTCATTCGCAGCTTACGGACCTTTCGACGATTCGAAGCCCGTCATCATGCTCGCGCACGAACCGCAGTATTCTTCGCTTTATAAGAATCTCGGCGCTGACCTGGTCTTCACGGGCCACTACCACGGCGGACAGATAATAATCCCGGGCATGGGCGGACTTGTAAGTCCCGAATATGAATTCTTCCCGAAGCCTTATGACGGCATGACCGACATAGACGGCATGCAGCTCGTGCTAAGCCGCGGTCTGGGCAACAGCGTCCTGCCGGTGAGGATCAACAACTTCCCGGAGATCGTAGTAGTTAAGGTGCGCTGATCTGATGTCTTTTGACTGACCTCCCCGGTATCAATCAGAGCCCGGCCGGACCCGTTGCACCCCATATCGCGGACATGCTAAAATTTCTTTATGAATTACGCCAGAACAGTCGCAACCGAATATGGTCTTGTAAGGGGCATCGTCAGAGACGGGTGTCATGAATATCTTGGCATCCCCTACGCTGCGCCTCCGGTGGGCGAGCTGGCATTCAAGCATCCTGTACCGCCTGAACCCTGGAACGGCATTCTGGACGTCGTCAGGGGCTCTATAAGCCCTGTTCAGGGCAAGGGAAGGTCCACGATAACTCCTGACGGCAGGGACTGCCTGTATCTGAATATTTTCGTGCCTGAAGACATAGAGCCCGGCGCGCCCGTAATGGTGTGGATCTACGGCGGCTCATATGCCAACGGCGGCGTGGGACGCATGGGCGAAGACTCCGACGAGCTCTCCTACGACATGGCAAGGTTCGCCAGAGAGACAAGAACGGTCTGCGTCAACTTCAACTACAGGCTGAATCTAGAAGGCTTCCTGAACCTTTATTTCCTCGATAAGGATTTCGATCAGAACAACGGACTCTTCGACCAGATCCTGGCCCTCAAGTTTATCCGCAACAACATCCACCGCTTCGGCGGAAATGCCGACAACATAACGGTCTTCGGGCAGAGTGCCGGAGCTGCGTGCATGCTGGTATTGATGGGCGATCCGAAGACGGCCGGACTCTTTGACAAAGCGATAGTACAGTCTGCGTGCGTCGGTTCGTTCTGGACCGAGAAACAGAGCCAAAGGCTCACTTATAAATATCTCAAGATGCTGGGCGTAAGCCCTGACGAGCTTAATAAGCTTAAGGACATCGACATTGCGAAGGTCCATGAGGCGAACGCTGAGCTCCGCAAGCTCGTACTGCGCGAGGGCAACGCGAACTGCTGCTTCTCGCCCACGATCGACGGCGTTACGATAAGGCAGGCTCCCGGCGAGATGGCCAAGAGCTTTAAAGGTCCCGCCCTGATTGGCACGACCAGCCAGGAAGGCGACCTGTTCGTAATGAATATTCCGACTGCGCTGCTCCCGCTTGCCGCTTACTGGTTCAAGTTCAAGTTCAGGCCGGGCAAAGGCGCGCACCGCTATATGTCTGACAACTTTACCGCAAAGTTCTACAGGGAGCCCGCGTACGACATAGCACGCAGCATGGCCGGCAGCACCTGGGTCTACGAATACCGTTACCAGACGCCCAACATGCTCAAGGCAGGATCCGGCTGCTGTCACGCATGTGAGCTCCCGCTCCTGTTCGGCAGGTCCAATTCCTACATCAGCATCGATGACCCCGTCTCACAGCGAGTCGGCGAGAAGCTCCGCGAAATCTGGGGCGGATTTGCACACACCGGAACCCTGCCCTGGTCCTCATTCAAGGACAACGGTGAGGTAAAAGGGATCGACTGAGCTTAAAGGCTTATTCTTTTCGCGCACATCGAAAAAAGCCCTGTATAGAGCGGTTTAACATTGTTAAACCGCCTTATTTCCGACAATTACGGCCCAAAGTGTAGATTACAACCCTATTCCCCTCTAGTATAATGGGTTTATGGGGAATTCCCTTATGGAGGACAGACATGGTTGTATCAACAAAAGGACGCTACGCACTTCGCGTAATGATCGATATCGCAAAATACGGCAAGGACGCTTATGTTACTTTGAGCGGCATCGCCGAGAGACAGCACCTTTCCGAGAAGTATCTTGAGTCGATAATCAAGATGCTCGTGCAGAGCGGCCTGGTAAAGGGCCTCAGAGGCAAGAACGGCGGCTACAAGCTCTCCCGCGACGCCAAAGAGATCACCGCATGGGACGTTATCTCCGTTACCGAGAACGACTTCTACGTTGTTGCCTGCATGGATCCGAAGGCTCCTAAGTGCGACCGCGTCAATTCATGCGTAACACTTCCGATGTGGAAGGATTTTTCCGAGACAATGGAGAACTTCTTCAACAAGTACACGATCGCCGAGCTCGCCGAGGCTGAAAAAGAATAAGTAATTTACCCGGTCGGTATAGATATGGAAAGGGGCTGTCTTTATCAAAGAACAGCCCCTGTTTTTATTGCACTGTGGTGTGAGGTTTTGTGCGCTGTGGTGTGGTTTTTTCGAGTCCGCGGGTTGTTTGTACCCGCTTGCGCCGCCGGTTATGAATTGTTGCCTCAAATGTTGCTCTTTGTGTCCGCCGAGAAGGCAACAAATAAGGCGACATTGTTGCCTCAAATGTTGCTCTTTCTGTCCGCCTAGAAGGCAACAAATCCTTAACTGGAGATTTCCGCAGTCCCGAAAGGCAACAAATCCTTAACAGGGGTTTCAGTCACCCCCGGCGTGATGGCAACTCCGGACAATTTCTTCATGTAATCCTCCTTACAGTCCTCTGTCCTTCAGTCCCTTGACCACATTAACGTAGAATTCTCTGATGTCGAACCCGTCGATGTTCTCGCGGTTTAAGTCGATCATGTCGGCGTGGGAGATGCCGCGAAGGCCCTTGTTTGTGAGGAACTGATAGTTAGGACCCCACCGGAAGGATTCCTCGCCGACAAGTCCGTCGTTATAGCCGTCGAAATGCTTTACGAAGTGATAGCTCATGTTGAGCGGGAACCTGCCGTTTACGGCGTGATTGAGCTTAGAGCCGAAGCTCTGCGTATAGATGTTGTCGAATTGGTATGCCATCGGCTCCATCTCTTTGTTGAGCTGCTCGACGCCTGCCTTGGTGAGATCCGTAACTGCCTTGATGAAGTCAGGGTTGATGTCGCCTGCGAGCTTCGCGCCTTTGTTATATGCCGCAGCAACGGTATCTCTGAGCTTCTCGGGAGCCTTGTTCATGAGGTATTCCGCGAATTCGCAGCCGTGGTGCGGAGTGTTGATCGTTGTAAGTGAAGCGACGTAAGGCGCCATGCCGAGCATGGAAACGCAGTAACGTGAATCAAGACCGCCCTTACTGTGGGCAATGATGTTGACCTTATCTGCGCCCGTCTCTTCAAGGCACTTGACGATGGCCTTCTTAAGCTGCAGCGCGCATGTGTGGACGTCACCCGCAGATTCCTGGCCGCCGTAGTAGATCGTGGCACCGTTCTTGATAAGCTCGGCAGGCACGCGGCCCCAGTAGTTCAGGTGCTCGGAGTCACGGAAGAATACGCCGTGGACCATGAGGATCGGATACTTGGTCTTGCATACCTGAAGGTCTTTTCTCTCGAGATTCCTCCAGTATCTCTGGCTCTCTTCACGGACTTCCCTTCCTGCGATCCTGAAAATTATCGAGAGCGCGAAAAGATTGGCGATAGGGATCATGCCGCAGAAGATACCGATAAGCCTCATCCTGATGCCGATCTGCTTGGATGTCAGATAGACCAAGATGATGCCGACCCAGAAATAAAGGTTAAGAAGGCCCAGCGTTACGCATGCATACGTGATTATCGCGGGCCATCCGAGCTGTTCGTGGAAGAATAAGGACACGATGAAGAACGGTACAACGACGAGCAGCGTGAACGGGAATACTGACAGGATGGTGTTGCCGTAAGAGCAGGTCTTAAGCCTGAAGCCTGCGATCCCCTTGGCGTAGAAGCCCGGCAGGATAAATGCCAGCACGGCCAGTACTACGGTCAGAGCTATGAACCGGTAGCTGAACAGGTAAAGGAACGTAGACAGGCATGATGCCGTAATGAAGATGCCGTCTAATACTTTTATCGCAGGTCTCTCTTTAAACATTCAAGAGTCACCTCTTTTTCGCTGAATACAAGTAATTACCAGGTTGCGGAGTCGCCGTAGTTGTATTCGTTGTTGCCGTTTTGGTTGCCGCCGCCACCGCCGGTACGCTCCTGGTTGCCTCTGTTCTGGATATCGCGGATCCTGTCCTCAGGAGACTTGTTAGGATCATCCTGACCGCCGCCGTTTGTAGGGTTGTTGCCGCCCTCGTCACCCGGAGTAGGTGTAGGCGTGCCCTGTCCTTCACCGCCCGGTGTAGGTGTGGGTGTTCCTGTTCCCTCACCGCCCGGTGTAGGTGTAGGCGTTCCTGTACCTTCTCCGCCAGGTGTGGGTGTGGGAGTAGGTGTGCCTTCTCCGCCCGGTGTAGGCGTAGGAGATCCCGGACCACCCGGTGTAGGCGTAGGTGTAGGTCCGCCACCCGGAGTGGGTGTAGGTGTAGCTGTTCCGCCGCCCGGTGTGGGCGTAGGTGTAGGCGTCTCATTCTGTCCGCTTTCAGGAGTCGGAGTCGGTGTGGGCGTCTCCGTTGCATCGGCATCCGGCTTGGATGTCGGTGTGGGCGTAGGTGAAGAACCGTCCTCATTAGAGTCCGGAGTAGGTGTCGGTGTAGGTGTAGGCGACGGATCCGGATTCTCGTACTGGTTCTTGAGTTCGTCAATGAAGTTGTTGATCTCGTTATAGAGCTTCTGGGCAGCATAGTAGTGACCGTCGTTATTCTCGGTCGCACAGTCCTTCTCAGAGAGGATGGACTTGGCTGTCTCGCAGATCTCGATCGTATCCTTGTAGTTATCCTTGGTGATCTTCTTTACATCGATCGGCTTAACGTAAGAGAGTGCGTAATTTACTCTGACCTTGCAGTCGTAGGGATCTCCGGGCTTTAAGTTCAATGCGGACTGGTATTCCTGCTTTGCCTTCTGATAATCACCTAACTGGAAGAAGACGTTTCCTCTGTTGAAGTGATTGATATAAGGCTGCGTGAAGCCTAAGAATCCCAATTCGTTCTGCTGGTATACGCCGGAACCGTATCTCTCGATGAGGTTCCTGTTGCCATAGTAATTCAGCACCAAGATTCCGAGGAGCAGTGCCGTAACGAGCCAGATTGCGATTGCTATCTTCTTAGCCATACGTTATGTCCTCCTCTTAACGCTTATGAATTCGTAAACAACAAGCGCTGCGAGCGGGATAACGAACCAGAAGTATAAGTCGGCATAACCGTACTCCTTGGTCTCTTCTGTTTCCGCGTCGAGAAGCTTCATGACCTTCTCCAGATTCTCATCTAAGTCTTCGGATTCATCCATATGGATATATTCGATGCCGAGATCGAGTGATAAGGACTTGAGGTTCTTCTCGTCGATCTTGGAGACTGCAGGCTTATACGGATAATCTCTCTTATCCTCAACGAGGACGTCCTCGTTATGGAGATCGTCGTGATAGGTCATCTGGCCGCCCTTTGCCGTGCCGTAGCCAAGGATGGCGCCGCCTTCGATACCCTCTGCGATGTCTGAGAAATTATCAAGTCTGTGATCGTCTGTATTTTCGCCGTCAGATAAGAAATATACGACTACGTGACCGTCGTTTAAGAGCTTGGCGTCATTGATCATCTGGCCGAGAAGCTTCTTGCAGCAGTTGAGGTTCGTACCTGTTGCGTGATAGTCGACAAGAGGATAGATCGCATCGACGGAATCCTTGATGTACCTGTTGTCGTCCGTGAACGGGCAGATCAGATTGGCATCGTTGTTAAAGTCGATGATGCAGAACTTCGCGCCGACCAGATTCTTCGTGATGTAATCGATATCTGCCTTTGCAGCGTCCATACGGGTATTCTTGCCGTCTGCGCCGTCATAGTCGTCGGCCATCATGGAGAGTGTGTCGTCGAGCACGATGATGCAGTAACAGTTGAGCTTCTGTCTTATTACCTTGATCTCGCTGGAGATGTACATCGGTCTTAAGTTGATCGCGAAAAGAAGGATGACCATCAGGATCTGACGGATATAAGGCATTACGCCCTTCCTCTTGATCGCGATGAGCGCTACACAGATTATTGCCATCAGCCATATGGGGATTATCGGATGAAAAGTAATAGGGCCCATATGATCACACTTTCAAAATGAATGCACAGAGCAGCATGAGGGAGATCGAGAGCAGAAGGAGCCTGAACGGTGCTTCAGGGATCTCGTTCTCGATGATCTCGTACTGGGTGTCATCCAATGTTGCCATTTGTTTTCTTAAGTTAGCGACGATGTCTTCAACAACGTCTTTATCTTCGCCGTACCAGAAGGTTCCGCCGGTGTTCTCGACAGTCTCCTTCATCATCTTACGGTCGTCGTCGAGCATCATCTCAGTTCCGATACCGAAGATCGTGATGTTTCTTTCCTTAGCCCATTCGCCGGCTTCGGGGAGAGTTACGATCTCCTCTTCGCCTTCCTTAATGGCATTGTCGTTATCGCTCGTGAAGATGATGATCCTCGTGCGGTCCGGCTTTTCCTCAACGTCATAGAAATCGAGGACTGCGCCTGCGAGGCCTTCGCCGATGATCGATGAACCTCTGTCGGGCCATCCTACGAGCGTACCGTTCTCAAGATATGCTCTTGCTTCCGCATAGTTCGGAGGCGGGATGAGCCTGCCGTTATCGACGTCCAGTCTTATCGAGAGGAAGTCCTTGAGCTTCTCCAATTCACGGATGATATACTGATAGTCATTCGTAAGCGGGCAGAGAAGGCACGGTGATGTATTGAAGATAACGATGCCGAACCTCTCGCCGTTCAATTCCTTTACGATCTCTTCGAGCTTGTCGATCAAGGTCGCATTGAGGTTATCTACAGAGCTCGAAATGTCCAGGCAGAGGATGATGTCCCTGTTGTAGTTTGCGAGCTGCTTTGATTCTGTCTTGTACGGGCGCGCCATCAGGAATCCTGATAAGACGATGCTCGTGATGATGAGGAAGATCAGGACATACTTAAGGATGCTGTACCAGACAAACCTTGTCTTGAATACAGGATTCTTCTTCAGGTATTCAGGCAGATATGCTTTCTTGCCGCCGCTGTACTTCCTCTTCATTCCGAAAGTGATGAAGACGGCAATAAGGCAGAGTACTGCAATGCCTGCACAGATATATAAAGCTATAGGACTCTTTAATTCCATTCAGCTACCAGTCTCCTTGTTCTCTCCAAAGACGCCCTGACGTCACCTTCAGATATTTTGTCGAACTCCGGCTGATAGTATTCGCCGACGAGCTTTGCAAGGCCCTTGAATTCGGTCTTGCTGATCTCGGACAGCGTGAACTTATCAACTTCGGTTCCTGTTGCCTTATAAACAAATTCTCTTACCACTTTACTCATGCCCTCATAAGCAGGCCTGATCTTCGTGGTGTCTTCGTTATACTTGATCTCGATCTTATTGATCTTCTCCATGTATTCGGCCTTGAGCTTGGCAAGGTCAGGCTTAACGAATCCCGGCTGCGGTGCCTCTTCTGCGGGCTTCTCCTTCTTCTTAACATCCTTGAGGAGACTATAGAGGAACATGAGGATGATCCCGATCGTGAGCGCTGCAAGAACGGCTGCCGTAATGATTATCGGAAGCTGTGAAAAATCAAATAATCTTCTGAAATTTACCGTCGTTGGCATATCTTAGTTCACCGTCTTGTTCTTCTCTAAGAGTTCCGCGATCTTGCCGTCGACCCTGTTCGCGGTATCGACACCGACCCACGGGATTCCGTATCTGTTAAGCTTAATAGTTGCCTGCTTTTCCATATCCTGCTGGATCTTCTCCTGCTCCTTCCGGATAGCCTTGCTCTGCGAAATGAACGGCGGGATGTACCCGGCGTCGTCGACATTATAGACCTTCTTTCCGAAGATATCCGCATCGCTGACATTTATAAGGAGCACGTCATGGACCATCGTGATCTGGCCCAGGAGATTATCCTGAAGGCTTAAGATACCTTCCGTATCCGTTACCATGACGACGATCATGCGCCTCTTGATGTTGTGCATGATGTACTTGAGAATGCCGTTAAGATCAGACTTATTGGTAGGTGTCAGGCATTTCGCGTACCCCTCCAGAAGGAACTCAAGGTTCAGAAATCCGGTCTTGAAGGGTGATCTCTCCATCTTCTCGTCGTGATAGTAAAGACCTGATACGTAGTCGCCGTTATCGGTGACCATGTAAGCCAGCGTGCCGCCAGCCATAAGGGCTACCTCGCCCTTCTCCTCGCCTGCCTTTGTCTCGGCGAGCATTCTCCTGTTGGCATCCATGACCATCATGATGTTATGTCTCTTCTCGGCTATGTACTGCCTTATGAGGACCTTCTGCGACCTTGAAGTCGCCTTCCAGTCGATATCCTTGATATCATCTCCGGGCACGTACTCACGGAGCTCATCGAAATTCATACTCCTACCCTTGTAGATAGAATTGTATGAACCGTCGAGAACCCTGCTCGTAGCCTTGTCCGTGGCTATCGTCTTATAACGCTTAAGCCCGAACTTAATCTTTGAGACGTAGTCTAGATTCATGGAGTAACGATTGCTCCGACAATAGCATCGATGATCTGCTCTTCCTTAACGCCGTCTGCGATGGCAGCGAAATTGAGCATGATCCTGTGACGCATTACTTCGTGGCGCATTGCCTTAACGTCATCAGGTGTAACATATGCCCTTCCCTGGATGAGAGCTACTGCCTTGGAGACTTCCATGAACGCGATGGCTGCACGTGTGGAAGAACCCATTGCAACATAGTCTGCAAGGTTGGCTGAAATGTATCTCTTAGGCTCTCTTGTAGCCTGAACGATATCAACGATGTACTTCTTGATCGCAGGTGAGATATAGACTCTCTTGCAGAGATCCTGCAGGAACTCGATATCCTCGATCGTCGCAACAGCGCCTGATGCCGTAAATACGTCGCCCTCGATCCTGTTTAAGATCTCGACTTCCTCGTTTACGTTAGGATATGTGATTACTTCCTTTAAAAGGAATCTGTCCTGCTGAGCCTCGGAAAGCTCGTAAGTACCTTCCTGCTCGATAGGGTTCTGTGTGGCGATAACGATGAATACCGGAGGGAGCTTGTATGTCTGGCCGCCGATACTTACGGATCTCTCCTGCATCGCTTCGAGCATCGCGGACTGAGTCTTTGCGGATGAACGGTTGATCTCGTCCAGGAGCAGGAAGTTAGCATAAACAGGTCCGATCTTTGTCTCGAACGTGTTGTTTGTCATGTTGAATGTCTGCGTACCGATGATGTCGGAAGGCAGGAGGTCAGGTGTACACTGAACTCTCGAGAAAGATCCGCCTACAGCTTCGGTCATTACCTTAGCGGCAGTGGTCTTGGCAAGACCCGGCACGGACTCCAGAAGGATATGACCGTTAGCGATCATGGAAACGAGGAGCGATACTCCGAGCTGCGACTGGCCTACGATCTTGGAATTGTAGTAAGTCCTGATTTTGTTGATGATGGCACCTGATCTTGCAAGCTCATCAACATTGATGTTCATAACGAGTTGTTCAGCCATAAAAACCTCTCATTTTCTGTACGTTCTATTGTACGTTGGAACCCAAAACTGCCCTCCGCCGATACAGCGGTTTGCAGCAACTTCCGGCATTTTGTGTCCCTTACGCACGATACCGTAAAAATATTTTGACTTGCTTATTATACTATCTAAACTGCATTTTTCTATAAATTTTGTATGAATGCTTCACTTTTACTCCATATTTAGTGCTCCGGACGCTTCATTTCCGGGTCTTTCCATAAATACAGATGAAAAATAAAAAAGTTGCACCGGGGCATGATCGATACCGTCTACACCGAATATGAACTCTCTCTTAAACCCGGCGACAAGATCTTCCTCTACACCGACGGAATCACTGAGGCTTCCGATCCCGAAGGCAGGATGTTCGGTACAGACCGGCTTATTAATGCTCTGCTTCGAATATAACGGCAACGTTTAACGTTCCTTTTCTCCGATAAGACATTCTCCTTTGGATCCGGCACGTCATAAAAAACCGCCGCATGGGTTTGCGGCGGCTGGAGGTAAAGTGCATTCCGGATATTCGGGTGACCGGAAAACATTATTATGAAAAACAAGTTATTACGATTCTGTTGTAACCACGTTCTCTGCTGAAGGTACAGCCGGATCCTTGTTCAGAGCATCATCAGAAGCCTTTTCGAGTTCTTCCTGCGCCTTGGCGATCACGTCTTCCAATTCAGCGGTCTTTTCCTTATGTGTCTTCGTCTTTGAAGCCTTAGCCTTGGAGTTCTTGGAGAAGATCTCGAATACTACGGCTGCGAGGAGTACCAGGCCCTTAACGATCTTGATCCAGTTCTGGTCGACACCGATAAGGGACATGCCCTGGTTGATGACACCGATAAGGGTAGCACCGACAACCATTCCGATTACGGTACCTGCACCGCCGTATGCGGAAACACCGCCGACGATACAAGCTGCGATAGCATCAAGCTCGTATTCCTGACCTGCAAAGGAGTTTGCGGCACCGGTTCTTACGGTAACGATCAATGCAGCGATAACCGTGAGGATAGCCATATTGAAGTATGCGAAGAACATAACGCGCTTGTTGTTGATACCTGAAAGTCTGGCTGCCTCTGCGTTGCCGCCGACTGTCATGAAGTGACGTCCGATAGTTGTCTTCTCGGTAACGATACCGTAGAGGATGAGAACGCCGAGGATCCAGAGAACTACTGTAGGCATACCGCCGTCGAAGGAGAACTCGACCGTGAAGAACAGGATGACCAAGCTGACCAATACGAGCTTAGTTACAACGTACCAAAGGGGATCTGCCTGATATCCCTTTATGATCTTCTTCCTGCGGGCACTGATAGTGAGGAAAGCGAATGCTGCTATTCCGATAAGGCCCATAATTATGCAGGGAATGTTGATCTCGCCCCATTCTGTCTCGAAAAGTCTTCCACCGAAGATATCAGAGAGCTCACCAATTGCATCGGTGCTCGGGATAGAGATAGCGTTGGTCTCTGAAGCCTTTGTGAGGACCTGTGTGCCGAGTCCGCGGAATGCGAGGTAACCGGCAAGAGTTGCGATCCACGGAGGTATTCTTACGTAAGCGATAAGGAAGCCTAAAAGTGAACCGTAAGCAACACCAACACCTATGGCGATGAGGAGAACTACAGGTACGCTTAAAGGCATATGGATGATCCTGTTCTCAACTGAGAAGAGACCAACGATAGCGCCTACGAAGCAAACTACGGAACCTACTGAAAGGTCGATATTACCACCGGTAAGCATACACATGAGCATGCCGGCACCAAGTACGAATACGTATGCGTTCTGCTCGATGAGAGATGATACGATGGAAGGTTCGAGCATATTAGTGCTCTTAAGCAAAAATGCCAGAATTACGAATAAAACATAAATACCGAAAAGTGCTATCGTCATTACGTTCTTTTTAAGAACACTCTTTACACTGAAGTCATTCATGCTTTAGCACCTCCCTTCTCTGAAGCTTCAACATTTGAGGCTCTTTTCTTACCGCCCTTTCTTCTCATCTGCATGAGCACGTCGAAGAGGACTGCGACGATAAGAACGATACCCTTAACAACCTTCTGATAGTTGACAGGTGTATCTGCGATGGACATGCCCTGGTTGATGATGCCCATCAGGGCAGCACCGATGATAACACCGCCGATGGAACCTGTTCCGCCGTATGCGGAAGCGCCGCCGATGAAGCATGCTGCGATAGCGTCCATCTCGAAGCCTGTACCGATCGTAGGACCGGCCTTCTGGCCTCTTGCGATTACGAGGATGCTTGCAAAGCCTGCGAGAACACCCATGAGTGCATATGCGCTGAACATAACCTTTCTTGTGTCGATACCGGAAAGTCTTGTAGCCTTCTCATTACCGCCGACAGCGTAGAGGTTACGGCCGAGTGTTGTTTTCGTGGTGATATAAGCAAACAAAGCAAGAATGAATGCGATCCAGATGAAAGCTGTAGGAATACCCTTGTAGCTTGCAAGCTTATAACCGAACCAGATGATAACTACTGCGATAATGGCTGTCTTGATGATTACTGCAGCGATGTTCTCAACCTTATAACCCTTTTGGATGAGTCTTGCACGGTTGATGAATGTGTAAAGAACGAGTCCGATTGCAAGAAGGATTGTAAATACCATACAAGTCTTATTAAGAGTTGTATCTCCGATTACGATCGGGCCGCCGACCTTTTCGAGGAAATCAGGGATGTAGCAGGAATCGCTGCCGCCGAATAAGTTCATGAATGCCTTGTTCTCAACAGGAACGTCCTTACCCTTAAGGATGATGTTTGCAAGACCTCTGAATGCGAGCATGCCTACGAGTGTTGCGATGAAAGGAGGAACCTTGATGTATGCGATCCAAAAGCCGTGCCATATGCCGACTAAAAGTCCCATGAGGAGCATTACTGCTACTGCAACGGGCCACGGTATTCTCTTGTCCATAATGATGGCACCGATACTGCCTGCGAGACAGATTACGGAACCTACTGAAAGATCGATGTTACCGCCCGTCAGGATGCAGAGGAGCATACCTGTACCGAGTACGAATACGTATGCATTCTGCGAGATCAAGCTGTCGATGTTGATCGGTAATAATGACCTACCGTCGGTGATGAAGTAGAAAGCGATAACTACTATTACCGTCGCGATAAGCATCATGTATTTGCGTAAAAAATTAAGTGCTTTGTTTCCGCCCATGTTATGCCTCACTTCCTTCGCCGTCAGCGCTGTTATCACCGCTTACACCGACGATGCAGGCCATGATGTTTTCCTGTGTTGCTTCGGAAGCATTCATCTCTCCTACGATCTTAGCCTGGTTCATGATGTAGATCCTGTCACTCATGCCGATGACTTCGGGGAGCTCGGAAGAGATCATGATGACCGACTTGCCGGCCTTTGCAAGATCGTTGATGATGCAGTAGATCTCATACTTGGCACCTACGTCGATACCTCTCGTAGGTTCGTCGAGGATAAGGACATCCGGGTTGGCGAACATCCACTTTGCAAGGAGGACCTTCTGCTGGTTACCGCCGGAGAGATTGCCTACAAGCTGCTCAACGGAAGGTGTCTTCGTTCTGAGCTTCTCGACGTATTCCTTAGCTACTTCATACTCTTTATCCTTATCGATAAAGGTTCCGCTGCTGACACCGTTAAGGTTTGCGAGCGTTGTATTTCTTAAGATAGAGTTGGACAGTACCAGTCCGTTGCCCTTACGGTCTTCCGTAACATATGCAAGACCTGCATCGATAGCAGCCTTGGGGCTCCTTAATGTAACGGGCACTCCGCGGAGTCTCAATTCGCCTGAGATTCCGATACCGTAGGATCTTCCGAAGATACTCATCGCAAGCTCTGTTCTGCCTGCACCCATGAGACCGTAGATACCTACAACCTCGCCTGCACGTACGTTAATGGATACGTTGTCGCAGACTTTACGCTCTGAGAACTCAGGATGGTAAACAGTCCAGTCGTTTACTTCCATCATGACGTCGCCGAGTACAATATCGTGACGCTTCGGGAAACGGTCGGTGATCTCACGGCCTACCATGCCCTTGATGATCCTCGTCTCGGAAATATCATCTGTTGCAGCATCGAGAGTCTCGATCGTCGAACCGTCTCTTATGACAGTGATCTTATCTGCAACATATGAGACTTCGTTGAGCTTGTGGGAGATGATGATCATCGTCATGCCTTCGCCCTTGAGCTTCTTCATGAGGTCAAGAAGTGCTCTTGAATCTGTCTCGTTGAGTGATGACGTAGGCTCATCCAGAATGAGGAGCTTAGCGTGCTTAGCCAGAGCTTTCGCGATCTCAACGAGCTGCTGCTTACCTGTACCAATATCTTTAATAAGTGTTTTCGATGAATCAGTAAGACCTACCATCTCGAGATACTTATCAGCCTCTGCATAGGTCTTGTTCCAGTCTATACACCATTTACTTCCCTGTTCATTTCCGAGGAACATATTCTCGCCGATCGTCATGTAAGGGATCAATGCGAGTTCCTGGTGGATAATAACGATTCCTTTTTTCTCGGAATCTTTGATGTTATGAAACATGCATACTTCGCCGTCGTATATGATGTCGCCTGTGTAGGAACCATACGGATAAATACCACTGAGTACGTTCATCAGTGTTGATTTACCGGCACCATTCTCACCGACCAGCGCATGAATCTCCCCCTCTTCAACCTTAAGGTTGACATTGTCGAGAGCCTTAACGCCCGGAAAAGTTTTGGTTATGCTGTTCATTTCAAGCAAAACTTTTGCCATGTGTCGCCTCTTTCGTTAGTAATAGATTTGTTTTTGTTTCTTGAGTTTATTTGTAGAGATGCGTTTGTTAAAAGAAAGGTCAGCCCGAATATACAGGCGGGGTCTCCCCCGCCTGTAAAGGGCTAATTAGTAACTAATTAAAGTCCGAGCTCGTCTGCCTTGTAGTAACCGGAGTCGATGAGGATGGACTGGATGGAATCCTTGTCAGCGAATACAGGATCGCAGAGGAAAGAAGCAACATCCTTAACGTTGTTGTTATATGTGTTGTTTGTCTCTACTTCCTTACCTTCGAGGATCTGGTTAACCATTGTAACTGTTCTGGCTGCAAGAGTACGTGTATCCTTGAATACGGACATTGTCTGCTTGCCGGCGATCATGTTCTTAACGGAAACGATATCGCAGTCCTGACCTGTGATGATAGGCCACTGACCATCTCTGCCTGCGCTGTTGTAACGTGCGTCGAGAGCTGTTACAACACCCTGTGCTGTAGAGTCATTGGAGCAAACCCATGCGTCGATGTTCTTGTCTGCATAGTTAGAACCGATGATGTTCTCTGCTCTTGCCTGTGCTGTAGCGGAAGACCACTCAGGTGTAGCAACGGAATCGAAATCTGTCTGACCGGAAACAACTACGATCTTACCAGCGTCGATGTAAGGCTTAAGAACGTCCATAGCACCGTTGAAGAAGAACTTAGCGTTGTTGTCACCAGGGTCACCTGCTGTGAACTCAACGTTGAAAGGACCAGCTGCGTTATCAAGATCGAGCTTTTCCTTAACGAAGTTACCCTGAATCTGACCAACCTTGTAGTTATCGAATGTAGCATAGTAGCTTACGTTCGCATTGTCCATGATGAGACGGTCATAAGCGATAACGGGGATCTTCTTCTTAGCTGCCTTATCAAGAGCCTGGCTGAGTGAAGAAGACTCGATAGCTGCGATAACGAGAACCTTACAACCGGAGTTGATCATGTTCTCAACCTGTGAGAGCTGTGTATCAGGCTTGTTTCCTGCATACTGAAGGTCAACTTCGTAGCCTGCTGCTTCGAACTTCTCCTTCATGTAAGCACCGTCCTGATTCCATCTCTGAAGGTCCTGTGTAGGCATTGAAACGCCAACCTTCTTCTTTCCGGAACCAGCGCATCCTGTCAATGCAGCACATGCGATTGCAGCGCAAAGAATTGTTCCAAGAATTTTCTTAAACATTGAGAAATTCCTCCTATTAATAGTAATCGGCATCTATTGCCATATACAAATTAACATTGAGGATATAGGAGTTGCATATCGAGATTCTTGATATTTTTGGTAAGTTGACATAAGGTTTAGCACCTTTTTAGCACAATTTTGTGGTCGATGTGCTAAAAAATGCAGGATTGTGCTAAATACAGCAGAAATGCCACACATGGTCCAAACGGACTACATATGAATATGTAGAAATTAATTTATTTAAGAAAACTCGTGCGCGTATATATAAGATCTGCTGCTTTTACCGGGCTCAGTTGTTCTTATATATCTCTTCCCTCAGATGGAAGCCGCTATCGATTATGACAGAATCCAGATTTTCACGTGTTACTCCGGACGGTTCGATAGCAATGTAAGGAATGTCCTGCGTTCCGTCAAAGAATCTGTTTGTCTCGCCAAGATCCATTCCCTTGGCGAGCTTTACAGCATATTCTGCCGCGTCTCTGGCGAGCTTTTCAACGGGCTTATAGACCGTGACGAGCTGTGTGCCTTCAACAAGTCTCTGGCATGCCTCAAGGTCGCCGTCCTGACCTGTTACAAATATCTTGCCGGCATATCCGCGCTCAGCAAGCGCATGAATTGCTTCACCTGCAAGAGCATCGTTGCCGCACATTATCGCGTCAGCCTGGGATACCTCATCAAAGTGAGCGTTTACAAAATCATAGGCAAGCTCAGGTCTCCAGTTATCGCAGTTATACTTCAGCGTGATCTTCATTCCGTGCTCCCGGCAGACACTGTCAAAACCTTCCATTACCTGAGGCACGTTGTTGTCGGATTCGGGGCCCATGATCTCAACGATCGTGCCGCCGTCAGGAACCACGCTGCAGATGGCTTCAGCCATTTCTTTTCCTACGGTTACATTGTTAAAGGAGATGTAGAGATCAGCATTGCAGTTCATTACGAGACGGTCGTAGCAGATGACCGGAATGCCTTTATTCTTGGCTTCCTTAAGGACGTCTGCGAGGCGTACGGCATCTGCGGTGATGATGACTATCGCATCAACGCCGATCTCGATGAAGTACTTGATCTGTGATATCTGCGTATCGACGTCGCCGCCTGCCGACTGGACGTTAACTTCGGCACCGAGTTCATTTGCCTTGGATACGAATACATCACGGTCTCTTGTCCAGCGCTCTATTACGAACGAATCGAACGACATTCCGATAAGAGTGCCTTCGGACTTGGTGGTCGGTGTGGCTTCCTTTTTCTCAGGTTCCTTGCAGCCTGTGCAGAAAACAAATGAGAAGATCAGTATCAACGACAGAAATCTAACGATCGTCCTGCGCATCATCTCTTGCCCTCCTTATATTCGGTGGGGGTTACGCCCGTATGCTTTTTGAAGATACGGGAGAAATAGTTCGGGTCCGAGTATCCGACATCCGAGCATATCTCTTTCATTGACTTGTTCGTGCCCTCAAGAAGCTCCCTGGCCCTTGCAACTCTGACACCGGTCAGATAGTCGGTAAAAGTAACGCCCGTCTGGGTCTTGAAGACCTTGCTGAAATAGAACGGGCTGATATCGTACATACCTGACAGGTCATCAAGCGATATGTCCTCTTTGTAGTTCTGGTCAATGTATTTCTTGGCTTTCTCTGCGACGTCTTCGGTCTTTGCGGCATTGGCGGCATTGATCATGTTGACGGCGCGCTCGATGTGCGAGAGGAACCAGAGGCGGAGCTCGTCGTAGCTCTTCATGGAATTGATCTCAGGCAGGTACTCGCTTCTGGACATGAAGTGATAGACGTGACCGCCGTTACCGTAAGCAAGTCTCTCGCCCCAGAGAACGAACTCCAATACCTTAAGACAGATATCTGACATGGCTCCGCCGGAAGATCTTTCCATCCAGTCAAAGAAGAGATTTGCCTGCTCCTGTGACCTCTCTACATCGCCCTGTGCGATGGCTTCGAAAAGCTCCTTCTCGGTCTTAAGAGGATAATCCGTATCATATTCGCAGCCTTCGGGAAGGTCTATGGCTTCCGCTACATTCTGCGTGGATTTTACGAGGATCGACAGAGCTTCACTGAACGAATCAGCCATGTCTTCCAGAGACTTAACGGGACCTATACCGATCCTGAAATCAATGCCGAGAGCTTCCGAAAGCTCCTTTTGCGTGTTATTGGCCGAATCTACTATCTTCTGATATTCCTCAGGCGTCAGTGAACTTTTCGGGCACGGGATAAGAACAGGGATCTTGTTGCCCATTACAGAACCGGTTATGCACTTGAAGTTGTCGGAGATTACAAGAAGGACCGTCTCATAGTTCTTCTGTGTCTTGATGCTCGCGGGAACAACGCCGCGCATATATCCGCCGGGTTCCTTGTCGCCGCCGACGATGGCAAGCATGAGACCGTACTTATCGTCGATCTCAAGGAGCTTCTTATATTCTTCGATATTTTCCTTGTAATGCTCATGCGACAGAAGGTCCTGGATAAGGCCGTTCTCGATGATCGGAACGATGGAATCGAGCTTCTCTTTTATCTCCAGTTCCCTTGATCTCTGCTCTCTTATGCGGTCAACTTCCGCCATAGCTTTCTTCAGCACTGCGACGATCTGCGATTTGTCAAAAGGCTTGTTGATGTAGTCGATAACACCGAGATTTAGAGCCTGCTTGGCATAATCGAATTTATCGTATGCAGAGATGACGACGAACACGATGTTGGGGTTCGTCCTTCTGATCTCCTTCATCGCGTCTATACCATTGATCCCGGGCATCCTGATGTCCATGAATGCGATGTCAGGGCGCACCTCGTCGGCGAGCTCGATCACGCGTCTTCCGGTCTTGGCCTCGAAAGTCTCGAATGATCCCGGAAACTCTTTATCTACTATGAACTTGAGCGATTCTCTTACGATGCCCTCGTCATCGGCGAGCATGAGCTTATACATTTGCATCCTCCAGCGGTATCTTTATCGTTACGTGTGTTCCTTCATTCTTGCGGCTCTTCATCTCGAAGACTTCCTTATTGTTATAATAAAGGTCGAGCCTCGACATAACATTCGTTATTCCGACACCTCTTGTCTCAGAAGGCTTCTTCTCGTGATTCATGATCTTCTCGATGATCTCTTCGTCAGTTCCTATACCGTTGTCACTGACCCTGATGCAGCACATCTTATCCTCGCGGTAGACCGAGAGCGTGACCTTGCCCTCACCGGGCTCCAGGTCCTTGATGCCGTACTTGATCGAATTCTCGACCAGAGGCTGGATTATCATGGACGGTACCATTACGCCGAGAAGGCTCTCGTCTATGTCCTTCTCGAAAAGGATCTCTCCCGCATACCTTACATTCAGGATGTACATGTAGGAATCAACGAGTTCGATCTCCTCCGAGAGCTTAACGGTCTCAGAACTCTTCTTAACGTTGTAACGGAAGAAGTCTGCCATGTTCCTTATATACTCGACAGTACGGTCAGCGCCCTCCATCATGGCAAGCTGCGCGCCGGCATTGAGCGTGTTGAAGAGGAAGTGCGGGTTGATCTGCGACTGGAGATACTTGAGCTGCGCATCCTTAAGGTGCGTCTCCATGAGAAGGTTCTTCTCCTTCATCTCAGACTGCGTGATGAGCTGCGTCCTGATACGCGCGATATAATCCTTGATGGATGCGAGCATCTCATTAAATGCCCTTGTCACCTTGCCGACTTCATCTTCGGAATATACTTCCAAAGGTTCGACATTCTCAGGAGACCCCTGCGAGATCTCATCGGCCTTGGCAGAAAGCCTTGTAAGAGGCCTTGTGATCGTGCTCGTCAGGATGATTATGAGCAGGATGTTCATGACCGATGCGACCGCGAAGATAAGAACGCTCATGACCTCCGTATATCTCAGGGAATTGATGAGTGCCATATAGTTCTCGGAGTTCGTTTTGAACTGTTCGTTGTTGACCGAATAGATATATGTGTTGAGATAATCCTTGATCCTGGAACACTCGTTGTATTTCTCTATGTATTCGTCGATGTTCCTTCCTCGCTTTGCAAGGACTGCCTCGTCGGCAGTCTTAAGATAAGTCTCCAGCATGTTATACATATCGCGCTCTGCAAGCCTTACGCCGTTATCGCTTACGCTGCTGTTAAGACTTCTCATCTGCACATGCATCTTCTGCTCTGATGCATAGTAAAGCTCAAGATCATCGGTGCCCTTGGTCTCAAGATAGCCTGTAAGACCCGCATGGACTTTATTCAGATTATCGGAGAGCTCATTCAGGCTGATGTTGCTCGCGAACACCGAGTTGATCTTATTGAGCGCCTGGTTCAGGTTGAGATAAATGAAGATGTTGACGCCCATCGCAATAAGTGACGTCGCAAGGAATACCGCGACCAGTTTACGGGAGATCTTCATGTTGGCAAAGAAATTAGCCTTCATTCTTCTCTCCCTCCGGGTCGTAAGTCGCAACGTTGGTCTTGTCGATCTTTATGAATCCTGCCGTAGTATAAGTACTTACGTTGCCGGTATCGTTGTACTCGTTAAGCGTATTTATGCACTGCTTGGCGATCGTGTTAGCCTCAACAGCAAAAGTTGCATAGACAGAGCCTTTCTCGATGGATTTAAGTATCGGCTCTGAATCGTAATAACCGAGAACAGTGGTCTTTCCTACCAGGTTCTTCTCGACGATACACTGGATCGTACTTTCCGTGGTACGGTCGTTAAGGCATATGATGACATCAGGGATATTATTCTGCCTGTCAAGTTCATCAAGCTTCTTCATGATGTTCTCTTCAGTCGCAAAAGGCGTGGACGTGTCTACCGTATAGCTCGAGAGGCTTATGGTGCTTCCGTTCAGATATGCCATGATGCTTCTGTAGACCGTGTCATCGGAATTCTTTGTATCGTTATCGAGCAGGATCACGGCTTTAAGAGAAATAGTGCCCTTCTCACCGCGCAGCTTTGCGAGCTGGCGTCCGTATTCTTTTCCCAGATCGACATTATTGAGATTAACGAAGCTCGTTCTTGAGGATTCCTCACAGTCGGACATAACGGTAACGACCGGAATGCCGTTATCCATCGCCTTCTTGCAGAGCGCACTCGTCTCTTCGGAATTGTCACCCTCAAGGATTATTCCGTCGACCTTGGAGCTGATCGCGATATTGATCCTGTCCGCCTTGGAGTACGTCTTTGTCAGGTTCTGTCCCGTCATCTCGACGTAGCACCCGTTCTCCTGTGCATACTCCGTGATCTCTTTATATATGCGCTTGGAAAGCTGGCTGTCAGGATCTTCGGCAATATAAGCATACAGTCTGGGATATACGACAGACACCTCTTCCTGAACCTTCCCCAGGCTCCTGATCATCCCTCTGTAGTAGATCAGGCCTGCTATGGTCGCGAAAAAAAGAACGAGCGCAATGCCCGCCAAGATAGTGACCATGATCCTGTTCCTTGAGACTCTCATCTTCTCCATGCCGTTAATTATACTCTATGAAAATGTTCTTTTCATTAAAAAGCGGGAACGCCTGTTCCCGCCCTCCTGCGAAAGTTATCCGGAAGATCACTCCCCGTCTTTATCCAGGTCGTCGAACATCTTCCTGACCGAAGGTGCATTCCTGGTGAGCTTCTTGATCGAGAGATCATCCGCCTTGTCATTTGCAAGTCTCAGGTTATTCTCTGAAGACTGAAGCGCCTTCTTGACCTTCTCCAGGTGGTCGATCGTCTTGTCGATCTCCTCGATCGCAGTCTGGAACTTCTCTGAAGCGATCCTGTAATTACGCCCGAATGCATCCTTGAACTCCTGCATGTTCGTCTCGAAATTATACAGGTCGAGCTGCTGGTTCCTTACTACCGCAAGTTCCTTTTGATACTGCAGTGAATTAAGCGCAGCATTCCTCAGGAGAGTGATCATGGGAATAAAGAACTGTGGCCTTATGACATACATCTTCGGGTACCTGTATGAGACATCGACGATACCGTTGTTATAGAGCTCGTTATCTGCTTCAAGGAGCGACACGAGAACCGCATATTCACAGCCCTTCTCTGTCCTGTCCTTATCGAGTTCCTTGAAGAAATCCTCGTTCTTGTGCTTGGTTGCCGTAGTCTCCATCTCGTTCTTCATCTCGAACATTATGGATATGAATTCCGTGCCCTCATTATCGGCTTCCCTGAAGATGAAATCTCCCTTGCTGCCTGAGCCGCTGACTTCATTATCCTTCTCGAAATATGCATTCGGGAAAGCGGTCATGCGGATGGCATTAAACTGGTTCTGGCAGTGCTGCTCCAGGCTCTCGCCGACCATCTTGGTGGACTGGCGGGCCTTGAAATCCTTATACTGCTCGATCTGCTCATCCTTGAGCTTTAACTGGTTCTTATAGTTCTCTTCGATGTTCTTCTCCTTAAGAGCACTCTCATTCTTCTGGTTGTCGATCTGGCTCTTAAGCTTGATTATCTCGGCCTGATAATCGGCGACTTCCTTATCCTTATCACGGAGCGCATCGCTTACGGCAAGCTTCTTCTCAGAGTCGCTCATGGCGATCTGATTCTTAAGCTTCTGGATCTCCATCTCCTTATCGGCGATCTCCTTGTCCTTGTCGGTAACAGTCTTCACAAAGGACTTCTCCTGCTCCATCTGAGCCATCTTAAGATCGCTCTTGTTCTTGTCTTCCAATTCCTTCGCACGCTTATGAAGTTCTTCTTCAAAAGCCTCATCCCTTACCTGTGTGAGGAGCTGAGCATAACCTGTCTCATCGACCTGAAAAACTTCCCCGCACTTGGGGCACTTGATCTCATGCATTACCCTGATTCCTCCTGTTGAACTTTATGATCTTATTATATACATTCTGGATCCTTTTAGGCGGACAATAAACGGACTGAACTGTGTTTTAACTTCGGTTTTGCGGCCATTTTTGAATGGTCGCACGTCATCCTGCTTCAGCTTGTTGACGCCTATTTTCCGTGACGATATAATGAACTTACAAATGAGGTGTTACCGGTCGACGGTTGCCCTCAAGTTTATGGTTTAACCGCTCTAACTTGTCAGGCTACGGGCGGTTTTTTATTGCCTGGTTTTCACACACAGAGCAATGATTGCAACTACCATAAGTCCGATATTGATAACAATAGTCAAGATCTCATAATCAGTCATACAATCACCTCCATTCTCCTCAAAAGGGGTAATGGAGGGCAACCGCCTTCCGTTGGAGGTAACACCTCGAATAAATCTTAAATTGTTTGATGGTCAGTTGCATTAATTTAATGGGACAACAATCTGATACTTGTTCTGCAACAGAAATAACTGTCCTAAAAACCAAATTGACAAACGCAACTTGTGCATGGCAAAACGCAGCTTGTACCGATCTGCCGTCACGGCCTTGTCCGTTCTGATAATGTGTGCTCATCAAACATGAACAAACGGATAAAGGAGTTTACGTAAAATGAAAAGGAACAAGATCTTAAAGGCAGCAGCGATTACTTTGGGTGTTATCGCTTTTCTCGGAGCAGCAGGTTCTTTCGCATTCGGCGGCTTTATTGCAGATAAGATCCTCCACCAGAATGACGGGAAAGATACACATAACAACAGCATTAAGCAGCTTGAGATCTGGAAATATGACACGGCAGGTTTTGAAGCAAGATATAAAGGCACTGAAATAAAGGCTGAAGCAACTGACGGGAATATGGTTCCGGGAACGCTTTTCGACATGGGGTCAGACACGTGCGTGATCCTGGTGCATGGTGCAGGCGGAGACCGCGTCTGCACATATCCTTTGGCAGAGGAGTATCTCAAAAGAGGTTATGACGTGATCGCGATCGACCAGAGAGGGTGCGGCACAAACCCTGATGACAGGGTTACTTTCGGGATCTTCGAAAAGCTCGACGTCGAAGCAATGGTCACATATGCAAGAGAATCTTTAGGCAACAGCAAGGTTATCGTTCATGGCCAGTCAATGGGTGCCCAGACTACAGTGCTTTATGCGGCAGATGTTACTCCCGGAACAAAAGGCGCGGCTGATGCTGTCATCTGTGACAGTCCTGTTCCGGGCATGGAACTCGTTCTTAAAGAGATGTTCGGTGACGGAGATACGAAGTCTTTCATGGCGAATTATCTTACCGGCACGAGCAGGATCTTCATGAAGCTTGTATATGGCATTGATTACGATGACGGTGACACTATCGAAAAAGCATCCGGCATCAGCATTCCCACGCTCATAATCTGCAGCGACAAAGATGAGGTCTGCCTTCCTGACCAGGTCAGTGAAGTTTATGGTAATATTGCTTGCAAAGATAAGGCATTCCTCCATTTTGACAGCGCGCATATTGAAGGGGTCATCGATAGTCCCGAAGGCTATATGGACGGTGTTGAGAAATTCCTTGGTAATGCCGGATTGTAATCGGAAATGAAACTGAACCTGTATAAAGAAAACGATATTCAGAATGAACACGTGGACGTATATTATTCCAATATGCGTCCGCTGATAAGACAGCTTGTGGACACGGTAAATTCGGACAGACCGTCGTTACCGGGACGCCCTGCTGATGAGGATCTTGACGACGGAGAAGAGATCCTTTTAGACCCTAAAGATATCTATTATCTCGATCACATAGACAGAAAACTTTTCGCATATACCAAAAACGGTGTGTACAGGCTCATGAACACATTGTCCGCGTGCGAAGAGATGCTCTGGAACTACGGATTTGTAAGAGTCTCCAAGTCAAATCTCATAAACATCTACAGGATCAAACAGTTAAAGCCTGACCTGAACATGAAGGTGTATGCATCCTTTGATAATGGTGAGAGGATATGCATCAACAGAAGCTACAAGAAGAGCTTCAACGAATATCTTTTGAAGATGAGGGGGATAAACTGATGCGCGAAAAAGTCTTAAACTTCCTGATCGAACTGTGCTGCGTATATACGATAATCTCAGTTGCCGGGGCAATAGTTAACATCATCTGCAAAACAGAAACTAATAATCTTAACGTCATCGTTATGTTCGTAACATGCCTTGCGGCGACTTTTGTGCTGTTCCTTCATAAGCTCTTTGACAACGTAAGTCCGCTGGTCATGATAATCGCCCAGTTCCTTATAGCATGCGCCGTTGTCGGACTGATACTCCTGTTTATAAGTGTTGCAATATCTCCCATATCTCCCAAAGGATGGTTCGAGTTCTACAGATCGTTCGTGATACCTTATATCGTCTTCGCAGCATTCTACTATTACCGTGTTTTCGCTGAGACCAAAAAGCAGGATGAGCTGATCCGTCAGATCCAGGAAGCTCAAGGAAAGACTGAATAAAAATATACCGCCTCATCCCTGACGGGGCGGGCGGTATGAATTATTATTTGTGTCTCTTATTGTAGTCATCCCTGATCTCGACGAGCATCTCTTCAGAATCAAACGCTGCTCCCATTGCCATGGCTGATTCGGCTTTTCTCGCGCGGGAGACCATCTTGGACATGACCTTGTAGTTAAGCGTCGTGCCGGCGCTGTCGCACTCATAGGTGACCGCATGATTTCTGTCAACACCGAAGTTTTTCGCGACGCTTACGGCGTCCATGTTAGCGCCTAAGAATATGAATTCCCAGTGATACTTTTCCTTCTGTCTCTCGACCATTTTCTTAACCTTGTCGTAAGTGTACTGTCTGCTGGAATTCTCCATGCCGTCTGTCGTTATGATGAACAAAGTCTTCTCCGGAACATCCTCTTCCCTTGCGTATTTGTGGACGTTGCCGATGTGATGGATCGCACCTCCGACAGCATCAAGAAGCGCCGTGGAACCTCTTACAAAATACTCTTTTTCCGTGATGGGCTCAACCTTTGCAAGCGGCACTCTGTCGTGCAGGACCACTGTCTCGTTGTCGAAAAGCACTGTTGAGATTATCGCCTCGCCTTCTTCGGTCTTCTGCTTTGCGATCATGGAGTTGTAGCCTCCGATGGTATCGTTCTCGAGGCCTCCCATGGAGCCGCTCCTGTCAAGTATGAATACGATCTCTGTTAATCCCTTTTTCATTTTGTTTCCTCGCTTTCCGCCGCTGCCGTCAGCAGCTGTTTGATCTTGAGCTCAGTATAAAGAGGCAGGCACGGCGAGAGGTCGCCCGGGAAGCGACAAATCAAGAACAGCTACAGACGAAAATTCAAGAGATTCTTAAGACATTTCGAAGAGCAAAAAGATTAAAATGACGTTAAGTTACTCTGTGGGGAAAGGGTGATAAACCCGCCAAAAGCCCTGCGGTCACTGCATCTCACACGCTTTTGCCATACCAACTCCTTAAAATATACCTGATATTGTATAATAATTAGGCATATCATATGAGGGATGGTAGTCGGTTGTGAGACACGCTAAGAAGGCCGCAGCGCTGCTTCTGGCATTTACTTTTATGCTCGGGGCCGCCGGCTGTAAGAAAAAAGAGGATCCTGACGAGGACAAAAATGCCTGGTTTGATTCGAAGACCATCGATATCAGGCTTCCTTACGACAGATCCGAATATAATGCACTCAACGCTGACTTTGTCGGGATAATTAAGGACAAGGCCATTGTCCATGTCAATTACGCCAAGCCCTATCCTAATGATTTTGATTACGAACACGATGATCCTGCGCCCTATCAGGGCGATACTCTGGAGATCTACGATCTCGACGGAAAGCATTTAAGCACTTACAACTTAAGGAATCTCGGACTCTCCAAGCAGGGTGCGGTCAGCATGTCGTCCCTGCCCGGTATCGCAGGCGATAATGTCATCATCCCGTGGGACTCGTCAGACGGCAAAAACTGCACGGTCGGTTTTTTCGATCCCGAATCGGGAAGGATCGTAAATTCATACGACAGACAGCTGTCGTCGGAATTTCTCATGAACTACATAAGCTCCGGCGGATACAGTGCGTTTGCTTACGGCAAATACGACATCAACTGCATGGAGCTTGATATCGTGTACGGCGGCAAAAAGTCCAGATCTATCTCATTCACGTCCTCTGATATCAATTGGCAGAAGACATTCCCGATGCTCGATCTGGGAGACGCAAAGATCCTTCTTCCCTACATGAAAACGTCATCCGGATCCATGAACATCGACGGGTATTTCATCATAGACTTAAGGACTGCCACCTATGAGAAGTTCGAAGAAGACATAAGCTGGCTTTGCAGCACCGATACTATCTATAACGCTTCTTTTGCAGAGAACGCCGGAATGACCATAGCCGATGAAGACGGTCTTAATTCCGTTGATCTTGACGGAAAGAAGACCGAGAGGCTCCTCGACTACGACAGGTGCGGCGCGAACCTCTATCTTTTGAGCAGAATGAAGCTCTACAGCTGCGGGAACGACAGATTTGTGTTCGGCGGCGGCATTTACCGGGAGAACTACACTGATAGCGATGAAATGCTGAAGATCATTATCCTTGAGAAGGCAGCAGAAGACCCGAATAAGGATAAGACCGAACTTAAGCTCGCTTCGTTTGACCGCCTTGACTACACCACCGCAGAAGCAGTCTGCAGGTTCAATTCCGGGAGCACGGATTACCGCATTGTTTTCGATTCAAGATATTATCTCTCGAACTTTAAGGACGACGGCACAGATCCTGACCTGAAGACGGTAAGCCTTAAGGCGCAGCAGGCTCAATTCGATCAGCTGAAGACTGATATCCTTGCAGGAAACGGTCCTGACCTCATCATGAACGGCTCGGAGTTCTCGTCCTCTTTCGAAGGCATGCTCTTTGCTCCGCTGACAGATGACATCACTTGCGACGGGACATTCAGTAATGTTTTCGAGGCATCGAAAACAGCAGGAACTCTATACTCCGTACCACTGTCATTCCGTGTATCGGGGATCGTCTGCGATTCCGCTTTTATCCGCGAGAGGCAGAAGGGCTTTACTTACGGCGAATACGGAAAGTTCATCTCGTCGGTATGCAACGGAAAAGATCCTATCGCATCAGACCCCGTCAATTACTTCCTCTTATGCTACGGTCTTAAGAAAAACGAATATGTGTATGCAGGCTATGTTCCTGATTTCAACGAACCCGGATTCAAGGATCTGGCAACATTCATTAACGGCGTGACGCACTATTCATCACCTGCCGAATACCCGCAGGACACCGTTAATCCGATCGATGACAACATGCACGCGGTAAAATACACGTTCAGCAACACCGGTTCGTATTTCACATATGTGAATTCGCAGGATATCGACACCGTTGTTCTGGGACTTCCTGCCGAAGATGCAATGGGACCTTACATCAATGTGGAAGACTCTGTCGCCGTATCGTCCGCATCGAAAAACAAGGCCGCCTGCGTATCGTTCATCAAGCTCCTTTTATCCGACGAGATGCAGATAAGTTATGCGAAGACGGGCATTGCCATTCCCGTAAACATCAATGCATATAACGAGTCATCCAAGGAACAGATGAATAACTTTAACGCAAAGAGAAAGCAGTACGTCGACATGGGCTTCTCCGAGACTGACCTGCGCAATATGGGAGCGGCCATAAATGCAAGGCAGATGGATATCCGGGACTTTGCGGATATAATCCGTTCTGCAGAAGCGGTCTACAGATGCGATCCCACGGTCGCGCTGATACTGCGCGAAGAACTTGCCCCTTACTTCGGAAGCAAGAAGACATTAGGTCAGTCCGTTCCGTTAATAAACGACAGAGTCAGGACATACCTTACGGAAAAGAACGGCTGAAAATAAGATCTTTTATCAGCCCAGCAGCGGTTCGTCGTGTTCGTACAGAGCAAGATTTATCGTCATTATCTCGTATACTTCATTCTCGATAAAATACTGCACGATAAGATCGGTCTTGCTCGAAGGCGAGAATGCATATCCTGCGCGGCCGAGGAAGTCTTTTGCCTCATCGATATTGAGCTTTAATGCAAGCGCAAATGCAAGGGCTGTCCTCTTCTTCGGAAGATAATCCTTATCGCTCCTGATCTTCGAGAAATGTTTCCTGTCGACATTCGCGCGCTTATACACTTCAACATCGGTATAGCCCTTCTCGTCGATAAGGCGCAGAAGGCTCTCGGACCATGTCTCCGTAAGGTTCTTCACCACGTCGTCAAGAGACCTCTTCTTAGGTGCAGGGACCTTTGCCATTGCCTCCGCAGATGATGACGGCGGAGGCGGCATCTGAACGGACTTGCGCACTTCATCACGCGTGTGACTGCGCCTGCCCCCGATGCTTCTTAAGCGGTCGGCAAAACGCGGCTTTGGCTCTGCTTCTGCCGGTGCTTCCAAAGCCTCTTCTTCCAATGATCCGCAGGCATCAGGAGCTTCGTCTCTTACCATTCCGAAGCCTGCGGCATTATACGATGCCAGACTCACACCTGCTGCATATGTTCCGTACTCTTCGGCGGTCTTATCTTCAACATAATGCTCGTCGATATATTCGTTGATACCGGCAAAGATCTTGCCTGATAATTCGAATGTTTCGTTATCGAAAACGGCAAGCGTTATGTCAAGCTCGTGGTCAGAAAGAAACTCGCTGAATACTGATGTTGCGATGAGAAGAGCATCCGCTTTGGGGAAGCCGTAGACTCCCGTCGAGATGAGAGGAAATGCAATGCTCTCAATGTTCAGTTCTGAAGCTTTCTTAAGGCAGTTCTCATAGCATTTCCTGACGGTCTCTTTCTCGTTGTTTCCGCCTCCCTGCCATACGGGTCCCACGGTGTGGAAAATGTATTTCGCATTAAGGCCGAAAGCGGGCGTTACCGCAACTTCGCCTTCTTCTATCGGGCCTATCTTCCTGCGCTCTTCGAGGAGCTTTTCTGCGCCTGCAGCCATATACACGGCTGCGTCTGTTCCGGCCATGAACTTGGGCTCGGGATTAGCCGTGTTTACGATAGCGTCTGCCGTTATCTTCGTGATGTCATTCCGTACGATCTGAAAAGCCATGATCCACCTTGTTTTGCAATTGTTAAACTTAACGTTAGTCACTCAATTTTCCTTGACCCATATATTATATCCCTCGCATGCCCGCACATTCAAAACAAGACTTATTAAAAGTGACAAACATGTAAGAAATTGGTAAGCAGATTCAATGGAGCGAAATCTTAACTAAATCTAAACTGTTAGCGTGAAGGAAAGTACCGGAAACAGCAAACGCAGCAAAATAGGGCTTTTCGCGCAGTTTGAGTAATACAAATGTAATGTTACGCTTCATTCTGCACGAAAAATTGCCTCATTCTTAAGGAAATCTTAAGGTTTTCGACACTTCATTTTAAAAAAGTCTGTGCAATAATTGTCGCGGGGAGACAAGACTATGGAAACGATAAGAATCATTAATTTCATCATCACAGCGATCTTTGCGGTCTGCTATTCATATCAATTTCTCTACGTGCCGGTATCACTCTGGTTCCAGGGCCGTGACAAGAGGCATATGAAGAACGCAAGATCAGATGCTGACAACGAACTTTGCGAGAGACACCTCAAGCGTTACGCTGTTCTCATCAGCGCACGCAACGAAGAGAACGTAATCGGACAGCTCATCGACTCAATCAACAACCAGACCTATAAGGGTGAGATCACGACCTTCGTAATGGCGGACAACTGCACCGATAACACATACGGTGTCGCTGTCGACCACGGCGCAGTCGCTTACACAAGAAAATCCACAAAATATATCGGCAAGGGTTATGCAATCGAGATGCTCTTAAAGCACATCAAGTACGATTACCCGCTGGGTTTTGACGGATACTTTGTTTTCGACGCCGACAACATCTTATCACCTACTTACATCGAGGAAATGCACAAGTGCCATCTCGCCGGCAACGACGCGATCACATCTTACCGTGCAACAAAGAATTACGGCGACAACTGGATCAGCTCAGGCTACGGCCTCTGGTTCCTCCGTGAATCAATGTATCTCAACTATTCACGCTACAGACTCGGTGCTTCTGCCGCTATCTCCGGCACAGGCTTCTTCTTCTCTGCAAGCGTTCTCGATGATATCGGCGGCTGGCCGTTCCACCTCCTTACAGAGGACATCGAGTTCACGATCAACCGCGTATGCAAGGGCAAAAAGATCGCTTTCTGCAGGACAGCCGTCTTCTACGACGAACAACCCACATCCCTGAAGCAGTCCGTAACTCAGCGTATGCGCTGGGCAAGAGGCTACCTCCAGGTCTTCCAGAAGTATGGAAAAGACTTGATCTACGAGATGTTCCACGGTAATTTCTCTGCATTCGACATGACGATGAACATCATGCCGGCATTCATCCTTACCGCCCTCTCGATCTTATGTAACCTCGCTTACGGCATCATCGGCGCGGTCACCGGAAATGACATCATGATCGCCATCTGGTCAATGGGTGAGACAGTATTCAACGCATGCGCAATGCTTTTCGCGCTCGGCGTGATCACGCTCATCACGGAATGGAAGAACATCCACGCGGGCACAGCCAGAAAGATCTTCTCAGTATTCTCCTTCCCGCTCTTTATGCTCACATATATTCCAATCGCATTTGCAGCCCTCTTCGTTAACCCCGGTTGGAAACCGATTCAGCACAAAGCCACCACATCTTCTCTCAGTGCTGAATTCGCGCAAAGAGAAACGAGCAGGAAGATATCTTGATATACGAAAAACGCGGCGCCGTAGGGAGTCGCGTTTTTTTATCTCACAAGTTGACGTTAGTATCGATTGACGCTATTGTTTAACTGTATACGTTTATTGTCCGGTTTATGCCTTTGCTTAGTTTTTTGTTGGTGGGATCTATGGACACATACTCATTTGCCAGAAAACCGGCTCCTCAGGAGCACGATGCCGTACTAAGCTTCATCAGACACTTCAGGCGCAAAGATATCCTTACGGGCATTATTTTCGCCGCCATCGGATGCGTACTTCTGGGAGCAGGAATCTATGCCGTCATAGACGGGTTTCAGTATGCCGCCGGCTTTATCATTGCATCAGCGGTGGTTCTCATTATCTCGTTAGGTTGTTTTCTGTCTGATATGGACAGATACAAGATCATAAAAGACAGCAAGTACACCGTCATTACAAGCATGGTGAAAGACCGTTCCTGCACCCGCACGAAATATCATACCGAATACAAATTACGTGTTAAATACCCCAATAACGAGGAATCCGTCCATATAGTCTCCGGCTTTACTTACAGGAAAGCCAAGACAGGAATGACCGCACTCATCGTAAACTATTCAAGTGACGGCGCTGAACAAAGCAAGATACCTGTCGATGTGGTCATAGCAGACAGCGAATGATTCTGTTATTAACTTACTGATAGTGGTATTGGCTTGCCGCCCATATGAAAAAGAACGCCGCTATCACGCCTATAAATAGAAAGATGCTTGTCAAAATAATACACACAACTGCCCATTTACTCTGACGGTTCTTTATCTTAGCTATGATGCCTAGGATCAGACCGGAAAATATGGCTATCCCGCCAGCAATTACAAATATTACCGCTTTGTCCATCAACGGAACATCCTGCGGATACTCCGTTGCCGCTCCGAACCACATAATCATTCCGGCAGGAGATATCAGGCAGCTGATAACCATGAGCGCAGTCGAAATGCCGCATAGCGCAGTGGATAGTTTTCTGTTCTCAGAAGTCATACATATTTCCTTTCATTACAGATAGAAGAACTCTTGTTATAAGTCAAGCTTCTTTTCCTTCTCGCTGATTTTGTTAGATACTGCGGATCCGACGGAACCGGACGTTCCAAGCGTTGCACCGACAGTTCCCGATCCGGGAACCATACTCATGAAACCGGATGCGGCTTTCAAATTAGCTGCACCGCAATTATTATTGATAGTCCTAAAACAAAGTGTCATATTGGTAACACTTTTTGAATATGTTGTTCCCCGCTTTTGGAGAATATCGTAGAGTTCACCGAGATCGATGTTAAATGTTCCCTGATTTTCAGCCATACGGCATGTCTCGACAAATATGCGGCTCTCTTCGGTAAATCCCGAAGCGGCGCCATAAGCCTGTCCGTTAATGTCCTTTCCTATGTACAGATCATAGGTCTTTGGAGCTTGATGGAGACATTCCGCCTGTTTTTCTGCCATCCGAATAACCTTCATCGTGTCTTCCGAAACTTCTGTAATCTCACGGTTGATATACCTTCTGCACTCGTCCAATACTTTCATTCTCCTCGCCTTATCAGAGAAAATCTCATCCAAAGAGCTTTCCATCTTGCCGAATTCATATGCCATTTTGTATCTGCCTGTCTTTATGTTTGCTGTTATGGCATCATCCGAGAAAGCCTGGGTTGTTTTCAGCTTGTAGAATTCTTTATAGTATTCAGGAGATTCCGGTGTCACACCAACAACTTTGAGATCCGAGCTTTTTTGGATCGCATCATCCAGACTGGTATAACTTGTTCCGGTAGCATCACAATAGCTCGTTGAAACGATCTCGTCGGTCTGCGCCTGAGTGAAATAACTGGTCTTGCCCGTTTTCTTGTCGTATACCAACGGCGAGTTGTCAGAGTCATACGATACAGTGAAACCTTCCTCCAACTCCTGAGCAGTCTTTCCTGAAGCTCGTTTTATAACGATCTCATCCTCCGACACATTTTTAATTGCTGCTGCCCTCTTTTTCATAAGGTCTTCGGCAGGATTCTCCATAAATTCTGCCTTGCACTTGTTATAATCGGCACGATATGTATTCTTGATTTTAGTCTTACTTACTATTTGAGCTTCGGTCTTTCCTTCCTGATTGAGCATTCTGAGTGCGAAAGTATCCTTATCCACTTCCATAAACGCTTCTTTCAACTCTTTAACTGCTTCCGGCGAAGGATTTTTCCTGACTCTGTCAGCCGCCTTTTTGAAACGGTCGACCTTATTCGCAGCTTTGAGTTCACCAGCCCTTTGAATCGTCGATTTAAACTCTCCTTTTGGAGAAAGAGGTCCTTTCCTTACATTCAGAATATCCTTCTGAACTTGGGATTTTGCACTCAGATTGAGTGAATCAGCTTTAGCAGCTGCCGTCCTGATATTGAGCATTTTCTTTCTTGGATCGAAAGAATTGATCTTTTGAGCAAAATCGTCGAATTTGTTATATAAATTCTTTGAAGCATAAATCCATTTTTCAGGGATTTTCTTCATTACAGCCTGAGACTGTGTCATAGCCCATTTTTTTAGTCCGGCTTTAATGGGTGCAGGCGTCATAACCTTGACAGACCAGCCAACGCCCTTCACAACGCCGGCAGTTACAGCAGACATTATTATAGGAACAGATCCGTAGAATAATTTACCACCAGTAGTTCTGTCACATAGCAGTGTCCTTTCGTTGTAATCTGAAACTGCTTTATTAACATCCATTGCAGTAAACGGGATCTCCGAAAGGCCTCCCGTACATACACCTAAAGCGATTCTGGCTGCGATTCCGCCCCATGTATCAACATATTTCTCACTCGCCATTGCAAAGCTTTTTGATGTAATAGTCCAAAAGTTATTGTCGGCATGCGCAGTTTCCTGAAGCTTCTCGTAATATTCCTGTCTTTTCTGAAGTGCCTCTCGTTTTTTTCTAAATATACAGTCATTGATCCGCGACTGTATTTGAGCAACCAGTATCTGGTCAAAACCGAAATTCTCATCAAAACTATCCCACATATTTCCGAGAACAATGTATTCCTTGCCAAGATCGTTGATCAAACCGTTGTCGGTGATGAAACACATGGAATTTATAACCCATTCATACTGCTGGTTATCAGTGTCCATCTGAGCTGAAGAGAGAGGAAGTTTTCTCTTCTTCTGACTTAAGAGCATAACCTCCTTCTCATATCTATACGTCTTTTCCTCGCCGCCTATCGATTCAGTTGCTGTTGCAACAAGTTTTATCGAGACTCGCGTCGGAGCTTCAAGATAGCCTTTCGTACAGAAGATAGTTATTTCAGACATACTCTCATTTATGCCGGTGAGCTTCGCTTCAAGGCCAAGATTATCAAGCCTTTCACGCATCAGAGAATCCTCGGGATCGATTAGCTCGAAACTTATTTCGGGCTTTGCCGGGAGATAGAACATCTCCTTTGTTTCTTCGTTATATTCGAGGATCATAGCCGGGGCCTTAGTATATGCTATGTCAAAATCTGAATCAGTAAGGTCCTTGGCTTCTTTGCCGGCAGCCTCTTTTTTGGGCACGCGGTAGCAGTTAAGCATATTTACACCAATATTGAGTCCTATTGAGACACGGTAGATGTCTATCTCACCACTTACCGTAAGATTACCGTCTGTTGCTGTAACATGAAGCGTATGAACGAGATATGTGCCGGGTTCTCCTTCATCCTCGTTTATATCGGCGATTACAGCAAAATATGTACCGGGGTATTTTGTCCCGTCTTCCGTTACAGCATACGAACAGGCAGCAGTATAGCTGTTTCCTCCGGTGAACTTGAGACTGATCTTGGTCTTTTCCGGAATGAGACCCTTAACAGTAAAACCAATCTCCTCACCATCTTCATCTCTTGCTTTGAGCGCGATATTCGGCTGATAGAAAATGATAGCCGGTTCATCGATCTTAAATTTCATCCTGTTGGTATATGTGCCGCCTTTTCCGGTGAACTTGAAGCTGACAACACCTTCTTCACGGTTGTTTTCATTTCTGCCAAGTAACACACGGGCGCCCTTATATTCGCCTGCAAGTTCATCCTGTTCATAAATATCAAATACACCATCTTCCGAGAAAATGTTTATCTGCCGTGTAAGTTCACGATTTACCTTTTCATTTCCCTGCTCATCGCGTTCCATTATGCATGCATATACATAGACTTTTTCGCCACGGTGCACGGTGTCTCCGAAGTCCTTATATATGGCCATGCGGTATTTCTTTTTCTTGTCTGTCAGACCAAGTGCGATCAATGCGGTAGCTGCCGCAACTCCTCCTGCAGCTCCGGCAACATCCTTTGCTGTCTTCCAGCCTTCTACGATCCCTGCAGGAATAAATCCTCCGTCCTGATCACCGGGATTCGCATCGGCATCGGAATCAACAACTATATCTACCTTCTTGTCATCTTCTTCAGTCTCTGCAGTTGTTTCTTTACCATCATTGCCTCCGACTACGCTTGTCGGAACGGTAGCTGCAGAGGTATCTATCCATTCGTAGTAATAATAGGTTTCAATGGCATCTTCGCCTCTTCCGTGCTGGAAAGTATGACGGATCCATAATGTTTGTCCTTCCCTGCCAGCCGGCACGGTTGCCCTGAAAGTCTGGTCTCTGCCGATGACGTATAAATGGCCGCCATAACCATAGTAGTCATTCGCATCCCATGTTCTGCCAATACCCAGTTCTTCGACGCCGTCAGCGGTAACAAAGTCGATCTCACTGTTGTGGTACTCGTTTGTTCCCATATTGCAGGAGATCTTGACAGCAGAGCCCAGGACTCCGTCATGAGGCGTAGAAGCCGAGACAGAAGCGCTTACTTTCATCGTTACCTCCTGCCCCGGTTTAAGCGTTGTCATTGGCGGCTCGTCAACTTCTATCTTCATAGATGCTGTCTCACCACGGCATGAACCTTTGTGGTTTTCGAGATAATAATCGCCTTCACAGACTGCCTCACAGGAATAATGTCCATGGCCGCCTGACATCGTTGCGCCTTCCAACTTGGAGGACGGTCCATGCACTTCAGAATCAGTGTATTTCCAATAACCGTCAGGCTCATCTGCATATACTTTATGTGTTTCAAACAAACCGGATAACAACATAAAAACAGAGACTGCAAGGATCACTGCTGCCAAGGGTTTGCGGATAGCTTTATTTTTCTTAATGGAATACTTCATAGTCGTCTTCTCCCGTATCCGAAAATCATTGTGCCGTCTGCTTATTCACGTGCTTTTTTCCGGCCAGCACCATGATCATGCCCACTATCAATAAAACAATTCCTGTTACCAACGGGATTGCTGATAATACACCGGCTCCCGCACCTTCTGTAATTAACGAAAGAAGCGAATTGCCGGCAGAATACGGGATCATGCAGGCAAAGCCTGCGATAAGGCCCATCAGGAGCATTCTTATCGAGTTTTTATCCTCAGTTTTCGCACCGCCTGATACAGTCACTCTCGATGTAAGCGAACTTGCTATGGAATACAGATAACCGCTGCTGTTTCCACACGCCTGCAGTGACACCATCATAGCAGCGATGACGGCCATGACTCCCGACCAGGACGGAACACCCGCTAAGAATCGGTTTATGATAAGTCCCATTCCGATTCCGGTAAGAAGCCATGCCACAGAAAGACCTTTTCCTGAAGAAACTGACTTATCTGCCGGCTTGGAGAATAAGCTCTTAACGCCGGTTCCCAGTCTTTTTATTCCGCCTGTAAAAAGCGAAGAATAGGCAAGTGCCACGGTTCCTCTTCCCAAAGTTGAACCTATCATGCCCACGAACGTTCTATTGCCGACATCTCCTCCATAACTCAACCATGAAAGGATCTTAACAACTATATTGTCATCATTTCCTGTCAGCCTGAGGTTTAAAAGTACTATCCATATAAGCGGAAGTAAGATCAAAGCTATCAATGAAAGCGGGCTTTTGCCTATATTTTTAATGCCGGCTATTACTCTCGGGAAAAAGCTCATTACGGTTCTTACAGGGGATACTATATCCTGTGACACACCATTTATGCGGTTTATGCTGTCCATCTCATATGAGAACATTCCTTTAGTGGCGGGTGCATTCATAACACCTGAGAGCTGAACTGCTTTTTGAACCACAGGAGAATTAACCGTCTGCTGTATATTTTGCTTTGTATTGGGTTGTACGGCCGGTTTATTCTCAGGCTGCTTTGCGGGCTGCGGTGTCTGTGCTGCCGGCTGCTGTACTTGGGGCTGTGCAGGCTGCTGCATCTGAGTTTTTTGTGCCAGGGGTTGTACCGTCTGCTGTATCACCGGTTGTTTTTGCGGAGGCGCAGATGGTTTTATAAGAGATTTGCCACAGGCTTTACAGAACTTAGCATTTCCGCTTACCGGATTTCCGCAATTTCCGCAAAAGACTGCCGGTCTCGCAAGAGAATTACCGCAGCTCTTACAGAACTTTGCATTATCACTAATTGGACTTCCGCAATACCGACAGAACTTAGCCATTTGCCGTTCCTCCCTAGCTTAAGGCCTTGCCGGGAAAATAGAGTATGACTGACCGTCAGTCAGCTATTGTTCCGGCCACATATATCTTTCCGTCTTCAACAGTTATTTAGAATTGTTCTAATAACCGGCTTCTTTTGAAATAGTTAAAAAACTGTCTGTTCCAATAATTGATCGAGGTTATCTTTTGCTGTGCTGTCTGTTTCCGGGTAAGAAACCCTGTCTGTTGAAAATAAACTGGAACACCTGATAAACACAGATGTTATGTCTCATAAACGCAACTGTCTCTCTTGGCCTCTTCCAGACCAACTTATAACTCATTATACAGAAAGACAGAGAAGTTATCTTTATTTGTTTGGAAACACGCTGTTACTTGAATATGAATATTTTACAGTGCTGCCGGTGTAAAATCCGTCACTAAAATCTTACGACGGGCATCTGTTCTTACACTTGCAGCAGTCGCCGCAGCAGGATGAACCTTTCTTCTTGCGGCGGACCGCAAGGATAACGGCGCCGGCAATGACAGCAGCAATTACTGCGATCAGAACGATATCAACAGGTCTCCATGTGATTGCTGCAAGCGTGATCATATAAGCGCCCCCGTGCAGAGCAATACGATGATCCTGAACAGGAAGCAGACGATCCATGCGAGGATGCACTGCCAGAGAACCACTGCCACGGCCCATTTCCAGCCGAGTTCACGCTTGATCGAAGCGATCGCTGCAACGCAGGGTGTGTAGAGAAGGCTGAAGATAAGGAGCGTTCCGGCTTCAAGAACACCTAAGACAGCCGTGATTCCGCCTTCTGCGCCGAAGAGGACTTCGAGTACCGAGACGACGCTTTCCTTGGCCATGAAGCCGCTGATAAGTGAGGTTACGATACGCCAGTCACCGAGGCCCAAGGGCTTCATGACAGGTGCTATAAAACCTGCGATCAGGGCCATTATGCTCTGATGCGAATCTGTTACGAGATTAAATCTGGTGTCGAAGCTCTGGAGGAACCAGACGACGACAGTTGCGATGAGGATTACGGAGAAGGCCTTCTGGAGGAAGTCCTTGGCCTTTTCCCACATGAGCTGCAATGTGCTGCGGAGGGACGGAAGCCTGTAGTTCGGAAGCTCCATAACAAACGGCGCCGCTTCGCCCTTAAAGAGCACTTTTTTGTAGACGAATGCGATGAGGATGCCGATCACGATGCTCAAGAGATAAAGTCCTGTCATGATGAGGCCGCCTTTGCCCGGGAAGAATGCATTTACGAAGAATGCGTAGATCGGGAGCTTTGCGGTGCAGCTCATGAAGGGAGTAAGAATTACTGTCATCTTACGATCTCTGTCGGAAGGCAGCGTCCTTGTCGACATGACTGCCGGAACCGTGCATCCGAAGCCGATCAGCAACGGCACGATCGAGCGCCCTGAAAGGCCTATCTTACGCAGGAGCTTGTCCATGAAGAATGCGATACGTGCGATGTATCCGCTGTCCTCAAGAAGTGAGAGGAAGAAGAACATTACGACGACGATCGGCAGGAAGCTCAATACGCTTCCGACGCCCTCGAAAATACCGTCTATTATCAGGCTGTGGATTACATCATTTACACCGGCTTTATTAAGCCCTGCTTCGGTGAGTTTTGTAAGGATCTCAATACCCTGCTCCAGGAGCCACTGCAATCCTGCGCCGATAACATTGAACGTGAGGAAGAACACGAGTCCCATGATGAGAATAAAGAGCGGGATCGCGGTGAATCTTCCTGTGAGGATCCGGTCGATCTTCTCGGATCTCGTGCGCTCTTTGGATTCCTTCGGCTTAATTACCGCCTGCTTGCAGAGCGACATGATGTAGGAGAATCTCATGTCTGCGACGGCTGCAGAAGGATCAAGACCTGACTGCTGCTCGAGCTTTACTCTGATGTGCTCCAAAAGATCTTTCTCATTGTCGTCGAGCTTTAATTTCTCAAGGATAAGAGGGTCGCCTTCCAATGCCTTGCATGCTGCAAATCTTAAGGGAAGTCCGCATCGCTCGGCATTGTCGTCTATGATGTGCTCGACCGCATGGATCGAAGAATGGATGGGACTGCCGTCAGGGCAGAAGTCCTGCTCTAAAGGAGTCTCACAGTATTTTGCGATGTGGAGCGCGTGGGTTATGAGCTCGCCGATACCCTGGTTCTTCGCAGCGGAGATCGGAACGACAGGAACACCAAGGATGTGCTCCATCAGGTTGATATCGACGGAACCGCCGTTGCCGGTAAGTTCGTCCATCATGTTGAGGGCGACGACGACAGGGCGTCCGGTCTCAAGAAGCTGCATCGTGAGATACAGATTGCGCTCTATATTTGTTGAGTCAACGATATTGATAATGGCGTCGGGCTTGTTGTCGAGCACGAAGTCGCGGGAAACTATCTCTTCCTTGGAATAAGGAGACATCGAATAGATGCCGGGAAGGTCAGTGATCACAGTGTTCGGATGGCCTATTATCGCACCGTCCTTGCGGTCTACAGTAACGCCCGGGAAATTACCGACGTGCTGGTTGGAGCCCGTCAGACGGTTAAATAACGTGGTCTTTCCGCTGTTCTGGTTGCCGACCAGAGCGAAGGATAAGACGTGATCGTCCGGCAGAGGATTCTCGGTCTTCTTGTCGTGGTGGACACCCGGCTCACCGAGATTAGGGTGTGCGACCTTTGATTTGCGCTTCTTGGAGTCAGGAGCTGCAGCGTCCGGAGCAGCCTTGTTCTCCAGCTTTGTAACGGCGATCTTGTGCGCGTCATCAAGCCTTAAGGTGAGTTCATAGCCGTGGATGCTTACTTCGACGGGGTCGCCCATAGGAGCGAACTTTACGATGGTTATCTCGGCACCCGGAATGATGCCCATGTCAAGAAAATGCTGGCGCAGAGCGCCTTCACCGCCGACGGTACTTACTATGCAGCTCTCCCCTGCCTTGAGCTGTCCCAAATTCATGCCTGTTTCCTTAGCTTCGCTCACGGGAATTTCCTCTTTTCGCGCACATGTTCAGTTAGCAATCGCTAACAGGTCAACAGCATTATAGTTAGCAGTTGCTAACTTGTCAATATGCTATAGTTTGTCTCCTATCTAATTAAATTTTTTAGGGATATACTATTGACCATGGTCATCAAGTTCTTGAAAAAGTATTTCTTCATTATCCTTGCTGTTCTGATAGGCGTCGGCGGTTATTTCTATATCCGCGCCGTCGGCAACACATATACCCATGTCCGCAAGGATATCAGCTCTAAGAACACCATCCGCAAGGTCTATGTTGAAGAAGGCAGCAAGGGCCTTGTCGAGCTTCTTGACTGGAAGACGACTGATGACAGCATAGTTATTACCGTTAAAGGCGTTAAGCCGGGCAGGTCTTACGTCATGATCGAATACGACGATCTCGCCACTTTGTGCGTTTTTATGGTGCACAGGAACGGCGTTGTCTCATATGAGAAGTATTTCGGCAACACCACGGGATCAGGCGCTGTTATCGCCTGCATCGGAGTATATCTTATCCTGCTGGCATGCTTCTTCATCGCTAAATACGCTAAGTCGGTTAAGGAGAGCCTTTACCGCTACGATAATATCCTTTACTTAGGTCTTATCATCTTCATCTTCTTTCTGGTCTATTCGCAGATTACCGCATTCATATACGGAAACGGCATTGGCGGCGCACTTTCAAGCGCTGCGGGGTGCACGCAGTCGTTCGTGCTCTTTACCTGGCCCGTAGTCGTTGTTACCACAGTCATCGTTACGATCAGCAACATCCAGCTCATCCGTAAGGAAGGCAAGTCCTGGAAGAATCTTCTGGGCCTCTTCCTGGGTCTTGTTCTTGGAATCGGCTCGCTTCTTCCTATTGTCATCGGCGAGATCCTTTTCTACTCCAAGGCCATCGACGTGCACTACGAGAGGGGCTTCGGGCGTTTCCTCGAGCTGTTCCTCGAGAATACGGTCTCCGCTTATGTCGCATATCTTGAATGTATCCTCATAGGCACCATCATCGTTGCTGTTAAAGCAGCGCTCCGCATCCCTTCATTCGACAAGGATTACATCATCATCCACGGCTGCCAGATCAGAAAGGACGGCACTCTTACCAAGCTCTTGCAGTCACGTGCCGACCGCGCCGTCGAGTTCGCGAAAATGCAGAAGGACAAGACCGGCAAAGACATTATTTTCATACCCTCAGGAGGAAAAGGCTCTGATGAGGTGATCTCCGAAGGCGAAGCTATCGCACGCTACCTCAAGGAACAGGGCATCAGCGAAGATAAGATCCTTCTTGAGGACGCATCAACGAGCACTGAAGAGAACATCAGGTTCGCAAAGAAAAAGATGGAGGAGCACTCCGGATCTGCTGAATATAAAGCAGCGTTCGCAACAACGAATTATCACGTCTTCAGGACCGGAATGCTCGCTGAGCAAAGCGGACTTAAGGCCGAAGGAATAGGCAGCAAGACGAAGGTATATTTCTGGGTCAACGCCTTTGTCAGAGAGTTCATAGCAACCATCGTAAATGAGAAGAAGACACACGCAAGAGTCGCACTGATCCTCTTCCTTGTTCAGGTCGCGAGCATCCTGATGATGTATGTTTCGGAAGCAATTCTTTCATAAATATTTAAAGTGAGGTAACGGAAATGGAAGCAAAAAAGATCGTAACCGGCGCAAATCCTTATATGCCCTTGTGGGAGCACGTCCCGGACGGTGAGCCCAGAGTATTTACATACAACGGTGAGACAAGGATCTATCTTTACGGTTCTCACGACACCAAGAAGACCGACTACTGCGGTCCCGATTATGTCGTATGGTCTGCACCCGTTGACGATCCCACGAACTGGACATGCCACGGCGTCTGCTACACGGCATCAGACGGCGGCGATCTTTATGCTCCTGACGTCGTTCAGAAGGGCGACACTTTCTATATGTATGCAGCCGAGAACAGAGGCTCTTCGATCATGCTCGTTACTTCCAAGTGCCCGTGGGGACCTTTTGAAAATCCCGTCAAGACAGAACTCGGATTCGACCCCGGCATCCTTGTCGATGACGACGGCAGGACATATGCCTTCTGGGGCTTCTGCGAATCACACGCAGGCGAACTCAATGACGATATGGCTACACTTAAGCCGGAGACCGTAAGACATCACATCATGGGCCACTCAAAGCCTTTCTGGATCAAGGAAGACGACGGCCACGTAGATCCCGTTGACGGCTTCTTCGAGGCATCAAGCCCGCGTAAGATCAACGGCAAATATGTCCTCATCTATTCCAAGCGTTATGAATATCCGAAGCCGTCAAACGGCGTATTCGGAAGCTGCAACGGATTCCTGTCATACAAGTGGTGCGACACTCCTCTCGGAGACTACAGGCCGGGCGGCGACATCAGCTTCAACGGCGGTGAAGTCATCACGGGACCTGACGGCAACGGCATCATGACATACCAGTGGGGCAACAACCACGGCTCGCTCATGAAGGTAAAGGACCAGTGGTATGTCTTCTATCACAGACAGACAGGCTGCAACGAATATTCGCGCCAGGCAATGGTCGAACCCGTCGACATCGCAACGGGCAAGGACGGTAAGATCTACATCGGCAAGATAACCTATGAGAACGGCGAGCCCGTAAGCTCAGATGTCGTAGAAGCAACATCCCAGGGCTTCTATCTTGACGGCCTTGATGCATTTGCAACGATCTCCGCAGGCTACACATGCCACATGTACGACGGTCTGGGAAAGCCCATGTACCAGGACAATGCAGAGGGTACGAACAAGGATAAGAGAGTCGCTCATATCCGTCCTGTTTACGAAGGCGATTCATCACCTGTCGTAGATATCCAGAGCGGTGCGACGATCGGATTCAAGTATCTGAACTTCGGCACCGAAGGCGCATCAAAGGCTGAACTTACAGGCGACATTCCTGCCGGCTTTAAGATCTCCATCCGCATTGATTCTTACGACGGAAAGACCGTATCAGTTGCCGAGGTTTCCGAAGATTCGAAGACTGTTGTTTTCGAGCTTGGCGAAAAGATCACGGGCAGGCATGCGGTCTATTTCGGATTTAATACCGAAAATGCGGAAGACAGAGCGGTTTTTGACTGTTTTAGATTTGAATAATAAAGAAAATATGATATTCTGTCGGTATCGCGTTTAAATCTATACCGGGAGGCAGACTATGGGGGCAAGGATTGCCAGGATCATCAGTGTTATCACGATACTGTCCGTTTTTTGCATGCTCCTGACTTCCTGCGGAAACAAGAAGATGCCTGCCTATGTGCTTGAAGCCAGTGAAACTTCCGGCATCGTTCAGGCCTACAACGCCTATTTCGAGCTCGACGGAAATTCACTCAAGGAAGTAAAGCTTGTCCGCTTCGAGAATCTGATCCAGAGAACTAATGCTTACGCTCAGATCAGCTTTCAGACTTATTCCTTCAAGGCTGATTCCACGAACGGCAATCCCTCCGACTTCGTATTCACGCAAAGTCACTCTGACTCAATGTCTTTCGATAAGCCTACGCTTATAAAATTCCTGCGCAAGATGGGCGTTTTCTGGACAGGTGAGATCCAGATCCGCATGACCGGATTCGACGGCTACATCATTCTTGAAGCCTGGCACACCGACACCAATTCGGTTACCGAGGTCAAGACAGCCCTTTTCAGGAACGGAAAATATATAGAACTTCCGAAGGATTCCTCGCTCAAATCGCTGGATAAGATCTACAAGAAGATATAATCACGGACGGCGCTTTAATCTGAAGCGCCGTTCTTTTTTTCTCTCTCAAAAGCAACAAGACCGATCTTTGTCGGGTGATCCAAAAGGACCACATCCTTGCCCTTTGTTTTCCTGAACAGGAGCATGCATGAGATCAGGATGTCGCCCGCGCCGCCCATGATCTGAAGAGCTGCAATGCACATGAGAACGAAATTTCCGATGAATATCGATACGATTCCGAGAACGAACCCCAGGATCGTCATGGGCATCATGGAGCCAAGGATATACATGGGCTTTGAGAGCGGCGATGCGCACGTGCAGTAAGGCGTGAGGTTCTCTTTCTGGAAACCGAATTCGATGTCCTTCGAGCCGTTCTCAGCGCCGATCGACCAGAACCATCCGTGGATCTTCTCGTGCAGGAATATCAAAGGAAACGTGCCGATGATAATGCCGAAAAGCCCTGCAAAATAAAGCCCCGGCTTTGTGGTCATGATCTCACCGAAATTCGGCAGTCCGTTGCGCAGTATATATCCTGCAGCGACTGCTGCGATAAAAGGCAGTGTCAGGAGCACGCCTGCAAAGTTCGCGGTAAGGACCGAGATGAGGATATCATTGCGCTTATAGCCCTGTGCGAGGAGCTTTTTCTCCTTCTCGTCAAAAACCGCCTGGCGCTTGATCTCAGCTTCAGTAAGCACATGACCGTCGCTGTTCCTGACAGGCTTTTCCCCGCTCTTTC